>OGQD01001866.1_pt1 | contig 12669 bp, 8 predicted proteins | sample 1553091 | NCBI WGS metagenome assembly OGQD01 (sample SAMEA2580290, study PRJEB22360) | human gut metagenome | biome: human gut; feature: human-associated habitat; material: faeces | place: Denmark | collected 2008/2010
ACAAAAACGTACCTTTGCGTTTTGCAAAAAATGCTATGCTAGACACTGAAAATACGATTGAAGTTTTGGGCGCCCGCGTCCATAATCTGAAAAATATTGACGTTACGATTCCTCGTGAAAAACTGGTAGTAATTACCGGGCTTTCAGGTTCAGGAAAATCGTCTTTGGCCTTCGATACAATTTATGCCGAAGGACAACGCCGTTATATTGAAACCTTTTCTGCTTATGCAAGACAGTTTCTTGGTGGTTTGGAACGCCCGGATGTAGATAAAATCGACGGACTTTCGCCTGTAATTGCCATCGAGCAGAAAACCACCAGCAAAAGCCCGCGTTCTACCGTAGGAACCATTACGGAAATTTACGATTTCCTGCGTTTGTTATATGCCAGAGCCGGTGACGCTTACAGCTATGTAACCGGAGAAAAAATGGTAAGCTATAGCGACGAACAAATCAAGGAACTTATTTTCGAACAGTTCAAAGGGCGACGAATCAATATCCTGGCTCCTATAATCCGTTCCAGAAAAGGACACTACCGTGAATTATTTGAACAGATTACCAAACAGGGATTCCTAAAAGTCCGCATCAACGGCGAAATCAAAGATATTACTGCAGGAATGAAGCTCGACCGTTACAAAACACACGATATTGAAACGGTTATCGACAGGATGCTCATCGAAAATACACCGGAAAATGACAAGCGCCTGACCGAAAGCATTAAGACAGCCATGTATCATGGTGATGATATTCTGATGATTATTGACCAGGATAGTCAGGAAATACGCTATTTCAGCCGAAACCTGATGTGTCCTACTTCAGGTATCTCCTATCCGAATCCGGAACCGAATAATTTTTCGTTCAACTCGCCTAAAGGCGCTTGCGACCATTGCAACGGTTTAGGAACGGTGAACGAAATCAATATGAAAAAAATCATTCCGAATCCGAAACTTTCTATCAAACAAGGCGGTTTTGCTCCTTTGGGAGAATACAAAAGTTCCTGGATTTTCAAACAATTGGAAATCATTGGAGAGAAATTCGGTTTTAAACTAACCGACCCGATTGAAAAAATCTCCGACGAAGCCATGGAAATTATCATGCATGGTGGCAAAGAGAAATTTGAGGTTTCTTCTAAAACACTGGGAGTTACAAAAGACTATAAGATTGACTTTGAAGGAATTTCCAACTTTATAAAGAACCAATTCGACGAAAGCGGCTCTACAACCATCAGACGCTGGGCAAAAGAATTCATGGACGAAGTTAAATGTCCGGTTTGCGAAGGTTCCCGTCTCAAAAAAGAGTCGTTATACTTCAAAGTAAACGGAAAAAATATTGCAGAATTAACCGATATGGATATTTCTGACCTGGCGGTTTGGTTTGAGCAACTGGATAACGACCTAACAGAAAAACAAAAGAAAATTGCTTCTGAAGTCGTGAAGGAAATCAAATCCAGATTGAGCTTTTTAGTGAATGTCGGATTAAATTATCTTGCCCTTAGCCGAAGTTCCAAATCGCTTTCCGGTGGAGAAGCCCAACGAATCCGTCTGGCTACCCAAATTGGCTCACAACTGGTTGGCGTACTTTATATACTGGATGAACCAAGCATTGGATTGCACCAAAGAGACAACGAAAAGCTAATCCATTCCTTAGAACAATTGCGTGACATCGGAAATTCAGTTGTTGTTGTAGAGCACGATAAAGACATGATTGAAAGAGCGGATTATGTTATTGACATAGGTCCAAAAGCAGGACGTTTTGGCGGACAGATTATCAGCAAAGGAACACCTAAGGAACTTTTAAAAGAACATACCCTTACTGCTTCCTATCTGAATGGCGAAATGGAAATTGCCGTTCCGAAAAAGCGACGTGAGGGCAACGGAAAATTCCTTAAACTCACGGGAGCAACCGGAAACAACCTGAAAAATGTTTCGATTGAGCTGCCTTTGGGCAAGCTGATATGCGTAACCGGAGTTTCCGGAAGTGGAAAATCAACACTCATTAACGAAACGCTTTATCCAATTCTGAACGCCCATTTCTTTAATGGTGTCAAAAAGCCTCAGCCTTACAAAAAGATTGAAGGATTGGAAAATATTGACAAGATTATTGATATTGATCAGTCACCTATTGGAAGAACACCACGTTCCAATCCGGCAACCTATACCGAAGTTTTTTCGGAAATCAGAAGCCTGTTTACACAAACACCCGAAGCCATGATACGCGGTTACAAACCGGGACGTTTCAGCTTTAACGTTTCTGGCGGAAGATGCGAAACCTGCGAGGGTTCCGGAGTACGAACTATTGAAATGAGCTTCCTGCCAGATGTGTATGTAGAATGTGAAACCTGTCAGGGAAAACGCTTTAACCGTGAAACTTTAGAAATACGCTACAAAGGAAAATCCATTTCTGACGTATTGAACATGACAGTTGATGAAGGTGTGGAGTTTTTTGAAAATATCCCGAAAATCTACCGAAAAGTCAAAGCCTTGCAAGATGTCGGTTTAGGATATATTACACTCGGACAGCAAAGTACAACGCTTTCCGGTGGTGAAGCCCAACGAATTAAACTGGCCGGCGAATTGTCTAAAAAAGATACCGGAAATACATTTTACATTCTGGACGAACCTACAACAGGGTTGCATTTTGAGGACATCCGTGTTTTGATGGAAGTAATTGACAAACTGGTCGACAAAGGAAATACCGTCCTAATTATTGAACATAACATGGACGTTATCAAATTAGCCGACTATATTATCGATATCGGACCTGAAGGAGGAAAAGGCGGCGGACAGCTGATTGCCAAAGGAACGCCGGAAGAAGTTGCCAAAAATAAAAACAGCTACACCGCGCAATTCCTCAAAAAAGAGCTATCTTAGCAGGCTGATTAATTTTTAAGAAAGATGAAAAAAGAGACATTCGAAAACGAAGACGACAAAATACAAGAAGTATTTAAACAAAAAACCTGGAACGAAATACGAAGCAATGACTCCTGGGCAATTTTCAAGATTATGTCCGAGTTTGTTAACGGCTACGAAAATATGGGAAGAATAGGCCCTTGCGTTTCGATTTTTGGTTCAGCAAGAACTAAACCCGAAGATAAATATTACCTGCTTGCAGAAAAAATTGCCTATAAAATAAGTAAAGCCGGATATGGTGTCATTACCGGTGGTGGTCCCGGAATTATGGAAGCCGGAAACAAAGGCGCCCATCTGGGAGGCGGAACTTCTGTAGGTTTGAACATTGAACTGCCTTTTGAACAGCACTTCAATCCTTATATCGATAAAGACAAAAACCTGAACTTTGACTATTTCTTTGTTCGCAAGGTAATGTTCGTGAAATACTCCCAGGGTTTCGTGGTTATGCCGGGTGGTTTTGGAACTCTGGATGAGCTTTTTGAGGCGATAACGTTGATTCAGACCAAAAAAATAGGGAAATTCCCAATCATTCTGGTAGGAAGAGATTTCTGGGCCGGACTGATTGAATGGGTAAAAACCGTACTGATTGAAAAATACAGCAATGTAAGTCCTGGCGATATGGACCTTATTAAAATTGTAGACAACGAAGACGAAGTACTGGATGTACTGGATAACTTCTATAAAAAATACAATTTAAGTCCAAACTTTTAATTCAGGAATTACCAGCCACATAATAAAGAGCATCCTCAAACAAGGGTGCTTTTTTGTTTTTGAATCTTTAAGCCAATCTTAAGCAACCTTTATTAGGAAATGTATCTAATTATAAGTAAACTTGCTATAATTAAAATCATCCTTTGAAGACTTTCGCCAAAATTGCTATTGCCTGCCTGTCTTTATTTTTTTCCACCAGGGGAAATGCACAACATCATTCAAAAGTGAATGTTGAAATCAACAGCGAAGAAAAGTCTGCCTATGTCCAGCAGGAAATTACTTTCTACAACCAAACCGGCGATACGTTAACTTCAATTGTAGTAAACGACTGGAATCAGGCTTATTCTGATAAAAACACGCCTTTAGCCAAACGCTTTTCTGATGAATTTGTACGCAACTTCCACCTAGCCCATGATGAAGACAGAGGAAAGACAGAAAACATAACCATTATTGACCAGGACAATCTGTTTTTGAAGTGGCACCGATTTGAAAAGCACCCTGACGTGATTGAAATCAATCTTCGTGAAAAATTAGCTCCAAACGAAAGAATAATACTAAAACTGACCTATCAGGTTAAATTCCCTAACGACCGTTTTACAAAATACGGATGGAACGATAAAGGCGAATTTAACCTTAAAAACTGGTGCCTTGCTCCTGCCCGCTATGAAAACCATCGTTTCATAATGTACAGCAATAACAATCTTGACGATATCACCAATGCAGCGACTGATTTTGACGTAACCTTAAAACTGCCACCGGGACTGATAGCGACTTCAGACCTCGACGAAGTAAACCACATAAAAGACATTTCGTTTTCAACTTATGAACTGACGGGAAAAAACCGTCTGGACTTTAATCTGTTTGTAGAGCCAAAGACGACATTCTACAGTTACAAAAACAATAATGTTACGGTAGAAACCAATTTGAAGGAAAACAGGCTGAACGATATACAAAAAGCTATTGTAATTGACAGAATCGTGAATTTTGTCCATGAGAATATTGGAAGCTATCCATTTGAAAAAATAACGGTTTCCCAAACCGACTATGAGAGAAACCCTTTTTACGGACTCAACCAGCTTCCTTCCTTTATGAGTCCGTTTCCTGATGAGTTTATGTTTGAGATAAAATTCTTAAAGACTTACCTCAACAATTTTCTAAAAACCAGCCTGCATCTGAATGCCAGAGACGACAACTGGATTTATGACGGCATACAGATTTATACCATGATGAAATACATTGACGAAAATCATCCCAACAGCAAAATGATGGGTAACCTTTCGCAATGGTGGCTTTTGCGTGGCTATAATCTCACCACTATTGACTTTAATGAGCAGTACAGCTATTTCTATATGCTCATGGCCCGAAAAAACCTCGACCAGCCCTTAGGCGATCCAAAAAACACTTTTATTAAGTTCAACGAGCAGATTGCAAGCAAATACAGAGCCGGACTCAGCCTTAAATATTTAGACAATTATCTTGGAAATGATATCGTAGAAAACAGTATCAAAGAGTTTTATAACCTCAACAGTGAGCATATCACTTCCCGTACTGATTTTGAAAACATTCTCAAGTCCAATGCCAACCAAAATATCGACTGGTTTTTCAATACCATCATCGATTCCAGAGACATTGTAGATTATAGATTTACGGATGTTTCAAAAACAAAAGACAGCGTGACATTTACGGTACGGAACAAGACAAAAACCGTTGTCCCTATTCCTGTTTACGGAATTAAAAAAAATGAAGTCGTTTTTAAAAAATGGCTCAATAATATCAAAACCGACAGTACTTTTACCGTTCCGCGAAATGATGCCGATAAAATCGTATTAAATTATAAAAACGAAGTTCCGGAATACAATCTCCGCAATAACTGGAAATCTTTAAAAGGTTTCTTTTCTCAGAACCGACCAATCAAGTTCAATTTCATGAAAGACCTTGAAGACCCGTATTACAACCAGATACTTTACATACCCACAATAAGTTATAACCTTTATGACGGACTTTCGCCTGGTATTCGTTTCAACAATAAGACCATACTCGACAAACCGTTTATTTATGAAATCAATCCTATTTACTCTCCTAATACACAAACACTGACAGGTTCGTTTTCATTTCTGGTAAACCAACACAATCGCAATACCAACAGTCCTTTTAATGTCCGTTATCAGTTAAGCGGCTCCTATTTCCATTATGCGCCAGATGCAGCCTACACCAAATTAACACCAACGGTGACCATGCTTTTCCGTGAAAACAATTTCAGGGACAACAGAAAACAGGGCATCCAATTTCGGGAAGTGCTTGTAAACAGGGACAAATCGGCTTATAGTGTAGAAAGAACTGAAAATTATTCTGTCTTTAATGCCAAATACTATAATATAAAAACAGAAGTAACCAACCATTTTAATTTTTTAACCGACCTGCAGCTTTCAGGAAAATTTGGTAAACTCTCAACCGAAATCGAATACCGCAGGCTGTTTGAGGACAACAGGCAGCTAAATCTTAGATTGTATGCCGGAACTTTCCTCTATAATAAAACCAATACGGATTATTTCAGTTTTGCACTTGACCGCCCAACCGACTATTTATTTGATTACAACTATTACGGACGTTCCGAAAGTACCGGATTTTTTAGTCAGCAATTGATTCTTGCCGAAGGTGGTTTTAAATCAAAACTTGATACTCCTTTTGCCAATCATTGGATGGCAACCCTAAATGGTAGTTTCAATATCTGGCAATGGATTGAAATCTACGGAGATGCCGGATTCGTCAAAAACAGACACAATGACCCTAATTTTGTGTATGACAGTGGTATCCGACTCAATCTCGTCACCGATTATTTTGAACTTTATTTCCCGGTCTACTCCAGCAACGGATGGGAAGTAGGACAACCTCATTACAATGAAAAGGTACGCTTTATCATTACTTTCAGTCCAAGAACATTAATTAATCTCTTTACCAGAAAATGGTTTTAAATCCTCAATTTCGATACAAGAATATTGAGAATCAATTATTTCGTCTTAAAATTGCATAAAAAATAATTTTAAATAGGTTTTCCTGATTATTTTCTATCCAAAACAGCATTTCAAACAACTTGACTGAAAATATCAAAATTAATTCTCTCTTGTTTTATAAGCAGAAATGATTAAATTTGTTTTCTATTCAAGAAATTCCATTTTATGACACAGATAGCTTCCAAAAAAGAACTTTCGTTTGAAGATTTCAAAACTGAAGTATTGAATGACTATAGAATTGCCGTTATCAGCAGGGAATGCAGCCTGTTAGGGCGCCGTGAAGTTTTGACCGGAAAAGCCAAATTCGGGATTTTTGGTGACGGAAAAGAAGTGCCGCAGCTGGCTATGGCCAAGGCTTTCAAGAATGGAGATTTCCGTTCCGGCTACTATCGCGACCAGACTTTTATGATGGCTATTGGGCAAATGACAATACAACAGTTTTTTGCCGGGCTTTATGGCCATGCCGATATTGACCATGACCCGATGTCTGCCGGACGTCAAATGGGTGGGCACTTCGCGACGCACAGTTTGAATGAAGACGGTTCGTGGAAGAATCTTACCTTACAGAAAAACTCAAGTGCCGACATCTCTCCTACTGCAGGCCAGATGCCTCGATTGTTAGGATTGGCACAGGCTTCTAAAATATACAGAAACGTTTCAGGAATCAACAACAAAACCAATTTTTCTATCAATGGTAATGAAATTGCCTGGGGGACCATTGGAAATGCAAGTACATCCGAAGGTTTGTTTTTTGAAACCATCAATGCTGCCGGAGTTTTACAGGTTCCGATGGTAATGAGCGTTTGGGATGACGAATACGGAATTTCTGTACATGCCAAATACCAGACTACAAAAGAAAACATCTCTGAAATTCTGAAAGGTTTCCAAAGAGACAATGAAAATAAAGGTTATGAAATCATCCGCGTAAAAGGATGGGATTATCCTGCTTTGGTCACTGCTTACGAACAGGCAGCACAAATTGCAAGAGAAGAACACGTTCCTGTGCTCATCCACGTTCAGGAATTGACTCAACCGCAAGGTCACTCAACTTCAGGTTCGCACGAACGCTATAAAAATGCAGACCGTTTGACATGGGAAGCTGATTACGATTGCATACGCCAGATGAAATTATGGATGATTGCTATTAATATTGCAACTCAGGAAGAATTAGACGAGATTGACAATGCCGTTAAAAAAGAGGTTCTTGAAGGCAAAAAAGCAGCATGGAGCGCTTTTGTAGACCCAATAAAAACAGAACAGAAGGAATTGGTTGCTTTATTAGAAAACATTGCAGCTTCAAGCGAGAACAAGGTTTTTATCCAAAAGTTCTCTTCTGATTTAGCAGGTATTAAAGAACCAATCCGTAAAGATATTATCGTAACAGCGCGAAAAGTGTTGCGCCTTATCGCTAAAGAAAACGGTAAAAACCAGTTAGCACAATGGATTACAGCTTATATTGAAAAAATACAGCCAAAATTCAGCTCGAACCTGTTCTCAGAATCAACACAAAATGTTCTTTCTGTAGAAGAAGTACGCCCTCAATATGCAGAAAATGCGGAAGAAGTAGATGGAAGAATTATCATCCGTGACAACTTTGATGCTATTTTCAGCAAATATCCTGAAACTCTTGTTTTTGGTGAAGATGCCGGAAATATTGGTGACGTGAACCAGGGCTTGGAAGGAATGCAGGAAAAATATGGCGAGCTGCGTGTAGCTGATGCCGGTATTCGTGAAGCTACAATTTTAGGACAGGGAATTGGAATGGCGATGAGAGGATTACGTCCTATTGCTGAAATTCAATACCTGGATTATCTGTTGTATGCTATCCAGATTATGAGTGACGATTTGGCTACTTTACAGTACAGAACCAAAGGAAAACAAAAAGCACCGCTAATTATCAGAACCCGAGGACACCGTTTGGAAGGTATCTGGCACTCCGGCTCTCCAATGGGAATGATTATCAATGCTATTCGGGGAATACACGTTTTGGTTCCCAGAAACATGACCAAAGCTGCCGGATTCTACAATACATTATTAGAAACGGACGAGCCTGCTTTAGTTGTGGAATGCCTAAACGGTTACCGATTAAAAGAAGCAATGCCGGTTAATATGGGTGAATTCAAAACTCCGATTGGTGTTGTGGAAACGCTTAAAGAAGGAAAAGATATTACTTTGGTTTCTTACGGTTCAACATTGCGATTGGTTGAGCAAGCTGCAAAAGAACTTCTGGAAATTGGTATTGATGCTGAAATCATTGACGTACAGTCGTTATTGCCTTTTGACATCAACCACGATATCGTAAAATCACTTGCCAAAACAAACCGTCTGTTAGTCATAGACGAAGATGTTCCGGGTGGAGCTTCAGCTTATATCCTGCAACAGATTCTTGACGAACAGAACGGTTACAAATACCTGGACAGCAAACCGGAAACATTGGCTGCAAAAGCACACCGTCCGGCATACGGAACTGATGGAGATTATTTTTCTAAGCCATCTGTAGAGGATATCTATGAAAAAGTATACGCTATTATGAATGAGGTGAATCCTGAGAAGTTTCCGAATTTGTATTAATAGTCTTAAAATCCAGCGTAAAGCTGGATTTTTTGTTTATTTAAAATCTTCTGGTTTAATAAAAAATTCCTTTTTATTATTTTTTTCTAGAAAAAGGATCCGCTTATAATATTACGAATCCTACATAAAATAACAGAATAAAAAGCTACTAAAATAAAAAGACTTTAAAAACTCTATTTTTCAATTTCTATATAGCCATGAGGAGTAATTATATACATCAAATCATCCGTTTCAGCATCAACAAAAACAGTATGAAGAATTAAATTATCGCTTTGAATATCTAAATAATAGCAAATCAAATGCATATTTTTTTTTACTCCATCCCTGGCCATTCCATTTTCTTCATATTTAAGATATTTCAGACTATTTTTAATATAATTTATTTTTTTATTGTCTAAAACATTTTGGACTTTTTGTAAAATTTCTTGCTTGTTCATAAGTTTGGTATTGGAATATTATTAAGATCTAATGTATTTACTTTTTCTTTTTATTTAGTAAATTCCCAGATAATGATTTTAATATTATTTGTTTTTAACTAAAACATATACTCTATATTTGAAATATAAAATATACAAAATGTTGTTATCAGATGTCGTACAAAAGTATTGGAATTTTGCTTCAATAGCTCACTTGAATCAGTTTTACACGAATCACAAAGACGAAAAGCTTCCGTATATTAATCATATAGGAAGTGTCGTTCAAGAATTATATATCTTTTTATTACAAACAGAAAATATATATAATATAGAACTAGCAATTGGTTGTGCTATTCTTCATGATACTATCGAAGATACTCCATTTACACATCATGATATTGAAAATCAATTTGGAAAAAAAATAGCCGATGGTGTTTTGGCTTTAACAAAAAATGAAACTATCGAAAATAAAAAGGAAAGAATGGCAGATAGCCTTAGAAGGATTAATCAACAACCAAAAGAAATTTCTCTAGTAAAGATAGCAGATAGAATTGTAAACCTACAACCACCACCTAAACATTGGTCCTTAGAAAAAAAAGAAAAATATTATGAAGAATCTAAGTTAATTCATAAAGAACTAAGTCCTTCAAATACTCTTCTCTCAAATCGATTGCTAGAAAAAATCAAAAATTATACAATTTATTTAAACGAAGTGAATCCTGAAAAATTCCCCGGTTTATATTAATCATATTTCATTATAATAAAAAATCCAGCCATTGCTGTGTTTTCTTTATTTACACTCCGTAAAATGTTTCTTCAGCTTCTTGAACTTCTCTTTTTAAATAACTAATCTTGGGAAATTTGACACACACATCAGATTCCTACCATTCCATCCTTCTGCATCAGGAAATTCAAAAAAGACCTTCCAGTAAGAAAAAAAAGTAGCTATGTAACATTATACATCGGATGATTTTTCTGTGAACAGACATTTTCTATTTGTCTTTCAATATTATAATCTACCGGGATAGGTTCTTTTTTTGTCTCATAAGACCAAATCAATGTCTTTCATAGCCAGTTTGGCAATTTGAATTACTTTTTCTTCAGAAAGTTTCATATCAATAGTTTTATTTTACTGCAATTTTTTCCAACAGATAAAAAAATTATCTTTTTAGTGGCTCCGTATAATATTTCCCATCTTCATTTTTCAAAATTTTAAACTTTGACTGTCTATGTCCTACTTCATAAGGTTCACCATTATCATCTCTTGTTAAAATAAACATCATATTTCTACCATTCCAACCTTCTTCTTCTGGAAATTCAAAACTTGTTACCCAAAAAGCAAATATTTTGTGTTTATTTTCCTCAAATCCATCAATTTTTTTATATTTTTCATACTGCTCTTCTATAGTTGTTTCAAAAGATGAAGGGCCTTTTTTAATATTATAAGGCCAATCTATGTCTTTCATTACTTGTAATGCAATTGTGTCTATTTGTTTTTCTGTGTAATTCACGTGTCAATTATTTTAAATTACTCCCAAATCCATTTCCTCTATAAGATTAGCCCAAGTTTCATTCTTAACATCATCATTTATCTGTAATAATTGACGTTTTAGTTCTTTTGCATATTGGGAATGGTTTTTATAGTATTCCCCAAATTTTTGAGGGATTTTAATTTCTGCTCTGAATCTTACGTATACATATACATACTTAAGGCTACTTTCAAGATCAGTATTCAAAACATGATACTCATCATTATCTCCCTCATAATTCAAATTAAAAACAATCTCACTTGTAAACATATCAATACACTCACTATAATGTGCTAGATCTCCTCTTCGTGTCCCATATTTTAAGTATCTGTTATTGATGACTTGTAATCTGTCCAACATAATATAGTCACCACCATATCCTGAATAACTTGGAAGGCCTATTTCATATAAAATATATTTGGTCTTTTCAGATAATCTATCATTTACTTCTGTTACTTCTGGAAATGTCTTGCATTCTTCTCCAAAATATTCTTTTATTTCCTCTAGTGTTATCATAAATATTGACCTTTTAATTTTAATTATTTACGTTTTCAATGGTCTTAAATTCTCATATCTATTTTACACAAACATATTAATATATATTCTGGTGTAAAACTTCTTATAATCAAAAAATTACCTTTTTAAATAAAATGTATCTTGAAATTTCTGACTTATCGTAATAATTCACTACAAATAAAAAAATCCAGCTTGAGGCTGGTTTTTTTGAGATATAAAGAAACTTATTTTAAATAATCTATTCCTTTTTAGTTATTGAATAAAACCAATTATTTTAAATTACTCCCAAATCCATTTCTTCAATAAGATTAGCCCAACACCCATTCTCAACATCTTTATTTATTTGTAAAAATTGACGTTTTAACTCTTTTGCATATTTAGAGTGATTTTTATAGTAATCACCTAGTTTTTGAGGAATCTCGAATTCATTGACATATTTTGTATACGTATATACATACTTAAGATATGCTTCCAAATTGGAATTCCAAAAATGGTATTCATTATTATCTCCTTTATAATTTAAATTAAAAACAATCTCTCCAGTAAACATATCAATACATTCGCTATAAAACTCACTATCTCTTTTTCGGGTACCATATTTTAAATACCTGTTATGAATGATTTGTAATTTATCTAGCATAATATATTCCCCGCCATATCCTGAATAATTTGGAAGACCTATTTTATATAAAATCTGTTTTGTCTTTTCAGATAACTTATCATTTACTTCTGTTACTTCTGGAAATGTTCTGCATTCTTCTCCAAAATATTCTTTTATTTCCTCTAGTGTTATCATAAATATTATTGACCTTTAATTTTATACATTGGTCTTACACCCTATATATAAAACTTTTTTTCATATTATTTACTTTTTCGATGATCTTAAATTCTCAGACACATTTTATGCAAACATATTAATATATATTCTGGCGTAAAACTTCTTATGTTCAAAAAAAATTACTTTTTTAAATCAAATGCATCTTGAAAGTTCCTGACTTATCGTAATAAT
>OGQD01001867.1_pt1 | contig 12664 bp, 9 predicted proteins | sample 1553091 | NCBI WGS metagenome assembly OGQD01 (sample SAMEA2580290, study PRJEB22360) | human gut metagenome | biome: human gut; feature: human-associated habitat; material: faeces | place: Denmark | collected 2008/2010
TTGCGGCAGTCTTGAAAACTGTTGACTGTAACAGGTCCGGGGGTTCGAATCCCTCTTTCTCCGCTTGATGAGATTTCGAAAGAAACTTTCAAAAAACAAAAACCTTTAGATCTCACGATTTAAAGGTTTTTCTGCTTTTACAAAAAACTGTACCTATAGGTGTACCTGTTGTAAAAAATGCTGTTTAATGCCCGTGTTTACTGGGATCAAAATAAAGACTGCGGGGCCTCTTCCTCCGCAAAACGAGTTTCGAGAGAAGCTTTAAAAGTTAAAAAGTCTTTAAAATTAAGTTTTTAAAGGCTTTTTTTATTTGTATCTGCTGGTCAAAATGCACATTAAACACCATAGTACAGTGTACCTGCTGGTGTACCCATTATTTTTGAAGCTTTTTTTTCAAAAATAGGTACACTAAAATCTGGGAATTCCCGTGGAATTACCTTAAAACAAAGGAGACTCTCATAGTTTTTATTCAATTTTATTAATTAGAAAAAACGATGAGTCATGGTAAAAGTAATTTTCTACATAAAAGCACAAAAAGCTAATAAAATGGGTGAAGCTCCAATCTTTGCGAGAATTAGCTTTAAAACACAAGAAACCGCTATCGCAACAGGAAAATCAATTTCTCTGGAGAGATGGCAGCAAACAGCCAAACTGAGAAACGTATTGAAGATTGAAAAAGAAAAAGTCATTAAAAATGCACTTGATATTTTCCAGCTGGCCGTAGAGAAAAAATTCAACGAACTTTATAAAATTGATCCTGAAGTTTCTTTATCTCTGCTGAAAAAAGAACTTTCCGGCAAAGCTTCAGCAAAAAAAAATCCTTTGACAATGATGGAAGTGATGGATAAGCACAACTCTTACTTTAAAAAGAAAGTTGATGCAGGAGACCGCTCACCAGCCTCTCTTCAGAAATATGAAAGGGCAAAAGACCTACTAAAAAACTTTATCGCGAAACATTATCATTTAAATGATATAAATACCTCCGATGTAAATGGAGCTTTTGTCCACAACCTGGAAGAATATTTAACTTATGACAGCATTTACAAAGGCCGTAAGGGCATTAAAAACAACTCTGTAGTAAAATATATTAAATCATATAAAACTGCATGCAATCATTGCATTAAACTTGACCTATTGGATAAAAATCCTTTTAACGTCTATCAAGGCAGATTAAGCATTAAGGATGCTGTTTTTTTGACTCAGGACGAACTTAAAATGATTGAGGATAAAACCATTTCTTTTGAAAGACTGCGCAAGGTTAGGGATATTTTTCTATTTAGCTGTTATACAGGTTACGCCCCTGTAGATGCTGCAAAGCTTACTCAGGAAAATATTCTTAAAGGAAACAATGGAGAGCTTTGGCTGATCACCACCAGAGCCAAGACATCCATAAGAGCTAATGTACCTGTCCTGCCTCCTGCCCTTAAAGTCATCGAAAAGTATTCGGGGCAGCAGAAAGCTCTGATACCAACCATCTCAAACCAGAAAATGAATGCATACCTAAAGGAGCTTGCCGATATCTGTGGAATTGAAAAGCATCTCACATGGTATGTGGCAAGGCATACATTTGGCACTACCGTTACACTCGGAAACGGTGTACGTATTGAAAATGTTTCTTCGATGATGGGCCATACTAATATCAAACAAACCCAGCATTATGCAAAAGTCTTAGACCATAACGTCATGAACGATATGCACAAGGTCATCGAACTATATAAGTAATATTAATAAAAAAAGAGGCTGTCTCAAAAGTAAAATCAAGCTGTTGAGAATCGCGTAAATGGAAAATTTCTCCGATAGGTACCCAAATAAAAAAGAGGTTGTCTCGACTTTTGAGACAGCCTCTTTTTAGCATTCGTTTTCGCGAAGTATCTTGTCGATTTTGCGGGCTTCATAAAGAAATATGTCACCAAGCTTTGTATAGGGAAGAATCCCGGTCTGCCTGTATTTTATAATCGTATTTCTGGACAGACCAAATATCTTTTTTAAGTCCTCATTCCTGTAGTATTTCGTTTTGAGATTTCCGGAATTGATAACCGAATCTATCTTTTCTATTTTTAGATAAAGAGGGTCTAAAAGTTTTCTCAACGCCGCGACCAGCCGGGGTTTATATTGCACTGTATCCTTTTCCATTTGCCTGCTTTAGAATATTAAATATTTTGCTTTCTGAATTCCAGCTTTTTGATAATCCTTTCAAGCAAACGAAGCTGCTTTTCCCTATAGGTAAAACCCTTGGCCTCTGAGAATTCCCTGCTCACAGATTTTAGCGGCGTCTGTTGCCTTATCATTTACCTAATAAATATAGAACTGAACTATTCTTATTCTAAAATAACCTTACCGTCAAATCCTTTGGAAAGATTTAAATAGGTATAGCTTTCAAATCTGTTTTTTTCCATGAAAGCTGCGACTCTTGGATCATAATCTAATTCTCTGGGAAGCGGCAATGGAACTTCCATTGTTATATCATTATCTCCAGGATTGATAACCGTTACACTGTCATCGGAAGGGTTTATTGAAAGCGGTCTGCCTTTCTTACAGCTGATAATATCATATACAACCTTATAAATATTTATACTGCTTTTTTCTGCCAGAGCGCTGAGATCGGTTGTTCTCCAAGGCCTTGTATAAAGCCCGTTCCTTCCTGCAAATCTGTAGGCATCGGAATGCCATATGCATGTACTTCCAAAAGGTTCAAAAGGCGGACTTAGATCATTGTCCGGCAATTCGTTTAAAAACATCTCCCACACAGCAAAAACATCCTTCCATTTACGCTGGTTCTCTATCTGTTCGGTAAAATGCGATAAGTTCCTGGACGAAAGCTCATCCCAGCGGTAATCCAAATGAGAAAGCTGGGGTCTTTTGGCTTCAAAAACTCCAATCTTGACCTGATTTTCATATCTGAAAACAATAATTCCATCGGCTCCGTTTCCCTGTTCATCTGAAGGTCTGAGCGTCTGGGAATAACAGTCAAATTCATGAAAAAAACCGTCCCGGATCCTTGTTCCCAAAGCAGTTACATAATCCCTTTCAGAGACAAGCCTGCCACCCTGAAGCTCTCTTCGGCATCTTAAATCAATTCTCATAAACTCATATGCTACCCGGTCAGCGATAGTAAAATTTCCAAACATAACAACTGGTAATATAGTTAGTAATATATTGTAATTCTGTTCCCAAAAACAATCGGAATATAATAATTTGATCAGTATATCGTATCCAGGTATTTATACCTGATTTTATCTTTTCGATTCTATCTTGTAAGAATTTCTGCTTAGTGCTAGTGAAAATATGATAAATTTACATCTATTCATAAACATTATAGCTTCGGTTATGGAAAACCGTAATAATGCTGAATGCAGACAAATTAAATTTAACTCCATATTTATAAAACGCAAAGTATGAAGCTAATAAAAATATCGATAAGTAATTTTCGGGGAATTAATCATGCAGAAGTGCTTCTCTCCGGCCATACGGTATTAATTGGAGATAACAATACCGGCAAATCTACTGTGCTTGAAGCCGTAGATCTGGTTCTGGGACCTGACAGGCTTTCAAGAATGCCGGTTATTAACGAACATGATTTTTTTGAAGGAATTTATTTAAATCAGGATGGTCCTGTGCCAATTGAAATTGAAATTATCATCGGAGCACTGTCCCAGGAACAGAAACGAAAATTTATGAACAATCTGGAATTCTGGAACCACGATACCCTGAGCTTAGTTGAAAGCGGCCCTTTGGATCTCTTAGATGATATTGCTGTAGAAGAAGTTATAAGGGTCAAATTTTCAGGCAAATATGATATAGAAGAAGATGATTTCACAGGGGAAACCTTCTTCTGCTCTCCGGAAGAAACCAAAACAAGGTTTACCAAAAGCGATAAACGTGACTGCGGTTTTCTTTATCTCAGAGCATTACGCACAGGCACGAGGGCTTTAAGCCTTGAAAGGGGATCACTGCTTGATATCATACTTCGCATTCAGGAACTGCGTCCCCAGATGTGGGAAAGCATACTCAAGCAGCTCAGGGAAACCGAAGTGAATTCCGGCGCTGAAGATGAAGTCAATAAAATCCTTTCCAGCGTACAGAAATCACTTAAACAGTTTGTACCTACCGATTGGGGTTCCGAGCCGCATCTGCGGGTTTCAAACCTGACCAGAGAACACCTGCGCAAAACTTTAGTTGTATTTATGTCTTCAGGTTCCGGTAATTATCATGTGCCTTTCAGCCACCAGGGAACAGGAACCATAAACACAATGGTGCTTGCTCTGCTTTCAATGATAGCAGAACTGAAGCAAAGCGTTATATTCGCAATGGAAGAACCTGAAATTGCTATTCCACCATATACACAGAAAAGAATTGTCAACAGTATAAGAAACCAGTCTGCACAAGCTATTTTCACCTCACATTCGCCATTTGTACTTGAGGAGTTTTCCCCTGAACAGATCGTTCTCCTGGAACGCAAAAAAGGAATAATGAAAGGCATGCCACTTACTTTTCCATCCAATATAAAACCTAAAGCGTATAGCAAGGAATTCAGGATGCGTTTCTCTGAATCCCTTTTGGCCAAGCGCGTACTTATCGCAGAAGGCGATACGGAAGCTTCAGCATACAACGCAGCCGCTCGATGCCTCTCCGAGCTCGATCCGCAAAATTATTCCTCATTTGAAGCTATGGGTATATCAGTTTTTAACGCAGAGTCTGAAAACAGCATTCCAATCTTTGCAAAGTACTTTAGTGAACTTGGGAAAACCACTATCGCAGTCTGCGACAAACAGTCTGATGCTGCAAACTTAAAAGCCATAACTGAAAGTGCCGGCTACGTTTACGAATCAGCTTACAAAGGCTTTGAAAATCTAATACTTACTGAGACTCCCATTTCGGTGCTGAAAAAATACATTACTGAATTAGTTTCTGAGCAAAAATGGCCTCAGCATCTTAAACTTGATGGCTCTCCTGAAGATATGGAAGAAGAGGTTGTAAAAAGTAAGCTGTTTGACTACCTCAAATGGCAGAAGGCTTCCGGCAGTGCCGCAGATATTCTAGCTTTATGTACCTTAGCCGAATTCCCTGCCACGCTTAGAGATGCTGTAAAAGGAATTACGGACACAATCGATCTGATCTAATGATAATCTGTGAGAAAAGGGCCGAACTTATTGAAGCTTCTGGACATCTCCTTGTCTTGGGGGGGCCTGGCTCTGGCAAGACAACGATCTCACTTGCTAAGGCTAATACTATAATCAATAACGGAATTCTTGAGAATGGGCAGAAGATTCTGTTTTTATCCTTTGCACGATCTACAGTTTCCAGGATTCAGGAGCATACAAATTCTATAATCAGCCCTGAAAACAAAAATAAAATTGAGATCAACACCTACCACGGATTCATATGGAAATTACTTCAGAGTTTTTCTTATCTCATTAACAATCGAAAGTTCCTGCAGTTGCTCACTCCTGCCGCCGAATCAGCTCTTCTTGCGGAAATGGATGACGACAAGGAGCTTAGAAAACAGGCCAAGATGGCACTTTTCAAAACTGAAGGGCAGGTTTCTTTTGACATATTTTCGGAAATCGCATCTGAGATGTTCAAAAACTCCAAAAGAATCCTGGATTTGGTTTCACAGCGCTACCCTATAATTATAGTTGACGAATTCCAGGATACCGACAATAACGAATGGGAACTCATTAAGACAATAGGAACAGTAAGTACCATTATTGCCCTGGCAGATCCCGAACAGCGCATTTACGATTTCCGTGGGGCAAGTACGGAGAGAATTGACCAGTTTATTAAAAATTTTGATCCGGAAATTTTTGATTTTGAACAGGAGAATAATCGAAGTACAGGAAAGGATATCACTCAATTTGGAAATGACCTCCTAAAGGGTGCAAATATCGGGAAACAATACAATGATGTGGCGGTTGTGCATTACCCCTTCAACAGGGCAGAACCTAATAAGATGCTAAAAATAAATCTATTAACAGCAATCAAACGTCAGAAGAAAGATAAAGGCGACCAGTGGTCTATCGCCGTATTGGTCCGTACCAAAAAGATGATGTTTTCAGCATCATCATATCTTTCCAGTACCACCTCTCTGCCTCCCCTCTATCATGAAGTAGCAATTGATCCGAACGGTCCCGCACTGGCAGGAATAATAATAGCCGGGCTGATGGAACCTACTATGGATATTTCACGGTTTACTTCACTGGTCAGTGATGTAAAAAATCATATGAAAGGAAGATCAGGAACCAAAATATCAAATGAAACATCACAATTTAGCACCGCACTGGATAATTATATCGGAACAGGAAAAATAAAAGGAAGCAAAAGAATTTTGTTTATTCAGGAATTAGATCAGCTGCTGGCAGCGAGGGAGGAAATTGTCTTGTCCGGCATTCCCGAAGAAGACTGGCTCGCCATACGACGACTCTTTCAAAACTGTCAAAGTCCTTATTTGAAAAATGTTTACGAAGACGCAAAGTTTTTGCGCCTTTTGAAAAAAGGAGCCCTGCTAAGCGAAAGGCTTGCTTCTGCCTGGCGCAGTACAGGCACATACCTGGGAGCAAAGTCCTCAATTGAAGAAGCATTTGTACAGGAGCACTTTATTGCAGCCCAGACTGATTATAGAGGACTGCATATTATGACACTTCACAAATCCAAAGGCAAAGAATTTGATGAAGTTTTCATTTGGGAGGACTATTATAATCCCTTGGTAAGACATGAGGCATCAGCAAAAGAAATTGTCGAATCCCGTTATCTGCTGCGGGTTGCTGCCACCAGATCACGAGAACGGACTACTTTTCTAACCGTAGCGTCGCAGCCTTGCATCTTACTTTAAAAACATACCAAAATGAACCAAAGAACAGATATTTCCAAATACATGATACACAGTGTCCGAAAACCTAATCAAAATGATTTTCCTAAAGAGGAATACGATTTTGATGAAAACCATTATCTTCCCTTAACTTACGGTGAGAACCTAAATAATGAATTTGAAGTTTTAACCAATATCATACGTGAGGGAGGACTTCGGGCTGATTTATCTTTCAGAAAAGGAAGGTCAACAATCTATGGAAACACCCCTGTAATATGCTTTACCGAGATGCCTCTTCTCAATTTCCTCCAATATGTAAATCTTAGAAATGATCGCACAAGATTTACAGAATACGGGGTGGCAGTACTGAAAAAGGAAATCTACACAAATGGAGGAAGACCTGTTATATCAGGCTTATCATCCGATAATGAATTTGAATATTTCGACGCTTCAAAAAGAATATTAAAACCTGAAATTCTGCCTTTTACCGAACAGTACAGGTATGTTAAACTTGATTTATCAGCAGGAAATGACTGGACACATGAAAGGGAATGGAGAATTGCATGTACGAAGAAAGATTTTACGGTTCATGATGATTATCATGGCAGCTCCTTTATAACCTATGGCCTGAACATCTTTTCAGATATGCTCTTTTCGGAAGTAATCCTAATTATAAATTCAGAACAGGAAGCAAAGGACATATTCCAGGAGGTTCAGGATCAGCTGGATTCCGGCTATGCTAAAGGCGGTGAGGAATTCTGTAACAATATCAATTACCTCATTGTTGAAAAAGCAGTGGAATATATCAATAATCACCACATCAGCAATATAGAAGACCTTCCTGAAGATATTTATTACAGCCACACCTTCGAAACCATTTCTGAAGCCGAAAAGCAAAAAGTTGCAGCCGCATTAAAAAAATGTTCCGATCTTGCAAAAGAGTTTGCAGAAGAGTTTTTTAAAATATATAATCTCGATACCGAAGAAAAAAAGCTGAATTTTGATGTCTCAGGATTTGCACGGGTAGCCTCATATAAAAGTGATAACAAATTTTACAGATACCTGCTTAGTGAGGATTTAGGCTCAGCGGTAAGCGGATCTCTCTGGCTGCATACAATTTCCAAATATGATATGGAACTGCAAAGCATAACCTATCAGGAGTTTATATGCCAAAAGTACTGTGAGGTACTAAACCACGAAATTGAAGATATTTTCAGAGTATCCTCAAATATGGACTGATAAAATATTAAATATTAGATGAAATGAAAAATCAGATGTCAAAACATGACCGCATACAAAAGGAAATTATTTCAGCATGCACTACTGCAGGAATTCAAGCTCTGCAAGAATATAAAGGTTCTGACTGGAGAGCAGATGTCTTTGTGCCACACCCTGTGAGGCCTGTTGCTTTTGAAATCCAGTTGAGCCGACAGTCATTGTCAAAGACACTCCAAAGACAGTCAAAATATATAAGGGACGGAATATCGGCTTGCTGGCTTTTTGAAAATCCGCTTCCAAAACTCCTTCAGGAAAGAAATGATCTTCCTGTTTTCTACGTTGAAGAAGATAAAGATTCATCACTATTGGTCAACCTGGGAACCAGAAAAAAACTTCCCCTGAAAACTTTTCTGGAGAATTTCATACTAGATAATATACAGTTTAACCGAGAAGCAAAAACAAAATTAAATCAGTCCGTAACCCTTGTGTTTTACGAAATGCACTGTTGGAAATGCAGGGAATTAAATCATTTGTATTTTGTGGACAGCCCTTTCTATTCCTCCTGCGGGGCTGAGATACATCCTGAAGAAGCACTCTGGGATTCCAGCAGTGTTGAATACATACCCGAAATCATACAACTGGCAAAAAAAATTGCTGCCGAACACCAAGATTTAGATATAAGATCTGCTGTTATCAAAGAAAGGCACAGCTATACAGTTGATAAATCATATATGTCCTTCGGCTGCTATAAATGTGACAGCATTTTTGGCGACTTCTATGTAATGGATGCCAAAATGGAACAGATGTATGGCCCTAAGGAACTGTCTTGTAGCGGCGAAATTCAACTAGATAAAGCCATACGTCTGGAGATTCCTCATTGGTGTTTTTCTGAAGATAAAGATTACTGCTGTAAATAAAATTAAAACAGAACACACGCACCTTGTAAATAAAATAACTTCCGAGCATCGGACTAAATTACCAAAAACTGCTTCATTTATCTGGTTCAGAAAAAAGTATTTCACAAAATAGCTTCCATTGCCCTCTATCAAGAAATTATCTATTTAGTATTAAAATAACATTTTAATTTGGTCTCTGTCATGTCAACAATCGTTGAATAGACAGAACTTAAAAAATCAGTCATTTCATCGTTTAATTGTTTAATATTTACACCCGGCTGTGCAACTGCAAATTCAAACTTTACCTCACTATATCGAAGTGCTTTTCTTATATTCTCAATATCAGGTTTAGTTCCATAATAAAACCTTCTTCCTTTTAAGACACCTGTATTATCACGCCTTTCCATATGCTTTAACAGCTCTTCTGGTTTCCATTTATATCTTAAGGATACAATTGCCTGTCCGCAGACTTCATATAAATCTGAGAGTCTGGAACCAGCAGTGACTTTTGAGTATTTACAGTGAACCATTTCAAATCTGATGATATCTGCATCATGAAATATTGCAACTATATCAGCCGACTCTCCAGAATTATCATCATTAAAAACTACTTTTGCTCCTTGATTAACTAATCTTTTCATCATATATTCCTGCACAGAATTTTCACGCTTCAAACTGCCCTTATACATCGACTCAGTACTATATTGCACCTCTTCCCACGCTAAAGATTCAATTCTGTCATCAGGAATCCTGACAGTTGCAACTTGCGTATATTGAGTCCAAATACACCCCGAGATAGTGTCTCCATTTAATAAGAACATTGTAGGAGGATACTTTTCAAAGAATTCTTTTAACTCCATTGGCTCACTTCTTAATCCTTCCACAAAAAAATGAGTCTTCTCCAATCCCTCGATACTATGACCTCTTTCGCCTCCAAGCCTGATGGTAAACTCTATTTTCTCATTCTGCAAATAAAAAACAAACTGAGCTCTATCATCTTTAACGCTTAAAAGCTTGATATATGCCTCACTAAGCAGATAAGAAACTGAACCTGCACCCACTGTAATTTTATGTATTTTATCATAAAGTTCCTCTGACCAATCACAAGCCATTACAATTAAGTTTTCAGGATAAAGCTTTAACTCAGTCTTTTCAGCAGAATCTTCCAGTAATTTATTCGAATCTATTGACTCGTCAGTAATAAGTTTACCTACCTGAATACACCAAGATTTCCATTGTTTTAAATCCCCAACTCTTGCCGGGCTCCAAATTTTACCTTTAACCGACGCGCCTACACTCACAGGAAAACCATCTCTAAATCCCACTCCTACAAAATCGGATTTCTGGCATCTTGTCCCGCTTTTCCATCTGCTTAGTTCTGTTGTAACATCTGAGCCGCTTAATCTTGAATATCGGTGCAAATGACTAGCCGGCTTAAAAATACCTGCATGTACTATACTTAGTCGATTTATAGAGTCAAATGCTCTGAAAACAGGATCTCCAGATATGCGTTCTGGTTTATATTCAGTGAGGCATTCTACTAATTTATCTATTTCAAGAGTTTTTTCTGAAAATCCGATATAAAGTAATTGCGACGCAGCATCAAAATGCATTACTATCAAATTCCAAGTCTGATCACGCAGCTTATCTGTTCTGGCCCATTTTACTTTCTCTCTTTTCTGAGTGGTAAAATAAAAAACATTTTCATCAGGGTTATAATACGGCTGGGTAAGAGCATATTTAGAAAGATTGAATGCAAGCTTAAAATTATTCCAATCAACCTTCGCTGCTCTGTAGCACATACAGCTCAAGGCAGGATAAACAAGCTTCGGGTTTAATTCTGTATCAGGAGAATCAAAACCTGAAAAAGGTTTGCATCCCTGTAAAAAAGATAATAAAGATTCGGCATCAGCTTTTCTAGCATCAGCTATTTCGCTGATAACTTCTTCCCATCCAGAACCTTCCTGTAATAAATTCTCCAATTCTACAGACAAGTTTTCATCTGCAAAATTTACAACAAATGAGGCATCTCCCAAACCTTCTTGCGTCCTGGTAAATCGACCGATAAACTGTAGCAGGACCGCCAAAGATTTATGTAGCTTATGCACAGCTGCAATTTTAAAATCGGGATAGTCAAAGCCCTCTTTAAGCATATCCACACATATTACAATATCATACAAACCTCTTTTAATCTCTTCAACAATCTTTGCCTGTCCTTTTGTTTCATTGTGAACAACAACAATTCTCTCATCAGGAAACCACTCTTTGTAGCTCTTATATAGTTCTTCTGCATGTTTGCTCTTTTCTGTCCTGACCATAACCTTATGCCTGGTCCATCCATTTGCTCTATCTTCTCTAAGTCTTTGTATTGCGGCGTCAGCGATTGCTTTATCTTTTCTTTTAGGATGTCTTTCATCGACTGATATTAAAGAAATTTTTGAAAAACAATTGTCCTTTAATGCTCTTGCCAAAGAATAATTATAGAGAATTTTTCCTTCTATCGGCTTCTTGTCATTTCTAAATGGAGTTGCCGTAAATTGCACAATTTTTGAATCTTCAAATTGTGTCTTTATTCTTTTCCAGCCCGCAGCCGCAACATGATGTGCTTCATCAAAAAAAATATGAGAAAAAGTACCTTTCAATGCTTCCAGTGTTGAGAAACTTGCCCTCGCAATCAATCCGGGAGTCGTTACAATTATTTCTGCCGATTGTATATCTAATATATCCTTAGGACTGGAAATAATTTTATCTAATATAAGCATCTTTGGATTTGGAGTTGCACCACTTATTACTCCTAGTTGTCGCAGCATACCCCAAGTTTCAAATTTTTGAGACAACTGCTTTTTTAAATCCTTTGTTGGTACGACTACCAATACTCTCTGAGCATTATCAGCTAATACAGCTACCAGCATGGTTTCCGTCTTTCCAGTACCGGTAGGCAGTACGATAGTGCATGCATCATAGCTCAATGACCAATGGGATAATAGAGAATACAAAGCTCCAGACTGAGCAGGTCTTAAAGAATAACCATTTGTTCCATTCCTGTATAAATTAAAATCTTGTTTTGAATATTCAACAAAATGTTCGGCCAAGCCACTGAATTTATAAATCCCTTGTTTGAAAGTAACCGAAGCTGTAAAGGAATTTCCTTCAACATCGTGTATTAGATAAACAGAATCTTTCTTATGGGTTAAAGTTAAATTGTGCGATCCAGCTTTTAGGGCAACTTGGCGAAAGCTGCCGCAATCCTTAGAATCTTTAAAATAATAAAGCGGTTCATCTAATTTAAAACTTGCCTCAAATGGTATTTCGAGGCTAAACTGTTGTGGTTGGTTCATCGTTAGAAAGTTAATTGGTTCTGCTAAATTAAAAATTTACCTACACTATTGCTAATTAAGATATTAACCATAAAAACAAATAAAAAGTCAATAAATTAAAGAGGATATTACTGCCTTTTTTGATGTAAATTTTATACTTTTACGGAAAATTTTGAGAGTTAAATTTGTACTGTACCTATGGGTGTACCAAGTTTAAAAAAATGCTTAAAACACCAGTAATTGCTGGGATCTATATATGGTTAGCGGTACCTCTTTCTCCGCAAAAATTAAATGCTACCAAGTTTGGTAGCATTTTTTATTTAAAAAAGATTCTATGGCAAAATCGTGGCAATTTAATTTTCATCTTTGAAAATAGCCTCGTAAAAGCCTGTAACAGAGGAGGTTCAATTCCTTTCCTCTCTGCAAAT
>OGQD01001870.1_pt1 | contig 12659 bp, 9 predicted proteins | sample 1553091 | NCBI WGS metagenome assembly OGQD01 (sample SAMEA2580290, study PRJEB22360) | human gut metagenome | biome: human gut; feature: human-associated habitat; material: faeces | place: Denmark | collected 2008/2010
CGACCACCCAGTTCGCCGGCCAGTACCCTGACGATGTGCGTACTCTTCTCGCGCACCGGAGCGCCCGACAAGCCGCCCGCCTCGTTGCCGAACGGCAGGTGCTCGACGCCTTCGCGGCCAAGGGTGGTGTTGGTGGCGATCACCGCATCCATGCCCGATTCGATCAGCGCAGCCGCGACCATCGCGGTTTCCTCGTCGCTCATGTCCGGGGCGATCTTGATCGCCAGGGGCACGCGACGGCCATGTTGCACGGCCAGGTCTTCCTGGCGCTGGCGCAGTGCTTCGAGCAGCTGTTTGAGCGAATCGCCGAACTGCAGGCTGCGCAGGCCGGGGGTGTTCGGCGAGCTGACGTTGACCGTGACATAGCTTGCGTGGGGGTAGACCTTGTCCAGGCAGATCAGGTAGTCATCCACGGCGCGCTCGACCGGGGTATCGAAGTTCTTGCCGATGTTGATGCCCAGCACGCCCTTGTACTTCGCCGCCTTGACCCGCGCGATCAGGTGATCGACGCCGTGATTGTTGAAGCCCATGCGGTTGATGATCGCGGTGGCTTGCGGCAAGCGGAAGATGCGCGGCTTGGGGTTGCCCGGTTGCGGACGCGGGGTAACGGTGCCGATCTCGACGAAACCGAAGCCCAACTGGGCGAAGCCATCAATGGCATCGCCGTTCTTGTCCAGGCCGGCCGCCAGTCCCACGGGATTGGCGAACTCCAGGCCCATCACCTTCACCGGCAGGCTCCTGGGCGCCTGCGTCAGCAGGCCATTGAGGCCCAGGCGGCCGCCGGCACCGATCAGGTCGATGGACAATTCATGGGAGGTTTCCGGGGAGAGCTTGAACAGGAGCTCGCGGGCCAGGCTGTACATGGTCGGGCATCGGTCGGCAAAATGGGGCGCTATTATAGCCAGCCTGCCCTCGCTCAAGCGAGGCGACGCAGCGCCAGCAGCCGCCCGGAATCATCGAATTCCAGCTCGAAGCTGCCGTGCACTCCGGAGTGAGTGACGAATGGACGCAGGTGATGCGCAGGCAGGTTGACCTGCCGGCCATCGCGGCTACGTACCTGTACCCGGTTGGCATGCCCGCGATAGAGCGCCTGCAGCCGATCCGCCGACAGAGAAATATCCAGCACAACGCAAGCCATGGAGGCCTCCCGGAAGTGAAGGAAAGAATTTTGCCACAACGCATGCGCCCAACGGCGCCAGGGTTTTCTATGCTTAGGGCAATACGCCGCGCATCCGGCCCGGCGCTTCCTGCACTGACCAGTCGGCCATCGGGAGTCTTGCGTCGTCCATGAGTCAACCACCTCGCCCCCGCAGCGTGACCAGTCGGCTGGCTGCCCTTGCCCAACGCCTGGGCATCGGCAGTGCCGATGGACGGAACATCGTCGAACGCAGCCGGAGCCTGTCCCTGCCCTTCGAACCGCTACCCGACTGGCCCGCCGGCCTCGGCTGGCAGTCCGGGCCGCCGCTGTACCGACTGATTGACCTGCCGCGCGGAGCGCTCTCCGGCCCCGTGCAGGAGGACAAGGCGCGCATCCACGCCGTACTCAAGCGCCTGGTAAGCAGCCGCCACGAGGAACATCCCGCAGTCGACATGCGCAGCATCGACGGCTTGTGCTGCCGCGGCCTCATCGACAGCCCGCTTGCAGGGCTGGAGGAGCTTTCCAACTGCGAGCAGTGCCGCAAGGTGCGCATCATCAGCTACAACGATTTCACCAAGGTCCTGGGCGTGGCACTGCCCGGCTTCGAACGCAAGACGCAACTGCAGTTACGCAGCGCCGGCTGGCACGGTGAGCGCTTGTTCTGGGACGACGATAATCACCCCTGCGAACTGGCCAACGCGGTGGTCTATGCCCGCCGCCGCGGGCTGGAGATCGTCCTGCCCGCGCGAATCCAGCGCTTCGCGTTGCAGGCTTCGGTCCTGGATGAACTGCAGCGCGACTTCCACATGCTGGCCATGCCGTCCAGAGCCTGGAGCGACGCCGCTTTCATGGAGTTGCTGCTGGAAACCGGCATGCCCTATGCGCGCTTCGGCCTGTTCAACTCGGAAACTCCGGAGAGCCTCCTGTTGCCCAGGGACAATCCAGCGTCGGATGCCTTCGGCCAAGGACTGCAAGAGGCCGGAGCACAGGATGTGATCACTTACCTGCGCGATGTCGGCAGCAAAAACTGACCCTCGGCGTCACACCTCAGGCGCATCCTCGTGGAGATGACGCTCTTCCTCGTCCAGGCTTTCCAGCATCGTATGATGCCTGGCCTGCCACTCCTCGAGACTGAGTCCCGCCGTCGCCAACAGCTGCGGATTGCGCTTCACCAGGTAGACCGCTGCCCGCTGAGCGGAATCTTCCACCTTCCAGCTCACCTCGGCCGGATCGATCGGCCCTTCATAGGTGATCCAGCGGCTGAAATCCGGATACACACTGCAGACCTTCTGGAAATCCAGGTCCCGCATGCGCTGGTTGCCGTACTCGATGTTCTCCACATCCTTGGCCTTCATGCCGACCGTCTCGGCGAAGGCGCGGCGCGACAACCCCGTCAGCGAGCGCAGCGCCCGTAGTCTCTCTCCTGCGGTGAACAGGAAACGTTTCTTTATCATGTGTCGTCCATCTCCGAGACTGCGAAGGCCCCGAAAAACACCCCAACTACTAGGATAAATTGGCTATCCAGACCGAGGCGCAAGCCCGTGGATCAAGGGGCATGATGGTGCGGGACACGAGATGAGGCAGGGAAGAGGATTCACCCCGGACTTGCTCGCGGGTGGCTATTACGTGACGCCGCAGCGCTTTGCACAGCTGATCGGCCTGGGTGATCGCCAAGCCATTGTGCAACGCTGGATCGAGCAGGGAGACCTTCCCTCGCGCTGCATCGGTGGCCAGACCCTGGTGGACCTGGCCGCCCTGCTCCTGATGACCCAGGCGGATCAGTCCTGATCCGCTTCCTGGGCGGCCTGCAACGCTGGCTTGGCAGGAATGCCGATTTCCACGCAAAGTGCCATGAAGCGCTCAAGGTCGTTTCGATACACCAGCACGCATTGCAGTTCGGTATCCAGCGGCTCGCTGAAATCCACCAGCACGTACCCGCCCTTTTCCGGATACAGCGCGCCGAGCTGGGTCTGGATGCGATTCAGCGCGGTGAGCGGATCCGCCTTGCGCAGTTGCTTGGCCTGCAGCACGAAATTGACGCTGGGGTCGAAGGAGGTGCGGATCTCGCCGAACAGCTCCTCGTAGCTGTCGCCCATGAACAGCACGATTTCCGGCAGGCTGCCGACCACGACCCATTCGCCCAGGGGAATGGGGAAGCTGTCGTCGTAGTTGATGTCTGCATTGGCCGCGAGGAAGGCGGCCGGATCGGCATAGGCCTGCGAGGCCTCGTCGGCGATCTGCTGGATCTCTTCCTCCGCCAGGCAGCCGGAGCTGATCAGCGTGAGGAGTTCGACGAGTTGCGCTTTCATGAGGGAGTCCTGAAGAGAGATGAACAGCCGGAAAGCATATCTGCATTCGCCGTAAAACACCGCAGGCAGGGAACTTTCCGTCAGACAAAAGCGTCCGAAGTTGCCAGAAACGATACCCACTATCGAACGGGATGATTTCTGCTCACCTCGAGCGGTTGATAGCCTGACAACCATCCCGAACCAGCCTGCGTGTGAATCCATGAACCGTGCCCTCGCCCTTCTCTCCCTGACCCTGCCCCTGTGGCTGGTGGGTTGCGCCAGTCAGCCCGCGCCGCAGCAGGAGCCCTACAGCAACGAACAGGTGAAGTCCTTCGCGCTGAAGATGCTGGGAACCAGCAACATGTCCGATGAGCTGTACGCCAAGTACCGCCGGGCTCTCACCGAGCCCCGCGAGGATGGGCGGAGCGGGAGCTGATTTCGCGTTCTTCGTGTTCCTGACTACCGCTGGACGCCCCCGACGGGCCAGTGCTGTCGTTCTGCCTATCCGCGATGCTCTTGCTTCTGATGGGGGGGGTGCGCGCCTTTGAAAGGCGCGCAGCGTCCGTGTCATGTCCCCTGCCTGGCCAAGCGACGTAAGCTAGGCAGGTTTCTCGCCCCTCCATCCCGTTTTGCGCTTCGCGAGCAATACCCGGGCCCTTCCGCCTCCTGCAAGGGACACTTCGGCCCGCCCGGACATTTGCCTGGAAATCCTTCAGAGCCAAAGCCCTAAGAACTGTTCGCGAGCAGGCTCGCTCCTACAGCCCAGTCAAACTGCGGAACGCTCTTCGCAGAAGCGCTTGCCTGCGAATACGCCCCGTTCCCGGGCTGGCAGACGTGCAGATCCAGGCAAAAAAAGCCCCGCACTTGGCAGGGCTGGAGCATCAAAACGTCAATCAGGCTGGCGCATCACACAGGGCACACACCCTGCTGGTTGCTCTGCGCCAGGTCGAGCAGCTCGCGGTTAGCCACGGCGTACATGGCGTAGTCCGTGCTGGTGGAAGCACGCAGCTCGACGAGCATGGCGCGCCAACGGGCGACCATCGGGGCGTGCTGTTCCAGCCAGAGTGCCACGCGCGCATCGATTTCCGCCGGACCGTCCTGCATCTGCAGCACGGAGACGGTGATTGCCCGCTGCTGCCAGTCCAGGTCGTCGCGGAAGGCCTCGCGGGCCAGCGCCTGCCAGTTGTTCTCCACCGGCAGGGAGCTGAGCTGCTGCAGGTACCAGGTCAGTTCCAGCTCGCTGCCCAGGGCGAAGTAGGCGCGCGCCACGTCGGCCGGGTCGCGGCCGGTGACGTCGGCCGCTTCGATGATCGGCAGCAGGGTATAGAGGTGGGTGGTGCCGGCCACCACACGGGCCAGTTCCTCCGGTGCGCCAGCCTCGACGAAGCCCTGGTAGCGCGCCAGCCACTGCTCGCGTGCCGGCCCCTCGAGCAGCTCGTCCAGGCGCCCGGCCAGTTCGGCGACGCGTGGGGCGAAGTGGCCGACGTCGCGGGCGGCGTCCAGGTCCTCGCGGCGGCTGCGCAGGAACCAGCGGGTGGCGCGGCGACCCAGGCGCATCAGTTCGTCCATCAGCGACAGCTGCAGCTCGGCCGGCACCTTGTAGTCCAGCGCCTCGATCTGCTGCCACCAGTGCGGCAGGCGGAACACGTCACGGACGATGACGTAGGCGCCAGCGACATTGGCCGCGCTCATGCCGGTGGACTCCTTCAGGCGCTGCACGAAGGTGATGCCCATGTGGTTGACCAGGTCGTTGGCGATCTGGGTGCTGACGATCTCGCGCTTGAGGCGGTGGCGGCGCATGGCCTCGCCGAACTTCTGGGTCAGGCGCGCCGGGAAGGCGGTCTCCATCTCGCGGGCCAGGTAGTCGTCGTCCGGCACCAGGGACTTGAGCAGCGCCTCCTTGAGGTCGATCTTGCTGTAGGAAATCAGCACCGACAGCTCCGGCCGGGTCAGGCCGCGGCCGTTGGCGGCGCGCTCGTTGAGTTCGTCGTCGGAGGGCAGGAATTCCAGCGCCCGGTCCAGCTTGCCGGCCGCCTCCAGCGCCGCCATCAGGCGCTTGTATTCGGCCAGCCGCTCGCGGGCGCGGCGCTCGGCCAGGGACAGGGCCTGAGTCTGCTTGTAGTTGTTGCCCAGCACCAGCTTGCCGACGTCATCGGTCATGTCAGCCAGCAGCTTGTTGCGCTGCTTGCCGGTCATGTCGCCGGCAGCGACGATCTCGCCGAGCAGGATCTTGATGTTCACCTCGTGGTCGGAGCAGTCCACGCCGCCGGCGTTGTCGATGAAGTCGGTGTTGCTGGCGCCGCCATTGAGGCCGTACTCGACGCGGCCGAGCTGGGTCATGCCCAGGTTGCCGCCCTCGCCCACCACCTTGGCGCGCAGTTCGTTGCCGTTGACCCGCAGACCGTCGTTGGCCTTGTCGCCGACGTCGGCGTGGGTCTCCCTGCTCGACTTCACGTAGGTGCCGATGCCGCCGTTCCAGATCAGGTCCACTGGCGCCTTGAGCAGCGCGTTGATCAGTTCGGTGGGCGCCAGCTTGTCGGCGGCGATGTCAAAGCGCTCCTTCATCTGCGGGGAGATGGCGATGCTCTTCGCGCTGCGCAGGAAGATGCCGCCGCCCTCGGAGATCAACTTGGCGTCGTAGTCGGCCCAGGACGAGCGCGGCAATGCGAACAGGCGCTGACGCTCGACGAAGCTGCGGGCCGCGTCCGGGTTGGGGTCGACGAAGATGTGCATATGGTTGAAGGCGGCGACCATCTGCAGCTTGTCCGACAGCAGCAGGCCGTTGCCGAACACGTCGCCGGCCATGTCGCCGATACCGATCACCGTGGTCAGGTCCCGCTGCACGTCGACGCCGCGCTCGCGGAAGTGGCGCTGCACCGAGACCCAGCCGCCCTTGGCGGTGATGCCCATGCCCTTGTGGTCGTAGCCAGCCGAGCCGCCGGAGGCGAAGGCGTCGCCGAGCCAGAAGCCGTAGTCCTGGGCGATGCCGTTGGCGATGTCGGAGAAGGTCGCGGTGCCCTTGTCCGCCGCCACCACCAGGTAGGGGTCGTCCGGGTCGTGGCGCACCACGGCTTCCGGTGGCACCACCTTGCCTTCCTTGAGGTTGTCGGTCACGTCCAGCAGGCCGCTGATGAAGATGCGGTAGCAGGCGATGCCCTCGGCCTGGATATCGTCACGCGAACCGCCGACCGGCAGGCGCCGGGGGATGAAGCCGCCCTTGGCGCCCATCGGCACGATCACCGCGTTCTTCACCTGCTGCGCTTTGACCAGGCCCAGCACCTCGGTGCGGAAGTCCTCCTCGCGGTCGGACCAGCGCAGGCCACCGCGCGCCACGTCGCCGAAGCGCAGGTGCACGCCCTCGACCCGCGGGCTGTAGACGAATATCTCGAACTTGGGCACCGGCCGCGGGATTTCCGGGATCAACCGTGGGCTGAGCTTGAAGCTGAAGTAGTGCTTGGGCTGGCCGTCGGCGCCCGGCTGGTAGAAGTTGGTGCGCAGGGTGGCCTTGATCAGGTCCAGGTAGCGCCGCAGGATGCGGTCCTCGTTGAGCACGGCGACGTTGTCCAGTGCGGCCAGGATGGCCTGCTCCAGCTTCTGCTGCTTGTCCTCCAGGTCCTCGGCGGACAGCTTGCGCGCCAGGTAGAATCGGGTCTTGAACAGGCGCACCAGTTCCTTGGCGATATCGGCGTGGTTGACCAGGGTCGCCGCGATGTAGCCGAGGTCGAAGCCCAGGCGGATCTGCTTGAGGTAGCGGGCGTAGGCGCGCAGCAGCGCCACGTCGCGCCAGGGCATTGAAGCGGTCAGCACCAGGCGGTTGAAGCCGTCGTTCTCCGCCAGGCCCTCGACGATCCGCACGAAGGCTTCCTGCAGGGTCTCATTGAGCTCCTGGATGTCGACGTTCACGCCGCCCGCGGTGGTGAAGGCGAAGTCGTGAATCCAGAACTCGCGGCCGTCGGCGCGGCGCAACCGGTAGGGGAACTCACCCAGCACGCGCAGGCCGAGGTTCTCCAGGATCGGCAGCACGTCGGACAGCGGCAGCGGCGTGTCGGCGTGGTACAGCTTGCAGTGCAGCTCCTGGTCGCTCTGGGTCAGCGGCTGGTAGAAGCTCATCACCAGCGGGCGCTTGTCGGACAGGCTGAGCAGGTGCTGCATGTCCACCACCGCCGAGTGCGGGGCGAAGCGCTCGGTGTAGCCGGCCGGGAAGCCTTTCGGGAAGTCGGCCAGCACGCTGGTGCCCTGGGCCTCGCCGAAGCTCTCGACGACCAGGCTGGCATAGTCGTCCTTCCACGAGCGGCAGGCCTGGATGACCTCCTTCTCCAGGCGCACCGGGTCGATCTGCACGCGGTTCTTCGGGTCCACCTTGAGGATGAACTGCACCCGCGCCAGCACGGACTCGGAGAAGTAGGTCCAGAACTCGCAGTCGCTGGCTTGCAGGCGGTCCATCAGGATCTGCTGGATCTTCAGGCGCGTCTCGGTGGAGTACACGTCGCGCGGCACGTAGGCCAGGCAGTAGGCGAAGCGGCCGTAGGGGTCGCGGCGCAGGAACAGGCGCAGCTTGTTGCGCTCCTGGATTTGCACGATGGCGATGGCGGTGTTGAACAGCTCGTCCACCGGGGTCTGGAACAGGTCGTCGCGCGGCAGCACCTCCAGCACCTGCTCCAGTTCCTTGCCCAGGTGGGCCTGGCGGTCGAAGCCGGAGCGTTCGGCGATCTCGTCCACCTTGCGGCGGATGTAGGGAATGCGGCTGACGCTCTGGGAGTAGACCGAGGAGGTGTAGAGGCCCATGAAGCGACACTCCTTGATCACCTTGCCCTTGGCGTCCAGCTCGCGGATGGAGACGAAATCCGGGTAGGCCGGCCGGTGCACGCGGCTCGGCGTGGCAGCCTTGGCGAAGGACAGCAGCACCGGTTGGCGCAGGTAGTCGACCGCTTCCTCCTCGATGTGCGCGTCCTCCTTGGTCAGGCCCGGGCGCAGGCGCTTGGACAGGCCCAGCAGGGACGCCTGGTCGTACACCAGGTGGCCGCCCTCCTGCTCCTCGACCACGGTGAATTCCTCGTAGCCGAGGAAGGTGAAGTGGTTGTCCAGCAGCCAGCCGAGGAAGGTCTTCACCTCGGCCAGCTCGGCACCGTCGACCTTGAGTTTGGCTTTGTCCAACCAGGCCAGCAGCTGCTCGGCCCTGGCCTTCATCGGGCCGAAGTCGGCCACCGCCAGGCGCACTTCCTCAAGTACCTCCTGGATCGCCTTCTCCAGCGCGCGCAACTCGTTGGCGCTGGCGCAACGGTCGATCTCCAGGTACATCAGCGCTTCGTGCTGCACGTCCTTGCCGGCGCTGCCCTTGGCCAGGATTTCCTGCAGCTCGCCGCTCTTCTTGCGCTTCACGCTGAACACGCTGTTCTGCAGGGTGTGGATGCTGTAGCCGCGGCGGTTCAGCTCCATGCGCACCGAGTCGACCAAGAACGGCAGGTCGGCATGCAGCACCTCCACCGCCGTGTGGGTCGACTGCCAGCCGTGCTTCTCGTAGTCCGGGTTGTACACCCGCACCACCGGCTTGGCGGGGTCGAAGCGCTCCAGCAGGCGCCAGGACGACAGGGTGCTGCCGGCCAGGTCGCCGAGGCGGCGCTGGGTCAGCTCGTCGAGGGAGACGATGCCGAAGAACTGCTCGGCGAACAGGGCCACTTGTGGCAGCGCCTTGTCGCTGACGGGCTGCGCCAGGGCCGCTTGCAGTTGGTGCTGGAAGTCGGCTTTGCTGGCCGCGGTGAAGAACGCCATGGTAATGCTCCACTGGACTTGTTGTTGGTTGTGCGCGCGCCGGCGCCGGGGTTCCAAGCAGTCTAGGCGAAAGACTGGACTCGACAGGCGCATGGCGACCACAAGGTCACGCATAGCCTAGCGACAGCCCCACCGCGCTGGATTGCGGCGGCGCGACATATTCGTTCATCGCCTCGCAGGTGGAGCGGGCCGGAGAATGGCGCCGGCCCCTTGGGGCGACCAGCCGCCGTCTGTAGAATGCCGGCCAGTCCCGGCCCGGCGCAGCCACCATGTCCGAAGCACTTCGCCCGTCTCCCGACAGGCTCTACATACTCGACGTCCTGCGTGGCATCGCGGCCCTCTCGGTGGTTCTCTGGCACTGGCAGCACTTCTTCTATCAGGGCAACGCGCCGCAGGACTTCGACCGGGAACGGCAGCCCCTCTTCCAGCTTCTGGCCCTGTTCTACCAGCATGGCTCCCTGGCGGTGGAGCTGTTCTTCTGCATCTCGGGATTCGTCTTCTTCTGGCTGTTCGGACGCAAGGTCGCGGAAGGCGCGATCACGCCCATGCGCTTCTTCATCGACCGCTTCAGCCGGCTCTACCCGCTGCATATCCTGACGTTCGCACTGGTCGCGGCGCTCCAGCTCCTCTATCTGCAGAACCACGCCGCCTACTTCGTCTACCAGGCCAACGACCTGTACCACGCCTTGCTAAACGTCCTGCTGGTCCCCGCCTGGGGTTTCGAAACCGGCTGGTCGTTCAACGCCCCGATCTGGTCCGTCTCGGTCGAGGTGCTGCTGTATGCGGTGTTCTTCATGGTGTTTCGCTGCGGGCGCGCCAGCCTGCCGCTGATAGCCGGGCTGATCGCCCTCGGGGTAGCCCTGCACCCGCAGTACTTCAAGCTGGGCAGCGGCATCCTCACCTTCTTCTGCGGAGGGGGCGCCTACCTCGTCCTGGCCAGATCGATCGGTCGCTTCGGCGCAAAAAGGTCTCTGGCGATCTCCGCCGTGGCGGCCATCCTCGCCTGGGCCTGCGCATGGATTGCCCCGTCCCTGAATATCCTGGTTCTCAAGGGCATCGTCTTTCCTCTCTCGGTAGCGGCCCTGGCGGCCGTGGGTTTCGCCTACCGCGACTGTCTCAAGCCCTTCGCGGCGATCGGCGACCTCAGCTACTCGTCGTACCTGCTGCACTTCCCGCTGCAGTTGCTCTTCGTGCTGGCCGTCGACGGCCTCGGCTATGGGCGGGGCATCTTCTACAGCCCCTGGATGCTGGGACTCTTCATGGCCGTGCTGATCCCGCTCAGCCTTGCCAGCCACCGGCTGTTCGAGTTCCCTATCCAGCAAGTGCTGCGCAGCATGTTCGCCAGGCGCTCCGCGGGAATCCTGAATCCGGGATGAACCACGCCACGCCGAACCGGAACTGTTCGGCAGAGCGCGCCCGGAAACATGCAAGCCCCCGCTCCGATGCAGTAGAGTGAGCACCCCGTTGGGGTGAGTTCGGCTACCCGTCAGTCCCTTTTCAGGAAGATTCTCGATGGAACATCGTGAGGCGCTTGTCGCGCTGCGGCAATTTCTCGCCACCCAGATCCTCGGCCAGGACAAGCTCGTCGAGCGCCTGCTGATCGCCCTGCTCGCCGACGGCCACCTGCTGGTGGAAGGTGCTCCCGGCCTGGCCAAGACCAAGGCCATCAAGGAACTGGCCGAGGGCGTCGAGGCCGAGTTCCATCGCATCCAGTTCACCCCGGACCTGCTGCCGGCCGACATCACCGGCACCGAGATCTACCGCCCGGAGACCGGCAGCTTCGTGTTCCAGCAGGGGCCGATCTTCCACAACCTGGTGCTCGCCGACGAGATCAACCGCGCCCCGGCCAAGGTGCAGTCGGCCCTGCTCGAAGCCATGGCCGAGCGCCAGGTCAGCGTGGGTCGCAGCACCTACGACCTGTCGCCACTGTTCCTGGTGATGGCGACCCAGAACCCCATCGAGCAGGAAGGCACCTATCCCCTGCCCGAGGCCCAGCTCGACCGTTTCCTGATGCACGTGAAGATCGGCTTCCCGGACGCCGGCGTGGAACGCAAGATCCTCGCCCAGGCGCGCGGCGAGGCGCTGCACGGCGAGGCCAAGCCGGAACACCGGGTCAGCCAGCAGGCGATCTTCGCCGCCCGCCAGGAAATCCTCGGCCTGTACATGGCCGACGCAGTGGAGGAATACCTGGTCCAGCTGGTGATGGCCACCCGCACCCCGGCCAAGCACGATGCCGAGCTGGCCGAGTGGATCGCCTACGGCGCCAGCCCGCGCGGCACCATCGCCCTGGATCGCTGCGCCCGCGCCCACGCCTGGCTGGCCGGCCGCGACTTCGTCAGCCCCGAGGACATCCAGGCCATGCTGTTCGACGTGCTGCGCCACCGCATCATTCTGTCGTTCGAGGCGGAGGCCGCCGGCATCGACCAGGACCGGGTGGTGCAGCGTGTCCTCGACGTGGTGGCGGTGGCCTGAATGCAGCCGCGAGCCGCACGCGCCCCGCTCCCGGACTTCATCCGGGCCGTCCGCTAGACCATGCACATCCAGCCGACCCCGCCGGGCATCCGCGTCAGCCTCGCCGAGCTGATCGAGATGCGCCATCGCGTGCGCGAGGTGCAGCTGTTCTCCACCCCGGCCCGGCGCAGCCCGCTGATCGGACTGCACCACTCCAAGCTGCGCGGGCGCGGCGTGGACTTCGACCAGGTGCGCGTCTACCAGGCCGGCGACGACGTGCGCACCATCGACTGGCGCGTCACCGCGCGCACCCAGGAGCCGCACACCAAGCTGTTCCACGAGGAGCGCGAGCGACCGATCTTCATCATGGTCGAGCAGAGCCGGCGGCTGTTCTTCGGCTCCGCGCTGCAGTTCAAGTCGGTGCTCGCCGCCCAGGCCGCCAGCCTGTTCGGCTGGGCGGCGCTGGCCCACAACGACCGCATCGGCGGACTGGTGTTCGGTGACACCGAGCACCACGAGATCAAGCCGCGGCGCAGCAAGCAGAGCCTGCTGCAACTGCTCAACCGCCTGACCCGCGCCAACCAGGCCCTGCACCCGGAGGCCACCGGCGAGCGCGACAGCTTCGGCCTCGCCCTGCGCCGCGCCCGGGAGGTGCTGCGCCCAGGCAGCCTGGTGATCATCCTGTGCGACGAGCGCGCCCTGAACGACGCCGCCGAGCAGCAGCTCGGCCTGCTGGCGCGGCACACCGACCTGGTGATGCTGCCGGTGTCCGACCCGCTCGACCACGAACTGCCCAACGCCGGCCTGCTGCGCTTCGTCGAGCGCGGCGCCCTGCTCGAACTGGACACCCGTGGCGACGACCTGCTCCAGGCCTACGCCGGCCAGGCGGAACAGCGCCAGGCACGCTGGCAAAGGCTGGCGCAGAAACTCGCCGTGCCCCTGCTCGCCTTGAGCACCACCCGCGACCCGGTGGACCAGCTGCGCGAACACCTGACCGGCCACCAGGCGGGCAA
>OGQD01001875.1_pt1 | contig 12640 bp, 15 predicted proteins | sample 1553091 | NCBI WGS metagenome assembly OGQD01 (sample SAMEA2580290, study PRJEB22360) | human gut metagenome | biome: human gut; feature: human-associated habitat; material: faeces | place: Denmark | collected 2008/2010
TTTTTTCTCTGATAATTTAAAATCTGTATGATGGTTGCTTTATCATATGTTTTATGCTTTTTACTCAAATTAACATTGCTTATATTACTGCCTTCAAAAGGTGAGACGCTTTAGGGACAGTCCAGTTTCTGTAAATCCCTAAGATTATAAATAAAAAACAATTAATTTTAGAATATGAAAACAAATATGTTTACAGAAAGCCCAATTTTGTCAGTTTTGAAGTGGAGGCTTTCATCTTTCTTAGACAAAATCCAGAAAATGGATAAGTGAAAATAAAATTATTAAAATGAATTATAACACTAAAAATATTTTCGTTCTTTTTGCTTTATTTATATCTGTAATTATTTTAATTATTGTCTTGAGAAAAACGACTAAAGATAGTTTAACAGATTATGAGATATTCGCTAAAGTTATTAATATTTACAGAGATAAAAATGAACATCATTTTTTATTTATGAAATATTTAGATGGTAGAGTCGAATTATTAGATTATCCATACAAGTTAGGGGATTCTATATCTAAAAAGAAGGGTGATTCAATAGAATATATTTTTAGAGGAGATATAATTATTCAAAATAATTTATTTGAGAAAGCGAGAAAGGAAAAGATACTCAAATAGCACCATATAAATGCGGTAGGTCTTGTGTTTACATTTACATTAAGAAATATTTACCCTTTTTTGTAAATGCGCCCTCCGAAAGTTCAAAGCAATAAACCTGCTTAATCATATTGTATCACCGAAAGTTCTTCATCATTCTCCCCCTGCAAAGCTTATTACACCTCCCAAAAAAATTCGTTTTGGATTTTTTCCTGAAAAATGGTATCTTGTAAATCTCACAAATACAGACAGAATTTAATGCTAGAAAAGAAAGAACATAATTACGAAAAGGCAGTTTTGGTAGGGGTTGTTACACAACATCAGGATGAGGATAAACTTCAGGAATATATGGATGAGCTGGAGTTTTTAGCCTTTACAGCCGGAGCAACGGTAGATAAACGTTTTACACAGAAACTCACACAGCCCGATTCCAAAACCTTCATCGGAAGCGGTAAAGCTCAGGAAATTAAAGAATACGTAAAAGAAAACAACATAGGAACCGTCATTTTTGACGACGAATTATCTCCTTCACAGCTTAAAAATCTTGAAAGAGAAATGGAAGTCAAAATCTTAGACCGAACCAACCTTATCCTTGATATTTTTGCACAGAGAGCAACAACCTCCTATGCAAGAACTCAGGTGGAGTTAGCTCAATATCAATATCTTTTACCCCGATTAACGAGAATGTGGACCCACCTTGAACGCCAGAAAGGGGGAATTGGAATGAGAGGTCCCGGAGAAACAGAAATTGAAACCGACAGACGTATTATCCGCGATAGAATTTCATTGTTAAAAGACAAACTGAAAACCATCGATAAACAGATGGCAACCCAGAGAAACAACCGTGGAAAAGTAGTTCGTGCCGCTTTGGTAGGATACACCAACGTCGGAAAATCTACTTTGATGAATGCATTGTCCAAATCTGAAGTTTTCGCTGAAAATAAACTGTTTGCGACATTGGATACGACAGTAAGAAAAGTAGTGATCGGAAATTTACCATTCCTTTTAACGGATACGGTTGGATTTATCCGAAAATTACCTACCCAATTGGTTGAATCGTTTAAATCTACGTTGGATGAGGTTCGGGAAGCTGATCTGCTGATTCACGTAGTGGATATTTCTCATGAAAGTTTCGAAGATCATATTGATTCTGTGAATCAGATTTTAATGGAGATCAATGCCCATCAGAAACCGATGATCATGGTTTTCAATAAGATTGATGATTTTAGCTATGAGAAAAAAGACGAGGACGATTTAACGCCTTCCACAAAAAAGAATATTTCTCTGGAAGAATGGAAAAAAACATGGATGGCAAAATCCAAATATCCGACGGTTTTCATTTCGGCACTTACTAAAGAAAATTTCCCTGAAATGAAAAAGCTGATCTATGATGAAGTGATGAAAATCCATATTTCCAGATTCCCGTACAACGATTTCCTTTTCGAATATTTCGATAACGATGAGGAAGAAAGTGCAGAAAAAGATCATGAAGAGCAATAATTCATGAACAGGCTGTTTTCCAACAACACATTCTATTACTTTTTTCTGATCGTGGTAGGAATTAATTTTTTGGGAAGCATCGGAGGAATCAGCAAAGAAACAGATATTCTGATATTAAAGATTTTAGGAATGATAACAGTCGCAGTTTGCCTGTTGGCATTGTTATCATTCTTTATAGATCTTAAATTTAATCATCTTTTCTTTAAAATCTATCTCTACGGTAAAGGTTTGCTTTCTCCTTTTTGTTTATTGATTTATTTTCTTTACGAAAAAATAACCAATGACCTATATGTTTCCGGAACCTATTTTATGCCCGCTTTGTTCCGGCTGGTTTTAGGATTTGTCATGCTCGTTTTATACAACAAATACAAAATAGAAAAGAACCGATGAAACATCACTTTTTCCTCTTGTTTCTTCTGATTTCGCTTAGTGGTTTTGCTCAGAAATCAAAAATAGATTTCAAAGCGATTGAGAAAGACCTTAAAAGCGAAAAGTCTCAATACAACTACAACAAGCTGATTTTTAAATACAAAGCCTATCCGAAATCTTTAGATACGCTTGAAGCACAGCATCTTTACTACGGAAGAAATTTCAGGGAAGATTTGCTTTTTACAACAGATGAAGCATTTAAAAGTTTAGCCGATGCTTTCAAGAGCAATAATTTTCAGGACTGCATCAGACAGGGAAAAGCTTTGTATGATAAAGATCCTACCAATCTGGATATTCTTCTGATTCTTCTGAAAGCATATGACAGCATTAAAGACGGTGAAAATTTTCTGTATCATCTCAGTCAGTTCCGCGCGTTAACCGACGGAATGAAGTCTTCCGGAGACGGAAAAACAGAAAAAACACCGTATCTCGTGAATTCAGTAGGCGACGAATATATTCTGCTGAACATACTGAATCTCGGAAAAGAATATACAAGAGGATCAAAATCCGCAAAAGACGGAATTCTTGATATCTGGGAAAAAGACAGCAACAAAGTTTACATCAAAGTATTATATATCGATTATTAATCACAAAAAATTTTAAACACCAAATTAGTGGAATTATACTATTCATTTTCAGCCTTAATTGTTTTAGCATCCATATTTTCATACCTTAATTACAGATTTCTGAAGCTTCCGAGTACCATCGGAATTATGGTGATCGCCATTGTAGTTTCCATATTTTTAGTTTCCTTCGGAGAAACGGTTTTGCCGATAACTTTCGGACATCTTCACAATTTAATGACGGGGATCGACTTTACAGAAGTTCTGATGGGAGCCATGCTAAATTTCCTTCTGTTTGCGGGAGGAATTCATATTAATATCGACGATCTCAAAGAGCAGTTTGTTCCTGTCGTGATTTTTTCAACGGCAGGAGTCGTGATTTCTACCTTTGTAGTGGGTTTCGGCATGTATTATCTATTGCCTCTTGTCGGCATTTCGCTGCCATTTATCTACTGTCTGCTTTTTGGCGCACTCATCTCTCCTACCGATCCTGTTGCTGTTCTCAGTATCTTAAAACAGGCAAATGTTTCAAAATCTCTGGAAACCAAAGTTGCCGGAGAATCACTTTTTAATGACGGGATGGCGGTTGTGGTTTTCACGGTTGTTCTTCAGCTTGCGATCGGAAAAGAAGTAACACTGAATATGGAAAGCATAGGTTTGTTATTGCTGAAAGAAGCAGGTGGCGGACTTTTACTCGGGATTGTTTTGGGATGGATTACTTCCCGACTGATGCGTGAAGTGGACGATTATATTATTTCCGTACTGGTGACGCTTTCTGTAGTCATGGGAGGCTATCTTATTGCGAGACAGATGCATATTTCGGGACCTTTAACCATGGTTGCCGCCGGATTGTTCATGGGGAATTTTAATGTAAAGTTCAAAATGAAATCTGTGACACAGGATTATCTGATCAAATTCTGGGAACTTATCGACGAAATCCTGAATGCAGTTCTATTCCTTTTTATTGGCTTTGAATTATTGATGATCAAAGACTTAAGCCATTATATGATTCCGGGATTATTGGCAATTGCGGTGGTTTTACTGGCAAGATTTATTTCAATTTGGGGACCTACTAAGTTCATGTCTTTCAGAACAAGATTCAGTCCGCAAACGGTAAAAGTTTTGGTTTGGGGAGGAATCCGCGGCGGAGTTTCGATTGCTCTGGCTCTTTCCATTCCGAAAAATGAAAACAGCACGATTGTTTTAAGTATTACTTATTGTGTGGTTGTATTTTCGATTATTGTTCAAGGACTTACGATTGCAAAAGTTGCCAATCCGAAGAAGATAGCAAAAGAAGAAGAGGAACAGGAAGGTGTTGCTTTACATAATGTTGACTAAATCGCTAATTATCAAATGAGTATAATTTTAAAAGAAATAAAAGAAGCTTTAAATGAGCTTTCAATTCCGGAAAAAGCAGAATTTTTTCCGAAGTTCTTCAAAACAGGAAAAGGAGAATACGGAGAAGGCGATTTGTTTTTAGGAGTAAAAGTTCCGGATCAGCGTTCCGTTGCGAAAGAATTTTACGCCAGAATTTCGATGGAAGAACTCAGCAAATTACTGTCTTCCCAATATCATGAACACAGATTGACAGCTTTATTCATGTTAATTTCTAAATTTGAAAAAACAAAGGATAAAGCGGTAAAAGATGAAATTGTTGAGTTTTATCTAAATCATTTACAGCATATTAACAACTGGGATCTGGTCGATTCAAGCTGTTATAAAATTCTGGGACGCTATGCTTTTGAAAATCAGAAAGATGAATTACTGAGAACGCTTTCGGATTCTGAAGAAATGTGGCATAAAAGAATTGCTGTTGTGGGAACGATGCATTATGTAAAAAAGGGATCATTTGACCTTACCAAAGAATTCGTTACTAAAAATCTGAAACACACCCATGATCTGATGCACAAAGCCAACGGCTGGCTGCTTCGCGAAATGGGAGAAAAAAACGAAGCGGAATTAATTAATTTTCTGAATAAACATTACAAAGAAATGCCCAGAACAAGCCTTCGATACGCCATTGAAAAACTGGACGAAGATCTGAGACAGGATTATCTGAAAGGCAGAATTTAAACATTTAGTCTGCCTAAAATTTTATTTAAAGTTGAAAATTATAAATAAAAATGCTCTCAACAATTTTAAAAATCTTTGATTTTTAGAGGTTATTATGTGGGTTTTAATTAGTCCCCGTTAACTTTAAATAAAGAACTCTCAACTTTTGTTGGTAAATTTGAAAATTATTTAAAAACTCAAATATGAAAAACATTATTAAACAGTTGCTTTTATTATTGCCTCTGTTGCTTCTTACAAGCTGTTTTGATATTTTAGACAAAATCAACGTAAAAGCAGACGGGAGCGGAGAATATTCGCTTATTCTGAACGCCAGTAAAAGCAAAACCCGACTGGCATCCATCTCGAAAATGGAAACAATTAACGGTAAAAAAGTTCCGAAAAGGTCTGAAATTGAAGCTAAAATTAATGAAGCGGCAAGAATTTTCAAAGCTACACCCGGAATTTCGAATGTGAAGACTTCAATGGATTTTGATAACTACATTATCAAACTAAGCTGTAACTTCAAGAAAATTGAAAACATCAATGCCGGACTGGAACAGCTGAAAGCAAAAAACATCGTTGGAAAAATGGTTCCGGTACAGCTTTACAGCCAGAGTCCGGAGAAAAAAACATTCACCAGAAATAAAGTGAGCAGTTTTAAAAATGATTACGATAAGATGAGCAAAGCGGATAAGGAAGTCTTTAACGATGCGAAATATACTTCCGTAATGCAGTTTGAAAATACCATAAAATCCCAGACCAATAATGCTTACCTGCTTTCTCCGAACAAAAAAGCAGTAAAACTGGAAGCCCATGTTCTGGATTTTATCCTTCAGAAAAAACAATTACAAAATACCATTCTCTTTCAATAATTTCAATCGACAACCATGAAATCTATTTTACAAAAAACACAAATTTTACTTTTACTTTTTGCTTTCAACTTCGTCTTTTCGCAACAGAAAATGAAGCTTCCGAAAGACGTTCTTTTTTACATGGAAATCAACGGAAAGCAGCTTAACCAGAAAATCAACTGGCAGAAACTGAATCCTTTTCTGCTTGAAGTAGCCAAAGAAGACAAAGAAAAACAGGCATCGTGGAACGATTATTCCAAAACGGGGATAAAATACGATGCAACACAATATCATTATGCCGTTTTTAATGATTCCGTAAAAACATATACCGCTCATTTTCTGTTGGATAACAAAGAAAAATTTCAGGAATTCATTAATTCATCCAAGAAAAAAGGACTGGAAATTTCGAAACGAAAAAATTACTCTTACGTTAATCTTGATGATGAAATGTTCGTTGCCTGGAATGATAAGCAAGCGGTTCTGAAATTAATCAGCTATGAAAAACCTTATAAAATCGACTGGAATGATGAAGCGATGATAGACAGTGCCGCTGCAACAATTGACAGTGCGGCAATTGTTATGGACACTGCAGCCGTTGCGGTTGACAGCGCATATGTAGAAAAAGCATTCGATTACAAAGAAGAGATCAAATATCTGAAAGATGATATTCAATATCTAAAGGAAGACATTAAAGAATATCAGGCGGAAATTGCCAAAAAACAAAAAGACATTAAATATCTGGAAAAGCATCACAAATATCCTGAAGAAGAAAAAGATTCGAGTGACAAAAATTATTCTGAAAAAGAAAGCGAATACACACTTCCGCATATGGAGGAAGAAATGGATGAGGAGACGGAAGAAGACAGCATTTATCTGAAACAGATGGATTCTCTGAAGATCGAAAAGTTTAAGATCACCAAAAAACTGGCGGAAAAGGATTTTGATGATTATTTCAGTTCTGCACCGGAGCTTGATGTTTCCAAAGAAATATTGTCTTTCCGTGATGCGGCTTCCGATGTTTTTGTGTATACGGATTACGGAAGAATCGTAAATAACGGAGCTTACGGTAAAATTATGAACCACTACCCTTTCGGTAATCTTATGGGTAAAGCGTACAATTCCAATTCTTCTTACAATCTGTATTTTGACAATGATAAGGTAAGACTGGTAAACAGTTATCAGCACAAAAATGAAGCGGTTCAGAAGAGCATCAATTCTGTTTACAAAGGGAAAAAGAATAAAAAGCTGACAGCTCTCATCAACGATAAAAGCATCGGATATTATGCCATCAATGTAGACGGGAATAAGTATTTTGATCTGATGTACAGCCTGTTGAAAGATTCCGGAGAAGGCGATTATCAGAAAGAAATGGAACTTGTAATGGAAACAATGAAGATTGTTCTGGATGAAAAGGCAATTACCAAGATCGCACCCGGAAACGGAATTTTTGTTCTTAATGAACTGAAATCCAAAACCGTAGAATACACTGATTATGAATATGATGATGATTATAATGAAAAGGAAGTGAAGAAAACCAAAGAAATCGCTGTTCCGAATTTCACGTTTGCTTTTGCTACGGAAAATGAAGGGTACTGGAACCGTATTTTCAATCTGCTGACCACGAATAAAGTTACGGCTAAGAAATTCTCTAAAAACGGAGATTTCTTTGCCTTCAGCGAAGGAAAAAATGACGGATATTTCGACAAGTTATTCTTTACGGTAAAAGACGGAATTGTGTACGTAACGACCTCAACGGATAATATTTCATCTAAAAATCAGTCAGAAATCTCTGAAAAATGGGCAAAAGATTCTGCGAAATATCCTTTGTCGGGAAGGTTTGATATTCAGAAACTAATGGTTGGACTTGAGAAAGAGTTTAAAACTCCGTCGGAAAGAAAAACGCTGGATCTTCTGAAGAAAAATCTGGGCGAAGTGTATTTTAAAACAGAAGCCAAAGGGGAAAAAATAGAAACGGAAATTAATTACAACATTAAAAATGCTTCGGAAAACAGTTTAATGTATTTCTTCGATGTGATTGATGAGGTGTATAAAATGAAAGAGTCTGATAAAAAGCCGGCAATTTTATAATGAAAAAGAAACTTTTTGTCTTAGTTTTTTTGCTTCTTGCAGGAACTGTTTATTTCGTGTTTTATTATCAAAAAGATACGAAGATTTTTTCTCCGAAGGAAGCAGATGCGATCATTCTGATTGATACAAAAAAGCTGACAAGAGAATATGTTTACAGTCTTGTAGGGCATCCATCTTTATGGTTTGACAGCAAAGGAAAAAACAAAATATCTTTTAGAAAATCGGGAGTGAAAATTCCCGATTTTTTGCAGGTTTTCCATCTGAAAAACACAAAAGTTTCGAATTGGTACAGTGTTTTTGAACTGGAAGACAGGAAAACATTTTTATCGTTTCTGAAACAGCAGAAATTTACGGATCTGGGAAATCAGATGTTCAGGAAAGATCAGGTTTTTATTAAAATCCTTGGGAAAAACCTCATTGTCGGAAGTTCCTGTGATGATTTTGATCGAGTTAACGTGCAATTATCCAACAACTCTCAGGTAAATCTTTTTGACGCAGACTTGCTCGTTACCAATGGATCAGGAAGCATTATTCTGAACACAAAAAAAGGAAGTCACAATCTTTCTGTCGAATTGAAACATGATGAAATTGAAATCAGGAATCAGTCTGATTCTTACGATCCCTCTCCTGCTATTTCAAAACTATTGAAGACCGATTCTTTTTTAGAGACAGAACTGGATGCTGAAAATATTAAAAGTTTTAGCTCTATTTTTGATGAAACTTTTGCAGATTCTTCATCCATTAATCAGATGAAAGCTTCAGTACATCTGGAAGAGGTAAATGACACGATCATTACTTACAGCTACGATGACAATTTTAATGAAGTTGAAAAGAAAACGTTCCAGAAGATCATTCAACCGAGTTATATCATTGATTTTCAAAGCTTAAACCCTGAAAAGACAGAACTGTGTTTTCAGAATAAAAAATGGATCAATGGACAGAAGCAGTTCACGGCAATTCCATTTCAGCCTAACCTCATCACTCAGCAAAGCAAAGGTTTTGAGATAAAATCTACAAGAAAACCAATTCAGCAGTCTTTCAATCTGAATGAAAATTATATTTTTGTAAAAAATAATCCGTTATTACTGTCTTTTTTAAAAACATTATCATCTAAGGAAAAGAAGATGATTTCCGATATTGATTATATTTTTTATGGAAACAGGAATCAGGATTATTATCTGAAAGTACAGTTTAAAAAAGATGACCTTCCTTTGATTTTAAGGTGGTAAAAAATTTAAAATTCGATGGATGCTTCGCATATTGCCTTACTGAAAACGTTCACGCATTATTTCCTGCATTTCGTTTTTCCCGTATTTATTGCTTTAATCTTTTACAGCAAAAACTGGAAGAAAGTCTATCTTATTTTATTGGCAACGATGCTTGTAGACGCAGATCATCTTTTCGCGAATCCTATATTTGATCCTAACCGCGGAAGCATCGGTTTTCATTTTTTACATTCTTACTACGCAATTGCGGTGTATTTTTTGATGCTTTTTTTTAAAGGAAATATCAGGATTATAGCCATTGGACTGCTGTTTCATATGTTGACGGATTTTCAGGATTTTTATTTCTGGAATCATTAAAATATCATTAATATTTTCTTTTGATATTTCAAAAGTCATCGATTTTTTGTATTTTAGAAACAGTTATGAAATTGAAAGAATTTTTACATTATACATATATTTTTCCCATTCTTGCAGTCGGTTATTATTTTTCCGGACTGATGGGAACGGGTGTTCTGTCTGATGTAATTGCCGGAATTTTATTAACGGGAAGTGTTCTATCTGCGGTGCATCACGCGGAAGTGGTCGCGCATAAAGTAGGAGAACCTTTCGGAACCATTATTCTTGCCCTCTGTATCACGATTATTGAAGTTGCGCTTATTATTTCGTTGATGGTTGCGGGAGGAGATCAGGCAATCACGCTTGCAAGAGATACGGTTTTTGCTGCGGTAATGCTTATTCTCAACGGAATTTTAGGAATCTGTATTTTGGTGGGCGGCGTGAAATATTACGAACAGTTTTTCGCAAGAACTTCTGCGACAACCTATCTGGTTAGTATTGTTTCCATCCTGATTTTGACTTTGGTTCTTCCGAATTTCACCTCCAGCGTAAACGGACCTTTTTATAATCAGGCACAACTGATTTTTGTTTCTATTGCCTGTCTTGTGATTTATGGTGTCTTTCTGATGGTTCAGACGATCCGTCACAGAAATTATTTCATCGTTCCGGAGGAGCATGCGGAAGAAAATTATATTCCTTCGGTTTCAAAAACGGCAATCAGTTTTACTTTTCTGGTGATTTGTCTGGCGATTGTTGTGATGATGGCAAAAGGACTTTCTGCCACAATTGAAAATATGGTGCAGAGTTTGGGCGCTCCAAAATCTCTGGTCGGAGTCATTATCGCGGCGGTTGTTCTGCTTCCGGAAGGTGTTGCGGCGATTCGGGCGGCTCGAAGCAACCAGATCCAATCGAGTTTAAATCTTGCTCTGGGTTCTGCTTTAGCAAGTATCGGGCTTACCATTCCTGCGGTTTCTGTAGTTTGTATCCTGTATGATATTCCGCTGGTTTTAGGTCTGGATAAGAAAGATATTATTCTGCTGTCGCTTTCTGTTTTTATCGTGATGCTTTCTTTAAGCCGCGGAAAAACGAATATTCTCTACGGAACGGTTTTATTGGTAAACCTTGCAGCCTACATTTTCACGGTAATTGTACCTTAATCTGAAACATTAAACGCAGAACATTAAACCATTAAAGTCTTCTCGCCAAATCCATTTTAAAAGCCATTAATTTGGCAATGTTTTCGGATTTGTAAATTGCCAGATCTGCATTTTCGCCCACAAAATTTTCTTCAACCGTTGTTTTCCAGAGATTCAGCCAACGATCGAAATGATGCCGTTCCATCGCCTGAATTTCATTAACCGGAAAATGAACACCCATCGGATTTCCTTTGTACGACATCTGCCCGAAAAGAATGGATTCCCAAAACGAATACATCTTCGGCAAGTGACTGTCCCAATTCACCTTAGCAACATCATTAAAGAAAAACCCAATCACCTCATCCTTAACAACTTTAGCATAAAATGAATTTACAAGATGTTCAATATCTTCTCTTGATTCTAATTTTTTCATACACCAAAGTTAGTATAAAATTGTGTGGGAATGTTTTGTGGTTGGGTTGATACATTTCAGGGTTTTGATTTTGTTTTTTACGAGAACAGTAAAAAATTTTCTGTAAGTCAAATTGATTTGTTATCAGATAAAAAACTTACTAAATCTTCAACGCTTCTAAGATGTTTTCCAGATGTTCTTTTTTATTGATGTATAACTCGACCTGATTTGAAGTATCAAAAAACAATTCTACAGATTTATTTTCTTGAAATTGATATGTTAAAAAACTAACTTCTATCCATCCGTTTTTTATTAAATATTCTGTAAAAGAGTTCTTCATTTTAATAAATTTAAATCTAACAATATCTTCCCGCTTCGTATTCCTGGATATAATATTCGATCGTATTGCCGGAACCAAATTCTATAATTTCTCCATCAACATTTTTGACTAAAAAAGGAACATTTCCAACTAATGTATTATACTTTTCATCTCTTGTAACATAAAATTCTTTGCTTACATAGAAAAAAATCATTCCATAACTTTTTTTAATAGTAGCTTCTTTGAAAAGAGAAAGTTTAATCCCAGATTTTTTACCGGATTTATCAATATGATCTTGAGCTATTTGGGTAATTTCCTGTTCTGTTAACATAAGTTGTTTTAAAGGTTTTACGATTTCAATTTACGAAAAACAAAAAGATTACCTCTTTTATGAGACAACCTATTTTATTCTTATTTATTTTTTTAGATTCAATAAATCTTTAATTCTAAAAACTAAAAACACAAGCAATAACAAGGTATTAACTACTTATGTTTCAATTTTGACAGAGTGTGCAATTCCTGTTCGAATTGACCAGTACTTTCTCAATGATACTGGAACTTTTCAGAAATCAATTCATTTTATAATTGGTGGTCAATTCAACCGAAACAAGGTGGTGTATACTACTGATTCTTGCACATATTAAAGAATCTAATTATTCTATTACAGCTTAATTTTTTCAATATATATTTGTCTCTAAATTAAAACTTTCTAATTCTGACGATTCTGTCATTAAAACATAAAAAACGCCATCTTTTTACAGATGGCATTAAATATGTGTATCTATTCCGAAGTTACAAACTTCGGAGAGTTGGTTACCCCAATTTTTAAGGAATAACTAATTAACAAATGTGAATTAGTTCCATTTAAATATTTTATTGCTTGATTTTAAACATTCTTCCACACTTATATCTCTTGGGCAATGATAACAAGTTTTTTCGTTTTTAGCTAATCCAAAAAAATCAAAAAAAGAAAATTCTTTATTAATTTCTAACTTGTAATTATTTTTACAAACCAAAGTTGATGGTATATAATTAAAGTCTCCCTTGGCTAATTCTATCTTTTTTACACTATTTGAATAAGACAAAGATTTAATGATATATATCTTGTTTTTAATTAAAGAAATATAAAG
>OGQD01001877.1_pt1 | contig 12615 bp, 11 predicted proteins | sample 1553091 | NCBI WGS metagenome assembly OGQD01 (sample SAMEA2580290, study PRJEB22360) | human gut metagenome | biome: human gut; feature: human-associated habitat; material: faeces | place: Denmark | collected 2008/2010
GAACAGCGTCCCGGGCGTGGGGGGATGTCGCCGCGGCCGGCAATCCGCGCTTTACGGTGGACGCCGCCGAAGTCGAAACCAGCGCCAGCAGCTACACCATTCACACCCTGCTCCGTCTGCGCGCCCACTACGGCCCGCAGCAAATCCTGGTGCTGCTGCTCGGCGCCGATGCCGCCGCCGGCCTCGCCACTTGGCACCGCTGGCCCGAACTCTTTGCCCACGCCCATCTGGCCATTGCCGAACGCCCCGGTTACACGCTGACCCCGGAAACGCTGCCGCCAGCGCTTGCCGCCGAATTTGCCCAACGCGCGGCCAGCGCCGCTGCCCTGCGCGCCGCGCCCGCCGGCTGTGTCGTGCGTTTTCCGCTGACGCCGCTCGGCATCTCGGCCACGGCCATCCGCAAACTGATCGCCAACGGCCAGTCCGCGCGCTATTTGCTGCCCACCGACGTTGTCGACTATATTCAGGCGCATTCCCTCTATCCCCCTGCTTGAAACGAGCCTTTGAAGCGAGCCCAATGGACATCAACAGCCTGCAAAAAACCGTCGTCGACGCCCTGGAAGACATCAAGGGCAAACAGATCGAAGTCATCGATACCCACAAACTCACGCCGCTCTTCGAACGCATGGTGATTGCCACGGGCGACTCCAACCGCCAGGTCAAATCCCTGGCGCACAACGTGCAGGAGAAAGTGCGCGCAGCCGGCGGCGAAGTCATTTCCGTGGAAGGCGAAAACGGCGGCGAATGGGTGCTGGTCGACTTGGGCGACATGATCGTGCACGTCATGCAGCCCAGCGCCCGCGCCTATTACAACCTGGAAGAACTGTGGCAGGCCACGCCCGGCCAGCACCGCAAGGCCGCGCCCGCGCGTGGGGAATGAAGCTTGCCGTTTTTGCCGTCGGGCACCGGCAGCCGGCCTGGGTTGCCGAGGGATGTCACGAATACCTGAAGCGACTGCCGCCGGAAATGGCGGCGCGCGTGGTGGAAATCAAGCCGGAGCCGCGCGGTAGCAAAACCCGCGAGCAGTTGCTGGCTGCCGAGCGCGGCCGCATCGAAGCCGCCCTGCCCGCCAGCACCCGCCTCATCGTGCTCGATGAAAAAGGCGACGATCTCACCACCCTGAAACTCGCCCAGCGCCTCGAAACCTGGCAGGCGGACGGGCGCGATGCCAGCCTGCTGATCGGCGGTGCCGACGGCATCGATGCGGCCTTGAAGGCCCGCGCCGACGAAAAGATCCGCCTCTCCAGCCTCACCCTGCCGCACGGCCTGGCCCGCCTGGTGTTGTGCGAGCAGCTCTATCGGGCGGTGAGCGTGCTGAAAAACCATCCTTATCACCGGGAAGGCTGATGCGCCTCTATCTCGCCTCGCGCAGCCCGCGCCGCCGCGAATTGCTGCACCAGATCGGCATCGATTTCGACACCTTGACCGGCGCGGTGGAGGTCGACGAAACCCCGCTCCCCGGCGAAGCACCGACAGCCTACGTGGAACGGGTGACGCGCGCCAAGGCCGCGCAGGGGCTTGCCCTGATCCAGGAGCGCCACCTCATCGCCCACCCGGTGCTGTCCGCCGACACGACCCTGGAAGTCGATGGCGAAATCATCGGCAAACCGGCGGACAGCGCTGACGCCGCACGCATTCTGAAGCGCCTCTCCGGGCGCAGCCACCGCGTGATTACCGGCGTCGCGGTCGCCGACCGGCAGCGCTGCAATTACGTGACCTCAGTGAGCGAAGTGCACTTTCGCGTCCTGGAAGCCGACGAGATCCGCCGCTACGTCCTTTCCGGCGAACCGATGGACAAGGCCGGCGCTTACGGCATCCAGGGCCGCGCCGGCCTGTTCGTGGCACACATTTCCGGCAGCTACAGCGGTATCATGGGCCTGCCGCTGTGCGAAACCGGCGAATTGCTGAAAACCTTCGGTTTCCGTTTCTGAAAACCTTTGGTTTCAGCTTCTAAAAATCAGCGGTTCCTGAACGCCGGCTTGCGCTTCTCGGCAAAGGCCGCCATGCCTTCCTTCTGGTCTTCCAGGGCGAAGGCAGCGTGGAACACGCGGCGCTCGAACAGCAGCCCTTCGTTGAGCGAGGATTCAAAGGCGCGATTGATCGTTTCCTTAATCATCATGATGACCGGCAGCGAGAAACCGGCGATGGTCTGCGCCGCCTTCATGGTTTCGTCGAGCAACTGATCGGCGGCAATGACGCGCGCCACCAGGCCGGATTTTTCGGCTTCCGCGGCATCCATGAAGCGCCCGGTCAGGCACAAATCCATCGCCTTCGCTTTGCCCACCGCACGCGGCAGGCGCTGCGTGCCGCCCGCGCCGGGCAGGGTGCCGAGCTTGATTTCCGGCTGGCCGAAGCGGGCCGTATCGGCGGCATAGATCATGTCGCACATCATCGCCATTTCGCAGCCACCGCCCAGGGCGAAGCCAGCCACGGCGGCGATCACCGGTTTCCTCGCGGTCTTGATGCGCTCCCAGTTGCGGGTGATGAAGTCCGTCTTGTAGGCGTGCATGTAGTCGAAATCCTTCATGAAACCGATGTCGGCCCCGGCGGCGAAGGCTTTTTCATTGCCGGTGAGCACGATGCAGCCGATGTTCTCATCGGCTTCGAAAGCATCGATGGCGGCGGCGATGCCGTCCACCACCTCATTGTTCAGGGCATTCATCGCTTCCGGGCGGTTGATGCGGATCAGGCCCACCTTGCCGTGGACTTCGCTGAGGACGATCTGGCTCATGTTCTGTTTCTCCTGTTTGCGCCGCGCCGTACGCGGGCGGCTTTTTGAAATGGCATGCGCCGGGCGGCAAGGTTGCCGCCCGGCGCATGCGATATTAACAAGCCCGGCGTATCAGCGGAGCAAGCGGAAATAGCCGATCAATTCGCGCAGGCGTCCGGTTGCCTGCTGTATCTGCGCACTGCGCGCAGTCACTTCCTGGATGGTGTTCGAAGTCTGGCCGATGCCGCTGACGATGTCTTCCATGCTCAAGGCGATGCCGCTGCCCGCCGAAGCCTGCTGACGCGTACTCGTGGCGATGTGCTCCGCCAGATGCATGATCCTTTCGCCCTGATCGGCCACCGCATTGAGGCCGTTGCGAGCCGTTTCGGCCGTGGCGTTGACGGTTTTCACCTGGGTGCCGGCCACATTCATGGTCGCCAGCGCGCGCTGCGTGCTGCTCTGGATGCTCTGGATGCTGGCGGTGATTTCGCCCGTCTGCTTGCTCGAATTCTCGGCCAGTTTGCGCACTTCGTCGGCCACCACGGCAAAGCCGCGTCCGGATTCTCCGGCGCGCGCGGCTTCGATTGCCGCGTTCAGCGCCAACAGATTCGTCTGATCGGCGATTTCGCGGATCACCTGGCTGACCCGCTCGATGGCCGAAATCGAATGGAACAACTCGTCCATGGTGCGCCCGGCGTCCTGCACCGTATCCACCACGTGATTGGAAGCCTCCTGGCTTTGCTGCATCCGCCCCGTCGCGTCGTCGAGCAGGCCGTGCGAAATCTGCACCGCCTGCGAAGCCTGCTGCGCGTCATTGGCGATCTGATCGACCGAAGCCACCATCTGCTCGACTGTGGCGGCGATGCTGTTGGCCGCATCGGATTGCGCCACCGTCGCGCGCCGGGTTTCGTCGATATCCCCGCTGAGGGAACGGATGTGGGTATCCACCGCCATGCTCTGCTCGGAAATTTCCGCCATCATCGCCCGCAGATGCGTTTGCATGGTGACCAGCGCATCGTTCAGATTGCCCAGTTCGTCCACCCGGTGCAGCGGAATGTCGTCGGTCAAGTCGCCTTGGGCGATGTTCTGCAGGCGGCCCGTGATGCGCCCGACGATCATCATCATGTTGCGCAGCAAAAGAAGCAGGCCAAAGCCCGCCGCAATGCCCAGCGCGCTGAAGAGGGTGACGAGTTGATTGATCGTGCCTTCCGTCATGCCCAGGCCCGCCCCGAACGACTGCGCGCCCACGCTCAGCAACTGGACGAGGATCATGCCGACGATCAGGGCGCTCGTTTTGGCGCGCAGCGGTATGCGCGCCCAGCGCGTCGCTTTCGGTGTGCTGGCGCGGCCTTGGTTCAGCTTTGCATAGAGCGCCTCGGCATCCGCGATCTGCTGCCGGCTGGGTTTGGTGCGCACCGACATGTAGCCGATCTTCTGGCCGTTTTTGAGCACCGGGACGATCAGCGCATCGACCCAATAAAAATCGCCGTTCTTGCAGCGATTCTTGACTATTCCACGCCAGGGACGATCCGCCTGGAGCGTTTCCCAGGCCCAGGCAAAAGCCGCGGGCGGCATGTCCGGGTGGCGGACGATGTTGTGGTTCCTGCCCAGCAACTCATCCCGCGAGAAACCACTGACGTCGATGAAAGTATCGTCGGCGTAAGTGATGATGCCCTTGAGATCGGTCCGTGAAACGATGTACTTACCGTCGGGGAATGGCCGTTCCACGTTGGTGACTGGCGTATTGACCTTCATGACTGACTTTCTGTTGAACTACGTAAAGTTATTTTTGGTATTTACAGGAGGGGAATGTAAAGAAACGTATTGAAAATGCAAGATTTATGTCGATATTTCACGTGCTCAACTTTGAGTTTTCTCTATTTCATCCACATTAAACCAGCGGCACAAGGTCGCATACAGCAATTCAACGTCGAGCGGCTTGGTCAGAACCTCGGCCATGCCTGCTTCCAGACAGGCATGCCGGTCTTCGACAAAAACGTTGGCAGTGGTCGCAATGACAGGCACCCGGGCATAGCCGGGCAGCGCCTGGATGTGGCGGGTGGCCGTCATGCCGTCCATGACAGGCATCTGCATGTCCATCAGGATCAGGTCGTAATGCTGCCTGCGGGCCGCTTCCACCGCCGCGGCGCCATTTTCCGCCGTGTCCACGGCAAGGCCGACGTCGTCGAGCAGGGCGCAGACGATTTCCCGGTTGATCGGCTCATCCTCGACGACCAGCACCCGCCGCCCGGCAGCCAGCGCGCGCAGACGGATTTCTTCCTGCGTGGTTTGCGCCGGGTTGCTGGCAAACTGCAGCGGGGTATCCAGCCAGCCCGTGAACCAGAACTCGCTCCCTTCCCCGGGCTGGCTGCGGGCACCGCAGTCGCCGCCCATGGCACGGGCGATATGGCGAACGATGGCCAGTCCCAGGCCGGTGCCGCCAAAGCGCCGGGTCATGGAGTTGTCGGCTTGCTCGAACGGCGAAAACAGGCGTTCGAGCGCATCCGGCGCAATACCGATGCCGGTGTCGCTCACCGTGAAGCGCAGGCAGCAGCGCCCGGCCTCACGCGCCAGCACCTCCACCCGCAGCGTCACATGACCGCTCTGGGTGAATTTGACGGCATTGCTCAGGTAATTGAGCAAGGCCTGCTGCAGACGTGTCGGATCGCCCTGCAAGGGCGGCAGATCGGCGGGCAGGTCGACCTCGAAGCGCAGCCCTTTCTCGTCCATCTTTTCCTGCAGCATGGACGACAGGTTCGCCACGATGAGCGGCAATTGCACCGGTGCCGCATCGAGCACCAGCTTGCCCGATTCGATCTTGGAAAGATCGAGCACGTCGTTGATGGTCTGCAAAAGATGGGTGCTGGCCCTGTCCAGTTTGTGCAGACGCTCGCGCTGCGCGTCGTCGAGCGTCCCCCGGCGGATGAGGCGGGACATGCCGAGTATGGCGTTGAGCGGGGTGCGGATTTCGTGGCTCATGTTGGCCAGGAAACTGCTCTTCGCCCGGTTGGCGGCCTCGGCAGCCTCCTTGGCCTGACTCAGTTCCTGCGTGCGCGCATCCACCAGATCCTCCAGGTGGTGATGAAACGCGTGCAGGTGCTTTTCACGCGCCAGGATGCTTTCCGCCATGTTGCCGAAGGTCTGGGCCAGATGGGCGATTTCGTCGTTCCCGGAAACAGCGGGCTGGCGCTGATAATCGCCGCGCGCCATCCGCTCGGCCTCCATCTCCAGGCGGGCGAGACGCCGGATGACCAGGCGATCGATCAAGAGCCCCATGCACAGCAGCAGCGTCAGGTAGCTGCCAAGTTTCAGCCCCGCCTGTTTGCCCCACATCTGCCAGAACTGCGCCTCGAACCGGGCGGCCGGAACACGAATGCTGATGACGCCACGCAAATCGCCCAGCGCGTAACCGAATGCCGGATCGTCCGGCGGCAGCAGGTTGGGCGGCGCATCTTCCGGTTTGCCATGACATTTCAGGCAATAAGGCTCGACCCACAGCGGAGAGGTAAACAACAGGTATTTCTCGCCTGCCGCGTCGGTAATGCTTTCACTGCGCTCCTCTGCCTGCGGGTTGGCGCGGAACCAGTCCATCGCCGCCTTTTCGTCGCGGTCGGCGCGGTTGTCCGGATTGCGCGGACGGTCGGAAACGTTGTTGAAGCGGATACCGCTCCGGGACAGTTCGGCAAAATGCGCGCCGATACGCGACAGAGCATGCGCCGGCAGAAAACCGATCGTGTCGCGATCGATGGGCAGACCGCTATTGAGGAACTGATGGTGATAAACCCAGCGGGTCGACAACAGGATCTGATAAATGGCGCGCGCGTTGTCCTCCGCCTGCCGACGCATTTCCCGGCGCAACTGCTGGTGGCTGAACCAGAGGTCGACGGTAAAGATCAGGGCCAGAACCGCGCCCAGAACCAACCAAACCCTCTGCTTCAAAGCCATGCCATTCCCCGCTCTCCGGGTTAATCCCCCGCACCGCTGCCGCCTTGCATGCAGACACCGACGATCCGACGATCAATCTGCCCTGCGCCGCATGCTACCGCTTTTGGCCCGGCACGGACTTGATCCACTGCAAATCGTTCGCAAGCCACCCTGCCATAATGCCGCCTTCGCTCTGCGACTCAATACTGGAGAAACGGTAATGCGCCCCCAAAAAACACGCAGCAGTCAGGCGCGGCACCACCGCATTTGCCACACACTCTGCCGCAAACTGTGCTGCACCCTGCTGTGTGCGCTCGCCTCCGGCACGGGCTTTGCCACCGAGGGCGGCGGCAGCGCCTACCCGGTTGGCGTGGAAACCAATTTCACCGGCCTCATGCTGCCCGAAGGCAGCCATTTCCTGCTCTATTACCAGCACTACCGCGCCGACCGCATGTTTGCCAACGATGGCCGCGAGAATCCCCGTGTCAGCGACTTCAACAGCCGTGCCGACGTCATGGCGCTGCGCCTCTCGCACGTCTGGCGCGGAGTGAAGCTCGCCGGGGCCAACGTCGAAAGCCGCGTCGTTCTGCCGCTGCTCGACGTGGACCTCGACCTCACCGCCGGCGGTGCCGACCGGGGCGGCAGCCGGCGCGGTGCGGGCGACCTGACGCTCGCGCCGCTCTTCCTCGGCTGGCACGACGGCCCCCTGCATCGCCTAGCCGGTCTCGAATTCATCGCCCCGACCGGCAGCTACGACCACGACCGGCCCGTCAACGCCGGCCGCAACGCTTGGCAGGCCGCCCTGCTCTACGGCGTGACCTGGCTGCCTGGTTCCTGGGAAACGTCTGCCCGCGCGCGCTTTGCCGTCAATAGCCGCAACCGCGCCACCGACTACCGCTCCGGCAACGAACTGAGTCTGGAATTCAGCGGCGGCTACCGCTTCGCGCCCGGCTGGTCCGCCGGCATCAACGGCTACGTTTACCGCCAGACCAGCGACGACCGTCAGCGCGGCAGCGCCGTCAATGGCAACGGCAACCGGGGCGCGGTGAACGCGCTCGGCCCCTACCTCGCCTGGGCTCCTGCGCCCGGCTTCGGGCTGGTCGCCAAATGGCAGATCGAATCGCACGCCAAAAACCGCCCGCAAGGCCAGCGCCTGTGGCTGCAGGCGCGTTACGCTTTCTGAGGCACGAAAGCCTGCCGGCGGGCTGCCGATTGTCCGGACAGCGACAATTCCCGCCGCGAGAAGCTGCTAAGGTGCGGCGAAAACCTGCTGGAGGAGACAACCATGCACGCCAACGCCGCAGCACAGACCCCGCAGCACACCCCGCAACAAATCCCGCTGTGGACGCCCGACCCCGCCACCGCCGGCCAGACGCGCATAGCGCAGTTCATGGCCGCAAGCGGCCACGCCGATTACCCTTCCCTGTGGCGCTGGTCGGTCGATGAACCTGCCGTTTTCTGGCCCGCGCTGTGGACCTTTTGCGGCGCGCGCGGCGAAATGGGCCGCACGGTACTCGAAAATGGCGACCAGATGCCCGGCGCCCGCTGGTTTCCCGAAGCGCGGGTGAATTACGCCGAAAACCTCCTGCAGAACCGCTCCGCCAGCGCGGATGCGCTGGTTTTCTGGGGCGAGGATCGCGTCAAGCGCCGCTGGTCGCAGGCCGAGCTATACGCCGAAGTCGCGCGTTTCCAGCAACACCTGCGCCGCCTGGGCGTCACGGCTGGCGACCGGGTGGCCGGTTATCTGCCCAATCTGCCGGAAACACTGGCGGCAATGCTCGCCACCACGGCGCTGGGCGCGATCTGGTCCTCCGCCTCGCCGGATTTCGGCGTGCAGGGCGTGCTCGACCGCTTCGGGCAGATCGCGCCCAAGGTGCTGCTCTGCGTCGACGGCTACTGGTACAACGGCAAACAGGTCGATTGCCGGGAAAAAAATGCGGCGGTCGTGGCACAACTGCCCTCGCTGGCAAGCGTGGTTCAGATCAGTTATCTCGGGCAGGAAAACACCTTATCGACAACGCCAGCCAGCCAGCTCTGGAAAGCGCTGCCCAGCGCCAGCGAGGAGGTCGTCTTTACCCCGCTGCCCTTTGCCCACCCGCTCTTCATCATGTACTCCTCCGGCACCACCGGCGTGCCGAAATGCATCGTGCACGGCCACGGCGGCGTGCTGCTGCAACACCTCAAGGAACACATCCTGCACAGCGACGTGCGCCCCGGCGACCGCCTTTTCTACTTCACCACCTGCGGCTGGATGATGTGGAACTGGCAGGTTTCCGGTCTGGCCGCCGGTGCCACGCTGCTCCTTTACGACGGCTCGCCCTTCGCCGACGGCGGCAGGGTGCTGTTCGATTACGCGGCAGCCGAAAACATGACCCACTTCGGCACCTCGGCGAAATTCATCGACGCCGCCGCCAAAATGGGCCTGGCACCGGCCAGAACGCACGACCTTTCCGCCCTGCGCGCCCTGTTTTCCACCGGCAGCCCCTTGTCACCCGAGGGCTTCGACTGGGTGTACCGCGAAGTCAAATCGGACCTGCTGCTCGCTTCCATTTCCGGCGGCACCGACATCGTGTCCTGCTTCGTGCTCGGCAACCCGGTGCTGCCGGTGTATCGCGGCGAAATCCAGTGTCGCGGCCTGGGCATGGCGGTCGACGTATTCGACGAGGACGGCCGGCCGGTGCGCGGCGAAAAAGGCGAACTCGTCTGCACCCGCCCCTTCCCGGTCATGCCCGTGGGTTTCTGGAACGACCCCGACGGCAGCAAATACCGCGCCGCCTATTTCGAGCGTTTCGACAACATCTGGTGCCACGGCGATTTTTCCGAACTCACCGCGCACGGCGGCATGATTATCCATGGCCGCTCCGACGCCACCCTCAACCCCGGCGGCGTGCGCATCGGCACGGCGGAAATCTACCGCCAAGTGGAACAGTTGCCGGAAGTGCTGGAATCGCTCGTCATCGGCCAGGACTGGCCACCGGGGCGCAACGACGATGTGCGCGTGGTGCTGTTCGTCAAACTTGCGCCCGGAAAAACCCTGGATGCCGTGCTGATCGACCGCATCCGCCAGCAGATCCGCGCCAACACCACGCCGCGCCACGTGCCGGCCAAGGTCGTGCAGGTCGAGGACATTCCGCGCACCAAATCCGGCAAGATCGTCGAACTCGCCGTGCGTAACGTGGTACACCAGCGCCCGGTGAAGAACATTGAAGCCCTCGCCAACCCGGAAGCCCTGGAAGCATTCCGCGACCGCGCCGAACTGGCTGAATAAACCGGGCCGAATAAAGCCGTGCGCCGCGAGCGCGCCGAAATCCTGCGGCACGCTAATCCGGGCTGGGCTTGGGAAGTTCTGAATCAATCAAAACCGTTCGGGTTGAGCCTGTCGAAGCCCTTGATGCTGCAGGCAACGCCCTTCGACAAGCTCGGGGCGAGCGGATTCGTTCAGAGTTTCCCTAGAACAAGCGCCGGCGCAGCAGACGCCAGCGGCCAGCCAGACGGTAATCGCCCGGCAGCGCCGGCAGTTTCCAGCCGGCGCAGGGCCGCTCGATCCAGCGATGGAAGGCGGCACCGGCAGCCATGGCCGCGGCCCAGCTCACCGCCAGCCACCACAACAGCGCCGCCGCATCGCCGTCGCTGTTGTGGGCAAAGAGGGCGTTCATCAGCAGCAATACCGGAAAGTGCACCAGAAACACGCTGTAGGAAACGCGCCCCAGAAACTCGCTCGAGCGGCTGCGCGGCCAGCGGTAAAGCCAGCCCTGACGCCGCCCGTAGGCCAGCAGCAAGGCCACCGTCAGCGCCAGCAAGAGACGCAGGCGGAAATCCTCGACCAGCGCCGCGCAACCCACGCACAGGATCAGTCCCGGCCACAAACGCAGCCGCCCCGGCTCGGATGCCCACCACGCCGCCGCGCCCAGACCGTAAGCGCCAAAGAAATACAGCGCCCAGTTGTCCAGCGCCGGATCGCGGTTGAAATAAAACAGGGAAGCCAGCGCCAGCCCCGACACCAGCGCCATCGCCCCGAAGCGGCCGCGCCCGCACCACAGCAGCACGGCAAACAGCGCGAACAACTGAAAGTCGATCGCCACATACCAGACCCCGGCCGACAACGACTCCGCCCCGAGCACGCCTTGCGCCAGCGCTACGTGCGCCAGCCACTGCCCGAGGCGCGCCCGCTCCGGAATCGCCGGATCGTCCAGCCACTGATCGGCCAGCGCCGAAGCTACCACCGCCAGACTGATCGCCACCGCGAACGGCGGCACCAGCCGCAGATAACGCCGCCCGATCAGGCCGAAAGGCTGCATCGCCAGCAACACCCCCTGCGGCGCCAGACTGCGCGCCGCCAGAAACCCGCCCACGACCAGAAAAACCTGCACCGCCATGCGCGCATACTCGACCAGCCATTGCGACAACTCGGGAAATTCCCCCGCCAGCGCGGCGGCCAGCGGCCCGTAAAAAGCCAGATGGTGCATGAGCACAAGCTGCGACGCCGCCGCCTTCAAGGCATCGATCAGCGGCATACGGGCAGGGGAAGCGGATTTCAAGATGAGCGCCAGGGCAGGGAAGCCGACATTCTAATTTTGTTTGCTGCGCCGCACAAAATAGTTTTTGTAGCGATTGGTGAAACGCGCTGCCATACTCCTCGCTGGTAAAAAACAGGGACGGGTCCATGACCCGGCCACGCCGGACACGGATACGACACGGGAAGCCACCTGGGTCATGGACCCAGGCTCACAAAGAACCACAAAAACACCGGCAGAGGAAACCCATGGATCAATCACCATGAGCCCACAGGAAATCGGCAGGGCGTACGACAAAATAACTCACCTGTGGGAAAGCGAAAATTTCGACAGGAATAATGGCATCGAGCAGCATGAACACGCCCTGCAATTTGCAAAAAACAGGGGAAAAGCGCTTGACGTCGGCTGTGGCTGCACAGGGCGATTCATTGATCTGCTGCAAGGCAATGGCTTTTCACCAGAAGGCGTCGATGTTTCCGAAAAAATGATACGGCTCGCAAGAAACCGCCACCCAGGCGTGATCTTTCATCATCAGGACATATGCGAATGGATCATTCGGGAAAAATATGACTTCATTACCGCCTGGGACAGCATCTGGCACGTCCCTCTGGGCAAGCAGGCGCATGTGCTGTCAAAAATGGCCGCCAGCCTGAACCCTGGCGGAGTGCTGATTTTCTCGTTTGGCGGCACGGATCAGTCGGATACGCATACCGATGATTTCATGGGGCCGCGAATGCATTACTCATCTCTGGGCGTAAATGGTTTTCTTGATTTATTCATCCGCCTGGGCTGTGTTTGCAGGCACCTGGAATACGATCAATACCCGGAACAGCATGCTTTTCTGATCGTGCAGAAACCTGACGACTCATTCAAAGCCGATACACTTTGAGCCTCATGCAACGACGGCAGGCCATCCATGAATAAGCCCGACTCCATCCTCATGCGCCCCATCGGCCGGGTTTCAAGCCCGTTCACGGCGAAGGAAGGCGTTCCCATCCAGACCGCCGGCGCGCCGCAGGTGCGGGGCGAGATCGAGGTCTTTACCGAATTTCTCCACGGACTCAAGGACTTGGCGGAATTCGAATACATCATCCTGCTCACCCGCCTGCACCTCGGCACGGAGGAACCGCTGGAAATCGTGCCCTTCCTCGACGACGTTGCCCGTGGCGTGTTCGCCACGCGCTCGCTGAACCGCCCCAACCGGATCGGCCTGTCCATCGTACGGCTCACCGGCATCGACGGCGCACGCCTGTCGTTCGAAGGCAACGACATGATCGACGGCACGCCGGTGCTGGACATCAAACCCTACGTGCCGGCATTCGACGTCCGCCACAGCGAACGCATCGGCTGGTTCGCCGGACGGCTGGAGCAGTTGCCGGGCAAGGTGTCGGATGGTCGGATGCGTTAGGCGTGCTGTCGCCATCGGCCGGCGCTGCGCCGGCCGCGTTTCGACGCCCGGCCCGGCAG
>OGQD01001879.1_pt1 | contig 12612 bp, 10 predicted proteins | sample 1553091 | NCBI WGS metagenome assembly OGQD01 (sample SAMEA2580290, study PRJEB22360) | human gut metagenome | biome: human gut; feature: human-associated habitat; material: faeces | place: Denmark | collected 2008/2010
CGAGGGCATCGATATATATAAATATATATAAATTATTTATATATATTTTTTTTTATTTATTGATGAAATTAGGTGGCACCGCAGGAGATTAGATTTCTTGTCCTAATGTTTGTAGGATAAGGAATTTTTTTATGTCCTGTGGTGCTTTTTTAGTTTGCAGAAAGACATGTGACATTTGATAGATCCTTTGACGATAGCCTGATAGACATATATGAAAGAGATGAGCACAGGGAAATTTATTGAATGCATGATAGTGTTCAAAAACAAGGAGGATGAGACATGATAAGACCAGAACTTAGTGAGGCAAAGAAATATGCGGCGGGCGGATACAGGATGGTTCCGGTGTGCTGCGAGATGTTATCGGATGTGATCACACCTATCAACTTACTCAGAAAGCTGAAAGCGGCGAATGAGCACTGTTACATACTTGAGAGCGTGGAGAATCAGGAGGTGTGGGGACGCTACACATTTCTTGGTTATAATCCAAAGCTTGATGTCACATGCATGAATGGGCACATACAGCTCAAGGATATAGATGGAAATGTGATAAAGGAAGCGGACGATATTCATCCTGAGGTATTCATCAGAGAAATACTCAAGGATTACAGGAGTCCGAAGATAGAAGGACTTCCAACGTTTACAGGAGGTTTTGTCGGTTACTTCTCATATGATTACATAAAGTACAGTGAGAAGAAGCTTGTGATCGATGCCGAGGATGATGAAGGGTTTCAGGATCTGGATCTGATGTTATTTGACAAGGTCATAGCATTTGACAATTTCAAGTCAAAGCTGATCCTCATTGCAAATGCTGACACGTCCGATATAGAAGCCGGATATGCAAAGGCACTTGCTGACATAGAAGATATGAAGAAGCTAATCCTCGATGGAGAGATGGCTGAGATAGAGCCGGTTAAGATGAAGAGTGATTTCAAGCCTCTGTTCAATAAAGAAAAATATTGCAGCATGGTCGAGAGGGCAAAGAAGTACATATTCGAGGGAGATATCTTCCAGGTGGTTCTGTCCAACAGACTTGAGGCTGAGATGGAGGGTTCACTGTTCAATACATACAGGGTTCTCAGAAGCACAAATCCTTCTCCGTATATGTTCTACTTCAGCGGCGACCAGATAGAGGTTGCGGGCGCATCGCCTGAGACACTGGTAAAGCTTGAAAATGGCATGCTTCACACATTTCCACTTGCTGGAACGAGACCAAGGGGAAAGACAAAGGAAGAGGATATGAGACTTGAGGCTGGACTCATGGCGGACGAGAAGGAGCTGGCGGAACACAACATGCTGGTGGATCTCGGAAGAAATGATCTTGGCAAGATAAGCAAGTTTGGAACTGTTGAGGTTGAGCAATACATGAAGGTCCAGAGGTACTCACATGTAATGCATATAGGTTCAACAGTCAGGGGGGAGATCGACGATAGCAGATACGATGAGCTGTCAGCCGTGGATGCGGTACTTCCGGCCGGAACCCTCTCAGGAGCACCGAAGATCAGAGCGTGTCAGATCATCAATGAGCTGGAGGACAACAAGAGAGGAATATATGGCGGTGCCATAGGATACATAGATTTCACAGGAAATCTTGATACATGTATAGCCATAAGGATCGCATACAAAAAAGGCGACAAAGTATTTGTCAGATCGGGAGCGGGAATCGTCGCAGACAGTGTTCCGGAAAATGAGTTCCAGGAATGTATCAACAAGGCAAAGGCAGTTACAACAGCACTCACAATGAGCGCCTTTCATGCGCATGCACAATACATATAAGGAGGACAAAATAAATGACAATACTTATAGACAATTACGACAGCTTCTCCTACAACCTGTATCAGCTTGTGGGGGCAATAAATCCGGATATAAAGGTCATAAGAAATGATGAGTTCACCTATGAGGAGATCGAGGCGATGAATCCGGATCACATAATCATCTCACCGGGACCCGGAAGACCTTCGGATGCGGGAATGTGTGAGGAAGCGGTGAGATATTTTGCAGGAAAAGTACCAATCCTCGGCGTGTGTCTCGGACATCAGGCGATTTGTGAGACATATGGTGCGACAGTCACATATGCAAAGAAACTTATGCATGGAAAGATGTCGCTGGTTGATGTGGATCTGAACTGCAGATTGTTCAGAGGACTTCAGAGCAAGATACAGGTTGCCAGATATCATTCACTGGCAGCAGCCGATGAGAATTTCCCGGAATGCCTGGAGGTCACAGCCAGGACGGAGGATGGAGAGATCATGGCAGTAAAACACAGGGATCACGAGGTATATGGAGTTCAGTTCCATCCGGAGTCGATACTGACACCGAAGGGCAAGATAATGCTCAGAAATTTTTTAGAAATATAAAATAAGGAGGATATGGCGATGATACAGGAAACTCTTAAGAAGGTAGCAGCAGGACAGGATCTTACATACGATGAGGCATATGCCAGCATGGATGAGATATTCAGTGGCCAGGTGCCGGGAGAGACGACGGCGGGATATCTCACAGCGCTTCACATGAAGGGCGAGACGCTTGACGAGATAACAGCCAGTGCAAATGGAATGAGAGACCATGCGGAGTCTCTTCCACATGACGGAATAGATGTTCTTGAGATCGTGGGAACAGGCGGAGATTGTGCGAATTCATTTAACATATCGACAACGAGTGGTATAGTTGCAGCAGCGGCCGGAGTACCGATCGCAAAGCACGGTAACAGAAGCGTATCTAGCAAGAGTGGCGCAGCGGATGTACTTGAGGCTCTTGGTGTAAATATCTCCATATCACCTGAAAAGATGGGCAAGGTTCTTGCTGAGTGCAACATGAGCTTTATGTTTGCCCAGGTTTATCACAAGGCGATGAAATATGCAGGTCCGGTCAGAAAGGCACTTGGAATACCGACAGTATTCAATATCCTTGGACCTCTCACCAACCCGGCAAAGGCTCAGATGCAGATCATGGGAGTATACAAGGAGGAGCTTGTTGATCAGATGGCTCCTGTACTTGTTGGTCTTGGTGTAAAACGTGGACTTGTCGTATACGGACAGGATTGTCTGGATGAGATATCCATGAGCGCACCTACAACAGTTGCAGAGATCAAAGATGGCGAGATTACAAAGTACGAGATCAAGCCAGAGAATTTCGGATTTGAGAGATGCAGCAAGGAGGATCTGGTGGGCGGCGATCCTGAGGAAAACGCGCAGATTACCCGCGATATCCTGTCAGGCAAGATCAAAGGAGCCAAGAGAAATGCAGTTGTACTGAACGCAGCAGCTTGTATCTACATCGCAGGCAAGGCAGATTCCATAGCGGATGGAATCAAGGTTGCAGAGGACGTGATCGACAGTGACAAGGCTGCTGAGACGCTTGATGCATTTGTAAGACTGACAAATGAGTAGATAAGTTTTATCGCAGACTATGATAGAAAGTTGTATAGAGAGGTAAGAGATGATATTAGATGAGATAGCTGCAAAGACAAAGGAACGTGTGGCGGAGCAGAAGAAAAAAGATCCTCTTGAGGAGATGAAGAGACAGGCACTTGATATAGTTGCCAGAGAGACGGATAACGGCAGCAGCCCATATAGTAAGTTCCCATTTAAGGATAATCTGGCAGCGGATGGAATATCGTTTATTTGTGAGGTCAAGAAGGCATCGCCTTCCAAGGGGCTTATCGCACCGGACTTTCCCTATGTTGAGATTGCAAAGGAATATGAGGCGGCTGGTGCTTCAGCCATATCGGTGCTCACTGAGCCGTTTTATTTCCAGGGAAGCAATCAGTTCCTGATGGATATAAAGAAGGAGGTAAATATACCGCTGCTGAGGAAGGATTTTACAGTTGACGAGTATATGATATATGAGGCAAAGGTCATAGGAGCCTCGGCGGTGCTTTTGATTTGCGCCATACTGGATGACGAGCAGCTTGCCTCATATCTTCGGCTTGCACATGAACTTGGGATGTCTGCTCTGGTTGAGGCTCACGATGAGGAGGAGGTCAGACGGGCGATAGCCTGCGGAGCCGGCATCATCGGAGTGAACAACAGGGATCTCAGAACATTTACGGTGGACATCATGAACAGCGTTCGTCTTAGAAAGCTGATACCGGATACGGTGCCAGCCACCCATATGGGGACGGAGGTACCTGTCACTGGTACAGGAGCTGCGGCTGACACTTTAGTACCCCAGAAGATGGTGTATGTGTCTGAGAGTGGAATCAAGGCAAAAGAGGACATAGACAGGCTCAAGGCAAATGGAACTGATGCGGTGCTCATAGGTGAGACATTTATGAGAAGTCCTGACAAGAAGAAGTTGTTTGCGGAACTTAGAGGCGAGTAACATATTATATAGAAGAAACACAATACAAAAGTGTAGAAATTACATTTGAAAATATATCTGAGAAGACAAAAACAGGAGGAAGAACATATGTCAAAAGGCAGATTTGGCGTTCACGGCGGCCAGTACATTCCAGAGACTCTGATGAATGCGATGCTGGAGCTGGAGGAGGCTTACAAGAAATATAAGGGTGATCCGGAGTTTAACAGAGAACTCACAGAGATGCTCAACGAGTATGCGGGAAGACCCAGCAGACTTTACTATGCAGAGAGAATGACAAAGGATCTGGGCGGAGCGAAGATATACCTCAAGAGAGAGGATCTGAACCACACAGGAGCGCACAAGATCAACAACGTAATCGGACAGATGCTCCTTGCTAAGAGAATGGGCAAGACAAGGGTTATTGCGGAGACCGGTGCCGGACAGCATGGAGACGCTGCAAATGGAGCTGGACGCCATTCAAAAGGACGCCGTGATCCGCGTTCTGCCCTACGGGGCCATCACGAAAGGCGATCAGACAGTCTCTCAACGTGTACAGAATGAGACTCTTAGGAGCAAAGGTTCATCCGGTAAAGATCGGAACAGCCACACTGAAGGATGCTGTATCTGAGGCGTTCCGTGAGTGGACAAGCAGAATTGATGACACGCACTATGTACTCGGCTCAGTCATGGGACCATATCCTTTCCCTGAGATCGTCCGTGATTTCCAGGCTGTGATCAGTAAAGAGATCAAGGCACAGCTCATGGAGAAGGAGGGAAGACTTCCTGATGTTGTCATGGCATGTGTGGGCGGCGGTTCAAATGCCATCGGAGCTTTCTACGATTTCATACCTGACGAGAGTGTCAGGCTGATCGGCTGTGAGGCAGCAGGCAGAGGCGTTGATACATTCGAGACCGCGGCAACTATTGCGACCGGAAAGCTTGGTATATTTCACGGCATGAAGTCCTACTTCTGTCAGGATGAATATGGCCAGATCGCACCTGTATATTCTATCTCAGCGGGACTTGATTATCCGGGAATCGGACCTGAGCACGCATATCTTCACGACATCGGACGTGCAGAGTATGTGGCGATCACAGATGACGAGGCAGTTGATGCATTTGAGTATCTGTCAAGGATCGAGGGAATTATCCCTGCGATAGAGAGCGCACATGCTGTGGCTTACGCCATGAAGCTGGCACCTACAATGGACAAGGATAAAATAATAGTGATCAATGTATCAGGACGCGGTGACAAGGACGTTGCAGCCATCGCAAGATACAGAGGGGAGGATCTTCATGAGTAATATATCAAAAGCATTTGAGCATGGAAAAGCATTTATACCATTTGTGACATGTGGCGATCCGTCGCTGGATGTGACAGAGGAGGTAGTATACACAATGGTGGAGGCCGGCGCAGACCTTATAGAGCTGGGAATCCCATTCTCAGACCCGACAGCCGAGGGCCCGGTCATCCAGGGCGCAAATATAAGAGCGCTGGCAGGTGGCGTGACGACAGACAAGGTATTTGACCTTGTGAGAAAGCTCCGCAAGAAGGTGACAATACCTATGGTGTTCATGACATATGCAAATGTCGTGTTCTCCTATGGTTCGGAGAGATTCATCAGCACATGCAGGGAGATTGGCATAGACGGTCTGATCCTTCCTGACATTCCTTACGAGGAGAAGAATGAGTTTGACGGGATATGCAAGCAGTATGATGTGGATCTCATTTCACTCATCGCACCTACATCCCATGAGAGAATATCCATGATCGCAAATGATGCGAGTGGATTTATATATTGCGTGTCATCACTCGGCGTAACCGGAACCAGAACCAAGATCACCACAGACATAGGTGCAATGGTCGATCTGGTGAAGAAGGCGAAGGACATCCCTTGTGCTGTAGGTTTCGGAATATCCACACCTGAGCAGGCAAAGCAGATGGCGGAGAAGTCAGATGGTGTCATCGTCGGTTCAGCCATCGTCAAGCTGTGCGCCCAGTACGGCAAGGATTGCGTGTCCTATGTGAAAGATTATGTGAAGAGCATGAAGGATGCGATGAGGTAGGAAATTATAGATACTAATTGGGGTATGCATTTGTGGATGCATATTTAAGAGAGTCGGAGAAATCTGGCTCTCTTGTGTTTTATAGATATATTTATAAATATGTTGACACCACAATTAGTTTTTGATATAACATATACATCAGCGATTGCTGATATCCATAATGAAAATTGAATAAATCATATTTTAAGTAGAAGAGTTTGAAAACATGATGAGTAGCAAGTGCTACAAGTCTGCGATCATGACTCTTTTTTTGTTGCCTTTTGGGCATGGGGCAGATTTCAAATGAAAACTGAATAAGCATCTGCCCGGTATCCGGGGCAGCAAAGAATACGGACACAGCGACTGTCGTCGGCTGAAAAATGACAGACCGGGGAGCGGGCACTGATAAGGTGTGAGCTGGTAAAGCTTCAGATAACACATTGACAACATTTTGTAGATTTATTTTAGGTTTATTTTTTCATTATGGAGGTAACGATTATGAGATATTCATTTACAGAAAAGACATCACACAGACAGCAGGAGACAGCATACATGCTTTACATGATCATCGGCAGCTATTTTCACAGATGCAGCTGCAGATCAAAGGCGTTGGAGGAGAATCTCTTCCTTTATTATAAAGAGCTTGGAGAACGCAGACAGATAGATAAAGAGAGACAGATCATCAGAGTCAGCGAGGGTGTGCTGAAAGACAATATGACAGATCTGGCGGAGATGAATGCTGAGGTGGTTATCTCAAGGGCAGATGATCTGTATATATTAAGATTTTACACAGGATTTGAGAGGGTCGTGGTGACTGTCGATGAGAAAGGCTGCTATGAGATAAGCCTGGGTAGGGATGAACTAGCGGCATAGAAGGTGTTGTGAGCAAACAGATGAAGTATAGTGGCAGTTGTTCAGGGGATAAATAAACTTGAGCAACTGCCGTGTTTTTACTTGATATGGGAACTAATGTTCGATATAATAGATGCAGGCTTTAGCCTAGAGTAGGAGACTTTTATGGATCATTTTGAATTGGTATCGGAATACAAGCCTACCGGAGATCAGCCGGAGGCTATTGAAAAATTGGTAAAGGGTTTTCAGGAAGGTAATCAGTTTGAGACGCTGCTGGGTGTAACCGGATCTGGTAAGACTTTTACCATGGCGAATGTCATACAGCAGCTGAATAAGCCCACGCTTATACTTGCACATAACAAGACTCTGGCGGCGCAGCTTTATGGGGAGATGAAGGAGTTTTTTCCGAACAATGCGGTGGAGTATTTTGTATCATACTACGATTATTATCAGCCGGAAGCATATGTGGCGTCTACGGATACTTATATTGCAAAGGATTCGTCTATCAATGACGATATTGACCGGATGAGACATAGCGCCACAGCAGCACTCATAGACAGAAAAGATGTCATAGTGGTTGCATCTGTGTCGTGTATATATGGTATCGGTGATCCGGACGAGTACAGGAATCAGATGCTGTCATTCAGAGTCGGAATGATAAAGGACAGAGATCAGGTCATCGATGAACTGACAGATATACAGTATGATAGGAATGACATGGATCTGCAGAGAGGTACGTTCAGAGTGCGCGGGGATGTACTTGAGATAATTCCTGTGTCAACATTTGACGATGGAATAAGGATAGAATTCTTCGGGGATGAGATAGACAGGATCACAGAGTTTGATCCGCTCACCGGAGAGGGAAAGAGAGATCTGACATATACATGCCTGTTTCCGGCATCTCACTATGTGGTTGGACAGGAGAAGATGGAGAAGGCGCTGAAGAGGATAGAGGCGGAGCTCAAGGACAGAGTTGCTTACTTCAAGTCAAAGGATAAACTCATCGAGGCACAGCGTATCGAGGAGAGAACTAACTTTGATATGGAGATGATGAGAGAGACTGGATTTTGCTCTGGTATAGAGAACTATTCCGGTCCGCTGGCTGGAAGATCAGCCGGAGAGACGCCGAGCACACTGCTGGATTTCTTTGATGATGACTTTCTTCTTATTATAGATGAGTCACATATGACTGTGCCTCAGGTTGGCGCGATGTATTCGGGAGACCGATCCCGTAAGATGAATCTGGTTGACTATGGATTCAGGCTTCCATCTGCACTTGACAACAGGCCGCTCAACTTCTCGGAATTTGAGCAGAAGCTTGATCAGGTCATGTTTGTATCAGCCACACCGGGCAAATACGAGGAGGAGCACCAGATGCTCATGGCTGAACAGATCATCAGACCTACGGGACTTCTGGATCCGCCGGTTGAGGTCAGACCGGTTGAGGGACAGATAGATGATCTGCTGAAAGAGGTTCGCAAGGAGACTGAGCAGGGACACAAGGTGCTTGTAACAACACTTACCAAGCGTATGGCTGAAGATCTCACCAGCTATATGAGGGATAATGATATAAAGGTGAAATATCTGCATTCGGATATAGACACTATGGAGAGGGTTGAGATAGTGAGAGATCTCCGTCTTGGCGTATTTGATGTGCTTGTTGGAATCAACCTTCTGAGAGAGGGACTTGATATACCGGAGATCACTCTGGTGGCAATACTGGATGCTGATAAGGAAGGTTTCCTGAGATCGGAGACATCACTCATCCAGACCATAGGAAGAGCAGCCCGAAATGTGGATGGACATGTCATCATGTATGCGGATACTATCACGGGTTCTATGAAGTATGCCCTCGATGAGACGAGCAGACGTCGTGAGATACAGCAGAAGTATAATGAGGAACATGGAATAACCCCTAAGACTATAGAGAAGAGCATAAGGGATCTCATAACCATAGAGGTGAAGAAGGAGGAACTTCCAGAGGAGGATAAGGACGCTGAGTCCATGACGAAGAAGGAGCTTCAGAAGGTTATCGCCAAGCTGACTAAGAAGATGAATATGGCGGCAGCAGACCTCAACTTTGAGGTGGCGGCAGAGATCAGGGATCAGCTCAAGGTGTATAAGGCGGCACTGAGAGATTATGATAAAGAATAGATGGATGCAGGGTAGATAATTAAGATATAACAAATATAAATGATAAAGAGAAAAGGTTAAATCAAGATGGAAGACAATAAGAATTATGAACGAAGTGAGCATCTGGAGAATACAACGGATGCGAGCATGAAAGATGATGATTATTTCAACGCCAGCAGGAATATTGACAGGAAGTATATTACTATTGAGGGCGCACGTGAAAATAATTTGAAGAATATCAATGTCAAGATTCCAAGGGACAAATTTGTTGTCGTGACAGGACTTTCGGGATCAGGTAAGTCTTCACTGGCATTTGACACGATATATGCGGAGGGACAGAGACGATACATGGAGTCGCTGTCCTCCTATGCGAGACAGTTCCTTGGACAGGCTGAGAAGCCGGACGTGGACAAGATAGAGGGACTTTCCCCTGCAATCTCCATAGATCAGAAGTCAACAAACAGAAATCCTCGATCCACAGTTGGCACTGTCACTGAGATATACGACTATTTCAGACTTCTCTATGCCAGAGTGGGAATACCACACTGCCCGAACTGTGGTAAGGTCATAAGCAGACAGACGGTTGATCAGATGGTGGATGAGATCATGAAGCTACCTGAGAGGACAAAGTTCATGGTGCTTGCGCCTGTGGTCAGAGGCCGAAAGGGAGAGCATGTAAAGCTGCTGGAGAAGGCAAAGAAGAGCGGATTTGTCAGAGTGGTTGTCGATGGCAGCATGTATGAGCTGTCGGAGGAGATAAAGCTCGATAAGAACAAGAAGCACAGTATAGATATAGTCGTCGATCGTCTGGTTGTAAGACAGGATGTGGAGAGGCGACTCACAGATTCCATAGAGACCGCACTTCAGCTTGCAGAGGGGCTTATGAAGATTGAGGTGATTGGGGAGAGGGATGAGAATGGTGTTCAGAAGGAGAATACCATTATCAATTTCTCAGACAGCTTTTCATGCCCGGATTGCGGAATCAGCATAGATGAGATAGAGCCGAGAAGCTTTTCGTTCAACAATCCATTTGGCGCATGCCCGACATGTGCAGGTCTTGGCTTCAAGATGGAATTTGATCCGGATCTTATGATACCCGATCAGAGTTTGTCGATAAATGATGGAGCAATTGTGGTTCTGGGATGGCAGTCGTGCAATGATGGCAAGAGCTATTCCAATGCCATACTCAGGGCACTCAGTGCGGAGTATGGATTCTCTCTTGATACGCCATTTCAGGATTATCCACAGGATATAAAAGATCTCTTATTATATGGAAAGAACTCTCGCCCGGTTAAGGTGCATTATAAAGGACAGCGCGGGGAGGGAGTGTATGATATAACATTTGAGGGACTCATAAAGAGTGTTGCCAGAAGATACAGGGAGACATCTGCGGAGTCCACAAAGGCCGAGTATGAGACATTCATGACTGTAACTCCGTGTGAGGTCTGTGGTGGTAAGAGACTTAAGCCGACAGCCCTTGCTGTTACAGTTGGAGATAAGAATATTGCCGAACTTACAGAGCTTCCTATCACAGAACTTGCAAAGTTTATGAAGGATCTGGAACTCACTGACAGACAGAAGATGATAGGTGCGGCCATACTCAAGGAGATCAGGTCGAGACTGCATTTTCTTATTGATGTGGGACTTGACTATCTGTGTCTGAGTAGAGGTACAAGCACGCTCTCAGGTGGAGAGGCACAGAGAATAAGACTTGCCACGCAGATAGGTTCAGGTCTGGTCGGAGTTGCATATATTCTGGATGAGCCAAGTATCGGACTTCACCAGAGGGACAATGACAAGCTGATAGCAGCGCTCAAGAATCTGAGAGACCTTGGAAATACGCTTATCGTTGTAGAGCACGACGAGGATACCATGAGGGCGGCGGATCACATTATAGATATAGGACCGGGAGCCGGTGCAAATGGTGGATATGTGGTAGCTGAGGGTACGGCTGATGATATTATGAAATGTGAGAATTCTATCACCGGTGACTACTTAAGTGGCAGGAAGAAGATAGAGGTTCCGGATGTGAGGAGAAAGCCAACCGGATGGCTCACTGTCAAGAATGCTTATGAGAACAATCTCAAGCATATAGATGTGGACATACCACTTGGAATCATGACATGTGTGACGGGTGTGTCTGGTTCAGGAAAGAGTTCTCTGGTAAATGAGATCTTGTACAAGAAGCTGGCGAGAAGACTCAACAAGAGCAGGATTAAAGCAGGAAAGCACGACCATATCATTGGCTATGATGCTTTGGATAAGATTATCAATATAGACCAGTCACCTATAGGTAGAACGCCGAGATCCAATCCGGCTACTTATACAGGTACATTTGATCTGATAAGGGATTTGTTTGCTGGAACCAAGGATGCCAAGGCAAGAGGTTACGGCAAGGGAAGATTCAGCTTCAATGTATCTGGTGGACGATGCGAGGCGTGTCGTGGAGATGGAATAATCAAGATAGAGATGCACTTCCTGCCAGATATATATGTGCCATGTGAAGTGTGCGGAGGAAAGAGATATAACAGGGAGACTCTGGAGGTCAAGTACAAGGGCAAGAGTATCAATGAAGTCCTTGACATGACAGTTGACGAGGCATGCGAGTTCTTTGCAAATGTGCCAAGGATACTGAAGAAGATAGAGACTCTCCGCGATGTGGGACTCGGATATATCAAGCTGGGTCAGCCATCCACCACTCTGTCGGGCGGAGAGGCGCAGAGAATCAAGCTTGCAACAGAGCTTTCGAGACGAGGAACGGGAAAGACGATATATGTGCTTGATGAGCCAACCACGGGACTTCATTTTGCTGATGTGCACAGACTTGTGGATATACTCAGAAGGCTCAGCGAGGGCGGCAACACAGTTGTGGTTATCGAACATAATCTTGACGTTATCAAGACCGCAGATTATATTATTGACATGGGACCTGAAGGAGGCGCTGGCGGTGGAACGGTCATTGCCAGAGGAACTCCTGAGGAAGTTGCGAAGATACCTCAGTCCTATACAGGACAGTATCTGAAGAGGTATCTCGATATGTAAGGGATGTGTCGAATAATTACATCGGAGGTAGATGACGAACATGGATGAACAGAATAGAGTAGAAGATATTGACAGAGTTGATGGCGGGTCGACTTCTGAGCAGAAAAAGGCTATGATGGCTGAGAATAGTCAGGCACAGAATGGTCAGAGTGTGCAGTCAGTTCAAGCACCATATAGTCAGGTAGCACAGCCAGCTCAGTCACTGTATCAGCATATGCCACAGTATGGCCAGCCGGTGCA
>OGQD01001881.1_pt1 | contig 12603 bp, 9 predicted proteins | sample 1553091 | NCBI WGS metagenome assembly OGQD01 (sample SAMEA2580290, study PRJEB22360) | human gut metagenome | biome: human gut; feature: human-associated habitat; material: faeces | place: Denmark | collected 2008/2010
TCGGTCGGCCGTGAGGGGCCTACCGTGCACGTGGGCGCCGCGGTGATCTACGCCTTCGGCACGCGCCTGGGCCTCCACGGCCGACGCACCGTGGCAGGGCTGATCCTGGCGGGCGGCGCCGCCGGCATCGCGGCAGCTTTCAACACACCCCTTGCCGGGGTGGTTTTCGCCATCGAGGAATTGAGCCGCACCTACGAGCAGCGCTTCAGCGGGCTGGTGCTGACCGCCGTACTGATCGGCGGCGTGGTCACCCTGGGCCTGATGGGGCACTACTCCTACTTTGGCGACATCAGCGGCGGGTTGCCCACGGGCTGGGGCTGGAGTGAAGTGCCCGCCTGCGCGCTGCTGGGCGGCGTGCTCGGTGGGCTCTACGTGAAGCTGGTACTGCCGGCGCAGCACGGCTGGATCGGCCGGATGTGCGCCGTGCGAGAGCGCTTCCCGGTGCGCTTCGCTGCTGTCTGCGGGCTTGCACTGGCACTGCTCGGCGTGATTTCCGGCAACCACGTGTTCGGCACCGGCTACGAGGAAACCCGCGCCCTGCTCGACGGCAACCCGGTGACCGACGCCAGCTTCCTGCTCTGGAAGTTCCTCGCCAACGTGGTCTCGTACCTGGCCGGAATTCCTGGCGGCCTGTTCTCGCCATCATTGAGCGTCGGCGTGGGGTTCGCGCCCGTGCTCTCCCTGCTGCCGGGCGTCAACCCGCAGACCTGTGCACTGCTCGGCATGGGCGCCTATCTGGCGGGCGTTACGCGCTCGCCATTGACCGCCTCGGTGATCGTGCTGGAGCTTTCCCACAGCCCGGACCTGGCCATTCCCATGCTCGCCGCCACGCTGCTGGCCGCGGCCATTTCCGGCTGGATAGCGCCGGTGTCGCTCTACCATGCCCTGGCCCGGCAGATTCTCGACAAGGTGGCGCCGAACAAGCCCTGAGTTCAGCGCACGACATGGAGGTAATGCAGGTGCCGCTCGTACTGGTCGAGGATGTCGGAGATCACATCGTCGCGGTTCCACCCCATCACGTCGTAATCCTGCCCGCCTTCGCGCAGGTGAACCTCGGCGCGGAAGTACTTGCGCGCCTCGGTGCCCTCGTCCTCCTCCAGTAGAACGAAGCTGGGGCTGGTGAAGGCCCGCGGGCGGACTTCATAGAGGAAATGGCCCTCCCCCGGCTGCACCAGCTCCAGGGCCACGCGGCCATCCTCGCGCTCCAGCACCTGCACGTCATGGCCTTGCTTGCGCAACTCGGTGGCCACTTCCTCGCAAGCCGGCCGCACGACCTCGGCAATGAAGCGAGTCACGTGGGCGCGCCGGGGGCGCATGGCAATACTGCGCAGGCGCCGTTGCCAACCGCCTTCGTGGTGTGGCGCATGCCGCGGCGCAGGTAGCGACTGGTGGCGCAGGCCGCGCCGCGTGGCATCCAGGTGCAGCGCGCGGAACAGTCCCCAGATGGACGCCAGCAGGATTGCCGAGAATGGCAACGCACTGGCGATGGTCGCTGTCTGCAGGGCCTTCAGCCCGTTCGCCAGCAGCAATGCCACCGCCACCACGCCAATGCTCACCGACCAGAAAATGCGCTGCCACAACGGCGAGTGGGAGTGCCCCGAGGACGCGAGCATGTCCACCACCAGCGCCCCGGAGTCTGCCGAGGTGACGAAGAATACCACCACCATCAGCACCGCCACCATCGACACCACGCTGGATAGCGGGAAGTGCTCGAGGAAGGCGAACAGCGCCAGGGAACTGTCCTGATCAACAACCGCCGCCAAGGTGGTCACGCCCTCGTTGAGGATCATGTGGATCGCCGAATCGCCGAACACGGTCATCCACAACAGGGTGAAGCCGGCCGGGACGAAGAGCACGCCGCAGACGAATTCGCGAATGGTCCGCCCGCGCGAGATGCGTGCGATGAACAGCCCCACGAACGGCGACCAGGACAGCCACCAGCCCCAGTACAGCAGGGTCCAGCCGCCAATCCAGTCGGTCGGCTCGTAGGCATAGAGGTTGAAGGTCTTATTGACGATGTCCGAGAGGTAGGCGCCGGTGTTCTGCACGTAGGTCTGCAGCAGGAACACGGTCGGGCCGAGCAGCAGCACGAACAGCATGAGGATCACCGCCAGCGCCAGGTTCAGCTCGGAAAGGATGCGGATGCCCTTGTCCAGGCCGCTGGCCACCGAGAGTGTCGCCAGGGCGCAGGTCGCGGCGATGAGGATGATCTGCACCGTCGCATTCACCGGCAGGCCGAACAGGTGGTGGAAGCCACTGTTGATCTGCAGCACGCCATAACCCAGTGAGGTGGCGACGCCGAACACCGTGCCGAGGATGGCGAAGATGTCCACTGCATGGCCGATAGGGCCGTAGATGCGCTCGCCGATCAGCGGATACAGCGCCGAGCGCAATGTCAGCGGCAGGCCCTTGCGGAAGCTGAAGTAGGCCAGGATCAGCCCGACGATGGCGTAGATCGCCCAGGCATGCAGGCCCCAGTGGAAGAAGGTGATCTTCATCGCTTCGCGAGCCGCGGTGACCGTGCCCGCCTCGCCCACCGGCGGGCTGGTGAAGTGCATCACCGGTTCGGCCACGCCGAAGAACATCAGGCCGATGCCCATGCCGGCGGAGAACAACATGGCGAACCAGCTGCTGCTGCGATACTCGGGCTCGCTGTGATCGGGCCCGAGCTTGATGTCGCCGTAGCGACTGACCGCGAGGAACACCACGCTGATCAGGATCAGCGCCACCGCGAGGATGTAGAACCAGCTGGCGTTGGTGAAGATCCACTGCTGGATGTGTTCGAACTGCGTCTGGGCCTGGCTCTTGAAGAGCACGGCGTAGAGCACCAGCAGCAGGATCAGCGCCGCGCTGGTATAGAAGACCGGAGGGTTCAGGGTTGTCCTTGGCTTGCCGGATGAGCTCATCGGGAAGGTTTCTCCTGTGCAACGACATCGCGCGCACCAACCTGCAAGCCCCGGCGTGCGTGGCGGCACGCCGGTCCAAGGGTATCGCGTTCAGTACTCGTAAAGATTCGGTTGGCACCCTGCCCCGAACATCAAGGACAACGCGTGCCGCCGCTGGCGTTCGCTTGCGCCACCAGTTCGGCGAACTTGCGCACATTGGCCTGGTGCGCGACCACCAGCCCGTCCACGGTACCGTTGGCCGCCGTCTGCAGGCTGCTACGGCAGCTCAGCGGTTTGTTCGAGCCGGGCCGCTGCAGGCGCCAACGGGCATCGAGCAACGCGTACTGGCCCGGCACCGAATCGAAGCGCTGCACTTCCACGCGCAGCAATGCAGCGCCTGGCCCCGGAGCGCCGAGCTGGTCCTCCAGGGCATTGCGGAACTCGTCCACCAGGTTGGCGCCCCACCACTCGGTTTCCAGGATCGACAGCCCGCTGCCGCCCTGGCGGACGACAATCTGCGAGCGATCGACCTGTGGCGGCATCTCCACCCGTTCGACGCGTACCTGGCCGCTGGCGGGGCTGCCCGGCTGTGCGGGAACCAGCGTGTGGTAGTGGATCGGAGCGCTGCTGCAGCCCGACAACACGGGGAACAGTGCGGCCAGGAGCAGCATGGGCAGCTTCGGCATCTGAAGTCTCTCCTTGTACGCGAATCAGGGCTGCAGGTTGTCGGCGTTGGCGTTCTTCGGACGACCACGGATCAAGGATTCCGGGTGGCGACCGAGGTAGTCGGACAGATCACGCAACGAGCGCGACATGCGGTCCAGCTCATCCAGGGTGTCGCTGAGCTTTTCCCGTTGCGGCGAGTTCTCGCCCAGCGCCGAGTTGGCCGTGGCGAGCGTGGTGCGCACCTCATCGAGCGTCCGGGTGACGCCCGGCAACGTCTGCGTATTGAACTGCTTGAGGCTGCCCTGCAACTCACGCAGGTTGCCGTCGAGGTTGTTGGCGATACGCTCCAGCGGCAGCTTGCCGATGCGGTCGACCACCGCCTGCAACTGTTCCTGGAGTTTCGCCAGGCTGCTGGGCACCGTCGGGATGCGCAGCGGCCGCGCGCTGGCATCGAAGGCCACCGGCTTGGCGTCGGGATAGAAGTCCAGCGAGATGTACAACTGCCCGGTCAGCAGGTTGCCGCTGCGCGCCTGGGCACGCATGCCGTGCTCGACGAAGCTGCCGATCACGCGGGTGACGCCGCCCTGGTCGCCCACGCTGCTGTTGAAGACCTTGAGCATCTTCTGGTGCACGGGCCCCAGGCGCTGCGGGTAGATCACCGCATCGACCACCACCGGGAAAATCTGCAGCTTCTCGTCGTAATCCAGCTGGATGTTGGTGACCTTGCCGAAATCGACACCCATGAACTCCACGGGCGCGCCCACGCTCAGGCCGCGCATCGACTGGTCGAAGCGCAGGCGCAGGTACTGCGGCAGGCCGGTGGGCGGAGCCAGGGCATTGTCGCGGTCGACGTAGAGGTCGAAGGCTTCGTTGTCCTGGGCGGCGGCCGTTTCCTCGCTGCCCTCGGGCGTGCCGAAGGCCAGCCCGCCGACCAGCAGCGCGGACAGCGATTCAGTATTCACCTTCAGGCCGTTGGCGCTGACGTTGACGTCGACGCCACTGGCATTCCAGAACCTTGTGTTCTGGGTCACGAAAGCGTCGTTGGGCGACTCGATGAAGATGCCCAGGTCCACGCCCTTGCCATCGCTGCGCAAGGTGTAGGAAGTCACCTGGCCCACCGGAATCTTGCGGTAGTAGATGGGCGAGCCGATATCCAGCGAGCCCAGGTCGTCGGCGCGCAGGACGAAGCTCTTGCCCTTCTCCCCGTAGGTGATCGGCGGCGGCAGCTCCAGGCCGGTGAAGCGCTTCTTCGGCGCACTCGATTCACCGGCGTCGGCACCGATGAAATTGCCCGACAACAGCGTGTCGACGCCGGTCACGCCGCCAGCGCCGATGCGCGGCCGCACAACCCAGAATTTCGCACCCTCGGTGGCGAAGGATTCGGCCTCCTTGTTCAACTTGACGCTGGCGGTGACGCTCTTCTTGTCCTTGGTCAGCTCGACGCCTTCGACCTCGCCGATCACCACGCTGCGGTACTTCACCTGGGTCTTGTGCGCGACCAGGCCCTCCCCCGTGCGGAAGGAGATCTCGATGGTCGGCCCCTGCTCCATCCAGTTGCGCACGATGAGCGAAGCGCCCACCAGCAGCGCCACGATCGGCACGATCCAGACCAGCGATACATTCCAGCGCCGCGTGCGTACCTGCGGCTGTCCGGGGGCGGCGTGCTTAGGGGTGTCCTGCTCCATCGATCGGATCTCCGTCGTCCCAGATGTGTCGTGGATCGAAACTCATGGCGGAAAGCATGGTGAGGACCACCACCATGCCGAAGAACAGGATGCCGGCGCGCGGCTCGATGGTGCCCAGTTCATGCATCTGCACCAGGGCCGCCACCAGTGCGACGACCATCACGTCGAGCATCGACCAGTAGCCGATCAGCTCGACGAAACGGTATAGCTGCGAACGCTGCCGGCGTGCCCAGTTGCTGCGGCGCTGGGCAGTCCAGAGCAGCAGCCCGAGGGAGAAGAACTTGATCGCCGGCACGCCGATACTGGCAATGAAGATGATCAGCGCGATGTCCCAGGCGCCGCTTTCCCAGAACTCCAGCACGCCACCACCGATGGTGCTGTCGATGCCCTGGCCGAGCATCTCGGTATGCATGACCGGCAACAGGTTGGCCGGCACGTAGAAGATCAGCGCCGCCACCAGGTACGCCCAGCCGCGGGTGATGGCATCGGCCTTGCGCGGGTGCAGGGGGGCACCACAGCGTTGGCAATGATGGCCGCCGCTGCGCGTATCGCAGGCGGCGCCGCAGCCGTGGCAAAGGCACAGGTTCAGCTGAGCGGCGAGCGGGGGCGTATTCATACCCGCTCCCAGAGATCGCGGATGTCCTTGCCGGCGATGTAGATGATCAGCACGCTCAGGGCGGCCATCGCCACCAGTCCGATGCCGGGTATCACATCGAGCAGGCCGGCCAGCTTGATCACCGCGACCATGGTGCCCAGCAGGCAGACCTCCAGCATGCTCCAGGGGCGCAACGACTCCAGCCAGCGCATGCACCCGGCAAAGGCTGGCGCGCGGCGCCCGGCCAGGGCGAAGCCGAGGACCCAGATCAGCAGCGCTACCTGCAGCGCCGGCGCGAGGATGATGGCCAGCGCTGTCACCAGTGCGATGAAGGTGATGGGGCCGCTGCTCAGGATCATCACCGCGTCCCACAGCGTCGCCGAATTGCTCAGGCCCTGCATGCTGATGGTCATCACCGGGTAACTGTTGGCGAAGGCCAGCAGCACCGCGCCGGTCAGCGCCAGCGCCAGGCGTTGCTGCACGGACATTGCGTTGTGTCGATGCAGTACCCCGCCGCAGCGCACGCACAGTGCACGCTGGTATCGCTGCAGCGGCTGGCGTTCGTACACTGCATCGCAGTACTCACAGATGATCAGGTCGCTGGCTGCTGCCATGGGCGCTCTCGTGGTGAGCCGGCGCACGGCGCCGGCCAGGGAAATCGCTATCCACGACGAGAGCCTGGGCACAGGCTCTGGAGCGATCCGCATGAAGTCTGCACAAGACTAGTCGAGGATTTCCCCGCGCGACGGATGCAGAGGAACCTCTAAGGTCCGACATGCACATAGCCCGTCACACCGAGCAACATTCGCGAAACCGTCCATACTGCTGCGATGCCACTCATACAGAGAGCAACATCTATGCTCGAGTCCCCCTTTAGCATGAGGCTGTCCGGCACCAACGAGAATATGCCGCAAGGCACTCATCAGTTCTCCCTGCCGGGGTCGTATCGCCGTGACAGTGGGCCCCGTCCTTTCCTGGCGGAAAGGACGGGGCGCTGGCTTCCATCGCTTTGACCCGCAAAGGGCAAAGCGGCACTCGGATACGGCCCCCCCTTGATCTGCTCCATGCTCGTTAGCCAAGGAAAGATCGCCGATGAAACAGCTCCTCTGCTGTGCCCTTCGCCTTCCGCTGACGCCCCTGCTCCTGGGAACACTCAGCCTTGCCACCAGCAGCGCATGGGCAGGCGGCATCCTGATCTACGAGGCCGGGCAGGAAGGCAACGGCCTTGCCAACGCCGGCTCCGCTGCGCTGGCCAGCGATCCGAGCGTGCTGATGAGCAACCCGGCCGGCATCGCCGAACTCAAGGGCACGCAGATCAGCGCCAACGCCCAGGTGATCCTCGGCGACATCCGCTTCTCCCGTGACAGCGACAACCAGTTCGATGGCAACGAAGGCGGCAACGCCCTGCAATGGCTGCCGGGCTCCAGCCTGTTCATCAGCCACCAGATCGACGACCGCTCCGCCATCGGTTTCGGCATGTACGGCAACTTCGGCCTGGCGCTCGATTACGACGACGACTGGGCCGGCCGCTACTTCACGCAGGAGGCGGCAGTGATCGGCGTGTCCTTCCAGCCGACCCTGGCGCACAAGTTCACCGACGACCTCACGGTGGGCATCGGTCCGCGCTTCGTCTACGGCTACTACCGCACCGAGATGTCCATCAACAACAACCTGCTCGGGCTGGCGGACCGGCCGGACGGCCAGCTGGAATACAAAGACACCGACGTCGGCACCGGGGTCAACCTGGGCCTGCTCTACCACGTGAGCGACCGTACGCAGATCGGCCTCGCCTACACCAGCAAGGTCAAGCTGGAGTTCAAGGACAGCCCGGATGTACGCAAGGTCAGCAACCCGATCATCAATGCCGCCCTGAATCGCCTGGATGTCGACTCCCTGGAACTGGACATGAACATCCCGCAGACGGCGACCCTGAGCATCGCCCACCAGCTCGACCCGCAATGGAAGCTGCTGGGCAGCCTGGGCTGGCAGGACTGGAGCGACTTCGGCCAGATCGGCGTGGAAGTCGACGCCAACGCCGGCGGCGTCGACCGCACCGTCGACCGTCAGTACAAGGACACCTGGCACGCCTCCGTCGGCGCGCAGTATCAGGCCAACCCACGCCTGCGCTGGAGCATGGGCCTGGGCTACGACAGCTCGGCGGTGGACGACAAGGACCGCACCGTCGACAACCCCATGGGCGAGGCCTGGCGCCTGGCGACCGGGGTGAACTACGAGCTGGAGGAAGGCCTCGACGTGCACCTCGCCTACACCCTGGTGTGGCTCGGCGACATGGACGACGAGCAGACCAAGTCCCGCTCTGGTGAAACCCTATCCGGCACCTATCGCAATGCGGCCCTGCACATTCTTGGCGGCGGTGCGACCTGGCGATTCTGACCACTCACGCCAAACGAAGCATTCACGCGACGAAGAACGCGATCCAACCCCTGCTGTACCTACAAGGAGCGACTCGATGCACACCAAACTCCTGGCCCTGTGCCTGGCTTCCATCACGCTCGCCGGCTGCGCAAGCAAGTACGTCGAGCCCGAGAACTACTCCGGCTTCCTCAAGGACTACAAGGTCCTCAAGGAAGAGAAGTCCCCTTCCGGTGCGCCGGTGATGCGCTGGATCAAACCCGGTATCGACGTCAGCCAGTTCACCAGCGTGTACGTCGAGCCGAGCCAGCTCTATCCACAACCACAAGCCAGCGAGAAGATTCCGCAGAGCACCCTGGATGGCATCACCAAATACTATGACCAGGCCCTGCAGACGCAATTTTCCAAGGCCCTGCCGCTGGCCAGCGGCCCCGGCCCGGGCGTGCTGATCGTGCGTCCGGCGATCACCGCCGTCAGCGCCTCGACCAAGGGGCTGCAGCCCTATGAGGTCATCCCCATCGCCCTGATCGCTGCCGGCGTCAGCACCGCTACCGGCATCCGCGACCAGGACACCAGCATCGCCACCGAAGCCGCCTTCCTCGATGGCAGCAACGGCACGGTAGTCGCCCAGGTGGTCCGCAAGGGCGCCGGCACCGAGCTGGAAAACTCCTCCCAGGTCATGACCGCCAATGACGCCAAGGCCCTGCTCGATGGCTGGGCGCGGGACATGGTCAAGTCCTACGAGCAGTTGAAGCACAAATAGTACCCGACGAGTCCACGAAGGACGCCGCCTAGCATCTGCTGGAGCAATGAAAAAGGCCGCCTTGTGGGCGGCCTTTTTCATTGGTGGCTCAGTACGGCAGGATCAGGCCATCGCTTCCTGGGGTTTGCCCAGCAGGCGGTCGATCACCACCATCACGGCCAACATGGCGACCGAGGGGATCAGCCAGGCGAGGCCCTGCTCGGCCAACGGCAGATGCTCCATCCAGGACGGCATCCAGGCGTCGAGCTTGGCGCCCTTGAGCGCGTCGATGATGCCAAATGCGAAGGAAATCACCATCACCGGAGCGACGATGCGGGTCTGCGAGCGCCACAGGCTGGCGCAGAAGCTCAGCGCTACCAGCACGATGCACGGCGGGTAGATGGCGGTCAGCACCGGGATGGAGAACTGGATGAGCTTGGTCAGCCCCAGGTTCGACACCAGCAGCGAGAAGCCCGCCAGGATGATCACCAGGCTGCGGTACGACAGCGGCAGGATGCGGCAGAAGTACTCGGCGCAGGCGCAGGTCAGGCCTACGGCGGTGACCAGGCACGCCAGCGCGATCAGCACGGCGAGGAAGGTGCTGCCCAGCGAGCCGAAGGTGTGCTGCACATAGGCGTGCAGGACGGCTGCGCCGTTGGCGGCACCGGCGGCGATGTCGTGGCTGCCAGCGCCCAGACGGAACAGGCTGATGTACACCAGCGCCAGGCCAACCCCGGCGATCAGCCCGGCAATGATGGCATAGCGGGTGATCAGCCGCGGCGACTGCACGCCACGGGAACGGATGGCGTTGACGATGACGATACCGAAGACCAGCGCACCCAGGGTGTCCATGGTCAGGTAGCCATTGACGAAACCCTGGGAGAACGCCGCGGCCTGGTAGGCCGGCTCAGCAACGCCGATGGGGCCCGCCGGCAGCATGAAGGCGGCGATGCCCAGGGCGGCCAGGGCGATGATCTTCAGCGGCGCGAGGAAGCGGCCGACGGTATCCAGCAGCTTGCCCGGATACAGCGAGATCACCAGCACGATCAGGAAGTACACCAGACTGTAGAGGAACAGCGGCAGAGCGCCCTCCCCGGTCAGCGGCGCCAGGCCGACTTCGAAGGAGACCGTGGCGGTACGCGGGGTGGCGAACAGCGGTCCGACCGACAGGTAGCAGACAGCCGCCAGCAACCCACCGGCGACTTTGCCGATCGGGTGGCTCAGGGTATCCATCGCACCACCGACCTTGGCCAGCGCGACCACGGTGATTACCGGCAGGCCGACCGCGGTGATGAGGAAACCCAGCGCGGCCATCCAAACGTGCGGCCCCGACTGCAGGCCCACGATCGGCGGGAAGATGATGTTGCCCGCGCCGACGAACAGCGCGAAGGTCATAAAACCCAATGCCAGGATGTCCTGGCCTTTCAAGACGTTCATGAAGGGAAATACCACAGTGCTTTAGCGGGTTTGTGGTCTCCCAAGGCACGCACGCCGTACGGACGTGACAAAGCCGCATCGAACGGGACTGGCCGACTCACTCGGGGCGAGCCTGCGCATCCTGTGATGCTGCTGTCATCGGTACGGAGAGTTGTTCTTGGAAGTCCGATAGCAGAGGTTTTCCATGGGCTCGTGGCCCGTTTGCTCCTGCATTCTGGTTATCCCGCCATCCTTGACGGTCAGGAATCGCCGTCGCTTCCGGGTAGGAATGGACGGTGAGCGAGCCCTCCCTTGTGGGGAGCGCGACGCTTCATATAGTTGCTAGCCTAACGATCTATTCCGATGAGCTGCACTGACATACGTCAGATCGTCCGCGCAATGATCGGCGATGTCGCTTGAACGACACTTTTCAGACGAGGCGGAAACGACAGAGGCCACCCGAAGGTGGCCTCTGTTGACGAACGGTTAAATAAGCGAGGCGCTTACTTGACCGGCCAGCCGGTCAGCTCGGCCAGGGCCTTGCCGATGTCGGCCAGGGAACGCACGGTTTTCACACCAGCGTCCTGCAGGGCGGCGAACTTCTCGTCCGCAGTGCCCTTGCCGCCGGAGATGATGGCGCCGGCGTGGCCCATGCGCTTGCCGGGCGGTGCGGTGACACCAGCGATGTAGGACACCACCGGCTTGGTCACGTTGGCCTTGATGTAGGCAGCCGCTTCTTCTTCAGCCGAACCACCGATCTCGCCGATCATGACGATAGCTTCGGTTTTCGGGTCTTCCTGGAACAGCTTCAGGATGTCGATGAAGTTGGAGCCCGGGATCGGGTCGCCACCGATGCCCACGCAGGTGGACTGGCCGAAGCCGGCGTCGGTGGTCTGCTTCACGGCTTCGTAGGTCAGGGTGCCGGAACGCGACACGATGCCTACCTTGCCCGGCAGGTGGATGTGACCCGGCATGATGCCGATCTTGCACTCGCCGGGAGTGATCACGCCCGGGCAGTTCGGGCCGATCAGGCGTACGCCCAGCTCGTCGCACTTGACCTTGGCTTCCAGCATGTCGATGGTCGGGATGCCTTCGGTGATGCAGACGATCAGCTTGATACCGCCGAAGGCCGCTTCCAGGATCGAGTCCTTGCAGAACGGAGCCGGAACGTAGATGACCGAAGCGTCGGCGCCGGTAGCTTCCACGGCTTCCTTGACGGTGTTGAACACCGGCAGGCCCAGGTGGGTGGTGCCGCCCTTGCCGGGGGTCACGCCGCCAACCATCTTGGTGCCGTAGGCGATGGCTTGTTCGGAGTGGAAGGTACCCTGCGAGCCGGTGAAGCCCTGGCAGATGACTTTGGTGTCTTTATTGATCAGGACGCTCATTACTTACCCTCCGCGGCCTTGACGACTTGCTGGGCAGCGTCGGTCAGGCTGGTCGCCGCGATGATGTTCAGACCGCTTTCGGCCAGGACCTTGGCGCCGAGGTCGGCGTTGTTGCCTTCCAGACGAACGACAACCGGGATTTTCACGCCGACTTCTTTCACGGCGCCGATGATGCCTTCGGCAATCATGTCGCAGCGAACGATGCCGCCGAAGATGTTCACCAGAACGGCAGCGACGTTGCTGTCGGACAGGATGATCTTGAACGCTTCGGTCACGCGCTCTTTGGTGGCACCGCCGCCAACGTCGAGGAAGTTGGCCGGCTTGCCGCCGTGCAGGTTGACGATGTCCATGGTGCCCATGGCCAGGCCAGCGCCGTTGACCATGCAGCCGATGTTGCCTTCCAGCGCGACGTAGTTCAGTTCCCACTTCTGCGCATGGGCTTCACGAGCGTCGTCCTGGGACGGGTCGTGCATGGCGCGCAGCTTGGGCTGACGGTACATGGCGTTGGAGTCGATGTTGATCTTGGCGTCCAGGCAGTGCAGGTTGCCGTCTTTCTTGATCACCAGCGGGTTCACTTCCAGCAGCGCCAGGTCGTAATCCTGGAACAGCTTGGCCAGGCCAACGAAGATGTGGGTGAACTGCTTGATCTGGTCGCCCTTCAGGCCCAGCTGGAAGGCCAGCTCGCGACCCTGGTACGGCTGAGCACCAACCAGCGGATCGATGGTGGCTTTCAGGATCTTCTCAGGGGTCTCGTGCGCCACTTTCTCGATGTCCACGCCACCTTCGGTGGAGGCCATGAAGACGATGCGACGGCTGGAACGGTCGACGACGGCGCCGAGGTACAGCTCCTTGTCGA
>OGQD01001887.1_pt1 | contig 12578 bp, 8 predicted proteins | sample 1553091 | NCBI WGS metagenome assembly OGQD01 (sample SAMEA2580290, study PRJEB22360) | human gut metagenome | biome: human gut; feature: human-associated habitat; material: faeces | place: Denmark | collected 2008/2010
GGACCAGATCATGATGCAGATCGTCAGCGGGCAGCGGAAGGCGGGGGACAAGGTCCCTGCCGTGCGGGAGCTGGCGGCGGAAGCCGGGGTAAATCCCAACACCATGCAGCGGGGGCGGGGCGCGCCCGGGTGCGGCCGCGGCGGAGCCAGTCGTCCAGCGCGGCGCGCACCGGCGGCACATCGCAGCGCACACGGGCGGCCAGACTGTGTTGCGGCGGCGCGGCGGCCGCTGCAACATCGCCCAGCAGCACGCTCAAGCGCGCCTGTGGCCGGTCGTGCCGCCAGGCGTCGAGCCGCGCCGGGTCGGTGCAGGCGATGGCGGAAAGGCGCTCGCGCAGCACCGCTTCCACGGCCTCCTCCCAGCCCGGTTCGACGTGGATCTGCTGCCACAGCGCCGGTGCGTCGGCCAGTTCGTGGCGCGCCAGCCATTCCGGCAATTCGCCCTGCTTGGCCGTTTTCGCCTGCATCTGTTCGAGCGCGGCGCGGCGCGCTTCGCCAGCGGCCAGTTCGCGTTCGAGGCGCTGGACTTCGGCTTGCAGCGTCTTGCGCGCGTCATTCAGGGCGGGCAGTTCTTCCTGCAATTGCTGCAAGTGTTCCTGATCGCCGGCCAGTTCTTCGCGCAGGAGTTCGAGTTCTTCTTCTTTTTCGGCCAGCGTCAGCTCATCCGGCGCCTCGCCGCCATCCTCCCCGCGCAGGCGCTCGCGGCGCAGGGCCAGGGCGCTCAGGGCGCGCTGGGCGTGCGCCTTGTTGGTCAGTTCGACTTCCAGCTTCTGCTCGCCGTTGGCGGTACGCGTCTTCAGGCGCTGCAATTCTTCCTGCGCCTGCGCGTGGTCTTCTTCCACCTGCGGCGCGAGGTCCATCTGTTCGTGCAGGCGCTCCTCGGCTTCCACGACGCGCAGTTGCGTCAGTTCCTGCGCCTCTTCCCAGTGTTCCCGGTCGGCGGCCAGCGTTTGCGCCGTTTGCGTCCATTGCGCCAGTTCGTCTTCCAGTTGGACGAGGCGCGCTTCGAGCTGGCTGCGCGATTCGCGGCGGTGGCGAATCTCGGCTTCCAGCCGGGCGACCTCAGCGTTGGCGGCATACATGTCGCTCTGCGCGGCGTGCAGCGCGTCGCCCGCGGCGAAATGCGCTTCGCGCAGGGTTTCGGCGCGCGCTTCGGTTTCGCGCAGCGCGGCGCTCTGCGCTTCGAGTTCGGTGCTCGCCCGCTCCACGTCCAGCGCGAGGCGCTGGCGCTCGGCTTCCGCCTCGCGTTTTTTCAGCAACCACAGCAGCTGCTGTTTCTGCACCAGCTGCTCGTTCAGCGCGTGGTAGCGGCGCGCCACCTCGGCTTGGCTTTCCAGGCGCTCGATCTGGTGGCCGAGTTCCTCGCGGATGTCCTCCACGCGCAGCAGGTTTTCCCGCGTGTCCTCCAGCCGCCCGTGGGTTTCCTTGCGCCGCTCCTTGTAGCGCGTCACGCCGGCGGCTTCTTCCAGGAACACGCGCAGGTCGTCCGGCTTGGCCTCGATGATGCGCGAAATCATGCCCTGGCCGATGATGGCGTAGGCGCGCGGCCCGAGGCCGGTGCCGAGGAAGAGATCGGTGATGTCCTTGCGCCGTACCTTCAGGTTGTTGATGAAGTAGTCCGACTGCGCCTGCCGGGTCAGCACGCGCTTGACCGAGAGTTCGGCGTACTGCGACCACTGGCCCATCGCCCGCCCGAGCGAATTGTCGAAAATCAGCTCGACGGAAGCGCGCGACACGGGTTTGCGATTGGTGGAGCCGTTGAAAATGACGTCCATCATCGATTCGCCGCGCAACTCCGAGGCTTTCGACTCGCCCAACACCCAGCGCACGGCGTCCATGATGTTCGACTTGCCGCAGCCGTTCGGCCCGACCACGCCGACCAGTTGACCGGGCAGGGAAACCGTCGTCGGATCGACGAAGGATTTGAAACCGGCAAGTTTGAGTTTGGTCAGGCGCATGTGCGGGAAGATGCAAAAAGCGGTTCGGAGCGTTCGGATCGCGGGGAAAGACCCCGGATCGGCAGGCGGAAGCGGCGCGCGGAAGGCGAACAAAGGGCGCGTATGATAGCATCCTCGCCCATCTCTCCTCCCTGCTCAGGCACGCGCCATGATCCTCGACAAATTGTTCCAGCTGATGTCGGAAAAACAGGCTTCCGACATTTTCATTTCCGCCGGCACGCCCATCCACATCAAGATTCAGGGCGAAACCATGCCGGTCAACCAGCAGATCATGCTGCCGGACATGATCGAGAAGATCGCCTACGAACTGATGTCGCCCGATCAGGCCAAGACCTTCGAGGCCACCAGCGAAATGAACCTCTCCTTCGGCGTGCCGCAGGTGGGGAACTTCCGCATCAACATCTTCCGCCAGCGCGGTTCGATCGGCATCGTCATCCGTTTCATCCTCGGCAACATTCCCCGCCTGGACAGCCTCGGCCTGCCGCCGCTGCTCGCCGAACTCATCATGGAGAAACGCGGCCTGATCCTGATCGTCGGCGCCACCGGCTCGGGCAAATCGACCACCATCGCCGCCATGCTCGATCACCGCAATGCGACGCGCGCCGGTCACATCCTCACCGTCGAGGACCCCATCGAATTCCTTTTCAAGCACAAGAAGTCCGTCGTCAACCAGCGCGAAATCGGCATGGATACGCACGACTGGTCGAGCGCCCTGAAAAACGCCATGCGCCAGGCCCCGGACTGCATCCTGATCGGCGAGATCCGCGACCGCGACACCATGCAGGCCGCCATTTCCTACGCCCAGACCGGCCACCTGTGCCTGGCCACCCTGCACGCCAACAACTCCTACCACGCGCTCAACCGCATCATCAACTTCTTCCCGCTGGAAAACCGCCCGGCGCTCTTCCTCGATCTGTCGGTCGCCCTGCGCGCCATCGTTTCGCAGCGGCTGGTCAAGAAGCCGGACGGCAAACGCTTCCCGACCTGCGAAATCATGTTGAATACCCGCCACATCAGCGAATTGATCGAGCGCGGCGAAGTGCAGGCGATCAAGGACGCCATGGAGCAGACGCTGGCCCCCGGCTCGCAGACCTTCGAGCAGGATCTGTTCCGCCTCTATCACGAAGGCGCGATCACCATCGACGAGGCGCTGGCCAATTCCGATTCGCCGACCAACCTGTCGTGGCTCATCAACAACGCCGAATTCAACGTCAATAGCGGCAAGGAAGAAAAACTGGGCGATGTCGCCATGGATTTCGACAGCACCGACGAAGAAGGCGCTTCCTTCAAGGAATTCCAGCTCAATCTCGACGACGAAACCACTGCGCAATGAGCACCGCCGCCTTCACCGAACTGCACACCCTGCGCGATTTCATCCGCTACGCGGTCAGCCGCTTCACCGCCGCCGGTCTGTTCTTCGGCCACGGCAGCGACAACGCCTGGGACGAGGCGGTCTATCTGACGCTGCACACCCTGCACCTGCCGCTCGATTCCCTGGAACCTTTTCTCGATGCGCGCCTGTTGCCGGACGAGCGCAGCCGCCTGCTCGACATCTATCATCGCCGCTGCCAGGAACGTCTGCCCGCCGCCTATCTCACCCAGGAAGCCTGGCTGGGCGAGGATCGTTTCTACGTCGACGAGCGCGTCATCGTGCCGCGCTCCTTCATCGCCGAACTGCTCGACGAACAACTGGCCCCGTGGGTGGACGATCCCTGGGCGATCGAAAGCGCCCTCGACCTGTGCACCGGCTCCGGCTGTCTGGCGATCAAATTGGCGCTCAATTTCCCCAACGCCCGGGTCGACGCCGTCGATCTCTCGCCCGATGCCCTCGACGTCGCCCGCCGCAACATTGCCGATTACCAATTGAGCCGACGCGTGGAACCCATCCACTCCGACGCCTTCGCCGCGCTCACCGGCAAGCGTTACGACCTCATCGTCTCCAACCCGCCCTACGTCGACGCCGAAGCCGTCGCGGCGCTGCCGCCGGAATATCTGCACGAGCCGGAAATGGCGCTCGGCTCGGGCACGGATGGCCTCGATTTCACCCGCACCATCCTGCGCGACGCAAAGAAACACCTGACCGACGACGGTCTGCTCGTCGTCGAAATCGGCCACAACCGCGCCACGCTCGAAACCGCCTGCCCCACCCTGCCCTTCACCTGGCTCGACACGGCGGCGGGCGATGAATACGTGTTCATGCTGCGGGCGGAAGATTTGCCGGAATAATTCGCAACTTCGGCCCTTCCCGGCACTCACGCCCGCTCGCACCTTGTCCCCCAAGCTCTACGCCCTCCCCAGCCCGTTCGAGATCGAAACCGGCACCGTGCTGATGCTCGAACCGGCATGGGCGCGGGCGAGCGAGTTGCGCGCGCAACTGCTCGACGAAAGTTATCCCAAGCCCTTCGTCATCGACGATGGCGAAGCGCGCTACCTCTATTTCAACGTGCGCCTGATGCAGAGTCAGATGTCGCTCAAGGCACCGCACGATCTGGCCTTGCGCTATACGCAGAAGATGATGGGCTTCCTGCTCTTTCATCCGCGCCCGAAGCGCATCGTGCAGATCGGGCTGGGCGGCGGTTCGCTGGTCAAGTTCTGCCATCGCCGCCTGCCCGGCGTGCACATCACCGCCGTCGAACTCGATCCGGACGTGATCGCGCTGCGCGACGCGTTTTTCGTGCCGCCGGACGATGAGCGCCTGCACATCGTCTGCGCCGACGGGGCGCAATTCATCGAGCAGGCCGCCAAAGGGATCGACGCCCTGCTGCTCGACGCCTTCGACCGCAACGGTTTCGCCCCGCCCCTGGCCAGCCCGGCATTTTTTGAACAGGTCTTTGCCAAGCTGTCCGGCAACGGTGTTTTCGTCGTCAATCTGGCCGGCGACAAGGAAAGCTACGCCGGGGTAATCGGGCGCATCATGCAGGTGTTCGACGATCAGGTCATCGTCATTTCAGTGCCGGATGATGGCAACCACATCCTCTACGCCTTCAAGGAACGCCATTTCGAGCCGCGCTGGCGCTGGCTGAACAACCACGCCAAGGAACTGCGCGCCCGCCTGGGGCTGGATTTTCCGGCTTTCGCGCACAAGATGGAGCGCGCCAGCAAGCTCAATTACGCGCAGCGCGAAGCTTTGCGCGGACGCTGAAATCCGGTTTACATCGCCCGCAAGGCAGCAGGTGCCACCGGCACGCGCACCGGTTTGCTCAAGAACTCGATCAACACCATAGCGCGCCGTTCGCCGTCCATGATCTCGAAAACGCCTTCAATTCCGACAAAAGCCCCAGCCATGATCTGCACTCGCGCCCCCGCCGGGAACAAGGCATGCACCTTGTCGGCCTGCGCCGCCTCCCGTGTCCTGAGCAGATCGACGAACATGGCATCCACGCGCGCCGGCTGAACGCCGAACATGACCAGGCGGCTGACGCCGCGCGTCGAGCGGATCGGCGACCAGCTCTTGGCGTCGCCATCCCGCCCCAAGCGGATAAACAGATAACGCGGAAAGAGCGGCTCTTCGGCCACCGTCACCGCGCCACGGCGCAGTTTTTCGACGGCCAGCATGGGCAGATAGCAGGTGTAGCCCTGGCGCTCCAGATTTTCCAGGGCAATTTTTTCCTGCTTCGGCTTGCTGTGTACCAGATACCACTGCATGTCAGCCTCCGGTTCCGTCAAAAATCATCCAGCGCTCAGGCCGCCAGCTTGCCTTCCACCCAGGCGCGCACCGAAGCCAGCGCCGTCGGCAGGTTTTCCGGCTGGGTGCCGCCGGCCTGCGCCATGTCGGGGCGACCGCCTCCCTTGCCGCCGATCTGCTGCGCGACGTGGTTGACCAGTTCGCCCGCCTTGAGACGCTTGGTTTCAGCCTGAGTGACACCGGCAATCAGCGTCACCTTGCCGTCGGCCACGCTGGCGAGAACGATGGCGGCGGCTTGCAGCTTGTCCTTCAATTTATCCATCGTTTCGCGTAGCGCCGCGATGTCGGCACCGTCGAGGCAGGCCACCAGGAGTTTCAGCCCGGCAATTTCCACGGCCTGATCGGCCAGATCGTCGCCTTGGGCGCTGGCGAGCTTGGATTTCAGGCGATTGAGTTCCTTTTCCAGCTGGCGCTGGCTGTCCTGCAAGCCGACGATGCGCTCGGCGATGTCGTCCGGCTGAGTCTTGAGCAGCGCCGAGATGCCGGCGACGCGGGTGGCCTGTTCCTGCACCCAGGCCAGCGCGTTGGTGCCGGTGACGGCTTCGATGCGGCGGATGCCGGCAGCGACGCCGCTTTCGGAAACAATCTTGAACAGGCCGATGTCGCCGGTGCGCCCGACGTGGGTGCCGCCGCACAATTCCTTGGAAGTACCGATGGACAGCACCCGCACCGCGTCGCCGTACTTTTCACCGAACAGCATCATGGCACCGGATTGCTGCGCTTCCTCGAAGCCCATGACCTCGGCCACGGTGGCGGCGTTGCCGAGGATTTCCGCATTGACGATTTCTTCCACCTCGCGGATTTCCTCGGCGCTCAGGGGCGAAGAGTGCGCGAAGTCGAAACGGGTCTTGGTCGGATCGACCTGCGAGCCTTTCTGCTGCACGTGCTGCCCCAGCACCTGGCGCAGGGCCTTGTGCATGATGTGCGTGACCGAGTGGTTGCGGGCGGTGGCGGCGCGGGCGACGGCATCGACCCTGGCGGCCACTTCCTGGCCCAGTTTGAGGGTGCCGGTTTTCAGGACGCCGTGGTGGCCGAAAACCGCAGCCTGAATCTTGAGCGTGTCCTCCACCGCGAAAATGCCGCCCGCGCCCTTCAATTCGCCCCGGTCGCCGCACTGGCCACCGGACTCGGCGTAGAAAGGCGTGTTGTCCAGCACCACCACGCCCAGGTCGCCTTCGCGCAGTTCATCGACCGCCGCGCCGTCCTTGTACAGCGCCAGCACCTTGCCGCGCGCTTCCAGCGATTCGTAACCGTGGAAAGTGGTGTCCGCCCCGCTGTAGTCGAGGCTTACCGCCATCTTGAACTTGCCGGCAGCCCGCGCCTGTTCTTTCTGGCGGGCCATCGCGGCGTCGAAGGCAGCGCCGTCGACGGTGACGTTGCGCTCGCGGCAGATGTCGGCAGTCAGATCGAGCGGAAAACCGTAGGTGTCGTGCAGCTTGAACGCGGTTTCGCCAGCGAACACCGTGGCGCTGCGCGCCGCCATGTCGGCCAGTTCGCCTTCGAGAATCGCCATGCCGTTTTCGATGGTGGCGAAGAAACGATCTTCCTCCTGCTTCAAGGTCGCCGTCACCTTGGCCTGGTTTTCCTTCAGTTCCGGATAGGCTTCGCCCATTTCCGCCACCAGATCGGGCACCATCTTGTGAAAGAAGGCGGCGCGCGCGCCCAGTTTGTAGCCATGGCGGATGGCGCGGCGGATGATGCGGCGCAGCACGTAGCCGCGCCCTTCGTTGCCCGGAATCACGCCGTCGGCGATCAGGAAGGAACAGGCGCGGATGTGGTCGGCCAGCACCTTGAGCGAGGGCGAATGCATGCCCGCATCGCTGGTTTCGCGGGCAGCGGCGGCGATCAGCGCCTGAAACAGGTCGATTTCATAGTTGGCGTGCACGCCCTGCAACACCGCCGAAATGCGCTCCAGCCCCATGCCGGTATCGACCGAGGGCTTGGGCAGCGGGTGCATCACGCCCTGCTCGTCGCGATTGAACTGCATGAAAACGTTGTTCCAGATTTCGATGAAACGGTCGCCGTCCTCTTCCGGCGACCCCGGGGGACCGCCCCAGTGCTGTTCGCCGTGATCGTAGAAAATTTCGGTGCACGGACCGCAGGGGCCGGTATCACCCATCATCCAGAAGTTGTCGGAGGCGTAGCGGCTGCCCTTGTTGTCGCCGATACGCACGATCTTTTCGGCGGGCAGGCCGATCTTTTTATGCCAGATGTCGTAGGCTTCGTCGTCCTCGGCATAGACCGTGACCATCAGCTTCTCTTGCGGCAGGCCATAGACCTCGGTCAAGAGTTCCCAGGCGTACTGGATGGCGTCGCGCTTGAAATAATCGCCGAAGCTGAAATTGCCCAGCATCTCGAAGAAGGTGTGATGGCGCGCGGTGTAGCCGACGTTTTCCAGATCGTTGTGCTTGCCGCCCGCCCGCACGCACTTTTGCGAGGAGGTGGCGCGGCTGTAGGGGCGCTTGTCGAAACCGAGAAACACGTCCTTGAACTGGTTCATGCCGGCGTTGGTGAAGAGCAGCGTCGGATCGTCGTGCGGCACCAGCGAACTGGAAGCCACGATCTGATGTCCTTTGGCGGCAAAGAAATCAAGGAATTTCTGGCGAATTTCGGCGCTTTTCATGATGGCTCGAGGTTGAAACGAAACCTTGGATTTTAACTCAGAATCCCCTCCTGGCTTGCAGCGACGGAACGGCACGCCGGGTTGGCCGCAGCGCTTCGGGGTTTTTCCGCACGCCGGAAAAACCCTCCGCCCTGGCCTACGCTGTCGATGCCGCCACGAGCTGGTCGCGCCCGGCGGCTTTGGCCCGGTAGAGGCACCGGTCGGCCTGCTCCAGCAAGCTGCCGGGCATGGCGTCGGCTGCGGGCATGACGCTCCAGGCGCCGACGCTCACGCTCATCCAGGGGCCGGCGCTGGAATCGGGATGGGGAAGATGCAGGCTGCGCACGGCATCGCACACGCGCTGCCCGATCTGCACGACCCCCTGCATGTCGGTGCGCGGCAGGATGCAGGCGAATTCCTCGCCGCCGTAGCGCACCACCAGATCGCCCTCGCGGCGCATCTGCCGGGCCAGGGCGGCGGCCACTTGCTGCAACGCCTGGTCGCCCCGGGCGTGACCGAGACTGTCGTTGTAACGCTTGAAATGATCGATGTCGAGCAGCAACAGTCCCAGCGGCTGTCCGCCGGTCCGGTGCTGCTCCCATTCGGTGAGCAGGCGCTCGTCGAAACAGCGGCGATTGGCGATGCCGGTCAACGCGTCGATCTGCGCGATGCGTTCGAGCTGCTGACGCTGGCGCTGACTGAGGAGCTGGTTGCGCACCCGGGCGCGCAGGATGGGCGGGCGGAAGGGTTTGCCGATGTAATCGATGGCCCCCAGATCGAGGCCGCGCGTTTCGTCGCTTTCCTCATCGGCGGCGGTGAGGAAGATGACGGTGATGTGCGCGGTGCGGGCGTCGGACTTCAAGCGGCGGCACACCTCGAAACCATCCATGCCGGGCATGCGCACGCCGAGCAGGATCAGCACCGGCTGCTCGCTGCGCGCCAGGCGCAAGGCTTCTTCGCCGTCGTGGGCCAGAATGGGCTGGCACATGTCTTCCAGTTCGGCGGCAGCGAACATCAGGGTGAGCGGCTGATCGTCGACCAGCAACACCTTGGGACGCGGATCGTCGTCGGGATGATCGCTCTGGCGGCGGCCACTCACGTTCGGTTCACGCATTTTCGTCCTCCGCGCTGTCTGGCTCTGCATCTGTCTCAACACCGAACTGCGCCTGCAACCACGTCAGGGCTTGCGTTTGCTCTGTTTCGATGTCCCGCAGCAGCAAACGCACTGCTGCCAGATCGTCATCGTGCAGCGCCCGGCGCAGATTCTGGCCCAGTTGCCCCAGCCGTTTCAAGCCGGCATGGCCCGCCGTGCCGATGAGATCGTGCGCCTGTTTGCGCAGGGCTTCGAGCGGCAGCTCCGCCTGCCCTGCCAGCAGGCGGGCTTGTGTGGCCCGCTGGCGGCAATCGGCCAAAAGCAGATGCAGCATCCGGGCAAAGCGTTCGGCACCGAGCTTGTCCTGCATGCGGCGCAGGGGGCGCGCATCGAAGCGGGGATCGTCGTCGGCAGCGGCGGCGGGGTCGAGATCGGGATCGGTGTCGGAATTGCAGGCAGGGTCGAATCCGGAAGCGTCGTCGCCAGGCATCCGCGCCGCCAGCGCCGGTTGACAATGCTGGGTCAGCACGCGCCACAGCGCCTGTTCGTCGATCGGTTTGGCCACCATCCCGTTCATCCCCGCGGCTTCGCAGGCGGCGCGGTCTTCCGGGCTGGTGTTGGCCGTCATGGCGATGATGGGCAGATGTTCGAAACGCGGGTCCCGACGCAAGAGCCGGGTGGCGCTGCAACCGTCGAGTTCGGGCATCATCATGTCCATCAGCACGGCGTCGTAATAACCGTCGGCAGCCTGTTGCAGGCGGGCGATGGCATGGCGTCCGTCATGCGCCTGATCGACGGTGATGCCGGCTTCCTCGAGCAATTCACTGGCGACCAGGCGATTCAGTTCGTTGTCATCGACGAGCAGCACCCGCAGCCCATGCAGGACATTGGGCGAGGGGCGCCACGCTGCGGCCTGCGGCAGCGGCGCAGCCAGGTTTTCCGCCACGTTCACCCGCACCCGGAACCAGAACGTGCTGCCCGCGCCGGGCGTGCTCTCGACGCCCACGCTGCCGCCCAGCAGTTTGGCCAGACTGCGCGAAATCGCCAGCCCCAGCCCGGTGCCGCCATAGCGCCGGGTAATCGAGGCATCGGCCTGATGAAAAGGCTCGAACAGGGCCAGCACCTGATCCTCGCTCATGCCGATCCCATGATCCTCGACCTCGCCATACAGCGATGACTGGCTGCCGTCGCGTTGCAGCGCAAGGCGCAGAACGATCTCGCCCTTGGCGCTGAACTTGATCGCATTGTTGGCGTAATTGAGGAGTATCTGGCTGATACGCAGGGGATCGCCGAGCAGCACGGGCAGATCGTCGGCCATCTCGACGCGCAGGCGCAGCCCTTTTTCCGCTGCCTTTTCGGCCAGCATTTCGCGCACGTCCTCGAGCAGTTGCCGGGGTACGAAGGGGATGGATTCGACGGCCATGTGGCCGCTTTCGATCTTGGAAAAATCGAGGATGTTGTTGATGACTCCCAGCAGATGCTGGCTGGCGCGCAGGATCTTTTCCAGCCGCTCGCGCTGATCCGCCGCCAGTGGCCGGCGCAGGGAAAGTTGCGTCAACCCGATGATGGCATTCATCGGCGTGCGGATCTCGTGGCTCATGGTGGCGAGAAAGGCGGATTTGGCGCGCGCCACCTGCTCCGCCTGCAATTTGGCGATTTCCAGATATTCCGCGTGCTGCAGATTGTCACGGAACACCTGGAGCGCCTGCGCCATTTCACCGACCTCGTCGTGCCGCCCAGTATGGGCGATGGTCAGGCCGTAATCGCGCGAAGTCAGCCGGCGCATGGCCTGCGTCATTTGCCGGATCGGGTTGGCGATGTGCGTCAGCGACCACCACACCGCCAGCGCCCCCACGCACAGGAGCGCCAGCCCCACCGCCAGCGCCGTGTTGCGCAGGGTGGCCCGGGTCGTTGCGCTGAGCTGATCCGAAGTCTCCTGAAAATGGGCGACGGTCTGATCGCGCACGGCGTCCATGTTGTCGCGCAGCGCCCGCAAATCGGGATCGAACTGGTCATGGATGATGTCCAGGGCGCGATCGCCCCGCCAGCGGGCGGCCGCATCGACGATCGCTGCCGCCTGCGTGAATAAGCGCACCTGCTGCCCTTCGATGACAGCGAGCTGATCCGCCGCCTGCGGAATCAGGGGGCGGATTTCCGCCAGCTTCTGGCGGAAATCCGCCTGTTGCCTGTCCAGGTGCTGCTGCGCGGCGCGCATCCGGCTTTCTTCCTGCTCCGTCAGCACGGCAAACACCAGACGGCTCGCGTCGCTCAGATCGAGCAGCGCCGCGCCGACCAGCAGGGAAGCCTGGGCATCGCGCTCGAGCAGGGCGCGGTAATCATGATCGACCGCCCGCAACTGGATGAGCGCATAGAGCGTGATCATCACCGCCAGGCTGCCGAGCAGCGAGAGGAGCAGGACGATCTTGCCGGTGAGTTTCAGGCGGTCGAGAATTTTCATGGCGAACGTTCAGAAAGGTGGGCCTGCGCGATGGCCTGGCGCAAACGCCGGGCGGCCTCGGCATCGCTGGTGCGCCCCAGCAGGTGATCGTGCACGACCAGGTAAATCGCTTCCTTGACCGGCCCCGGATTGGCATTGCCCATGGCAATCGAACCCATCAGGGTGCGCCGCATGTTGGCCCCGCGCAGGTCGCTGATGGCTTGGCGCCCGCAATGGTCGAACGCCTCGCGCGGCACATCGACGCGGGCCGGAGCGGCTCCCGTGGCAATGTTGAGTTCCGCTTGCAAGTCGCTGCGCATCAGGGTCGAGACGAAACGCGCGCGCGTTTTTGCATCCGCCGCAGCCGCCTTGAACAGGATGTACTGGTCGCTGTTGAACAGAAACATGCCTTGCGTGTCGGGAAAACGCAGGCACTCGAAATCCTCGCCGGCACGCCAGTTGCGAAAGCGGAATTCCCCCGCCACCCAGCTCCCCTGCACCTGCAACAAGGCGCGGCCACGGCGCACCAGACGCGTCGCCTCATCCCAGCTACGGGTGCGGAACCCCGGATCGAGGAAACCGCGCAGCACGCTCATCCGCGCAAAAATCTGTTCCGGCAAAGGCCCGTTCAAGGCCTCGGGATCGAGTTCGAGAAAGGCGCGCCGGTAGAACTCGGCACCGCCCAGACCAGCAGCCACCGCTTCGAACAGCAAGGTATGTTCCCAGGGCGCGCCGCCCATCGCCAGCGGAATCAGGCCCGCTTGCTGCGCCCGCCGCAGCCGGCGCCGCAGGACCCGGTGGCC
>OGQD01001889.1_pt1 | contig 12568 bp, 9 predicted proteins | sample 1553091 | NCBI WGS metagenome assembly OGQD01 (sample SAMEA2580290, study PRJEB22360) | human gut metagenome | biome: human gut; feature: human-associated habitat; material: faeces | place: Denmark | collected 2008/2010
TGCCCGGAGTCGCCCGGGCCGAGGGAGCCAAAAGCCGATGGCGCGCTGCACTGGCTGGTGCATGCGGGAGCGCCCGATGCCGCCTATGTGCAGCCGCTGGTGGAACGCCTTGCGGCCTGCCACGCGGTACATCGCACGGATTCACCAGAAGCCATCCAGGCCTGCGTCGCGCAGGAAAAAATCGACCAGATCATCTGGCTGGCCCCTGAAGGAGCCGCTGACAACACCGATACCCTGCAAGAGCTTTTTGCTCTGGTGCAGTTTCTGGCGCAGCAGAACCCGGTGCCGCAGTTGCAGGTCATCACCCGGGGCGGCGCGCTGCTCGATGGGGTAACGGCGCGCAACCAGCCGGATCAGGCCGCGCTATGGGGCTTCTTGCGGGTGGTGACGAACGAGTTGCCCGAGTTGAAGGCTCGGCTGATTGACCTGCCTGCAACGCCCGATGTGAACGCCAAACCGGACGCCCTGAACACCATCGCTCTTTACGCAGAGCTTCTTGCCGGAGCGGCTGGCTCCCAGGAAAGCGAAGTGGTTTTAAGCGAAGCCGGACGTTTCGTGCCGCGCATGCAGCGCAGCAAATTACGGTCAACGCACGCTGGCGTAACGCCAAACCGCTACCAGCTCGATTTCCGCACGCCCGGCCAGTTACGCAATCTCACATGGCTGGTGCAAGCAGAAAAAACCCTGCAAGCAGGCGAAATCGAAGTGCGGCCGCAAGCAACCGGCCTCAATTTCCGCGATGTCATGTACGTCATGGGCTTGTTGCCCGATGAAGCGGTGGAAAATGGCTTTGCCGGTGCCAGCCTGGGGCTGGAGTTTTCCGGCATCGTCAGCCGGGTTGGGGCTGGTGTTGATGATCTGCGGCCTGGCGATGCCGTCATGGGCTTTGGTTCGGCCTGCTTTGCCAGTCATGTCGTCACCCGCGCCAGCGCCGTCATACGCAAACCGGAAAACTGGAGTTTTGAAGCGGCGGCCACCGTGCCTACCACTTTCTTCACGGTGTATTACGCGCTCTGCCATCTGGCCAATGTGCAGCCGGGCGAGCGTGTGCTGATTCACGGTGCTGCCGGTGGCGTCGGTATTGCCGCGATCCAGTTGGCCCGCCATCTGGGTGCCGAGATTTTCGCTACCGCCGGGAATGACGAAAAACGCCTGTTCGTCGAGTTGCTGGGGGCAGATCACGTATTTGATTCGCGCAGTCTGGCCTACGCTGACCAAATTCTCGCCGCCACCGGCGGGGAAGGCGTCGATGTGGTGCTCAACTCGTTGGCCGGTGAAGCCATCCGCCGTAACCTGCACGTGTTGCGTCCCTTCGGGCGTTTCCTGGAACTGGGCAAACGCGATTTCTTTGAAAACACGCCGGTCGGTCTGCGGCCTTTCAAGGACAACATCAGCTATTTCGGCATCGACGCCGACCAGCTCCTGATTGCCCGTCCGCAACTGGCCGACCGTCTGTTCCGCGAAGTCATGGATCTGTTTGCAGCCGGGCATCTCTTCCCCCTGCCGCTACGCAGTTTCCCCGCCGGGCAAGTCGTGGATGCCTTCCGCTACATGCAGCAGGCACGCCAGATTGGCAAGGTGGTGGTGAGTTTTGCCGATGCCGAAATCACACCGCAAACCCTGGTGCCAACCATTGACACACTGCGCTTCAAAGCCGATGCCAGTTATCTGGTGACTGGCGGTTTGAGCGGTTTCGGCCTGGCGACGGCGCATTGGCTGGCTGAACACGGCGCCGGCCGCTTGATCCTCGCCAGCCGGCGCGGCAAGGATACGCCAGGAGCAGAAGGAATCGAGCAGAACCTGAGCGCTCTCGGGGCGGAAGTGGAAATGGTACGCTGCGATGTCACCGACCCCGCCGCCCTGACGGCCCTGCTTGCCGCCATTCCGGCAGACAAGCCGCTCAAGGGCATCTTCCATGCCGCCATGGTGATTGATGATGCGCTCATTCCCAATCTCGATGCCGAACGTATGCAGCACGTGCTGGAGCCAAAAATCAAGGGTGCCTGGCAACTGCATGTCCAGACGCGCAACATGGCTCTGGATCATTTCCTGCTGTACTCCTCGGTGACCACGTATATCGGCAATCCGGGCCAGGCCAGCTATGTTGCCGCCAATGCCTGGCTGGAAGGGCTGGCCATCCACCGCCGCGCAGCCGGTTTGCCCGTGACCTGTATCGGCTGGGGGCCGATTGGCGATACGGGCTATCTCACGCGCAACAGCGCCGTACGCGATAGTCTGGAAAATCGCCTGGGTGCCGCGCCGCTCAAAACGGCCATGGCCCTGAAAATGCTCGAAAAAGCCTTGCAGGGGCGGGGTGGAAATCTTTCGATTGGCGATTTTTCCTGGCCGAATCTTGCGCGCATCCTGCCTTCCGCAGCGACAGGACGCTTTGCCCGCTTGCGCCAGATGGCAGCGGAAGAGGGCGTCGACGCGGGTAACCTGGAAGATTTTCAGGCGCTGATCGCGGGCAAAACACCGGCAGAAATCCACGGCATCATCCATCAACTGGTGACGCAGGAAGTCGCTCAGGTACTCGCCATTGGGCCGGAGCGCATTGATCCTGCACGCTCACTCCATGATTTGGGATTGGATTCCCTGATGGGCGTCGAGCTTGCCCTGGGGCTGGAAAGGCGCTTTGGCATCCAGATACCCGCCATGATGCTCAATGAAGGGCCGAGCGTGGAAAAAGTCACGGCGCGCATCGTCGAACGTATCCAAGGCGAGGAAACCGGAGCCGACGATGCGGCAGGCAACGTGCAGGCACTGGCAAACCGGCATGGCGTTGAATTGCAGGCAGGCCAAATCGAGCGCATCGTCGCCGATATGGGAGATTCATCAATTTTGGACTAAAGCCTGGGGTTTGCTTGACCTTGTCTTGGGTAAAAGGATAAATTGTTTCTTGTGTGAAAACGAACGTGTCTTAAAAGAAAACATAGATGTCTGTATCGGATCTGCTTTTTCCCAACCAGTACCGCCGCAAGGTGTTGGCTTTGTTGCTGATGAACCCGCAACAACGGGTGCATTTGCGCGAGTTGGCACGCCTGACCGGCGCATCGCCCGGCACCCTCAAGAAAGAACTGGATGTCCTGACGGCGACGGGGCTGCTGAATGTGGAAAGAGTCGGCAACCTGGCCCGGTTCAGTGCCAATACCGAGCATCCGGTTTACCCTGAATTGTCCGGGCTGATACGCAAAACCACGGGGCTGCATGATGTGCTGGCCGGCGCTTTTCAGGCATTGGGAGAGCAGGTCGAGGTAGCATTCGTGTTTGGGTCAATTGCCGGTGCGACTGAAACGACGCACAGTGATGTGGATGTGATGGTGATTGGCAGTGCCGGTTTTGGTCAGGTGGTCAACGCGCTCTACGACGTGCAGACAACGTTGGCACGGGAGATCAACCCCAAGGTGATGACCCGTCAGGAGTGGCAGGCGAAACAGAACGAAGGAAACACCTTTGTGACCGAGTTGCTGAACAAGCCCAAACTTTTTGTGATGGGGAGCGTGAATGACCTCTGAGCAATTCCTGAATTTGCAACGCATAGGCCAGTTGGACGCTGTGCCTTTTTCGTCAGAGTTGCTGGAAAAAATGCTCAACGTGGCACGCGGCAGGCTGCAAGATGCACGGCGTGTGGAAAATAGCCTGGAAACACGGTTTGACTGTGCTTACACAACCATTCGGGCCATAGCCGATGCGGCGCTGCTCAAGCAGGGCTTTCGCACCCCGACCAGCAGGCCAGGGCATCACCAAATCACGTTGCAATGCTTGGTGCATACGATGGGCGTAGAGCCTTCAACCGTACGGGTGCTGGATGGTCTGCGCAAGCAGCGCAACCTGTCTGACTACGATGGTGAGTCGATCACCCTTAGCGTGTTCAAAGAGTGCCTGGAGCAAGCGGAGGCTTTGCTGGTCGTGGCGGACAAGGTGTTGAAATGAACAAACACAAGCCCGGTCTGGTCGATCAAGCCAAGGCGCAACTGGTGCATCGTTTTCTGGCGCGCCGCAGCGCAGCGCAGGAGGCCGCGCTCGATCAATCCCGGCAAGGGGCGGGCGGTTCCAAAGTTGATGCGGCCTTGTGCCAGTTTTCTGCTTACCCGGCTTACAAGAACATTCAAATCCAGCAGGCTGGCGCTCGCCAGTTCGGGATCGACAATCCGTTTTTCAAAACGCATGATGCCTTGGCCGGGGCTAGCAGCCAGATCAACGGCAGAACCTATCTGAATTTCTCCAGCTATAACTACCTCAACCTGTCCGGTGACGCCCGCGTCAATCGGGCTGCGATTGACGCCATCGAGCGTTACGGGACTTCGCCTTCGGCCAGCCGTCTGGTAGCGGGTGAGCGTCCGGTTCAGCGCGAACTGGAAGAAGCCCTGGCCGATGTCTACGGGGTGGAAGACTGCGTGGTGATGGTGAGCGGACACGCTACCAATGTCACCACCATCGGCACCCTGTTCGGCCCGAAGGATCTGGTGGTGCACGATGCGCTTATCCATAACAGCGTGCTTGAAGGCATCCGTTTGTCGGGCGCGACGCGGCGCAGTTTTGCGCACAACGATCACCAGAAGCTGGATCAGCTTCTAAGCGAAATACGCGTCAATTTCGAGCGCGTACTCATCGTGATCGAAGGGCTGTACAGTATGGATGGCGACACGCCCGAGCTTGCACGCTTCATCGAAATCAAGAAACGCCACAAGGCTTTTCTCATGGTCGACGAAGCGCATGCCCTCGGTGTTCTGGGCGCGCGCGGTTTGGGTAGCCATGAACATTCTGGCCTCTGCGGCAAGGATGTCGACATCTGGATGGGTACGCTGAGTAAATCGCTTGCCAGTTGCGGCGGCTATATCGCTGGCGATAAGGCTTTGGTCAGCATGCTCAAATACGCTGCGCCGGGGTTCGTCTACAGCGTCGGTTTGGCCCCCGTGCTGGCGGCGGCGGCATTGGCTGCCTTGCAGATCATGCGGGAGGAAAGCGGGCGGGTTGCTGCCCTGCGGGCGATCAGCCAGTATTGTCTGGCGGGCATGCAGGAGGCTGGCGTCGATACCGGGCTGGCGCAGGGGTTTCCTGTTATCCCCGCTCTGGTGGGGAACTCCATCAAGGCGATACAGCTTTCCAACCGCCTGTTTCAGGCCGGTATCAATGCGCAGCCCATCATCCATCCTGCTGTTGAAGAAAAAGCCGCGCGTTTGCGCTTCTTCCTGTCGTCGGCACATGAAGAAAAAGACATTGATCGCCTGGTGAACAGCCTGCACGTTTGCCAGATTGAGTAATAGACAAGAGACGTTCAGATTAAAATGTGCAACTTCTCATATTTTTCGATTTTCCCGACCATGACCAATCTACGATTGTTGGGCTGCGTTCTGCCACTGACGATGCTGTTGTCTGCCTGCAGCACCATGCCTGACTGGATGTCGGCATCGGGGCCTAGTGCTGCGCAAATCGAAACCGTGCCGGAAAGTGAAACGATTGCCGGCGTGCATCTGCTCGATGTCGATGACGCCCTGGCGCGCAAGCTGGCGTCAGCGACGCGGCCTGTGCGTTTCGATCAGGTTTTTCCTCCGCAGTTGAGCAGGGATCATCTGGTGGGGCCGGGGGATGTGATCGAGGTATCTGTCTGGGAAGCGCCGCCCACCATGCTGTTTGGCGCGGTTAGCCTCGATCCGGGGACGGGGGTGCCCTCGACGCGGCCCGTGGTTTTTCCCGAGCAGATGGTGGCCTCCGATGGCAAGATCAGCATACCTTTCGCCGGTCGTATTCCGGTCGCGGGGCGCAGCCCCCAGCAGGTCGAGCTTGAAATTGTGCGCCGCCTGTCCGGCAAGGCCAACCAGCCGCAGGCATTGGTCAGGGTAATCAGGAACAATACCGCCAACGTCACCATTGTCGGCGATGTCAAAAACAGTGTGCGCATGCCGCTGACCGCCCGTGGCGAGCGTCTGCTCGACGCTCTGGCGGCTGGCGGCGGAGTGAATCAGCCCGTGCACCTGATGACCGTGCAGATTTCACGGGCTGAAGTGACGGCAAGCATGCCTCTCGATCTGATTATTCGTGATCCCGGCCAGAATATTCCCTTGCAGCCGGGGGATGTGGTGACGGCCCTGTACCAGTCACAGAGTTTCTCCATCCTGGGCGCAACGGGTAAAAACGAGGAAATTCCATTTGAAGCCAAAGGCATCTCGCTCGCTCAAGCCCTGGCCCGAGCCGGGGGGTTGGCGGATAACCGGGCCGATGCGCGTGGCGTATTCGTGTTCCGGTTTGCCGATAAACAGCAAGTGGCCCCCGACAGCACCTTGCTTTCTGCCAGCGATGGCACCATTCCCGTCGTCTATCGCATCAACCTGCGTGATCCTGCCGCATTTTTTGCGACACAAAACTTCCAGGTGCGTAACAAGGACGTGATCTATGTCGCCAATTCGCCCGAAGCGGAGTTGAACAAATTCCTGCGCCTGATCGTAACGGTGGCTTCTCCGGCAACCACTTTGAACCGGGCGTTCCAGTAAGCCATGCGCGATCCTCTGGCGATCAGTTTTTCCGTCTGGCGGGCCATTTTCCTGCGCGAAGCCGTCGACCGCCTGTTTGACATGCGCGCCGCGTGGTTCTGGTTGCTGGCCGAACCGGTGATGCATATCGGATTCATAACTTTTGTGTTTACTGTTATCCGCATGCGCACGGTGAGCAATGCCGATGTCGTGATATGGATCGTCGCGGGCATGTTGGCGTTCTTCCTGTTTCGCCGCACGGGAACACAGGTGAGTCATGCCGTGGATTCCAACAAACCATTTTTTACCTATCGTCAGCTCAAACCGTTTGATACGGTAATTGCACGGGCGGTTCTGGAAGCCTTTGTGATGTGCCTGGTGAGCGCGGTTATTTTGTGCGCGGTTGCGCTGCTCGGCCATCAGGTGCTGCCCGCGGATTCTTTGTGGGTTCTGCTGGCGGCCCTGGGGCTGTGGCTGTTCGCCATCGGTTATGGCCTGATTGCGGCAGTGTTGATTGAGCTTGTGCCGGAATCCCAGCATGTGCTGAAAATTATCATGATGCCGATGTACATCATCTCAGGCGTGATTTTTCCGCTGGCTGCAATTCCCAAACCCTACATTGATTACCTCATGTTCAACCCGGTCGCGCACGGAATTGAACTGGTGCGCGCCGGGTTTTTCTCAGGTTATTACGTGGTTCCCGGCACCAGCATCGCTTATTTGTATGCCTGCGCTATCAGCACCGTATTTCTTGGGCTGCTGCTGTTCCGGCGTTATGACGATCAACTGGTGATGCGATGATCGTCGTCGACAACCTGTACAAGCGATACAAGACAGAACGCGGGGTAGGCCGCTGGGTGTTGCAAGGGGTGAATCTCACCATTCCGGCGCGTACCAACGTCGGGCTGATCGGCGGCAACGGCGCAGGCAAATCCACCTTGTTACGCATCATTGGCGGGGTTGATCGCCCCAATAAGGGCAGCGTTCAGCGCCATTGCCGTTTATCCTGGCCGATGGGGCAGGGAGGGCTGGAGCCGATGTTGAGCGGCCGACAGAACGCCAAATTTGTCTGCCGACTGCATGGCCATACTGATGATCTTGAAGACCGCCTGCGTTTTATTCAAGATTTTTCAGAACTGGGCAGTTACTTCGACGAACAGGTAACAACCTATTCGTCCGGCATGCGATCGCGCCTCCAGTTTGCCATGTCGATGGCTTTTGATTTTGATATTTATATTTCCGATGAAGTGACCTCGGCAGGCGATGCCGGATTCCGTAAAAAAGCCTCGGATGCGTTCAAGACCATGACCAATCGTGCGGGCCTCATCATGGTTGCGCACGATGAGGGTTCGCTGAAACAGTTTTGCCAGTCCGGTATCTTTCTTTATCAGGGCCAGGCCCACTGGTTTGACGATATTTCTGATGCTTTCAAAGCCTATAAGGAAACTTTGAAAAAATGAGTACACAAGAAGCAGCAGTCATCAATCAAGCAGGCGCTTTGAGCAAAGCTCAAAAATATCTTTTCAACATGCACCTTTTTCCTCGCCTGATCGGGCTGGTTCTGATCGGTGCCTTGCTGAACATTGCTTACCTCGCGGTTTTTGCTTCTGACCGCTATGTTTCGGAAACCAGCATCATCATCCGGAAAACAGATTCGGTTTCCGCGCCTTCCATCGACATCGGCATGGTGATTGCCGGAGTTGCCGGGGTAAATCGCGCCGATCAATTACTGTTGCGTGAATATCTGCTGTCCATCGACATGCTGAAAAAACTGGATGCCACGCTGCAATTGAAGGCGCATTACAGCGATTCCTCCCGTGATCCGGTTTCCCGCATGTGGCTGGAAGACATCGAGTGGTTTCACCGGCATTACCTGTCGCGCGTGACGATTGACTATGATGATTTTGCCGGTGTGCTGCGCCTGAAGGTGCAAGCCTATACCCCGGAAATGGCGCTGGCTGTTTCTCGCGCGCTGGTTGCAGAGGGGGAGCGTTACATGAACCAACTGGGCCACGAAATGGCCGAAGCCCAGGTCAGTTTTCTCGAATCTCAGGTGAGTCTGGCCCAAAAGCGTCACCAGGAAGCCAGTCAGGTATTGCTTGCCTATCAAAATAAAAAGGGCTTGTTGTCGCCCCAGGCAACAGCCGAAAGCCTTGGCGCTCTGATCGGCAAGCTGGAGGAAAAACGGGCGGAAATCCAGACGCAACTGGCCGCTTTACCCAGAAACCTGAATCGTGATCATCCCAATCTGCTTATGCTCCGGCAGTCGCTTGCCGCCGTTGACCGGCAGATTGCCCAGGAAAACGCCAAACTGGCGAACCCCGGCGGCAAAACCCTGAACATCACGATGGAAGAATTCCAGCGTCTGCAACTGGAAGTCACGTTTACGCAGGACATTTACAAAGCGGCCCTCACCGCGCTTGAAAAAGGCCGTATTGACGCCACACGCATGCTGGAAAAAGTCTCCGTCCTGCAAGCGCCCTCCCTGCCGGAATACCCGATGGAGCCACGGCGTATCTACTACAGTTTCCTGACGCTGATCTTTGCCTGCATGCTCGTCGGCATCCTCAAACTTCTGGAAGCCATTGTGCTCGACCATGTCGACTAAGGTGCTCGCAAGAACCGGATGAAAATTCTTTCTGTTTTTGGTACGCGTCCCGAAGCCATCAAAATGGCACCTGTCGTCAAGGCGTTGGCGGCTGATGCTGCCTTTGAGGCCAAGGTTTGCGTCACGGCGCAGCACCGCCAGATGCTGGATCAGGTGCTGGACGTGTTTGCCATCCGGCCCGACTTTGACCTCGATCTGATGCAGCCGGGGCAGGATCTCAGCGATATGACCGCCAGGGTTCTCCTGGGCATGCGGGATGTGTATCAGGCATGGCGGCCCGATCTTGTCCTTGTGCATGGCGACACCAGCACCAGCTTTGCCGCCAGCCTGTCTGCCTTTTACGCAAAAATCAAAGTCGGGCATGTCGAAGCGGGCCTGCGCACGCGCAACAAATACGCGCCCTGGCCGGAAGAAATGAACCGCAGCCTTACCGGGTTGATGGCAGACATCCACTTTGCGCCCACCGCACAGGCACAAACCCATTTGCTGGCGGAAGGCAAAGACCCCGCCGCCATCCACATTACCGGCAACACCGTGATTGATGCCCTGCTGGAAGCGATCCAGCGCCTGCGCGCCGATCCCGGTTTGCAGCAGCGCTTCAGCCAGCAATTTGACTTCATCGACCCCGATAAACGCCTCATTCTTGTCACCGGGCATCGCCGTGAAAATTTTGGCAGCGGGTTTGAGCACATCTGCCAGGCGCTAGTACAACTGGCCCAGCGTGGCGATGTGCAAATCATCTACCCCGTACACCTCAATCCCCAGGTGCAAGAACCCGTGCACCGCATGCTCGGCAACACCGGCAACATCTGCCTGGTCGAACCGCAGGATTACCTGCCCTTTGTTTACCTCATGGATCGGGCCTGCCTGCTTATTACCGACTCAGGCGGCATTCAGGAAGAAGCGCCTGCGTTGGGTAAACCCGTTCTCGTCATGCGCGAATCCACCGAGCGCCCCGAAGCCGTGGAAGCCGGCACGGTAAAACTCGTCGGCACCGACCCTGCCGCCATCGTGAACGAAACCGCACGCCTGCTCGACAACCCCACCGCCTACGCCGCCATGAGCCGCGCCCATAATCCTTATGGCGATGGCAAAGCAGCGGTTAGAATCGCGCAGATTCTGCAAACGCCTTTCAATTTTTAATACAGCTCCTGAAATGGACCGTATCTCCATCATTGGCCTAGGTTACATTGGCCTGCCCACCGCCACCTTGTTAGCCTCGCGTAAAAAGCGGGTGATTGGCGTTGACGTGTCGTTGCATGTGGTTGAAACCGTCAACAAGGGCAATGTTCATATCGTTGAACCGGAACTGGACATGCTGGTTCAGGCGGCGGTGGGAGCAGGGTATCTGCATGCGACGACTACGCCCGAACCCGCAGATGCCTTTCTGATTGCGGTTCCCACTCCCTTCCGCACGGCTGCGGAAGGTGCGGGCAACCCGTTTCCCCTGCCTGATTTGAGTTATATCGAAGCAGCAGCCCGCTCGGTTGCCCCGGTGCTGGTGCCGGGTAATCTCGTTATTCTCGAATCCACATCCCCGGTCGGCACGACAGAAAAACTCGCGGCCTGGCTGGCGCAAGCGCGGCCAGACCTCAGCTTTCCGCAGCAGGCGGGTGAGCAATCCGATATTCGCATTGCGCATTGCCCGGAGCGCGTTTTGCCCGGACGCACGGTGCATGAACTGGTTGCCAACGACCGCGTTATCGGTGGCATGACACCCCGGTGTTCACAGGCTGCCGTTGCGCTTTACAAACTGTTCGTGCAGGGGGAATGCATCCTTACCGATGCGCGCACTGCCGAACTATGCAAGCTTGCGGAAAACAGTTTCCGTGACGTCAACATCGCCTTTGCCAACGAACTCTCGATGATCTGCGATGCACAAGGTATCAATGTTCAAGAACTGATCGCGCTGGCCAACCGCCACCCGCGTGTCAATATTTTGCAGCCGGGCTGTGGGGTAGGGGGGCATTGCATCGCCGTCGACCCCTGGTTCATCGTCAGCAGCGCCCCTGAACAGGCCAGACTCATCTCCACCGCGCGCCGGGTTAATGACGCCAAGCCGCGCTGGATCATCGACAAGGTGGAGCAGGGCATTGCCGAATTACAGGCCCAGGGGCTGGGCCGGGATGTGCGCATTGCCTGTTTTGGCCTGAGCTATAAACCCGATATTGACGATCTGCGCGAAAGCCCCGCCCTGCACATCGCCGAACATCTGGCCCGCTGTCATGGCGACAGACTGGGCGTGATCGAACCCAACCTCGAAAACCTCCCCGCCAACCTGGTGCAGATGGGGGCAAAAAAAATAGAGGCCGCAGCAGCCTTGGCCTGGGCCGATATTCTGCTCGTACTGGTCAATCACGCGCAATTCCGGTATATCTCGTTAAAACCCACCCCGGCGCAGCGCCTGATCGACGCCCGAGGCATCTGAAAAAAAACCATGATGAACACTGAAAATCCACAAAACCCGGACGATCTCCGCAAAGAGCTGGAAGAAGAAAACGAGCTCCTGCTTACGCAACTCCACCTGGTGCAAGAAGAGCTTGAACGCTACTACCTGAAGTGCAAGGAACTGGAGCAGGGAAGTGTCAGCAGCGCGCCGCATGTAAACACCGCGCTTACGGCCTGGGTGGATGATGAACTTCCGCAAGCTCTTGCGGAGACGATGCGCCAGAAAAAACTCAGCGAAATTCAGCGCGAGCTGCAACAGATTGAAGCGAGCAACGCCTTGCCTGCGCGCCTAGGCAATCTGCTCATCCAAAGTGCCGATGCCGGCGCGCTTGCCAGCTTGCCCGGCAAACTGCTGAAAATCTGGCGGCAAAGCAAGCAACAGGCACCAGACGTACTAGGCGGCAAGGAATACAAAAAAGTGATCGAAACCTATGAAAAAGAAGGTTTCGCAGCAACAGAAAAATTGCTGGTAACGGCAGACGTTTTTGCCACCCACAAAGCCAATGCCTGGACGGCCCTTGCCCGCCATCTCAAAGGCTGCAACAAAGCGCATGTGGTACTCGCCGCCCGGCGCGCCTACGCCGAAGACCCCAAAGCCTACCGCCTCAAGTGGCTGGCCTTTCGCCTGCGAGACAACCGCGAATACCTCGAAGCCGATGCCTTGCTTGATCTGTTGCCGGCGGATATCACCTTCAACGATTCAGAATCGCGTCTGGTCAGCGAAATTCGCTACGAAGCCAAAACAGACCGCCTGCGCCAGGCTAAAAAAGGAAGCAGTTACGATGCACGCCGCGAGGCACAAAACAATCAGCAAAAACAACTCAGCAACGAGCGCGACGAACAATCCCGGCTCGCTGCCGAGCGCGCCCGTGAAATCGAAACGTTGTTGAAAAAAACCAAGGCTCAGCACGCTGCGGCACAACAGCAGCTGGTCGAACGTGACAGCCAGCTCGTTGCCCAGCAGGAAGCTCTGAACCGTCTCGAGCAGGACAAGACCCAGCTCGCCGCCCAGCACGCTGCGGCACAACAGCAGCTGGTCGAA
>OGQD01001894.1_pt1 | contig 12536 bp, 13 predicted proteins | sample 1553091 | NCBI WGS metagenome assembly OGQD01 (sample SAMEA2580290, study PRJEB22360) | human gut metagenome | biome: human gut; feature: human-associated habitat; material: faeces | place: Denmark | collected 2008/2010
ATCTTCCGGCATAAAAGCGGACTGCGCCAGATTATTGATGACTTATTCAAAAGTATCAATGCATACCCGGATATTCTTTGCGAGATTGAAGAAGATCTTGTCGGTGCCGGTTTTGTTTCCAAAGGCTTCGGGATATTCTTTTGTTCCTTTGATGGAAGGAAAAATTTCATCTTTTCCGTTAAGATTAAATAAAGCGCCTTCGTCTTCGGATAAATTGGCAACCGGATTATTTTTTCCGTGGATATAGCAACCCGCATGCATTTTAGGATCTTTCAGATCGTGAAGAACCAGCTTCTGTGCAGAGAAATTAGTAATCAGGAAAAAGATGATTAAGAATAATATATTTTTCATGGCCAAACATTTTTAGTTAAAGGAAATAACTTAACCCTGCTTTATAACGGTTTAGTCTGTCGGGCAAGCCGTTGTATCCACCGTTAATGGTTTTTGTGATTTTTTTGAAAACAACCAGATTATTTCCGGTATCAATGCTTTTGGTAATGTCAATCTGATCTGCCAAAGCATTTAATTTTCTGCTGTTCCAGAACCAACCCGCACTTTCTGCGGCATTCTTCAGTTGTGTATCATTGCATTTTGTAACATTTTTGCCTCCTAAGAATGTAGGATTTGTTACAAAATCAGTTCCCAAAGCTAAGGACACCGACTTATAATTTGCTCTTCCGGTAATCTGAATAAGCCCTCTTCCTTTAAATTTCACGCCATCTCCTTTCTGGGTATTTCCCAAATCTGCTCTTCCTTCATAGGCACTTCCGCTCGCAAGTTCTTCGGTATAAAACAATCCGCCGCTTTCGTGACCGACCTGTGCCAGAAAATTGAGCATTCGCGAAGGCGTGTTAATGGAAAACTTATCACATGTTGCTATAACGTACGGTAAGAATTTTGAAGCATAAGCAGATTTTGAGCAGGTAGCTTCTTTAAGTTGTCCCAATGTAAGCATGATTATTGTTTTTTAGATTGATAGTGTAAAGCTATTTCTAAAAAACAATAATTATTACAGTGAAATCACTATTTCCGGATAAGGGTTTTTACGGAAATTGTAAATGATTACTCTTCACAGGCTCTCCAAACGGCATCATTTTGAGGAACCTGAGCAATAATCTGAATATTCTCTTTGGTAACAGGATGGATGAATTCCAGTTTTCTGGCGTGAAGATTAATTCCGCCATCGGGATTGGAACGCGGTGAACCATATTTCAGATCGCCTTTAATGGGAACTCCTGTTTTTGACAACTGCGCCCTGATCTGGTGATGTCTTCCGGTTTCAAGATCAATTTCAAGAAGAAGATAATTGTCTAACGTTTTAATTACATTGTACGTAAGAATTGCTTCTTTTGCGCCTTCAGTTGCTTTTGGAAAAACAATGGCTTTGTTATTCTTTTCGTTTTTCTTTAAATAGTGAACCAGTCTCTGCGTTTTGGGAATCATCTCTTTTGCGACAACTGCCCAATATGTTTTTTTAACTTCACGGTTTTTTACCATTTGCGTTAAACGGGACAACGCTTTGGAAGTTTTAGCATAAATCACGAGACCCGAAGTTGGTCTGTCGATGCGATGAACCAAACCGAGAAACACATTTCCCGGTTTGTCATCTCTTTTTTTTATAAAATCTTTAATTAATTCTAATAAAGAATCATCGCCGGTTTTGTCGCCCTGTACAAGCTGTCCGACTTTTTTATTGATTACAAGAAGATGGTTGTCTTCATAAACAATCTGTTCATCCATTTTTCTACTGACGGTAATTGGATCTGTTGGCAAAAGAAATAATTACCCCTGCCAAAAGACCGATGGTTTTCATTCCTGTAAGATTCGATTCATAAGGTAAAAATGCTCCGATAATGCAAAGTGCAGCAGCAGCATACATCGGATAAACAAATTTCCTGTTCAGCAATAAAGAAGCCTGCAAAATGAAGCTTACTCCTACGATGATGTAAAATATCCTCTTGGAAAGGAGTTCGTTAATATCCGGAGAAAAAAGATTAAACCATCCTACCGCAAGACAAACTACGGCTAGAATAGAAATAACCCCCTGAATGGTCTGAAGTTTCTGATGATCCATTAATAGCTTTCGTTTTGGTTAGGAAATTCCTGAGTTTTCACATCTTTCACGTATTGCGCAACTGCTCCGGTGATTTCTGTATACAAATCCAGATATCTTCTTAAAAATTTCGGACTGAAGCCTTTGTTCATTCCCACCATATCATGATACACCAAAACCTGTCCGTCGCAATGCGCTCCAGCTCCGATTCCGATGGTTGGAATAGAAATAGATTCGGTTACTTTTTTAGCTAAATCTGCCGGTATTTTTTCCAAAACCACAGCAAAACACCCCAATTCTTCCAAAAGCTGCGCATCAGCAATTAATTTTTCTGCTTCTGCCTCTTCTTTGGCTCTTACTTTATATGTTCCGAATTTGTAGATTGATTGCGGTGTTAATCCCAAATGTCCCATTACAGGAATTCCTGCGTTGATAATTTTTTTGATTGATTTTGAAATTTCTTTCCCGCCTTCAATTTTCACTGCATGAGCTCCGCCTTCTTTCATCATTCTTACAGCAGATTCCAAAGCTTTTTCGGGATTACTCTGATACGTTCCGAAAGGTAAATCGGCAACCACCAAAGCTCTGTCGGTTCCTCTGACTACACTTTGAGAATGGTAAATCATCTGATCCAAAGTAATTGGCAATGTGGTTTCAAAACCCGCCATTACGTTTGCCGCAGAATCTCCGATCAAAACCGCATCAATTCCTCCCGCATCCACCATTTTCGCAGTGGTATAATCGTATGCCGTAAGCATCGTTATTTTTTCCTTGTCGAATTTCATTTTACGCAAGGTTTCAGTTGTAACTTTTTTAATTTCAGAATGAACAGACATAATGTATCTATTTTTTAAAAGTTAAAAGTCGGCATTTAGCCGACTTCAAGTTTGTATGATTTATAAAACTACGTGACCTAGTTTCATTAATTTGTCGTGGTTGAGAATTTTGATGTTTCTTCCGTCTACTTCGATGAGATGGTCTCCTTTAAATTCGGAGATCAGACGGATTGCACTTTCGGTTGCCGTTCCGATAATGTTGGCGATCTCTTCTCTTGTTAAAGAAATTTTGATAAATCCTTCCGGATCGACCCCTAATTTCTGTTCCAATAACAGAAGAATTTCCGCGAGTCTTTCTCTTACGGTTTTCTGAGCAAGGAAAGTAATGGTATTGGAAGATTCTCCCAGTTCATAAGCGATTTTCTGAAGCATCACGAAGGAAAGTTGGGAATCTACCTCCAACAGATACATAAAAATATCCGCCGGTAAAAAAGTAGCTTCAATATCCGTCATTGCTTCTGCTTTCGCCTGAAAATTTTCTCCGCAAAGCAAAGAACGGTAACCGATGATGTCGCCTTCTTTAATGAATCTCAGAATCTGATCTTTCCCGAAAGCTCCCGATTTTGATAACTTCGCTGCTCCTTTTTCCAGAACGAACACACCTTTCGGCGTTTCCCCGTCTTCGAAAATGGTTTCGTGTTTTTGAAAACTTAGTTTCTTTTTAGCGTTAATGTATTTTTCAAAATCAGCACTGGAAAGCCTTTCCTTGAATGATTTATCATTAAAAACTCTTGCGAACCTCTCCTCGATTGCAATTTGTTGTTCCTGCGACATTTTATATGACATTTATCACAAAAATAGAACTTTTTAACTCGATAAACAAAAAAAATTGTTATAATTTTGTAGTTCAATAATTTATGAAGGTGAGCGAGAACTGTTTTCATTGTGGTCAAGGGATCGAAAAAGAAAGAATTTTGTTTGATGAAAAAACTTTCTGCTGCAACGGTTGCAAATCTGTTTATGAAATTCTGAATACGAACAACTTAAGTAATTTTTATGAATTAAATAAACGTGCAGGAATCCGTCCGGACGAAAGCTCTTCACAGTTTGAATATCTCGACACTCCTGAAATTTTTGAAAAGGTAACAGATTTTTCTGAAGGAAGCACAAGTTTAGTAACCTTTAAAATTCCTGTAATCCACTGTTCTTCTTGTATATGGCTTTTGGAAAGTCTTCATACATTAAATAAAAATATCAAATATTCTCAGGTTAACTTCACCAGAAAGACCTTACAGATCTCTTTTAATCATAACGATTTAAAATTAAGCGAATTAGCTAATTTTTTAACAAATTTAGGCTACAAACCGGTCATCAGTCTGGAAACCGCCGATAAAAACGTTGAAAATTTAGACAAATCATTACTTGTAAAATTTGCCATTGCGGCTTTTGCCTTCGGAAACGGGATGTTCCTTGCTTTTCCTGAGTATGTAGGCGGAGAAGATTACTGGATGGAGCATTACAAAGGTCTTTTCAGAGCTTTGATGTGTCTTTTGGCAATTCCTGTCGTGGTGTATTCGGCATCAGATTATTACAAATCGGCTTGGTACGGTCTGAAAAATAAAATCGTGAATATTGATGTTCCGATTGTTTTGGGAATTATTGTGCTTTTCGGGCGAAGTTTATATGAAGTTGCCACGAATTACGGTCCCGGATATTTTGATACTTTATGCGGACTTTTGTTCTTCATGCTTTTGGGTAAAATCTTTCAGAAAAGAACGTACAACGCGCTTTCATACGACAGAGATTACAAATCTTTCTATCCGATTGCCGTTACAAAAGTTGATTTTGAAGGAAAACAGGAAAATATTCTGCTTTCTGAAATTAAAGTGGGTGACCGGATTTTGGTAAGAAATCAGGAGATTATTCCGGTAGACGCTATTCTGATTAATGGTGAAGGAAATATCGACAACAGTTTCATTACCGGAGAAAGCGAAAGCATCAGCAAACAGCCGGGAGATAAAATTTTTGCCGGAGGAAAACAGATCGGATCTTCATTGGAACTTGAAGTTATTAAGAATGTTGACCAAAGTTATCTTACCCAGCTTTGGAATAAGGAAGCCTTTAAGAAACATGAAACCGGACTTGATACGTTAACGAATAACATCAGTAAATATTTCACTTTCATTATTTTAGGAATCGCACTGCTTTCGGCAATCTACTGGTACACTGTAGATTTGGAGAAAATGTTTCAGGTGATCTCTGCGATTCTTATCATCGCTTGTCCGTGTGCGTTGGCGTTGTCCGCTCCGTTTACATTCGGGCACATTATGAGAATTCTGGGCAGAAATAAATTTTACGTAAAAGACACTTTAACAATTGAGAAAATTGCCAAATTAGACACGATTGTTTTTGATAAAACCGGAACCATTACACACAGAAAAAAATCAAATATCAAATTTGAAGGCGCTGAAATAAAAGAGTTTGACTTATTGAATATCAAAACGTTACTAAAAAACTCCAATCACCCGCTTTCAAAATCGCTATACGAATTCATTGAGGTAAAAGATGAATATTTCCCGGTTGAAAATTTTCAGGAAATTTCAGGAAAGGGTTATGAAGCAAACGTAAGGGGAAGTGTTTACAAAATCGGTTCTGCGAGATATAACAATCAGGAATCAAAAAATCTTGAAACCGCAGTTTACATCAGTAAAAACAATGAATTTTTAGGGAAATTCATCTTTAAAAATGAATACCGCGAGAACTTAAAAGATTTGTTTAAAAAACTTACCCATTATAAAGTTTTCATTCTGAGTGGCGACAATTCTTCGGAGGAAAATCAATTAAAGGAATTGATTCCGAATTACAAAGGAATGGCTTTCAATCAAAACCCTGAAGACAAGCTGAACTATATCCAAAACCTTCAGAATCAGAACATGAAAGTTGCGATGCTTGGAGACGGACTGAACGATGCCGGAGCTTTAAAACAAAGCAATGTAGGAATTGCGATTGCAGATGATTCCAACAGTTTTACTCCTTCTTCCGATGTTATCATGAATGGAGAGAAAGTGGTAAGCTTAGATAAATACCTGAATGTCTGCAAAGGATCTATCACGATTGTGAAAATCACATTTATAATCAGTTTTCTTTACAACATTGTTGGTTTAAGTTACGCAGTTACAGGACACATGCATCCTCTTTTCGCTGCTTTAATTATGCCTGCAAGTTCTATTACAGTGGTTTCATTCACTACACTTTCGACCTGGATTCTGGGAAGAAAATACTTCAAAAAAGGGGCTTAAAATGACTTATTTAGATTCGTTTTAAATTAGCCAAAAGCCGTATTTCGTGATGAAAGTCATTATTTTTCACTAAATTTGAAACCCGAAAATACGTTAATTTTGTTGTCTAATGGATATTCTATATTTAATGATCCTATGCAGTGTTTCTTTGGCTGCAGTTTTTCTGGTCGTGTTTATAGTGTATGCCAGAAAAGGACAGTTTGAAGATGATGAATCTCCGGCTGTACGAATACTCTTCGACTCCGATGAGATAAAGGAAAAAGAAGAATCTGGCAACAAAGAGGGCGATGATGAAAAAGGAGAAAATAAAAAAATTGAAGAAAAAAGTGAATAGTTGATATGGAAACACAAAAGTTTAGTTATGACAACAGTATTGTTCGGGCATTCCTCTATGCGACCGTTGCTTTCGGGATCATAGGATTTCTGTTCGGACTTACGGCGGCATTAATGCTTTTCTATCCTGAGCTTCCGGAATTCTTTTTTGGAACAGACGATACAACCATTAATAGTTTAGGTGGAAGTATCCAGGGATTGATTAATACTCATGGAGCATTCGGGTTCGGAAGAATCAGAATGTTGCACACAACCACTGTAATCTTTGCGTTCGTAATGAATATCGTTTATGTGGGAGTTTATTACTCTTTACAGCGATTACTGAAAACTAGAATGTACAGTGATACATTGTCCTGGATCCACTTCTGGACATGGCAGATTATGATTCTTGTAACGTACGTTACGTTCTTTATGGGAATCAACACTTCTAAGGAATACGCAGAACACGAATGGCCAATTGATATTTTGATCGCATTCTCATGGATCATTTTCGGAGCCAATATGTTCTTAACGATTGCAAGAAGAAGAGTAAGACACCTTTATGTAGCCATCTGGTTCTACATCGGTACATGGATCGCAGTTGCAATGCTGCACATCTTCAATAACCTTGAGGTACCATTATCTTTCACAGGATGGAAATCTTATTCGGCTTATGCAGGGGTAAAAGATGCCATCGTACAATGGTGGTATGGTCACAATGCGGTAGCATTCGTATTGACGACTCCGGTTCTTGGTTTGATGTATTACTTCTTACCAAAAGCTGCGGACAGACCGGTTTTCTCGTATAAACTGTCTATCATTCACTTCTGGTCATTAATTTTCGTTTATATCTGGGCTGGTCCTCACCACCTTCAGTATACGGCTTTACCAGCTTGGGCACAGGCGGTGGGAACAGGTTTCTCTATCATGCTTATTGCTCCGTCTTGGGGAGGTATGCTTAACGGTCTTCTTACCTTAAGAGGAGCTTGGGATAAAGTAAGAGAAAATCCTATTCTTAAGTTCTTTGTTGTGGCAGTAACATGCTACGGTATGGCAACTTTTGAAGGTCCGCTTTTGGCAACAAAAAACATTAACAAAATCGGTCACTTTACAGACTGGGTTATCGGTCACGTACACTTAGGTGCATTAGGATGGAATGGTTTCATGGCATTCGGTGTAATCTATTACCTGATCCCAATCTTATGGAGAACGAAATTATATTCTACAAAATTAGCTAACTGGCATTTCTGGTTAGGAACATTAGGTATCATTTTCTATGCAGTACCAATGTATATTTCAGGTTTCACTCAGGGGTTAATGTGGAAACAGTTCAACCCGGACGGAACTTTGGTTTGGAAAAACTGGTTAGATACTGTAACAGCGGTTATTCCTTACTTCAAAATGAGATTCGTAGGAGGATTATTCTATCTTTCAGGAGCAATCTTAATGGTAGTAAACTTAGTGGCTACGGTAAGAAAAGGATCATTCCAGAAAGATGTACCTGCTGAAGCACCTGCATTGGCAAACATCAGCGGAAAACGTAAAGAAGGAGAAGGAACTCACCTTTGGTTAGAAAGAACTCCTGTATTATTAGGTATTTTATCTTTATTAACGATTTCAATCGGTAGTATGGTAGAAATTATCCCTACCCTGTCTCTTAAGAAAAGTGTACCTACTATTTCAGCAGTAAAACCATATTCTCCATTAGAATTAGAAGGTAGAGATATCTATATCAGAGAAGGATGTAACGCTTGTCACTCGCAAATGGTAAGACCATTCAGAGATGAGATCGTAAGATTTAACGGTAAAAACGGACAGTACTCTAAAGCAGGGGAATTCGTATACGACAGACCGTTCCTTTGGGGATCTAAGAGAACTGGACCGGATTTGCACAGAGAGGGTGGTAAAAACCCAAGTTCTTGGCACTACAAACACATGTATAATCCAAGATCTACTTCTGCAGGTTCTATCATGCCTCGTTACCCTTGGTTAATTGCAACTGATTTAGACAGATCTAAAATGGTTGACAAGATGAAGCTGATGAAGAGTGCTTTCGAAGTACCTTACACAAAAGCTGAAATTGATTCTGCCAACTCTTGGGCAGACAATCAGGCTTCAAAAATCGTAAGAGATATTATGTCTGAAGCACCGGATTTGAAGGAGGCTTATGCGAAGAGACCTAAAGGAGAATTAGAGAAAAAAGAAGTTGTAGCGCTTATCTCTTATCTTCAAAGATTAGGAACAGATATCAAGACAACTGAAATCAAAACAGCAAGTAATAACTAACATATTAAAAGGTTCACATCATGATCCCTCAGAATTTTAAAGACATCTTATCCAATACCGAAAACGCTGGCTTTTACCAGACTTTGGCTTTGATTTTCTTTATGCTGTTCTTCATTGCTTTGGTAATCTACGTTTTTAGCAAGCCTAAAAAATATTACAAAGAGGAAGAAGAAGCGCCTCTGCAGGATGACAGTGATGACGATTTTAATTTAAAAAATTAAACTACTTATTATGAAACAAAGAACACCGGTTGTTATAAACATTTTAATAATAATTGGACTTTTAATAGTTTTTTATTATCTGTTTGTACAAAGCTATGATTTCCTATCTTCTCCTTATTTCTGGGGAACTGTAGTAATCGGAGGTATTTTAGCTTATATCCACAGTGCAATCGGAGATTTAATTGAGAATAATAAATTCAAAAAATTATCTCCTGAAGAAAAGGCAGCTTATTTAGCTGAAAAGAAAGTACCTTACTTTACAAGATTATATAATGCAGCATTCAAGAAGCAATCTGCAGCAGAAGAAAAAGATATCCTTATCGACCACGGTTTCGACGGAATCATGGAGCTGGATAACCAATTGCCAAAATGGTGGGTAGGTTTATTCTATTTTGGGACTGCTTTTTGTATTGTATATGTAGCAGCGTTTTCTTTCACAGATTTCGCACATCCGTTGAGCGAATATGAGAAGGAATACAAAGAACAGTTGGCAGCGATTGAAAAGTATAACAGCGAACAACCTCCGGTAACGATTGAGACCGCTAAATATTCTGCTGATAATATTGCTGAAGGAAAAGAATTGTTCAAAACAAACTGTGCATCTTGTCACAAGGAAGACGGTAGTGGAGGAATTGGTCCAAACCTTACGGATAATTTCTGGATCAACCAGCCTGAGAAAACGTTATTCAAAAACGTATTCAATATGGACTGGAATGGTTCTCCTAACAATCCTGCGATGAGAGCATTTGGTAAGAACGGAGAAGTTTCGGGTGCTGAAATTGAAAAGATTGCAGCGTATGTATATCACATCAATCAGGAATTGCCTCCGATAACACCGGCTCAAGGTGGTGCAGCTCCTCAGGGAACAGAGGCACATTGGGAAAAAGAATAATTTAACTTAAATAAATTAGAACATATGAAAAACATAGTTTGTTATTAAATTAAAAAATAGTAACGAATTATGTTTTTCTTTTTTTAAAAACTATCATAAATGTCAGACATAGAAGAAACAGAAGTACGCGGCGGACAGGGACAAGTTCTGGACCCTGAAACTTATAGAGATTCTATCGGGACAATGGAACGATCCGGTAAGAGGAAATGGGTTTTTCCCAGAAAACCAAAAGGAAAATATACCAACTACCGAAGCATTGTAAGTTATGTTTTACTATTGATTTATTTTGCAGTGCCATTCATCAAAATTAATGGTAATCCTCTTATTTTATTTAATGTAATCGACAGGGAGTTCTTCATCTTTGGACAGCCTTTTTATCCACAGGATTTTTTTATCCTTACACTTGGCGCAATTACTTCTTTAATATTCATCATCATTTTTACGATGGCTTTCGGGAGAATTTTCTGCGGATGGATTTGTCCTCAGACAATTTTTTTAGAATTTATCTTCCGTAAAATAGATTATCTTATTGAGGGAGACAGAAACAAGCAGATGAAGCTTGACAGACAGGAGTGGAACAGCGAAAAGATCCTGAAAAGAAGTCTAAAATGGACGATCTTTCTTGTGATTTCGTTAATTATCACTCACTTCATGTTCATGTATATCGTAGGATATGAAGAAGTATTCAGAATAGTTTCTGAAGGACCTTTTGCCAATCCTACCAACTTTATTGTTATGATTCTTTTAACCGCTGCATTTTACTTTGTATTTGCATGGTTCAGAGAGCAGGTTTGTACATTGGTTTGTCCTTACGGTAGATTACAGGGAGTTTTAATAGATAAAGATACCATTAATGTTTTCTACGACTTTAAAAGAGGTGAAAACAGAGCAAAATGGAGAAAAGGAGAAGACAGAAAAGCAGCCGGAAAAGGTGATTGTATTGATTGTCATCAATGTGTGGTGGTTTGTCCTACCGGAATAGACATAAGAGACGGACAACAGCTTGAGTGTGTAAACTGTACAGCCTGTATTGATGCCTGTGATGAAGTTATGGAAAAGGTGGGTCTTCCGAAAGGATTGATAAGATACGCCACCGAAAACGAGATCGAGAAGCAGACCGAGTTTAAATTTACAGGAAGAATGAAAGGTTTTGCAGTGGTTCTTTTACTGCTTACAGGATTTTTAGGCTATCTTCTTACAAGCAGAGCCGAAATGGAAGCCAAATTCATTAAACCTGCAGGAAGCACGTTCTTTGTGAGAGACGGAAAAATTACCAATACGTACAATTATACTTTTTTAAATAAAACCAACGAGAAAAAAATTGTAACCATCAAGATTATCGAGCCGAAACATGGAGAGGTGATCTACAGCGAATCGAGTAAAATTTCTGTAGACAGAGACAAAATTACCAAAGGAACCATCAACATCAGTTTTCCGGAAAATGAAATGACGCTTTCCAAGCAGAATATTACGATCGGGGTTTATGATATGAAGGGCAATCTGGTAGATTCATACAAAACATATTTTGAAGGACCATTCAAATTACAATTTTAATTTTTAGAAATGAAAAACTTTAATTGGGGACACGGTGTAATTATCGCTTTAGCATCATTTATGATCTTTATTTTATCCATGATGTTTCTTTTTCCGAACGGACAGAAGAATTCTGAAATGGTAACCGATAATTACTATGAAGAAGAACTGAAATATCAGGACGTGATTGATGCTAAAAAACGGGCAGATGAATTAAAGGAAAAACCTGCTTACAGCCAAAATCCATCAGGGATCAGAATCACTTTTCCGAAAGATTACAATAATTCTAATACCAAAGTGAAATTTGTGCTGAACAGAACCGACGATCAGAATTTGGATGTTCACAAAACAGTTCAGCTCGATGCCAATCAGTCTTTTTTAATTCCTGCACAGGTTCTGAAATTGGGGAACTATACCCTTCGTTTGAACTGGACAAAAGATAAAACGGACTACAGAATGGATTATGATGTGATATGGAAATAGCACTTGTAATATCGGCAATCGGATTGGGTTTTGCATCAGGATTCCACTGTATCGGAATGTGCGGACCTATTGCATTGTCGATGGGATTAACAAAAAAACAGGCAACCAACTTTTATCTTCAGAATCTTACTTACCAGTTCGGGAGAATTTTTACCTATTCCCTTTTGGGAGCAATTCTGGGAATCATCGGGGAAGGTTTTGAAATGGCAGGTTTCCAGAAATATCTTACGATTGCTGTAGGAATTCTGCTAATCGTTATGGCTGTTTTTTCATTTGGGGGAAAAGATTTTGCTTCAAAAATTCCGTTTTTCTCGAAATTTTTATTCAAAGTAAAATCCAATCTGGGCAGACTGCTTCAAAAGGCAGATTACCGCTCAAGATTCACCACAGGTCTTCTGAACGGATTTTTACCCTGCGGAATGGTGTATATGGCTTTAACGGCAAGTTTAGCAAGCGGAGGAATATGGCAGGGCGCTTTATATATGGCTTTATTTGGTTTGGGAACACTTCCGTTTATGTTTGCAGTTGTTTTGGTCGGAAATCTCATGAATCAGGCTTTTAGGGTAAAAGTTTTAAAAGTGATTCCGATTGTGATGATTATTCTGGGCGGACTTTTTATTGTGAGAGGTATGGAACTGGGAATTCCCTACATTTCTCCTAGAGCGGAAGCCATGACCATTT
>OGQD01001895.1_pt1 | contig 12535 bp, 12 predicted proteins | sample 1553091 | NCBI WGS metagenome assembly OGQD01 (sample SAMEA2580290, study PRJEB22360) | human gut metagenome | biome: human gut; feature: human-associated habitat; material: faeces | place: Denmark | collected 2008/2010
GAGCGCATGATTCATAATCATGAGGTCCCCGGTTCAATCCCGGGTCCCGCTACAAGATTAAGATTTAGACTGTTAGGAGGCTTCCACTCTTGGCGGTCTTTTTTGTTTTTTCATCAATTGGTAGCAGGTGACGCTATAGGTGACGCTAATTAACGACTTCCTAATTACCTGTTCTGATTTGACATTAAGTTATCATCACAAAGATACGAATAATCTATTTCTTAATGTATAGAAAACAATAAAAAAAACAGCAAATGAATTGCTTCAAATGCTGTTTTCTTAATTAGATGATGTAGTACTTACTTCTTCTTCCAAGTAGTTTCGTAACCATAGTCACGGTCTATAGTTTTCATAGTACTACCATCAATAGTAACATCATAACTATCAATCTCATCTTCACCTGCATGTTCCCCATAGTTAATAACCAATATAGAAGTCTTGCTATCATAAGTGTAGGTGAATGAATACGGATCTTCCCAATTACCTTGATAGTACTCTTGCTCTGTTCCTGTTCCGTCAGCTTTAAAAGTCCAAATAATATAGTTTGGGCTATCAACTTCCTGCCATGTACCAATTAAAGGGCTAGTGGCAGTTTCGTCTTCATCATCATCACTACATGCAGTAAAGTTAACACTCATAATTACGGCAATAATAGCCATTCCAATAAATCTTAATGTTTTCATTTTTATTAATTATTAAATTTGTAAATAATATGAGTAGCAAATGAATAACTCCAAATGCTATTTTCATTTATAGTTTAACTATGGTACACAACAAAGTATCTATTTTGATTTTCTTCATCGACATTATAAGGAGCATCCAACATTTTATTGAGAATAAGACCTTTACTTTCTTCGTTCATAAAAATGCTAACCTCTTTAACATTAGAATCCGTTTGCAATGCTTCCAATAGTTCCTCCGCCCAATCTATATTAGGACAGGCTTTCTCTTGTTTATCATCTATTTTGATTTCAATAGAACGATCTTGTAGAAATGCAAAAGTAAATAGGACACCATACGTTTCAACAGTTTCATCTACTGATTTAAGCCAACCTATATCAAATAGAAACTTTCTAGTTACCTCTTTTATCTCTTTTGGCTGAATAGTATCTTTCCAGTATATTTTAAAATCTATCATAGCTATAATGTTATTCTTCAACAATAGTCTTAAATTTTTGCCATCCACTATGTTCTAAATATGCTTCCTTGCATCCTTCTGGCACATATAAGGTCGCATAATCATAGGAATACTCTGAAAAAGTGTCATATTTAATAGCGGGAGGATTTACACTCTTTACGTACACTTTTTTCAAGGTTGTACATTCTGCAAAAACAGCACTTACATCTTTATAACTCGTAAGACCATAAGGCACTTTGGTAATTAGTGTTGCTATTTTACTAGGGATTGTAGCAGAAACTAGGTTTGTACAACCATAAAAGACTTTTTCTTTAATTGTTGTCACACTTTCAGGAATATCAATGGAAGTAAGACTTGTACAATAAGCAAAAGCATCGTTTTCAATCTCTGTTACACTATTTGGTATATCTATTGAAGTAAGATTTGAACATCCTTCAAAAGCACGACTTCCGATCATTGTTATACTTTCAGGAAGATTGATTGAAGCAAGACTTGTACATCCTAAAAAGGTAGCGCTTTCAATCTCTGTTACACTATTTGGTATATCTATTGAAGTAAGGCTTTTGCAATAGGAAAAGGTACTGCTTCCAATCTTTGTCACGCTATTGGGCATACCAATAGAAACAAGGTTTGTACAATTTGAAAAAGCATAATCACCAATCTCTGCTACATCATTTGGTATATCTATTGAAGTAAGGCTTTTGCAATCGTAAAAAGCATAATCTCCAATCTTGATTACAGTTTTTGGTATTTCAATAGAAGAGAGATTTTCACACTGATAGAATACATAATTAGTTAATGTATTGTCATTTATGTAATACTTCTTAGAACTTTTGTAATAGTAATAGTCACCTCCTGCAACAATACTAGCTTCTAATAAATCCAATATTTGTAGTTGCCCTTCAGTCTTATTTCCGTTAGAATCTCGTCCTGCCATTTCTCTAATAAACCTAATATCATCTCCATTTAACAATCCCGTCAATTTTAAATTAATAATTTGATTTTTTTGAGAATAGGATACTAGTTGATTTAGAGTTCCTGCTTTAGCCACATTCAAAACTACAACATCTTCTCTTTTACCAGCTTGTATTATTTTTATAGTCTCTTTTTTATCTTTATCTGCTTCAATTACAATAGAGCCAATTCTTGTATCTAAAGATTTGTTTTCAGCTATTTTGAAATATAGAGTTTCATCTACTAGACTACGTGTTGTAACTTGTTGTATCCATGTTGCGTCTTCCTGAGAAATAGAAAGGGCATATTGAATATTCGTACTCAGTTTAATTTCTAAATCACCTCCACTAGCTCCAACTTCATATTCTTTCTGTGATAGAATAAGAGCATCTTTTTGCGCTTGTATTACTACCAAAGTATCAGCCGCATTCATATTGTTCTTATCATAGTAGATAATCTTAGCTTCTCTACTATCGTATGTTTCATTAGGGCTAATTACATAGTAAAGAGTATGGCTAGACATAGCTTTAGTTGCTGGTGCATCCTTAATCCAATCTACATTCGGCATTTTAACTTCAAACTCGCAGTTACTCTTTAATTCCACTGTAATAGTTTCGCCCTTGTCACTTACTGGATATTCATTCTTTGTAAGAAGAATAGTTCCTCCACCAGTTTGATAAACATGCACAGTTTCAATCATTTCTCCACTCTTAACATAAATCTCTCCCTCTCGTTTATCATACTCTTCACTAGGAGATATTTCAAAGGTTAGTGTATTAGTTGATAAAGCACGAGTATCAGTACTAGACTTCTTAATCCAGTTCTTGGCAGTCTCTGCTATCTCAACAGTATAATTGATATTTGATTTTACCTCTACATTGATTTTTCCTCCTGCTTTATCTACCTCAAATTTATTAGAAGTTAATAAAATAGCATCCTTCTGCTTTTGAGTAACTATAATCGTTTTCTTTGCCATTCCCGCTTGTATAGTAAGAGTTACATTGCGATCATCATAACTTGTATTTTCGTCTACTTTTACAACGACTTCGTAATGTCCCGCTCCGCCACTAGCTGTAGAAGCATAACACCAAGGAGTGCCATTTGCTGTATTTGCTACTGAAATACTCCAATCCATATTCGTATCAAAAGCAAAAGTCAATTCGCTTGCGACAGAAGTAAAGTTCATGCCATTAGTGAAATAGTTATTGCTTCCTGATTCATTAATGAACGCATCTTCTGGTTCAGGAGCATCCTTATTTTCATCACTGCAAGCTATCAAGCCCACATTTAGACATGCGGCAAGTAGAGCCATTCCCATTAATTTTAAAGTTTTCATAGTTTCTTTCTTATTAATGTCTCTATGCTCCCAATAAAGAACAATTAGTAAATCTGTGATTGAATAAGTGTGAGGAACACAGCGATAGCTGCACACTGTTTTAATAGTTTGCTACATTAGAGAATAGAATATCTGTTTCTTGCTTGATATGTATTATAGTCAGTGTTCCCTACTGACTGTTATACAAAAAAAGAAGCGTGGGAACTGTTAATTTCTTATCTGTCTTAGAGGTATCGCCAAACACCCACGGAACAAATAAACAACAGTCCCACGCCAATATGAATATACTTATCCTATGAAGATGTATAAACACAAGGCGTGAGCGTTCTGTTGTATTACATTTGTTCCGTTTTGAAAATTGGCGATTTTCTAAGACAAAGTAATATCATTAAACGCTCTTCGTTAACTAATAAGTCCTTTCAGTGCTAACTCATTAGACCTCTGAAATTGCTGCAAAGTTACGAAAAGTGTTTATAATGGCAAGAACTATTGTTTATTAAAAGTTCATATTCTGATAAATTGATTCTTAATTCTCTGAACTGTAGAAATACCAATACCTTGTAGTTTGGCTATGTTTCTGATTGAATAGCCTTTCTTTAGTAAAGCTATGGTATCTCTGTATTCTTCCAATTTCTTTTCTTCTGTCTTCACACTGCCTTTCTTTCTTCCCAGCTTTCCACCTTTGGCGATATAGTTAGCCCTTCCACTATTTAAGCGGTATTGTATGTTTGACCGTTCTATGTTTCCCATTTCTGCCAACATAGTAGTCAATACTGAAACAATGGGATTGACCTTGCCATCAGCTTGTAATGTGTAAAGTCCCAAGTTCTGTATATAAACAGATACCTTTGCCTCATGCAGTACTTCTAAAGAGCGAAGAACCTGCAATGTACTTCTTCCAAGTCTCGAAAGCTCTGATAATAACAGATAGTTGACTGAATGAGTAGTGCAATAATTCAAGCAATCTGTAAGAACTTGCCTTTCCTCATTCTTCTTTGCACCGCTTATATGTTCCTGGAATACGTTCACGATTTCTATATTCTGAGAAACGGCATACTTCCTTAAATCCTCTATTTGCCTTGTTGTGTCCTGTCTGTCATTTGACGAACTGACACGGGCATATATCACTGCTTTTGTTTTCATATTATTCAAAGATTAAATTGATAACAGAAAGAAGCGTATTCAAACCACCTATGCAGACTTATTTGAACACATTCATTTTTTGATTTCATTCTCATACCGTTCAAATCTCCTTTTCACTGGTCTACTGTTATTCATCCACTTTACAGGTGGCTTTTCTGCTTCCTGCTTTATAAAGCTTGGAATACATAGGATTATCAAAATAAGCGGTAGGCAACCAGTGAGTAATGCGATTATCAGCCAAAATAGCCAAATGAATAGTTTCTTATAAAACATGATTTTCAATTTTAAGTAGTTAATAAAAAGGGGAATACCCGTATTTCTGAATATTCCCCGTTTCAATCAATCAATAAACCATCTATATTTATCGTCTCCATGCAGAGCGGCATTTATACCTATTGCCATCTCAGTAGCATTATAAGCTCTATCCAAGAAACTGTCTATATAGCTGTTTTTATTTGCACCTGTCAGTAAATTGTAGAATTTCCACATTGATAAGTCACTTCCCAAGCTGCCAAAGTTCTCATCTTGGATATAAGACTTTGCCACATTATTAATCTGACTGTCAGTTAGTAACATTCTTGGTATGGCTTTCTGTTGGCTCTGTGGTAATGATTGATAAAGTCTCATTCTTCCAAGTAATTGGCAAAATTGATGTTCCGTTAAGTAAGTATTGCCTAAAGTCTGCATCAAATGTATGTGCTTGGCTGGATCATAACGATTGAACAATTCCAAGATGGCACGATACAACTCATTTGTATTAGTGACTTCCAAACATGAAAGATACCCGTCAGTTGATACACACAAGTTCGTACACACCTTACAGGTAAAACCTATGAATACTTTAAATCGTTCTGCTGTCTTCTTACTGTATAAGTTCGTATGATTGTACGCACGAACTCCACCAATAGTAAGAGTCAACCTGTTACCGTTTACTGTCTCATAGATAGTAGGTATTTCAATCACAAAAGCACACCTTTCGTAATAGATAGTCTTATCACTTTCCAGTAATTGATTGGCAGGCTTATGAATTGCTTCGGGTATTCTGCCTTTAATAACATGAGAGACACGAATATCAGGCAATTCTATTTGTTCACCTTGAAAGAATGTCCTTGCAGCATCTTGCACAGTTTCAATGAAAGCCACATGTGATAAGGTAGCCTCATTATCCTTTGCGAATACAGGGATAATGCAGTCACTCTTTAGATGATCCAAAGTAGCTTCCATAGTATTGGCTTCTATGAATAACGGTCTCTTTTCCTTTGTGGGTTGTTCTTCCATTACTAAAGTAGCGTCTTCTGCATACTCACCTAAATTTAAACTTCTTCTGTTCTGTGGCAAATTGCCAATAACTAAATTTCTCATAATGAATTAATTTTAAATGGTTTATAAATTGATAGGATGAAGCAATGAATATTTTCATTTTTCTTCAAATACCCTAGGGCGGTGTTAGAGGTTACTGTGAATTCGTGCTTATAACTAACTCTACACGCTCTTTCTTGTAACTTTTCAGTTCATAAACCTATGAGAAATAACTCTATATATATTTCAGCTTTAGCAATGATGGGGAGGGGTATCTTTATATAAGTACCCGTACTTTATCGTGCGCATAAATGTATAATTTCATAGAGGTGGAAGTAGTCACGACCACTACAGAAAGTGGTATCAACATAGTGGCAATGTTTCAAGAATATGCACCGTTCGTTTTTTTACCTGATTTCTTATTTGTAAATTTGTAGTACACAAGAAAGAAAAATATACATGTTCCTGAATAGCTCATATCTCCTAATTATGCTCATTCTCAGGAATTATAATCTTTCACCTTTCAATCTTCCATAGATAAAATTCAGCTAAATAGATTTAATGGTAGTCCTCTATAAGCATTGTATTTAGAGCGACTTTTTCATTTTGTAGGATAGTGGCAAAAAAACGGGGTATTCGGCGTCTACTCCGTCGCTTGCCACTTTTCATTTTTTATATTTATCCCATCTATGCCAACAATATACACTTATCAGGATTTACGTGAATTAGCCTTGAAAAATAACATCAGAGATAATAAAGTCCATATTGGCGTATGGATACAGACACAGGGTTATCGCAAACAAAGAAGACAGATTAATCATATTAGAAAGACATTTTATTTAAAAACACAATGACTACTATCAGAATACCAATCGTACCCAATGCCATTACTACCTTTACGGATGAAACAGAAGAGCACTGCATCCGTTATAAGACAACAATTCAGATAGATAAAGCACCATTGAAGATTTCACCTGAATTGCTTGCCCGATTGATAAAAGCCGCCTCAGAACTTGACCTTACTCCCAAAGGACGGCTTGTAAAAAAAAGGGGGTACGGTCATGTAAAAAAATAGGGGGTGCTATACTATTAACTATAAAGATAATAACCAATAAGCATCGACTTCTTGCGAAGTCTGCATAACGCATATATCTTCATTTATTCTATGTACAGAAACCGACTTACGAAAGAAACCTACTCAAACAGGAAAGAGGCTAAAATTACTTTGGGAGCTTCCCGATTCAATAGGCTGTTTAAAGAAAAGATAATTTATTTCATTGACAATATACCATCGGCAAACTATGGGATTTCGACTAATACCGAAAAATAAGGCTTTAGGGCTTAATGCCAACGAAGCATACACCTATTTCTGTTTATTGGCTAAATCGGACTATAATACATATATTTCCCATGTAAAGCTTGAAACACTTTCGGAACTGACCGGAATTAAAAAAACAGAATATATATCCAAGCACATAAAGACCTTAATATCTAAAGGCTTAGTCCTTTATAAAGATAAACAGCAACATTCAGGTAATAAAGGAATTTTCGATACCTGTACCTACTACCTTTACAAACCGGAAACTGAGTGGATTCGTATTGATACCGATTTATTGCAAGCAAATGTACCGAATAAACTAAAAGGTTTCCTTATCTTATTAAAGTGTATCTGTCTTAGTAATACGAACTATACCGGATATAATAAAACAGAAATCTGCAAACTACTCGGTCTTTCCCGACCAACATTGGATTCTTATCTTAAATCTTGCATTGACTTAGAACTGATACGGCGAGAAAAGAATGGTTATTCCCTTACAGATACACACCTGTTCATTGTAGATATAAGAAAGACTGGAGATTTTCCGTTTTATGCGACCGTTTGTAAATATTTACAACAACGAAGGCTTGTACCACCTGTTTACGAGAAATCATCTATTTGGAAAATGATATACCATTTCAGCGGTAGTGCAGATTATATGATTGCATCCTTAGAAAAGAAGCATATTCCCCAAGGAGCGAATTGTGCTTGGGCGTATCTCGCAAAAATTCTGAAAGTGGATATGGCAGAAAAGTCCCATCAAGAGAAAGGTTCCTTTATATTATAGATATGAAATGCTTATAAAATAATGAAGCCCAGCGTATAATGTGCTGAACTTCAGTCTTTAGTAAGTAAAGTATATCTGAATTCGATAATCCAAGAGTGAGGGACATTTTTTGAACGGGGTCTATAAAAGTGTTTTTTAGAAAAAAATGTCCTACCCTCTACATAATCTCGCTAATAAGCAAATATCCTCTGTCACCTTTTACCTTACATTCGGAGACAGTGAAAAAATCACTGATAGTTTTACCTGTAATAGCTTTAGGGGGATGTACTCCCAAAAGCCCGTAGATTCGACTGATTTCTTCTTTGATACACTTGCAAGAATACTTATTCCCCACTTGGAAAGAATTCTTTATTAGCTGAATAACTTCTGTTCCCATTGCCTTTTCGCTATACTGCTTCTGTATCATCGCTTCCGTTATTCTCTTTAGAGAGTAGTTCAGTTGCTCAATCACAGCTTTACCTACCGTATCGTATGCTTTAACAATGAAAGGTTCTGCTGCCATCAAGTCCCGTTTGTATTCCAATTCCATTTCAGTAGTACATTCTCCGAGCATTTCCAGTTGACGGACAATTTCCTTGCGTTTCTCCTTAATGGATTGTGACTTGTTCTCTCTCTTCAAACGTTCACTATCCCCTACAGAGTAGTAGAAGCCTTCGTGATAAGGCAGGAAGGAAGTGCGGTTATTGTATGCTTCACAGAGACTATTTTCATCATGGTAGTAATTCTTCATTATCTCTTCGTCCATATAGTTGTCAATTGCAAACCAGTTCTCTTTGCCGTCCTTATCCAACATACGGTTGAATGGCAAGCTTTCCAATGCAGCACGGTAAGCGTCACGGGATGCCCTGTCAGAAGCACAATCATAGAAATTCTTCATAGTCCGGTAGATTTCCTTGCTGCAAATAAGATAGCCTCTTATTTCATCCTGTGTTCTTTGTGGTAACCCTTTATTGGTATTGCTAATATGGGTGATTGATGATATTCCGTTTCTGAAACGTCCCACTATCTGAATGGCATCCGTATGAGGGTCAATCATCGTATGTTCAGCAAAGAAGACATCGGTCAGCATGATTACATCCGGTCTTTCTTCCAGTTCTATGTCTACCGCATTGAAGAAACGGCTCGTGAAGAAATTGTATCGCTTCATTTTGCTTTTATCCCATTGCTCGGAAGCATTTTTGAACTTGTTCCTTTTCAGCTTTTCCACACTTTTCGGGGCACAGAATACAGCCGATTGTTCCAATAAATCCAACTGCTTCATCAGTGCATAGACTATATCTGTAGAATTAATGAAAATACAGCAAGGTTCCGCTTTGCCTCTCTGTTTTTGAAGAGTATCCTTGAATGTTTGCAGTGTATTGTTGGTATGGTACAGCCGTATTTCCTTGCTATAATCAAAAGTGGGCTCTACCTCTACTGTTTGAAATTGCTGTTCTTTAAAACGGGGATCACTCAGTTCTATTGGTGTGGCTGATACCAACGCCTTGCGTTCAAATCGGAAGAAATCATGCAGGGGCAGGGCTATGTCACTCCGGTAATCCGCATCTTTTACGAGCTTGTGGCATTCGTCAAACAGGAGGAAGCAACTACTATATATATCCACTTCCAGTTCTTCAAATGCTGATTTTATCTTCGGGAAGCTTTCGGGAGTAGTCAGTAGCTTATAATGTTTCTTAACTGATTTCTCCAAATAGGTCACGATAGCATCGGTGTAAACTCCTTCATATACTCCGAATAGGTTATCATCCTTATGTTTTGGATCATTGCATTTACCGATAATTACAGGAATATTCGGTTCTATGATGATGGAGTTCCGTTTTGCTTTGATTTCACCGTAAGTAGCACCAAGTCCGGTCAACTTCTTATACAGGATTGTGTTGGTCGGGATTTCGGGAAGAACTTCGGTAAGGTATTGCACCTTACCGAGTTCGTTCATACTGACATTAATTGTCACTTTCTTCATCATTGGAATCTGCCGTATTATTCACTGCATTTTCGTACTCTTGCTCCTTCATTGCGTCATAATCAGGTGTGTCCTGCAATAGATTGCTGGGAGTACTGGCTTCTTGAACATACTTGCTTAATTCATCAAATGGTTTAACTTTTACTGTTGTCATAATATAAAAAATTAATAGATTAATAAAAATGGGGAAGGAGTTCTCCCTCCCCGTGAATAATTTGTTTATGCGATCAAATCTCTTTCTATCAGATAATCTAAAAGTTCTGTTGTTCTCGTTAAACGGAAGAAGATTTTCCCTTTCATGTAAGATGCGTATCCGCTTATGGAGTCACTCTTTTCACGGAACAAGGGGACAAACTGCAATCTTCTTTCATCATGTGCAGCCAACTGTCTGAAAATTGTAAGTTGAAAATCATTGTCTTCATTCTCACTGAAAGCTGCTGTTTTATTGGGGTCAAAGCCAAAGTCCTCGATTTCTCCAGTCTGCAAATAATTACGCAACCAATTCAGACCTTCTTGATTCAATATTAGTTTGAAACCGGAGATTTTTTTTGATTCAATCCAAGCACATGGAAAATTGTCTTTGCTTGTGAAGAACTTAACTCCTAATTGCTCACCTCTTTTCATCATAACCTTCAATGTGTTCATTGCACTTTCGTTGTCATACTTGTTTTCAATTCTCTTTTCAACAAAATTTAATTTCATAATTTTCTTTTTTATTAGTTATACGTTATCAATCTCAAACGAGGTGCGCACCGTGTTTTTGATTATGATGCAAACTTATAGAGAAGTGAGGACGTATGAAATGAAGAAAAAAACATAAAGAATTCCCTTTTTTTATGTTTAATTCTTTATGTAGAAAAGCGAACTGTAACATATTGTATATTAACGATATATTTTTAATAAAATAGTTTTTTAATTAAATTCGGGAGCATTATCTTTTTTTATTTTATGTGTTTTACCAATAGGATTTCAGATGTTCAACTGGATTATTGGGAGACGTTTTACACATGGGAATTCTCCACCAGTTGGGACGAACTTCATATTTCTGTAGATTCCTGATTGTAGCACGTAGATTCAGTATGTCATTTTTAGAACTGTCCTCGTCAATCAATCGAAGGTACACAAGAAGCGATAGTATGAACTTCCCTTCATTATCTGTAAGCCCTTTGCCTTTAGCTGCGAAAGAAGAATGACGCAACAGATTATATATACTCAGGGTTACTGTATCAAGAATTGCATTTTCACGTTTCCTGCCTCTTTTACCTGTAGTGGGGTAATCCTTATTAAGCTCCGCTTCTGCTTCCTCCAAAGAAGGTATGCCTAAATATTTATCAAGATAAGGAGTTATCATATTGAGAAACCAGTTGTCATCATTGGTTAGCTCTATCTTCCGTTTGTTATACTCAATCGTAATCGTGTTATTCTTCGTCTTTTTCTTCTCATGGAACATCTTATATAAGTTCAGCATATCAGGGCGGACGGAGTATGTGTATTGTATCTGTTCAGGGTCTGCAACGTAGTCTCCAAAGTCGAAATAGCCATTTGTCTGCGTATATTTATAATAGATGGCTACAATAAGAAGAATTCCATTAAATATGTCTTGATCTTGTCCTTCACAAGCTGAGTCTTCGTTTGTGTCGTACAAGTTCCACAGATTCAAAATATAGTCAGCTTCGAAATCGCCACTTTCGAGAACGAGATTCTTTCCAACGGTCAGACTGAATTTATATTTGTCTTCGTCTGTTCCCCTGTTTGGATATGGGATGTCCTGCTCTTCTTTTTTTATTGATAGATACAGGTCTTGCACTTCTACAGGGAATTGCTTGCCAAGAAGATATACATCTGAAATGTAATCCAATTCATTATGGAGCATTGAAAGGCTGAAACCTGTTTCGTCAGTCAGCCATGATTCTATTCTTTTTAATGAAGAGATAGGTATTATCTGATATTCCATGTTTTATTTTTGAGTGTAAAGATAAAAAAATGCCACCTTACCGTAAAAATAAAGTGGCATTTTTTTTAGAGAAGGTTCTTCATAGCTGCATCTATCTGTTCATTATCAAAACTATCAAGGTATATTTGAGTTGTCGCTATATCAGAGTGTCCTAATGCTTCACTGATTAGTGCTATGTTTACCCCTGATTTTTTTAGAACGCTGGCAAATGAATGCCTTGCAACGTAGGTTGTAAGATTGGCTTCAACCCCCAAGTCTGTTGCAAGTAGTTTTAAGTTCTTATTGACTTTACCAAGTATTTTATGTATTCTGTTTTGTTTTTGTAATGCGGTTCTATGTATATGGCTATCTAAAATTGGAAACAGATAGCCTTTACTTTCTTTTGAATACTTTTCGATTATCTGCATGGCTTCTTGCGGTATTCCTATTTTGATTAGCTTTTTTGTCTTTTGACGAATATAGTGTAACCTGCCATTTTGAATATTCTCTTTTGTTAGATTGGCTATGTCTGTGAAGTTGATTCCACCACATAGATAGCTGAACACGAATATGTCTTTGCTCAACTCTATGTATTGCTGCTTTCCTGTAGGCTGTACTTCGGTTGTGAATTTCAGTACGTCTGTTTTGGCAATAGCTCTCTTTT
>OGQD01001897.1_pt1 | contig 12517 bp, 8 predicted proteins | sample 1553091 | NCBI WGS metagenome assembly OGQD01 (sample SAMEA2580290, study PRJEB22360) | human gut metagenome | biome: human gut; feature: human-associated habitat; material: faeces | place: Denmark | collected 2008/2010
TAGCCCATCAGGCTGGCGGCGCCGTTTCCGGAGGGCCCCGCCGCTGTACCGGCAGGCGGGCATTCCGGTCAGCTACGTCGGGCATCCCATGGCCGACAGCATTCCGCTGACCACCGACCGCCTCGCCGTCTGCGAAAAACTGGGCCTGCCCAATGCCGTGCCGATTTTCGCCCTGCTGCCCGGCAGCCGGCGCGGCGAACTGGAAAGCATGGCCGATACCTTCATCCAGACCGCCCGCCTGATCCGCGAACGCTACCAGCCGCAGGCGCAATTCGTGGTGCCGCTGGCGACCCGCGAAACGCGCCTGCAGTTCGAGGCCGCGCTGTATCGCCAGCAGGCGGCGGACATGCCTTTCCGCCTCTTGTTCGGCCACGCCCAGGACGCCGTCGGCGCGGCGCACGCGGCGCTGATCGCCAGCGGCACGGCCACGCTGGAAGCGGCCCTCATCAAACGGCCAATGGTCATCACCTACAAGATCGCCCGGTTTTCCTACTGGCTGATGAAGCGCATGGCCTACCTGCCCTACGTCGGCCTGCCCAACGTGCTGTGCGGGCGCTTCGTGGTGCCGGAATTCCTGCAGGATGCGGCGACCCCGGAAAACCTCGCCGAAGCCCTGAATCAGCTTTACGTCGATAAGGAAAACGCGGCGGCGATCGAAGCGGCATTTACCGATCTGCACCTGCAACTACGCCAGAACACGGCGGAAAAGGCCGCCCAGGCGGTGCTCGAATGCCTGCGCTGATCGTCCCGCAAGGCCGGGTCTGCGGCGTCGACGAGGCCGGGCGCGGGCCGCTGGCCGGGCCGGTGGTGGCGGCCGCGGTGATCCTCGATCCGGCGCGGCCCATCGCCGGCCTGAACGACTCCAAGAAACTCTCGGCCAGAAAACGCGAGGCATTGGCGCTGACGATCCGGGAGCAGGCGCTGGCCTGGGCCGTGGCCGAAGCCAGCGTGGAAGAAATCGACCGCCTGAACATCCTGCATGCCAGCCTACTCGCCATGCAGCGGGCGGTGGCCGCTTTGCAGGTCGTTCCCGAACGCGCCCTGATCGACGGCAACCGCTGCCCGCAACTCGCCATGCCGGCCGAAGCCGTGGTGCAGGGCGACGCCAAGGTGGCCTCCATCGCCGCCGCCTCCATCCTCGCCAAGACGGTGCGCGACGCAGGCATGCTGGCGCTCCATGCGCGCTATCCGCAGTACGGTTTCGACCGCCACATGGGCTACCCGACCGCCGCCCACTGCGCCGCGCTCGCCGCCCACGGCGCATCGCCCGTGCATCGCAAGAGCTTCGCGCCGGTCGCCCGGCAGCTGGCGCTGCTGCCATGAAGGAAATCCACTCGCGCGACAACGCCTTCTACAAGGGGCTGAAAAAACTCGCCGAATCGGCGCGCGAGCGCAAGAAGCGCGGCCTGACCCTGCTCGACGGCCTGCATCTGGTCGAAGCCTGGGAAAAGCAGTACGGCGCGCTGGAAACGCTGATCGTCAGCCACAGCGCCCGGCGGAACCGGGAAATTCTCGCCTGGCTCGGCACGCGGCCGGTAACGCTGGTCAGCGACGCCCTGCTGCGCGAACTGGGGCTGGTCGAGACGCCGAGCGGCATCGTCGCCGTCGTGTCCATCCCGCAGCCGGCGCTGCAACCCGATCCTGCCAGCGATGCGCTCCTCCTCGACGGCGTGCAGGACCCCGGCAACCTCGGCACCCTGCTGCGCACTGCGGCGGCGGCCGGCGTGCGGCAAGTGCTGCTCAGCCCGGACTGCACCGCCCCGTGGTCGCCCAAGGTGCTGCGCGCCGGGCAGGGCGCGCATTTTCTGCTGGCGATTCATGAATCGGTCGATCTGCCGGATTTCGTCGGAAATTATCGCGGCAGCACCCTGGCGACCTGCCTGGAAGGCGCGCAATCCCTGTACGAAACCCACTGGAGAGCGCCCGCTGCCTGGATTTTTGGCGCGGAAGGGCAAGGAGTGCGCCCGGAACTGATCGCCGCCGCGCAATATCGCGTGTGCATTCCCATGCCGGGCGGGGTTGAATCCCTGAACGTGGGCGTGGCAGCGGCAGTCTGCCTGTTCGAACAGGTGCGCCGCCGTCTGGTGCCGTTCAGTCCTGATGCTGTTCAGTCCTGAATCAAGCGAAAAACCTTGTTTTTGGACGCGGATGAACGCCGGTTTTTTTGGGAATTTATTGCTTTTTGGCGAAATGTTCGTCGCAACAATCAAGCCTGAGCGCGTTCGCGCAGCCAAGCGGCAAATTCGCTGCCGACCTCGCCGTGCTGTTCGCCCAGATCGACGGTGGCTTGCAGAAAGCCGAGCTTGCTGCCGCAATCGTAGCGGGTGCCGCGGTAGCGGTAGGCGAATACCTTCTCCCGGCGCAGCAGGCGGGCGATGCCGTCGGTAAGCTGGATCTCGCCCCCGACGCCGCGCGGCAGACTGGCGAGCTCGTTGAAAATACCGTGGGTCAGGATGTAGCGTCCGGCCACCGCCAGCGTCGTCGGCGCGTCTTCCGGGGTGGGTTTTTCCACGATGCCGTTGACGTCGACGAGCTGCTCGCCGAGCGCGTTGCCGCTGACGATGCCGTAGCGGCGCGTGTGTTCGAGCGGCACGTCCTGCACGGCAAGGATGCTCGCCCGCCATTCGGCGTATTGCCCGACCATCTGCGCCATGACCGGAGGCTCGCCCACCATCAGATCGTCCGCCAGCAGGACGGCAAAGGCTTCCTGGCCGACCAGTTCGCGCGCGCAGAGCACGGCGTGCCCCAGTCCGAGGGCGCGCGGCTGGCGCACGTAGGTGCAGATCATGTCGTCCGGGGCAATGCTGCGGGCGGCCTCCAGCAGTTCGGTCTTGCCAGCGCGCTCCAGTTCGCTTTCCAGTTCGTAGGCGGTATCGAAATGGTCTTCCACGCTGCGCTTGGTGCGCCCGGTGACGAAGATCATCTGGCGGATACCGGCGGCGTAGGCTTCTTCCACCGCGTACTGGATCAGGGGCTTGTCCACCACCGGCAGCATCTCCTTGGCAGAAGCCTTGGTGGCGGGCAGGAAGCGGGTGCCGAGGCCGGCGATGGGGAAAACGGCTTTGCTGATTCTGGGCATTTCGATCACGGGAAAAGGGGTTAGCGCAGATTGAGTTCCTGCAGGATGGTGGCGGATATTTCCTCGATGGATTTGGTGGTCGAATCGAGCCAGCGGATGCCTTCGCGGCGCATCATCTTTTCCGCCTCGGCGACTTCGTGGCGGCAATTCGTCAGGGAGGCGTATTTGCTGTTGGCGCGGCGTTCCTCGCGGATCTGGTGCAGGCGCTCGGGTTCGATGGTGAGGCCGAACAGCTTGCTGCGGTGTTTTTCCAGCGTGCCGGGCAGGCGGCCACGGTCGAAATCTTCCGGGATGAGCGGGAAATTGGCGGCTTTCAGGCCGAACTGCATGGCGAGGTAGAGCGAGGTCGGCGTCTTGCCGCAGCGGGAGACGGCGACCAGGATGACGTCGGCTTCGGCCAGATCGCGGTCGGTGATGCCGTCGTCGTGGGCCAGCGTATAGTTGATGGCTTCGATGCGCTGCTTGTAATCCAGACTGTCGGCCTTGCCGTGCGAGCGCCCGGCGGTGTGGCTGGATTTCAGGCCGAGTTCGGCTTCCAGCGGGGCGAGGAAGCTGTCGAAATAGGACAGACAGAAGGCGTCGGCCTGATGCACGATGGCTGCAACGTCCCTGTTGACCAGCGTGGTGAACACGATGGGGCGCATGCCGTCGATCTCGCCTTGGGCGTTGATGCGCTGCAGCGCATCCTGCGCTTTGTCGACGTTGTCGAGAAAGGGTATGCGCACCAGCTTGAATTCGACATCCTCGAACTGCGTCAGCAGGCTATGGCCCAGCGCCTCCGCCGTGAGGCCGGTGCTGTCGGAGACGAAAAACACGGTGCGCTTGATCATGCGTATGGGCTTGGGCTGGGCAAAGGTCGAATTCTAACCGATGCGCCCAGGCTTACTGCTTGCGCTGGCAAAGAAGTGTTTATTAGTATTTTATGATTTAATCCGCATTCCCCTACCGAGAACGAGGACTCATCATGACTATCCAGAAAAGCAGAATTTTCCTGAGCGGCCTGTGTCTGGCCTTTTGCGCCGCGGCGCACGCCGCGGACTGGACGCCGGGCAGCGAGGACTGGGCGAACCTGCCGGAAATCAAGCGCAGCAAGGCCGCCCTGTACCTGACCCCGGCGCTCGCTTATGACATGAAGCGGCAGAATCCCGAGCAGGTCGCCCTGTTCGACATCCGCACGCGGGCCGAGGCGATGTACGTCGGCTGGCCGGGCAATGCCGACGCGCTGGTGCCGTTTGCCGAGCATCCGCCGGCGCTGGCCGATTGGGACGACAAGCGGCACATGTACAAGCTCGAACAGAATCCTGATTTCGTGCCGGAAATCGAGCGCCGCCTGGCTCAGATGAGGCTCGACAAGTCGGCCGTGATCATCCTCATCTGCCGCTCCGGCGACCGCAGCTCGAAAGCGGCGGATCGCCTGCTGGCCGCCGGTTACGGCAAGGTGTACAGCGTCGCCGAAGGCTTCGAGGGCGACATGGCGAAGGAAGGGCCGTATGCCGGGCAGCGCGCGGTGAATGGCTGGAAGAACACCGGCCTGCCGTGGACGTACAAGCTCGACAAGGCCAGGATGTATTTCCCGCGCTAACTCCCGCGCTAAGGAGGTTCTGAATCAAGCAAACCCGTTCGGGCTGAGTCTGTCGAAGCCCTTGATTGGGCAGGTGATGCCCTTCGACAAGCTCAGGGCAAACGGATTGGTTCAGCGCTTCCCTAACTCCCGCGCTGATCCGCGCCGGATTCCTCGCGAAAAAAACGCCGAGGCAGGCCAGGGTCTGCCCCGGCGTTTTTTTCGGGCGGATTACGCAATCAGCCGCGTACCCGCAGTTCCGAATAGCCGATGCCGCTGTTCTTCCGCACTTCGATCTGCACCGGAATGCGCTCTTTCAGGCCGGGGACGTGGCTGATGATGCCGATGGCCTTGCCGCTGGCGTTCAGGCTGTCCAGCGCGTCCAGCGCCAGATCGAGGTTGTCGGCATCCAGCGTGCCGAAGCCTTCGTCGAGAAAGAGGGAATCGATCGAGGTCTTGTGGCTGACCAGATCGGAAAGCGCCAGCGCCAGCGCCAGACTGACCAGAAAACTTTCGCCGCCGGAGAGCGTGCGCGTGTCGCGGCGGGCGTCGCTCTGCCAGCTATCGACGATGTCGAGTTCCAGTTCGCAGCTGGTCCTGCGCGCCAGCGCGTAGCGCCCGTGCAGGCGGGCAAGGTGCCGGTTGGCGAGTTGCAGCAGGTGATCGAGCGTCAGCCCCTGGGCGAATTTCCGGTATTTGTCGCCCTTGGCCGAGCCGATCAGGCCGTCCAGATGCTGCCAGAAATCGCTGTCGGCGCGTTTTTCGGCGATTTCGGCAAATAGCGCCTGCTGGCTGGCGCGCGCCTGGGCGTCCCGTTCGAGCAGGGCGCGCTGCGCGCCCAGGGCTTCGCTGTTTTCGCGCTGCGCTGCGCCGAGTTCGGTGAGTTGCCTGTCCAGTTCCGGCAGCGGTGGCAGCGGCGGGGCGTCGGCCAGCCGCGCCTGTTGTTTTTGCAGCCTGTCCTGAGCAGCATGATGCAGGGCGGCGGCCTGTTGCAATGCCTCGCGTCGGGCGTTTTGCCTCTCTGCCAGTTGCGCGCGCAGTTCGGCGGGCAGCAGGGCGGCCTGCCAGGCGGCAGGATCGGCGAAGGGGCTGGCCGCGAGGGCGCTTTGCCAAGTCAGTTCGGCCTCCTGCGCGGCTTTTTCCTGCTGCTGCGCGTCTTTCTGCAACTGGCCGAGTTGCCCGGCGAGCTGGCTGAGGTCGTTGTTGAGCGCTTCGATTGTGCTCTGGCAGTCGGTCAGGGCTTGCGCAGGGTCGGCCGGGTTTTCTTCTTCGGACGATGTGGACGCTACCGGCGACCAGGGCGGCAAGGGAATGTGCCGGGCGTTCAGGCGTTCCTGCCAGCGCCGGTGCTCCGCCTGCCGCATTTCGAGCGCGGCTTGCTGACGGGTGAGCAGCGGGGCGATCTGGTGGCGGCGGCTTTGCTGCTGCTGCCAGCGCTGCCATTCGCTCTCGCGCGCTTGCAGCCAGCTTGGGGCGGCGGTGGCTTCTTCGGGCGCGGCGAAGCCGTGTTCGGTGCAATGGGCGCGCAGGTCGGAAGTGTGCTGCCCGAGTTTCTCGCGCGTCGCTGCCAAGGCTTGCCGGAGTTCGGTTTGCCGCGTCTGGAGCGTCGTCTGCTTCTGTTCCAGCAGCTTGCTCTGGTTGTCCGCGTTTTGCAGCGCCTGTTCGGCCTGCGCGTGCTGCTGGCGGGCCGCATTGAGCGCCTGCTCGCCGGTTTCGCTCTGGCGCAGATGGCTTTCCAGTTGCCGGGCGCGTGTCTCGGCGGCCAGCAGCAATGTCTGAATGCTTTCCGGCGTTTGCCAGAGATCGGCGCTGGCTGGCTGGTTCAGTTGCCGGTTTGGTTGCTGGTTCAGCGCCGTCCAGCGCTGTTGCAGGCGCGTTTCTTCCTCGGCGAGGCGTTCGAGTTCCTTGCGGCTGGGGGGCCGCCCCGCGCCAGGGGAACGGCCCCCCGGAGAAAGATCCAGCCGCGCTTCCTGGGCGGCGTGCCCGGCATTGGCTTGCTGGCCTTTGTCGGTGAGGGCATCCAGTTCGGCCTGTTTTTCCTGCAAGGCGCGGCGGCTGGCGTCGATGTCGAGCGTCTGGTAGCGCGCGATGGCGGGATGCTCGCTGGCCCCGCACAGCGGACAGGCTTCGCCCGGATGCAGGCGTTGCCGGTGCGCTTCGAGGCTTTCAATGAGCCGTTCCTGTTCGAGGATTTTTTGTTTGTCGGCAACCTGGGCTTTCAGGTTTTCATAGGTTTTGCGCAGTTCGGCGAGCGCGGCTTTCTGCTGCGCCAGGAGGGTTTCCTGCTGCCGCGCTTCCTTTTCCAGCTCGGCCTGCCGCTCGCGCAGGCTGCGGCGCTGGCCGGCGAGGTCGGCGGCTTGCCGCAACAGGCCGTGTTCGCCCTGCGCCTTCTGCCATTGCTGCCGCCAGTCGGCAAGCGTCTGTCCGGCCAGGTGCTTCTGCTGCGCCTCCTCGGCACCGCGCAACGCTGCTGCGGCTTGCCGGTGGGCGGCGGCAAAGGTTTTCTGCTGCGCCTGTTGCGCGGCGATCTGCTGTGCCAGCGCCTCTTGCTCCTGCGCCAGTCCTTGCAATTGTTTTTCCTGCGCCGTGCCTTCGGCGGTGAGCGCGGCGCTGTGGGCGAAATGGGCCTGCCAGCGGGCGAGCAGTTCGCCCAGGCGGGCGTGGGGCGCGTGCTCGGCGAGAAAGGTGTCGAGGCGCTGGGCTTCGTCGCGCAATTGCTGCACGGCTTGCGCCTCCGCTTGCGCGGCCTGCGCGGCGAGGCGGCAGGCTTGCTGGTGCAGGGTCTGGCTTTGCGCCTGTCCGGTCTGTTGCTGCTGTTGCAGTTTTTCCGTAGCGCGGCGCGTGCGGGCCAGCGTTTCCTGCGCTTCCTGCCAGTGCTTGAACGGAATCTGCAAGGCTTGCGCCGGCAGGTCGGTGTCGAGCCGGGCGCGTTCCGGGGCGAGGGCGGCGAGGGCGGCTTGCTGCGCCTGTAGCGCCGCTTCGCTGCGGGCGAGTTCCTGCGCCGCCTGATCGAGATCGAGGCGCTGCTGGCGCAGCCCTTGCAGGGTTTGCAGTTGCGCTTGCAGGGCGTTTTGCGCCTGGCCCAAAGCGTCGATGCGCGCCGTCAGCGCGGCGAGTTCGTCCGCATCGAGCAGCGCAACGCCGGCGGCGCGGGCCTGGCGTTCGGCCAGCGCCTGTTTTCTGGCGCGCGCGGTTTCAAAGACGCGGCGGGAGATTTCGCCGTAGATTTCGCTGCCGGTGAGTTCTTCCAGCAGTTCGGCGCGCTCGTTGGCGCTGGCGTTGAGAAAGGCGGCGAAACCGCCCTGGGCGAGCAGGATGGATTTGGTGAAGCGGGGAAAATCGAGGCCGGTGATTTCGGCGATGCGTTTGAGCTTGTCGGCGCTGTGCGTGCTGATGATCCGGTCGCCTTCCGGGTGGCAAGCCGCCAGTTCGACCTTCGGCGCTTGCAGCGCGCCGCCCGCCTTGTCGCGCGCCCGGCGCTGGCTCCAGAAGGCGCGGTAAGGCTGGTTCCTGACTTCGAATTCCACCTCGGCCAGACAGTCGGCGGTGTGGCGCGTCATGATGTCGTTGTCGCTGGCGGAAATTTTGTCCAGGCGCGGCGTCTGGTGATAGAGCGCGAGACAGATGGCATCCAGCAAGGTGGATTTGCCCGCGCCGGTGGGGCCGGTGATGGCGAACAGGCCGTTGTCGGCAAAGGGCGCCCGGGTGAAGTCGATGGTCCACTCGCCCTTGAGCGAATTCAGGTTTTTCAGGCGTAGCCGCAGGATTTTCATGCGCCGGCCTCGCCGTTCTCAGCGATGCCGTGCTCGATTTCGGCCAGCGTCGCCCGGTAGCGGGCCTGCAATTCGGCGCTCAGCGCGTCGTCCAGGTTTTCCGCGGCCAGGCGGCGGGCAAAGACTTCGGCGGGCGTCAGTTCGTCCAGGCGCTCCTGCCGGATGGGCGTGAGCGCCTGCGCTTGCTGGCTGCGGGCGCGGCGGATGCAGAGAATTTCCAGCGGCCAGCCGGCGGTGAGGTCGGCCAGCCGGCTGGGCAGGTCGGCCAGGTAATCCTCGCCCTCCACCGTGATTTCCAGCCAGGCCGGGTGTTCGCTGCTGCCGTGCGCAGCGGCGGCGCCGATGGCGGCGGCGAGCTCGTCGAGTTTGCCGCGCAGGCTGAACATGGGTTGAAAACAGGGCACCGGCAAAGGCGTGATTTCCCGCAAGCCGTCTGCATCGAGCTCGACCATGAGCATCTCTTTTTGCTGGCGGCTTTCGTCGAAACCGAGCGCCAAGGGGGAACCGCTGTAACGAATGTGTGGCGCAACCCGTTGTGGCCGGTGGATGTGGCCAAGCGCGATGTAATCGGCGGGCGGAAAGGCTTGCGCCGAAAATGCTGCCAGACTGCCGACGTAGATGTCGCGTACCGAATCGCTCATCTGCGCGCCGACCGTCGTCAGATGCCCCGTCATGACGATGGGCAGGCGCTTGCCCCGGGTTTTCTCGCGGTTTTCCTGCGCTGCCAGAAGCGCGGCATACACCGCGCCATAGTGCGCCTCAATGGCGTTTTGCAGCGCCAGTTCCTTGTCTGCTGCGCTCTGCCCGCCCTGGCTGCCGATCAGATCGCGCGGGCGCAGGAAGGGCAGGGCGCCGAGCAGGCAGCCCTCCTCGCCGCTGCGGTCCTTGAGGACGTGCACGTGCTTTTCCGGTGCCTGCGCGCGCGCCACGACCCGCGCGCCCAGGCGGGCGAACAGATCGCGGCTTTCTTCCAGCGTCGCGACGGCGTCGTGATTGCCGCCCAGCAGCACGAGCGGCACGCAGGCTTCGTGCAGACGCAGCACCAGCGTGTTGTACAGCTCACGCGCATAACTGGGCGGCGTGCCGGTGTCGAACAGATCGCCAGCAATCAAAACCGCGTCGATAGCGTGTTCGTTGACGCAGGCCAGCAGCCAGTCGATCAACGCCAGATGCTCGGCCTGCCGGCTCTTGCCCATGAAGCTCTGGCCCAGGTGCCAGTCCGAGGTATGAAGGAGACGCATCTGGCCGCCACGGTGCAAAAGCCCGCATTGTACGGTTTTGCGGTGGAGGGGGATCGCGCGTTCGTCGACGTCGACGCGCAGCGGTAATATTGCCAAAGAAGCGTATCAATGACATGCTTGGCCGCGCGCCGAGGTCGGGGAACTCCCTGGACACTCGAGGGCAAGGCGCTGCAACCGTCGCTGCGATGGTTTTCCATCGCACGGGTTCTTGCCGGGTGCCGATGTTTCTCCTGCCACTTTTTCTACGATGAAATCCCTGCCCCGCCAACTGGCCATACCCGTTCTCGCTCTGCCACGCTTTACCAAGCGGATGGTGGCGCTGGTTTTCGACGTTGCCCTCTGCGTGCTGGCCGTCTGGCTGGCGTTTTATCTGCGCCTGGGCGATTTCGTGTCGCTGGTCGGGCGGCCTTTGTGGGCGGTCGGCATATCGGTGGGGCTGGCGGTGCCCATCTTCATCGTTTCCGGACTCTATCGCGCCATTTTCCGTTACAACGGCTGGCCGGCCTTGCTGGCGGTGGCGCGGGCAGTGGGCCTGTACGGAGTGGTCTATGCGGCGATTTTCATGGCGCTGGGCGTGCCTGGCGTGCCGCGCACGGTGGGCGTCATTCAGCCGATTCTGCTGTTGCTGATGGTCGGTGTTTCGCGCCTGCTGGTGCGTCTGTGGCTGGGCAATGAATACCAGACCCTGCTGCGCCGGGCGGCGCGGCCCAAGGTGCTGATTTATGGGGCAGGGGCCAGCGGGCGGCAACTGGCGCAGGCGATGCTCCATAACACCGAGATGCAGGTGGTGGGGTTTCTCGACGACGATGACCGCCTGCATGGGCATGTGCTCAATGGCCAGCCCATTTATCGCCCGGAAGATTTGCCGGAACTGGTCAAGGCGCGCGGCATTGCCGACGTGCTGCTCGCCATGCCGCGCATTTCACGCCAGCGGCGCAACGAAATTCTCGCCCAGATCCGCACGGCGCACGTTGCCGTGCGCACCTTGCCCAATCTGGTCGATCTGGCGCAGGGCAAGATCAGCGTTTCCGATCTGCGCGAGCTGGATATCGACGATCTGCTCGGACGCGAGCCGGTGATGCCCAATCACATCCTGCTGGCCCGCAACATTCTCGACAAGGTGGTGCTGGTGACAGGGGCTGGCGGCTCGATCGGCAGCGAACTGTGCCGGCAGATCCTGGCCGTGGGGCCGGCAAAACTCCTGCTCGTCGAGTTGAGCGAATTCGCGCTCTACGCCATTCACCAGGAACTCGAAAGCAAACTGGCCGGGCAGAAAACCGTGCTCGTGCCGCTGCTTGCCTCAGTGCAGGATGCGGAGCGCATGCGCGAAATCATGTCCACCTGGCACCCGGATACGGTGTATCACGCCGCCGCCTACAAGCACGTGCCGCTGGTCGAGCACAATCCGGCCGAGGGGATCAAGAACAACGTCCTGGGCACGCTGCGCACCGCGCAGGCGGCGGCCGAGAACGGCGTCGCCGATTTCGTGCTGATCAGCACCGACAAGGCCGTGCGTCCGACCAACATCATGGGGGCCAGCAAGCGGCTCGCAGAAATGGCGCTGCAGGCGCTGGCTGCGGCTTCTGCCCACACCAAGTTCAGCATGGTGCGTTTTGGCAACGTGCTTGGTTCTTCCGGTTCGGTCGTGCCCAAGTTCCGCCAGCAGCTCCGGGACGGCGGGCCGATCACCCTGACGCACCCGGAAATCACCCGCTATTTCATGACCATACCCGAATCCGCCCAACTGGTGATCCAGGCCGGAGCCATGGCCAAAGGCGGCGACGTGTTCGTGCTGGACATGGGCGAATCGGTGAGGATCATCGACCTCGCCCGGCGCATGATCGAACTTTCCGGTCTGAGCGTACGCGACGAAGCCAACACCGAAGGTGACATCGAAATCACCACCACCGGCCTGCGACCCGGTGAAAAGCTGTACGAAGAACTCCTGATCGGCGACAACCCCCAGCCCACCAGCCACCCACGCATCATGAAAGCGCACGAGGAATTCCTGCCCTGGGACGATCTTTCCCAGCGCCTGGAAGCGCTGACGCTGGCGCTCGATGCCAACGACGTTGCAGTGATCCGGCAAATGATGACATGCCTCGTCTCCGGCTATGTGCCGGCTGATGCCATTGTGGATTGGGTGTACCTGGAACAGGAAGCTGATACAAGGCGAGTCTTGGCAAGCTGAATATCGTGGCGGTGTTGCCCGTTTCTCGCAGGATGAGCTTCAGCGGTGACCCGCCGATATGAGTGCTGTATCCCGGTTTATGTCAAATGATTTATATGAAAATAATGTATGTTGTAAAACTTTGTGCTTAACGTAGAAAAAGAGCACAGTTCCATCTTTCCTTTCCATTAATTACTTGCAATCCAGTCGTTGAACCTAAACCTCAAGGCTTTGAAGCGGGTATGTGAAATCATCGTCGAGATTTCATTCTTCTTGCCGCGGCAGGCCAGATCGAGGACATTGCGTTCAAGCGTAAGCAAGCAGCGACGGCTAAATTGGAAGAACTGAACCAGTATCGTGACCGCATTCTGGCGGAGGCGTAAACCAGTCAGGTAGGCAGGTCTTTTCGATCAAGCTCGAGGTATGGCTGGCCGGCACCAGCCAGCCAGGGCAGGGTACGGCTGGCGACGCCGAGAATTGAGCGGGCGGGTTATTCTGTGCAAAGCGAAGCACAGTTGCAGAATCCGAGAGTGAGAAAAAGGTTCTGATAAGCATCGTAGTAAACGCCTTTCGTTTTGTTAAACTTCCAACCTCAACACCATCAACTTCACCCTTCGCCTTTCCTTGTCGGCGAAATTGTGATAACTAGGAATTATCGTGACCGGAAAAATCTCGCGGACAGAAGTGCTGGCT
>OGQD01001900.1_pt1 | contig 12514 bp, 9 predicted proteins | sample 1553091 | NCBI WGS metagenome assembly OGQD01 (sample SAMEA2580290, study PRJEB22360) | human gut metagenome | biome: human gut; feature: human-associated habitat; material: faeces | place: Denmark | collected 2008/2010
TTCGTCATCACAACGGACGGCATGGAGAATGCAAGCCGCCGTTATGACAGCGAGACAGTCAAGAAAATGATCGAGCGGCAGAAGGAAAAGTACGGCTGGGAGTTTCTGTTCCTCGGCGCAAATATCGACGCAGTTGAAACGGCAAAGCATTTCGGCATTGGAGCAGACCGAGCGGTCAACTATCACTCTGACCACAAGGGAACGCAGCTCAATTATGAGGTCCTGAGCGAAGCGGTTTCCGCTGTCCGTTGCAGCGTACCTCTGGGTACGAATTGGAAAAAGCGTATCGACGAGGACTACGAGTCCAGAAAGGACGGAAGAAAGTAATGAGAACAATCACCGTAAAAGGGACAGGCAACGTCTCCGCAAGACCGGATTATATTGTCCTTTCTTTGAACATCGAAGTCATTTCCGAAACCTATGATCGAGCGATGACGGAGGCTTCCGAGAGAATCAAAAAATTGCAGGATGCCGCAGTCCTTGTCGGCTATGAAAAAAGCGACTTGAAGACCACGAGCTTTAATGTCCAGACGAGATATGAGAACGTCAAGGATCGGCAAGGAAATTACAAACGGGAGTTTGCGGGATACGCTTGCAGCTATCATCTGAAACTTGCCTTCAACTTTGACAGCAAGCAGCTTGCAAAGGTCATTTCTGCGATTGCGAATTGCGGAGCGCAGCCGGAAATCAGCATTGCATTCACCGTAAAAAATCCTGAAAGGATCAGTGAAGAACTGCTGATCAACGCGACAGAGAATGCCAAAACGAAGGCGGAGATTCTTTGCAAGGTGTCTGGCAATGCGCTGGGGCAGCTACTCAATATCGACTATAGCTGGGGCGAACTCAATGTATTTTCCAGAACAACCTACGATGTCGAGGACTGCATTCAGCCTCTTATGGCGATGAGCAAGTGTGCCGCTCCTGAGATCGAGCCAGACGATATTGACGTATCTGACACCGTGACTTTTACATGGGGAATCACATGATCGAATAAATATTTTGTACCACGACCCCCTATTTTGAATAAAAAAAGTCCGTTGTAAAGTGAAGGGGTATTTTACGGGGAGTCTCTGCGAGGGAATACGATTTTAGAGAATAGCAAGCACAGCCGGTGTATATACACACGGCGATTTCCGATTAAGGAAACCCTCCCCTTAATCGCAGAAATGCTTGTTGGGAAGTCTCCCAAACCCTCTTCCTTTACGAAAGGACGGAACGCCGATGGCAAACAGAACGCGACCAAATCAGATACTCTTCTTCGTCTCCGACGATGAGAAAAGAATCATCAAGGCAAAGATGGCGCAGCTCGGAACAAAGAACATGGGAGCATATCTCCGGAAGATGGCGATTGACGGCTATATCATCAAGGTGGATTACACGCAGCAGAAGAAACTCGCCGCCGCTGTCAGCCGTGTTGCCTCGAATATCAATCAGATTTGCCGCCGCATAAACTCCACTGGACACTTCTATGCGGACGATATTGCAGAGCTGAAAGAAAGGCAGGGTGAGATATGGCAGTTACTAAAATCAAGCCAATCCGAGGAACTGTAAACAAGGCTCTTGCCTATATTCTCGACCCGCAGAAGACCGACGATGCCTTCTATGTTTCCTCCTATGGGTGCGCTGCAAGCGACGCGGCAGCAAAAGAATTTGAATGGACAAGAAACCTTGCAGTGCAGCAAGGAATGCAGATGCCGAAGGTACTTGCCCGTCATCTGATTCAGTCCTTTGACATCGGTGAAGTGACACCGGAAGAAGCGCACGAAGTCGGGAAACAGCTTGCGGACGAATGGCTCAAGGGCAAGTACGAGTATGTGATTGCAACCCACATTGACAAGGGGCATTGCCATAATCACATCATCTTCAATGCTGTGAATTATGTGGACTTCCATGCCTACCGGAGCAACAAGAGAACCTATCGGGAGCTGCGTCAACTCAGCGATGAAATATGCAAAGAACATGGGCTATCTGTGATCCCTCCGTCGCAGAACAAGGGCATGGACTACAAGGAATACACCGAAGCCAAACGCGGCACGAGCTGGAAACAAAAGCTCAAGCAGACCATCGACCGGCTTGTCATCACTGCGAAGGACTACGATGACTTTCTGCGGCTCATGCAGGAAGCCGGTTATGAAATTAAGACCGGCAAATACATTTCCTTCCGCGCTGAAGGTCAGGAGCGATTTACCCGCTCTAAAACCATTGGAGAGAACTACACCGAGGAACGCATCAAGGAACGGATTGCCGGACGGACACCCCGAAGAAGCCAGAGGCAGACCATGCAGAAGGGCATCTCTCTCATCGGAGATATTCAGGAGCGGATCAGGCTCATCGACAGCAAGGGCTATGAGCATAAAGCCAAGCTCACGATCCTCAAGGAAGCGGCGCGGACACTCAACTATCTTACGGAAAACAACTTGCTCCAATACGCCGATCTTGAGAAGAAGGTTGAGGACGTTCACAGCTCCTATGACCGCACCGGCAAGGAGCTGAAAGACGTTGAGGCACGTCTGCGGGAAGTCCAGCCGCTTATCAAAAACATCTCCAACTACCAGCACCTAAAGCCCGTATATGACGCCTTCCAGAAGGCGAAAGACAAGCCGAGTTTCAAGGCAAAGCACGAAGCAGAGCTTGTGATCTTTGAGGCGGCGCGGAGTACACTGCTTGCCATGCAAGGCGATGAAAAGCTGCCGAGCTTGAAGACGCTCCAAGCGGAACAGCAGAGACTTCTTGAAGAGCAGCAGCGGCTTTATGACGAACGTGCGAGGCTCAAAAAGGAAGCTCGGATGATCGACACTTTGAAGGCAAACGTGGACGATTTCCTCAAGCCAAGCGCAGAGCGCGACCAAGAGTATCAACGCAATTCTCAGCGCGAATAAAGAGAAAAGGAAAGGCAGTTTTCATGAGTAACTGCCTTTCCCTTTTTGAAAATCAAAACCATCAAGAACTTGCATCTTTTTTGTGAACTTGTGCATGAGATAATTGCATTCAAAGAGGTTTTCGTGTATAATAGAATGGAAGTCATGATTAGCGGATGAGTAAAGGAGTGCGTATCATGGGAATCAGCTACAAAAAACTTTGGATGCTCCTGATAGAACGAGACATAAAGAAGTCCACCTTCCGGCAAGAGCTTAACCTTGCATCCGGAACATGGACGAAACTGAATAAGGGGGAAGAAGTGTCCCTCTCTATTTTGCTGCGCATCTGCGGCTATTTGAATTGTGACATTGGAGATATTTGTGAGGCTGTGCGGACGGACAACTGATAGGTCCTTTTTCCGTGCGGCTTTTTTATATACCAGTGGAGACGAATTAAATGTTTGTGCGTAGCAGGACTGTTACAAAAAAAGGAGGATAACAGATGGACATTGGCGTAACGATAAGCAAAGTCCGAAAAGAATACAGAGAATACTTACGGGAAACTCACCCGGACTGGGCTGACACGACTATCAGCACCCATGTTTCCGATGCGTTCTATCTGTATCAAAACACTATTGCGCTGTCCTTCTGGAAGTGTTTTGAAAGTGATGCCTCTATGGAGAAAGCGAAAGGCGAAATCTTCGACTACCTAAAACAAGAAGTAATGTCTGATCGAGCAGACGAACGCACTGCACAGTATTATAGAGATTTGAAGCGGCTGAAAGAATTTATTGATTCTAAGGGCGGCGTCAAGACGTATATCGGTTATGAATATGACTGCGAAGTCATTGTCTACAAATATGCTAAGATGGTTTATGATGGCACAATGGAGATGGACGCTGCTGTAAAAGCCATGTGTCAGGAGGTCCCGTGCTTTGGAGAAACCTCGCACAAGCTGACGATCATGCTCTTTGCGTCCATGATGAAGGGCATAAAATACACTCGCAGGTCCAACACTGAAACTACGGTTTACTTCATCGTCCACATTGGGAAAGACTACGGACAGGAGCAAATGGTCAATGCTCTAAAAGCCACTCAGGAGAACATTAAATATTACTACGAGCAAACCGGCAACAAGTCTAACAGCATTCGTAGAGGATGCAAAAAGATCGTCGAAGAGAACAACATTGATATATCCTTCGACGATGAAATCTTTGATGGAATCATTCCGAAGGAGAACACAGATACAGCTCTTTCATCCGACGCTACTGCAACACACTATTGGCTGTACGCAGCGGGTGATGGCTCCGCAAATTGGGAGAATGATTATGCCGAAGGGATTATGGCTATCGGCTGGTCTGACCTTGGCGATCTAATGGAATATAGCTCCAAGGAAGAAATGCGGGCAAAGATGAAAGAGGTCTACGGGGATACTGGCTCATATAAGAATCAGGTTCTTGCTACATGGCAATTTGCAAACGAGCTGAAACCCGGTGATGTCGTCTTTGTTAAAAAAGGCAGAAAACAGATCCTCGGTCGCGGGTTGGTCGAAGGCGAATATGTTTTTGATCCTGAACGCGGTCAATATGCCAATACCCGAAAGGTACGCTGGACAGATAAGGGCGAGTGGGAATTATCAGATCAGGGTGCTATCAAAACGTTGACGGATATTACGTCCTACACAGATTACGTCAAGAAGCTGCAAAACATAATTGACGGAGACAAGCGCGAAGACAGCTTCGACGATGCCGCTGACGAGGAAATCACTTTCGAGCCATACACCGCTGATGATTTTCTGACTGATGTGTATATGGACGAAGATCGGTATAAGGTTCTCAAGTCGCTGCTTCTAACCAAAAAGAATGTAATTCTGCAAGGCGCACCGGGCGTGGGAAAAACCTTCGCAGCAAAGAGACTGGCATTTTCTATCATGGGAGAAAAGGACACCAACCGTGTGAAAATGGTTCAGTTTCATCAGAGTTATAGCTATGAAGATTTCATCATGGGGTTCCGCCCGACGGAGACAGGATTTGAACTGCGAAAGGGCGTATTCTACGAGTTTTGCAGACAAGCGGCTGAGGATGATCGTCCATACTTTTTCATTATCGACGAGATCAACAGAGGCAATCTCAGCAAGATTTTTGGCGAACTCTTCATGTTGATTGAGAGTGATAAACGCGGTGTCGAATTGCAGCTTCTATATGCAGATGAGCAGTTCTCCATTCCAAGTAACGTCTATATCATTGGCATGATGAACACTGCTGACCGTAGCCTCGCCATGCTGGACTACGCACTTAGACGTCGTTTTGCTTTCTTTGAGCTTGCTCCGGCATTTTCGTCTGCTGGATTCAGAGCATACAGAACGAAAGTCAATAACCCGAAGTTTGACCGGCTCATTGCAACAGTTGAGCAGCTTAACGACGTAATTGCAAACGATGACTCGCTTGGTGAGGGGTTCTGTATCGGACATAGCTATTTCTGTACAAACGCAACCATCAACGATGAATGGATGCGGTCTGTTGTCGAATATGAACTGATACCTCTTTTGAAAGAATACTGGTTTGACGAGGCAGTTAAAGTGAAGGATTGGAGCCGCACATTACGCGAGGTAGTCAAATGATCCGTGTCCAGAACGTTTATTATATGCTGGCTTATGCGTTCCAAGTGCTGCATGAGCAAGGGTATAAAAATGTCGCCACCGAAGAGTTTGATAATGTGGCTGAACTTCTGTCTGCTATTCTCTGCCGTGGAGTATCTGTCCAGATAAAGAGAGGCTTAATCAGACAATACATTTCAAGAGAGGAAGCACTTGCGTCTCCCCGTGGGAAACTTGAAATTGGCGAATCCATAAAGACACAGGTTATTCGCAAGAAACAGCTCATTTGCAATTATGATGAGTTTTCGGTTGATGCCTACCCAAACCGAATCATCAAAACAACAATGGATTTGCTGCTTCGTGGAAGTATTTCAAAAGCCAGAAAAAAGGAGATCAGGAAGTTGATGATTTTCTTTGATGGCATCAGCATATTGGACATCCATAGTATCAACTGGGACATTCAATATGATCGCAATAATCAAACATATCGGATGTTGATAGCCGTTTGCCGATTTGTGATAAAAGGTCTTTTGCAGACGACAGCCGATGGCTCAACAAAGATTATGGATTATGCAGATGATCAAACAATGGCGAAGCTATACGAGAAGTTTATTCTCGGATACTATCAGCGTGAGCATCCAGAGTTAAAAGCATACTCTCCACAGATTGCGTGGCAAGTCACAGATGGGTACAGAACGCTCTTGCCGACGATGCAGTCCGACATTGTGATTACGAATAAGGCAGCAAAGAAAACGCTCATCATCGACGCCAAATACTACACGCACAATATGCAAATGAAGGCATCGTACATGACGCAGACACTTCATTCCGGAAATCTGTATCAGATTTTCACCTATGTGAAGAACTGGTCTGCCGCGCCGGATGAGGTCGTTTCCGGTATGCTTTTATATGCGGGAACAGACGATGCGATTCAGCCAAACAATGATTATCAAATGAGCGGGAATCAGATCAGTGTGAAGACATTGGACATGGACTGCGACTTTTCTAAAATTGCAGCGCAGCTCGACAGCATTGCTGATCGGATAAAGTAGAGCGTAGGCACTGGACAGCCGTTCTTCTAATCTCACCGCTTCTTAAACAAGCAGATACGCTCTCCGTGGAAAGGAGCAATCATGAGTATACTTGAAAATCCCATACCGAATGAGGTGTTGGATAATGCAACAAGCCCTCTCACCGATGACAGGGCAGCGTACAAAGACAGCACCTACGAGATCGTTTCAAAGGTGGCTTACCTGATTGGTGTGCCAAAACGCATCTTTGACAACGAACATGAAGCCCCAAAAGTTGAAGTATACAATCGGTTGGACAGTGATAAAACAGCTCGGATTATAAGACATCTTTGCATTGTACGAACTGCGATTGAGCGCAATTTCAAGCGCATCAATGAACGCATGAGATTCCAGTATGAGACCATTCTGAGTATGCCGGAATATGTTCCGCAGGAAAGCATAAACCAGCTAAGTCTTGACGGAGTGAACTTCATCAAAAACACCAGCAAAAAACTGTGCCAACACGTTGTCGAGATTAACAGGTTGATTTGCGATAGAATCAACAACTGCAAGAAGCTCTTTCCACTCTGGATAAATTGGGATTACATTAAAGCACTTTTCGTCATGCCTGATGGTTTGAAGGAAGATGGTACAAGAGAGGCTGCCGACATTTATTACTCTCATTTGCTTTTTTATCCCTATCAGATGTACATAAACTGGCAGCCGGAGGAAGTCGGCAACATTCTTTACAATGATAAGAAGTTCGTTACCTTGCTGTACAGTTGGAACAACGACTATTTCACCGAATATAGCAAAGTCTCAGATGCGGGGAGTTATATCAAAGGAAGTATTTATGAGTTTATTGAGAGCAGCGAAAAGACTGTTATCGTTGTCGATTGTGAAAACTCTGATCCCTACAAGCTGTGTGCTACCTTAAAAAACCTCGATCACGAGTATACACAAAAAATTGCGTCGATCATTCTCTTTGATGATGTGCATACCGCCTCCGCATGGAGGATATTAGACAGCTTCACCGCAATTCATGTTGAACACATGATGATTGAACGGGTGAAGCAAAGCAAGTCACTCGTTGATGTCATGCTTATTGCCCGAACTTGTCAGGAACACTACAAGAATAACGTCGATTCCTTTATTCTTGTTTCCAGCGACTCCGACTACTGGGGGTTAATCTCGTCTCTGCCGGAAGCACGTTTTTTAGTTATGATTGAACGAGAGAACTGCGGACCGGACTTGAAGAATGCACTTCTGAATGCAGGGATATTTTATTGCTATATTGATGACTTCTACTCTGGGAATGCCGAGGACATCAAGCTCGGCGCACTTTTCAAAGAAATGGAGCGTTATATTGACCAAACCGTCAGGCTCAATATCAACGAGATGTTCAGTGCCGCTTTGAAGGCAACGCGCATTGAGATGAGTTCGTCTGAGAAAAAACAGTTCATCGCAAAGTACCTAAAAACAATGCAAATGGAAATTACAGATGATGGTGACGTGGTTTTGCAGTTGAAACGAAAATAAGTCCGGTATTTGGGACACTTGCTATGATAAAATAGAAATGAGGACAGGCTGGCAACCAACAAATGATCCTCAAGTATTGGAGATGAAGATATGGCATACCAAAGCGAAGCGGCTCTTGAACAGCAGTTTATTGAGCAACTGAACAAGCAGGAATATACCACAGTCGCAATTCCTGATTATGACACGCTGGTGGAGAACTTCAAAGTTCAGTTTGAAGCCTTCAATGCGCCAAAGCTGGATACGCCTATCACCGATAAAGAGTGGGAGCGTATCTTCAACCTCATGCTCGGAAAGTCAGTTTTCCAGAGTGCAAAAATCATGAGGGATAAGTTTGTCCTTGAGCGTGAAGATGGTACAAAGGTATATCTGTCCTTCTTTGATCAGGACCACACGAAGAACATTTTCCAAGTTACTCATCAAACGACCGTGGTTGGAAAGTACGTCAATCGTTACGACGTTACGATTCTCGTAAACGGCTTACCCCTGATCCAAGTAGAATTAAAGCGCCGTGGCATTGACATCCGCGAGGCAGTCAATCAGGTCATGCGTTATAAGAAGCACTCCTACAACGGGCTGTATCATTTCATTCAGCTCTTTATTGTCTCCAACGGTGTTGACACAAAGTATTTTGCCAATTCCGACAGAGACTTGATGTATAGCCTTGCTTTCTTCTGGACTGATTTCAATAACGTCCGCATCACCAATTTGAAGGACTTTTCGATTTCTTTCCTTGCAAGGGATCACATCATTAAAATGCTGACACGCTACACCATCCTAAATGATACCGATAAGATTTTGATGGTCATGCGTCCCTATCAGGTTTATGCCGTAGAAGCACTGATCCGTCAGGCAACACTCACAAACCGGAATGCGTATATCTGGCACACAACCGGTGCGGGCAAGACGCTTACATCCTTTAAGACGGCGCAAATCCTCGCAGCAAATCCGAACATCAAGAAAGTCATTTTCCTTGTTGACCGAAAAGACTTGGATTCTCAGACAACCGAAGAGTTTAACAAGTTTGAGGCTGGTTCCGTTGATGTGACAGATCGCACCGATGTCCTTGTCCGCCAGATGAAGGACAAGAACAGGCAGCTTATCGTCACCACGATGCAGAAGATGGCAAACGCTGTAAAGCGCCCTCAGTACGAGAAAGTAATGGACGCATACAAAGACGAGAAGGTTGTCTTTATCATCGACGAGTGCCACCGCAGCCAGTTTGGGGATATGCACAAGGACATTGTGCGGCATTTCAGAAAGGCACAGTTTTTCGGCTTCACGGGGACACCTCGGTTTGAAGTCAACGGTAAAACTGAGGGTAAAATCACGCAAACAACAGAAATGCTCTTTGGTGAGTGTCTTCACAATTACCTGATTAAAGACGCCATCTTCGATAATAATGTTCTGGGCTTCCACATCGAATACATAAAAACAATGGAGGGTGATTTCGACTGGGATGACCCGACACTCGCGGACGCGATTGATATAGGCGAACTCTATATGTCCGATGAGCGAATGTCTCTGATCGCCAATCACATCATCCAGAACCACAAGGCGAAAACCCGAAATGGACAGTATACGGCTATTTTTGCCGTGTCCTCTATTGATGCCCTTGTTAAGTATTACGACATTTTCAAGAAGATCAAGCATGACCTGAATATCAGCGGCATCTTCTCCTACGGGCAGAATGAGGATGCCGAGGGCAAGGACGAGCATAGCCGTGATTCGTTGGAGCGTATCATCAAGGACTATAACGAGATGTACGGGACCAATTTCTCCACAGATACGTTCTCGGCTTATCACAAGGACATCTCTGACCGAGTAAAGGGAAAGAAAACAAAGTCGCTTGATATTCTTATCGTCGTGAATATGTTCCTGACCGGATTTGACAGCAAGCAGCTCTCTGTCCTTTATGTGGACAAGGATTTGAAGTATCATGATCTGCTGCAAGCCTATTCCCGCACAAACCGTGTTGAGAAGGAAACAAAGCCCTTTGGCATTATCATTTGCTACCGCAACCTCAAAAAACGCACCGATGACGCGCTGACACTCTTCTCCAAGAGTCAAGATACCTCTGGCATTGTTGTTCCGGGCTATCAATACTTCGTGGAGAAGTTCAACGAAATGGTGATGAAGCTCAAGGAAATCGCTTTGTTCCCGGAGTCCGTGGACACGATGCAGAATGAGGACGATCAAAAGAAGTTCGTCGTGACCTTCCGTGAGCTGACAAAGTACCTCCAATCGTTGCAGACCTTCATTGAGTTCAGTTTCGATCAGGATGCTCTTATCATGTCCGAGCAGGAATACCAGGACTATAAGAGCAAATATCTCATGCTCTACTCGCGGCAAAAAACAGACCGTGAAGTTGTCTCCGTCCTGAACGACGTTGACTTCTGCATCGAATTGATGGAGAGTGACAGGATCAATGTAGCGTACATCATGAATTTAATCCGCAACATTCATTTCGACGATCCCAAGCAGAAGGACTACGATATTAGACACATTAAGGATGAACTGGGCAGAACCGATAATCCGCAGTTGCTCCGGAAAGTCGAAATCCTGCAAGCGTTCTTGGATCGTGTTGTTGTCGGCTTGGAAAGTGCGGATGAAATTGATGCAGCTTATAACGACTTTGAAAATGAAGCAAAGCGCGAAGAGATCGTTGCCTTTGCAAAGACCGAAGACATTGACGCATCTATGCTGACGGACATTATTTCGGAATATGAGTTTTCTGGCACAATGGATGCAGGAAATATCCGGGATAGGATTGGGAAGCCCTTGCCGCTTTTGAAGAAACGCTCCCTTGTAAATCGGATCGTTGATTTCATCCGGCAGCACACAGAGAAATACCAATAAGGAGAGAGACAAATGGATAATTCGATTCAGGCTCACCAGAAAGAGCTTTGCAATAAGCTATGGGCAATGGCAAATGCCTTGCGCGGAAACATGGAGGCGTATGAGTTCAAGAACTACATCTTGGGCATGATCTTCTACTACTACCTTTCTGACCGGACAGAGAAGTATATGGCAAACCTTCTCAAGGATGACGGTATCGGTTATGAAGAGGCGTGGGCAGACGAAGAGTACAAGACCGCCGTTATCGAAGAGGCACTGCGCGATCTCGGCTATGTCATCGAGCCGCAGTATTTGTTCCGCAAGATGGTCAAGATGGTAGAAAACCGGTCCTTCGACATTGAGTTCTTGCAGAGTGCAATCAACGCCCTGATGGAGTCCACAATCGGAAACGATTCTCAGGAAGATTTTGACGGACTGTTTTCTGATATGCAGCTCGATTCCTCAAAGCTCGGTCATACTGTCAAAGACAGAAGTGCTGTTATGGCAAAGATCATCGCTTCGCTGGACGAAATCAACTTCGGCGTGGATGATACCAAAATTGACGTTCTTGGTAACGCCTATGAATATCTGATCGGTCAGTTTGCTGCAACTGCTGGCAAGAAAGCTGGTGAGTTCTATACGCCTTCCGGTCCTGCCGAATTGCTTTGCCGTCTGGCTTGCCTCGGCCTCACGGATGTCAAGGATGCAGCCGACCCCACTTGTGGCTCTGGTTCACTGCTGCTGCGCCTCAAGAACTATGCCAATGTGAGAAACTACTATGGACAGGAATTGACCTCCACGACTTATAACCTCGCCAGAATGAACATGATTCTGCGCGGAATCCCGTATCGCAACTTTAATATCTATAACGGTGATACCTTGGAGCATGACTACTTCGGGGACATGAAGTTCCGTGTTCAGGTTGCCAATCCTCCCTATTCTGCAAACTGGTCTGCCGATATGCACTTCATGGAGGACGAGCGTTTCAACGAATACGGCAAACTTGCGCCTAAGAGCAAAGCTGACTTTGCTTTTGTACAGCACATGGTTTACCACATGGATGAGGACGGACGAGCTGTCGTTCTTCTGCCGCATGGTGTTCTGTTCCGTGGTGCGGCGGAGGAAGTAATCCGCAAACATCTCATTCAGAAATTGAATGTTCTGGATGCGGTAATCGGTTTGCCTGCAAATCTGTTCTTTGGTACGGGCATTCCCGTCTGCGTCCTTGTTCTCAAGAGAGAGCGCAACGGTAACTCTGACAACATTCTTTTCATCGACGCTTCCAGCGACTTTGAAGCTGGAAAGAACCAGAACATCCTTCGGGCGTGCGACATTGACAAAATTGTTGAGACCTATGAGCGCCGTCAGGATGTCGATAAATACGCTCATGTTGCAACAATGCAGGAGATTGAAGAGAACGGCTTCAACCTGAATATCCCTCGCTATGTTGACACCTTTGAGCCGGAACCTGAGATTGACCTGAATGAAGTTGCCGCTGAGATCCGCAAGCTGCAATCTGAAATCAAGGATATTGATGCGGAACTGAAACCGTTTTTTGATGAGCTGGGGCTGGATTTCCCCTTTGACGTGGAGGGCAAATAATTATGGCAAATGTATCCTTAAGTAACGGTCTTGAGAAGCGTCCGAAGCTCCGCTTTCCGGGCTTCGATGAGCCG
>OGQD01001901.1_pt1 | contig 12507 bp, 11 predicted proteins | sample 1553091 | NCBI WGS metagenome assembly OGQD01 (sample SAMEA2580290, study PRJEB22360) | human gut metagenome | biome: human gut; feature: human-associated habitat; material: faeces | place: Denmark | collected 2008/2010
AAGAATAGCTTTATATTAACTCCACTATTTGGTACTACTTCTTCCTCACCTAATAGTTCTTTTAAACACTCTGAATGATTTAAGAATAAATCTTCTGTATCTCCACACTCTAGTACTTTACCATCTTTTAATATTGCTACCTTATTACAAACTTCTTTTACAACTTCCATTTGATGTGTAACTATTATTATAGTTATTCCTAGCTTTTTATTTATATCTCTAAGTAAAGATAGTATTGATTTTGTAGTATTTGGATCTAGTGCTGATGTAGCTTCATCGCAAAGCAGTATATTGGGATTTAATGCAAGTGCCCTTGCTATAGCAACTCTTTGCTTTTGACCCCCACTTAGGTGTTTGGGCTTATTTTTTGCTTTATTTTCCAATCCAACAAGCCTTAATAGTTCATCTACTTTTTTATTTATTTCTTCTTTTGAATATCCCCAACATTCTAATGGTAGTGCTACGTTTTCATATACATTCAACCTCTCTAATAATGAAAAATGTTGAAATATCATACCTAAATCTTTTCTAAATTCTCTTAATTCCTTTGACGTTAAATCTTTTATTTCTTTATTATTTACATTGAATATTTTATAAAATATTTTTATCTCTTTTGTATGTATGTTGTCTTCATTTAGCTTGTAATAATTATAGTCAAAAGTCTTATCATTAATTGGAAAGCATATGTTTTTACCATCAACTGTAGTGTAAATTGCAGAAGTAAAATATTTGCTTTTTATATTTGATATTTTACTTAAATTGGATTTTTCATCACTATTTAAGCATATTTTACCTATATCTTGTACTTTTAATTGCAAAACACTTAAATCTGAATACTGAACTTTACAGCCTTGGAGCAATATAATGCTACTAATTACCAATACTTTAATTAAACACTTTCTCATTTCAATTTGCTTTTTCTAATTTGTGTTAATATATAAATTAATCCGTTTGCATATGGAGTCGCGGAAGTTCCTGAGATTATACCTGTAGCTTGATTATAATAAAGTTTATTATTTGGATTGGCTCCTAAACTTGCACTTCCTGATGCGTTATCATAAAATGTAAAATATTTACCAGAATTATCGGATCCCATACCTACTATAACTATAAAATGATCAGTAGTTTGATCAGCATTACCAGGATGTCCAGGAGCATCATGTACACCAACAATAACAGGTATATTATTTGATAGGGCATATTTTAGATAACTTAGTCCTGCAATTAAATTAGATTGATTAACTCCAGTTTGTTCTCTATAAATTTGGTAAGTTTGTCCTGGTGCACCATAGTTAGATATTTGAAATCCTTTTATTGCAATTTGTGCCTTCGCATAATCCATACAATTTCTTTTGATTCCGGGATATCCCCATCCAATGAAACTACCAATAGGAATTATACTAGGAATTGTAGGCCAATTTTGTTGTAATGGGTCAAAATTATCATAAACCGTAGTATCATATCCTCCCGTAGTGTTATTGTCATCATCTCCTAATGAAGTTTCATATATTGTTTTATTATACATGAGATATTCAAACTGCTGCCAAGTTGTTGTAGGATTTTGTACAAAGAAATCAACTCCGAAAAACGCAAAAGCAAGAGAATTCTGGCTAAAACTGTTATTTTTCAGATAAACAAAAAAATTGTTTTTTATAGTGGCGTTGTTGCTTAGCCATTGCTGTTCTGTACCCGAAAGATTGGTAAAGAAAGACTGAAATCTGGCTTCATCATAATTTAATGAACAGTCATTATCCAGATCTCCCGGAAGGTTACATTCTGTACAATCCAGTCCCTGTATACATTGGATGGGGGTAAGATTTTTAGGAGGGCTTCCTCCACCTACAGGAGGTGTAGATACCCCTGTTCCTCCCCCCTGAAAACCTCCCGGCTCCAAAACCGGCCCGCTGCTGCCACTTCCTGACGGGGGTTCACCGCAAGACATATTAACGCTAAACAGTGTGGGAGGAGTTCCGTTGGAAAGGTTATGCCAAAATGTACAGGAACCCGCATTTCCCCATTCGAAACTGTGCTCTCCCGAGCTGCACGTTACATATACGGTTTGTGTACAGGCGTCTCCGCTTTTTCCGGCTGTCTGGTTTTGGGATATTTCTTTTCCGTCGTCTCCTATTTTTACATCTTTCAGAAGATGCCCGTCCAGATCGGTAATGTAAAATGATCTGTAATTCGTCGGATCGGGATAGGTAAGAAGAAATACCTCAGAACTATGGTTTTTTGATACCGAGAGAAGGCTTCGCTTATAGTTTCCGAAGACTCTTACCGGAGCATGAAACACCTCCTGTCCGTCCTTAGAAGAAAGATAAGCTTTCTCCAGATCCAGCCTCTGCAAAAGATCTGATGCTGAAAGAGAAGACGCCTGGTTTTTTGCGTTGGCAATTTTTGATTGATTGAGACTGTTTGTAAAGATGGAACTGTTGAAAGACTGTTCAGACACGCCATACTGTATTGTTGCTTTTTCAGAATTCTGGCTGTTGAGTTCGTCTTCAACCCTACAGCTTACCAAGAGGAGTCCTAATGCCATAAGCATTATGAAATAACTTTTTTTCATTTGTTATTAATTTTTTTTCGAGTGTTAAATTATAATTTTTTTTGATATTTCAATATAGGGAGACTCCTATATTTTACATTTTTTGTCTTGCGGTTTATTTTATCCCGACCTATTCAGTGTTTTCATCGCTTTCAGATTTTTTAATTAAACATTTTTCTTATTTGCAAAAATAAATTTGCGATACGGCAAAAGCTGTCGTATTAATTTTAATAAAAAGCCTTAGACAAATGTCGATCGGGAAATAGAATCATGCAAAAGGCACGGAGCAAAAGCCGATCTGACAAAGAGGTACTGCGAAGAACCCAAAGACCAAGAAAGACTCCGCCCGTGCCAGTTATAGGTACACGGGCGTAAGTCTATCAAAATTTGGTCTTTTAAGAAGATTCGCAGTTTTCTTTGTTCCAAATTGATAGCTTACGCTTGTTTCGTTAAAATTATGGGTGCTAATATAGAAATAAAAAATATTACTTTTTATAACGCATCAAATTTTTTTTAGAAGTTATCCCTTATTTTGGGTATCATCTATAGATTTGTTTTTTCTGGAAGAATTTACCATAGCAATAAGGTTTTCAAGCGTGTATTCCGAAGCCTTCTGCTCTCCCTGAAATATAATTTTTCCCAATCTTGCCACGTCACTTATATAGGCATACAGCTCCCTGTAAATACCTTTGTTGGCAGAGGTAAAGGCTTTTCTCTGCTGTTGGTAGCTGCTCTGCTCATTGCTTTTTGCCGTAATGGCATCAAACGCGTTTTGCAGTACCGTTTCGGTATCGGCTTTCATTCCATAGGATGTTAATAGAGCGTTGTTGGCTGCAACAACATCTTTCAGAGATTTAAGCCCCATCAGGACGCCTTCAAAATTTCTTTTGTTTACTTTTTTCAGGACATCGCTGGTTAAAGAATTTTTTATTCCGGCTTTATCAAAGACCAGATTCAGCAGTTTCATGGGTTTAGAAAGTTCTTTGCCCAATGTATAAAGCTCTTTTGTAGTCTGCTTTTGCTGTATCAGCAATGCGTCTCCGGTTTCCTTTGCCCTTACCTCATCCGTCTTGCTTTGCATTGCCGAAAGATAGGAAGCATTGAACAAATGATTTTCTGCTTCAAAAAAGGCTAAGTCTCTAGCTAAACTGGTTAGTAAAGCATCAGCAATCGGTACATACTCTTCTTTTAAGATTCCCATTGTATAATTAATTTAAAAATTCGGAAAATAAATATACACTTTAATCCCTCATCTTTAGAGGTTTGTATGCTTTTAATGCACTGTTTAGAAGATTATTAATACTGTGTATTATTTTTAATTTAGTATTTACATGAAACGGTGTATTGTTTAGGATAAATTTTACTTTTTACACCATCTTTAAAGCCGAGTTGAGTATTTTTATTGCAGTATTAAGCATTTTTATAACACTGTTGAAGATTTTTATTGCACTGTGGAACATTTTTATCGCAGTATGGAAGATTGAGATTTGTGTCCGAAAATAAATTTTTACTGCTCCTGCCATACAGTTGTCATTACCGACGCTTATATTTGCACTTAACTATCCACAAAAAATAATAACAATGAGTTATTGCGCGGCAATTGAAGGAATGCAGCCTGAAAGCAGGAGAGAACTGCACAAAAAATACCATGATAACCATTATGGATTTCCGATTCATGATGATAATGAGCTGTTCGGGAGACTGGTGATGGAAATCAATCAGGCAGGGCTGAGCTGGGAAACCATTCTGAAGAAAGAAGAAGGTTTCAGAAAAGCGTATGATAATTTTGACATTCAGAAAGTGGCTTCTTACGCTGAATCTGACCGGGAAAGACTGCTGAACGATCCTGGAATTATCAGAAATAAGCTGAAAGTAAACGCTGCCATAGAAAATGCAAAAACTATTGTAGAACTGCAGAAAGTATTCGGTTCTTTTGAAAAATGGCTGGAACATCATCATCCCAAAACGTTACCGGAATGGATGAAGCTTTTCAAGAAGACCTTCAAATTTACAGGCGGAGAAATCGTGAATGAATTCCTGATGAGCATCGGTTATCTGAAGGGTTCCCACGCAGAAAGCTGTCCGGTGTATGATGAGGTTTTAAAACATAATCCGATGTGGAATAATGTTTAATTGACATTTGAAGAGGTATATAATAATCCTGAAAATTAATTAAAAGGATATTGCATAAAAAAAACGGACTCAAAAGTGCCATTCTGAACATACACTGAAAGTTTCAAAATCTTAATTAGTTGATTTTAGAAATTCTTTGCTGCTCCCGAAATGATAAAAGTCAAATTGTTTTCACTTTTGAGACCGCTTCTTTAGGATATTTTATCGAAGACTTCTTACAGTAACGTCTGGTTTTTCGCCTTGGGGTACGATGAAAATGGCATCATCGTTTATGGTATCTCCGGAATCAAAATAATAACTTCCAATTACGGGAAGAATACTGTTCACAAATTTTCCGGATTTGTCATAAGCAGAGTAGGTTACATTAATGATCTGGGCTTTCATCTTCAGTTCAATTTTTTTTGATGTAAGCTTGGCTCCGGTTGCATTAATGCAGTTGAGCTCTACGATTGCAGTATTGTTTACAATCTGAGGATAGGAAGAAAGCCTGATGTTATAGGATTTATCCGAAGTGTTTTTTACAGATGCGGCAACTTTATAGCGATCAAAAGATTTTCCTCCGTTTTGTATTGTTTCTTTATTCAGAATATTAAAGGTTACGCTCATTCCATTGAGGTCAATGGTTTGTCCGTCCGTTATTTTCTGCGCTTTGGCAGTACTACAGAAAGAGATGATTACGAGAAGTAAACATAAAAAGGTTGATTTTTTCATGAATTGATATTTTGGTGTTTGTAGTACTAAAGTTACGAAATCTGTTAGAATAATTTTCTTTCTTTCAAAGTATTGTATTAAATTTTTCCTTACGATCAGAAAAAAGCTTTTGTTTTTTTATACAACATCAATCTGACTTTTGATTCTTTCTGAAAGCATGGTGATGATCCTTTTATTAAAAGATTTGCTGTCGGAAAGATAGACCGTTATTTCTTCCGGAGTGAGCATTCCGATCGTCATTCCGATGAAGGTGTTTTTCAGGGCAATATCTTTTTGCAGGCTTTGTTCGGTGAAATTTATTTTCTGCTCGTTTTTCAGAGAAGTAAAATCTGACATTTTTCTCATTGCATAGTCTCTGAATATCTGGATGAAAATATCATTTTGTAATTTTAAAACAGGACGCAGCACATTATTCTGAAATAATTCTGTTTCACTGCTGTTTTCAAATGTCGGAAGGGAGAGATTTTCCCGAAGGTCTTTTTTGGTGGGCATATTTAATGAACAATTATTTAATTTGATTTGTTTAAAACAAAATTAATTCTTTTTTCCGCTTCCTTTTTGGAAATTCCCTCATGAAAGTCTCTCACAAAAGTATGTTCGTGGCTTTCATGCGGATAGACGAAAGGTCTTCCTGTTTTATTATCAACGATAACGTCAGTGGGAATAGAATTTTCAAATTCATAGTCTGGAAGGTAATTTGAAAGCCAGCCAAAATAGCCCGATTCAAATTCTTTATTGTCATAATTTTCCACATACTCATTAAAGCTTTTCTCACTTAATGAAACCCAAACTCCATATTCAAGATCCTGACAGCTTTCATTAACTTTCTGAACAAGAACGGCTCTTATAAAGTAGCAGGTTTCATCCGGATAATTTATAATACACCAATCAGAAGTTAGTTCAGAATTTTTGATTTCTTCTTCAGACAACTGGAAATAGGGATAAGGTGCGGCATAAGCTATTGCAGGCCAGTCTTCTTTCTCTTCACCACAGCATTGGCAGATGTATTTTGTCATTCAATCAATTTATCATCAAAATTACTCAAAATTCCTTACCCCACCGTTTTCGTATCCTCTTCCTTCAGGATCTTTTTCTCCTTCATGGAAACCATCATTCTTTCGCATTTGTATTTTTGCCAGTCGAAATTACTCAGGAAATCCAGAGCCGCAGAAAATCCGCGGTTGAAGAGCTCTTCTTTTTCTTCTCTCTGCATAAAGAAATTCAGCCAGTTGCTGGTTCCGCAGTTTACTTAGTTTATTCAGCACGCCAAGAATGTTTACAGTACCTACATTGTTTTGCGTACGGCGTTCTTGCTAATTTTCCGCATTTTGGACAGTTATTGAAGAATACTTTTTCAGGCGTTTCGTTCATCATACGTTTTGCAACATTAATTTGAAATTCCTCGTAACTGTTTTTCAAAAGATTAAGAATTTGAGGATCATTATTAATCCATCCTTTTTCTTTCATCATATCTTTTATTGCTTTATTATCGGTGCTTTTAACTATGTACATCTGATGTTACAAAGCTAATTTTTCATCATGCGTCATTAGGTTGCTGAAATATCTTATGATGTAGTTTATACTTTCCTTATCCATATTTTTTTCGTAAAAATTTATAATAACACAGAATAATTAAACTCATTTTAACTTTAACCACAAATGTAAATGATAAATTGTTTGTGATAAGAGTATTAAAGCGAAAAGGGGTTCGCTCCTTTAGGAGCAGAATCTGTGTAGAAATAACAATCAATCAATCAATCAATCAATCAATCCGTAGGATTGATATCTATAATTAGCTATGAACTTTCTAAAGATAGCGTTCCTACGGAACGCCAAATATCTTCCGAATATGATTTCTACACAGATAAAACTCTATAGAGTTTTTTAACTTTTACTTTAAACAGCGTTAAGATTTAAAGCTCTCAAAAAAAATCGAAGATTTTTTAAGCTATTGTGAGCTTTTCATTGTATTTATGAACTAAATTAAAATTATTTTAAGCTTTTGCGACTTTTGTGGTTAATAAAATTTTAAAGCAAACTTATTTGTTACCCCACCGTTTTCGTATCCTCTTCCTTCAGGATCTTTTTCTCCTTCATGGAAACCATCATTCTTTCGCATTTGTATTTTTGCCAGTCGAAATTACTGAGGAAATCTAAGGCCGCCGAAAATCCGCGGTTGAACAGTTCTTCTTTTTCTTCTCTTTTCATAAAGAAGTTCAGCCAGTTGCTGGTTCCGCAGTTCACGGTCTGAATGCTGAAAAGATGGTAGAACGTATGTTTGGTGAGAAAAGTTTTGTCGTTAAAACCTTTTAAAGTATCAATAATATTGCCTGCAAAAGAGAGGGGCGATTTTAAAATTTCGGCACTGGTTTTTCCTTTTTCAGACTGAATATCGGAATCGCTGGTTAACTGTACGCCGAATAAAGGCATTCTCGGATAAAAAATATCAGTGGAATGGAAAAGGTCGATCGGGAAATTGGAAATACTTCCGCCATCAATAAAAACTCCTGCAGGATTGATGTCTTCCTGTTTGGTATTCATCCAGAATCTCCATGCATATTTTACGGAATTATCATTTTTGTCGATCTGTTTCTGAAATGGTTCAAAGAAGAACGGAACCGACATGGAAGCTCTTACAAATTCAGCCGGACTGATCTTTTTAAGCTCTTCTTCCGACCAGTATAAATTTGCCATTGTGGGAAGTTCCACTTTTATTTTGGCGTTAATATCGGTGGTAATTACGATGTATTCGGATTTTAAGGAATAGAAAGGATCTTTTTTATAATACTCGTTATTAATGACACCGTCGTAGAATATTTTAAAGCGGATTTCGTCGATATGTTCCTTGTTGTTCTGCCGGATTTCCTCAATGCTTTCTAAAGCAATATTGTAGTACTGTGTTTCGTTGCCATGACGGTAATTCAGGTTAAGATCTTTGCCTGTTTTTACAAATTTATCATTGAGTGCAGCCACTGTTTTAATGTCGAAAGCATCCAGAACGTCTTTCATCTGATTCAGAAAAGTGTTTCCGGGATTTAATCCTGAATTGGCTTTTTTCAGATCATTATATAATTTTCTCAGATACAGATAAGCAATGATGATCGGAATGATGGGAACCAGAAAAAGCAGTTTAGCTCTCAGTGTTGTTTCCGAAGAAATGGCAAAAGGCGCAATCACGAGAATCAGCATAATGATTCCTGCGATAATGGAATTGATCTTCAGAAAGTTTTTGTTATTCAGCATGGAATGGATGGTGGTTTTTACATACGGTTTTCCATCCATAAAGTCGGAGAAGTTCCAGTTGAAGAGTATATCTTTAATCACTTCACTTTTGGCTTCTTCTTTGGTTTTACAGGCAGCGATCAGCATCGTATTAATGGCTCCTGCACTCGTTCCGGCAACTTTCAGAAAACGGATCCCGAAAATTTCCAGTCCGTACAGATAACCCACCAGTGCGCTTCCCCAGACTCCGCCTCCTTCCTGCACAAATTCCACATACTGATTGCCTTCTGCATCCAGAAGATCGGAAAATTCCTTCGCCGAAATACGGTCGTGAAGCGCAGAAAGTTTTTCTTTGGATTCTTTGGAAAGAACATTTTCCTCAAGAATTTTTTGCAGCATTTCAGGTTTCATGGCTTTTGTTTTTGGTTGTTTTTATTTTTTAAATCAGGTTGATAAGACCACCCCGTCTCAATTTTCCCTGAAAATTGATCCACCCCTCCAGAGGAGGGGAATTCTCAACGTTTCATTAGTTCATTGATTCTGAATTAAAATTACAACTATTTAAAAGATTCAGCCACAGTATTTTCACGATAATTAAAACGGGAAAATTACCATTGTTTTCTTCGGGCGTAGATGAAAGTACAGATCACGACCAGAGCCATTAAGCCTAAGGTATAAAAATATCCGTGTTGGGTATGTAATTCTGGCATATTGTCGAAATTCATTCCGTAGACTCCTGCAATGAAAGTGATGGGTAAAAAATAGACCGAGTAAATCGCCAGAACTTTCATCACCTGATTGGCTTTCTGGTCAGAAAGGGCGAGAAACATCCCGATAAGGTTGGTGATCTGTGCGTTGAGATGGTCGAAATCTGCAACAACGTCCTTGTGTTTGTCTTTTAAATCGTACACTTCGGAATCCTGAAGTCCGAGTAATTTAAATTTATCAATGGCATCTGTGGAAATCGTAAGCACTCTTGAATTCAGCCCCGATTTCCTTTTCAGTTTATATAATCTTTTAATCTGGTTTGTATGATTGGTATTTTTAAGGAAAATTTCGTTTTCGATATTGTCCATCGTTTCCAGAAGACTTACCGATTCATCATCAAAACTTTTCATGATGAGCAGTGCGATTTTCAACGCGATATTTCTGGAGGTGGTTTCGGTTTTCATGGCAGAAAGCTGTTTCTTGGTTTCTGCGATGCTCTTCGTTTTCATCCTGTGAATTGTGATGATCGTTCTTCCCAGAATGAAAATCCCGATTTTGGTACTGATGTCGCTGATCGTGTTGAGGTTTTTGCGTTCCAGCTCGGTACTTTCCCGCAGAAGGAAGAATTTTACTTCTCCGTCCTCTTCATATTTCGGTAAGTGATTGGGATCTAAGGTATCTTCCAGAAGAAGATTATTGATTTCGTACCGTTCGTGTAAAAATTTCAGGTCTTCCGCTGTGGGAGCCTCTACATCCACCCATTCGCACTGGGAATCTCTGTAAATCGTGTCAATTGGCATACCGTAAAAATAGTAATATTTTGAAATACTATGTCTTAAATAAGTTTATCTTTGTCAAAATTAAAAAACTATATGATTAAAAGTACAATAAAAGGAATCGGATTTTATGTTCCAGATAACGTTGTTACCAATGATGATCTAGCAAAATTAATGACCACCAATGACGAATGGATCACGGAAAGGACGGGGATAAAAGAAAGAAGACACCGTAAAAACAGAAACGATTCTCAGGAAACGACAGCTTATTTAGGTTTTAAAGCTTCCGAAAAAGCGATTGCCAATGCGGGTTTAACGGCTAAAGATATAGATTATATTGTTTTTGCAACTCTTTCTCCGGATTACTATTTCCCGGGATGCGGTGTTCTGCTGCAGGATATGCTTGGCTGCGATACCATTGGTGCTTTGGACGTGAGAAACCAGTGTTCAGGTTTTGTATATGCAACGAGTGTGGCAAATGCTTTCATTAAATCCGGAACATATAAAAATATTCTGGTGGTCGGTGCGGAAGTGCATTCTTTCGGGCTTGATTTTTCGGATGAAGGAAGAGGCGTTTCCGTTATTTTCGGCGATGGAGCAGGGGCGATTGTATTGTCGGCAACAGAAGATGAAAACGCAGGAGATATTTTAGCATTCAATATGCATTCTGAAGGGAAATTTGCAGATGAACTGTGCACACAGTTTCCGGGTTCTAAGTACGGATGGAGCGACAGGATGAGAAAAGAACCTGAAAATGTAACGAACAAAGAAGTGTACCCGATCATGAACGGAAATTTCGTGTTTAAAAACGCAGTAACGAGATTCCCTGAAACCATGCAGGAAGCCTTGGATAAAGCAGGAAAAACAATTAACGATGTAGATATGTTTATTCCGCATCAGGCGAATTTAAGAATTGCCCAGTTTGTTCAGCAGAAGTTTGGACTTCCGGACGAAAAGGTCTTCAACAACATCCAGAAATACGGAAATACAACGGCAGCTTCCATCCCGATTGCTTTAAGTGAAGCGATTGAGCAGGGGAAAATTAAAAGAGGAGATTTGGTACTTCTTTCAGCTTTCGGAAGCGGCTTCACCTGGGGAAGCGTTTTGTTTGAATATTAATGCCAAAGAAGCATTTTACGATAAAAATCCGCAGACTGTTCTGCGGATTTTGTTTTTGTATGGAGTTTGTTTAAACTTTTTAAAATAAAAATAGTCTTGTTGGAAAATGCAAAGAAGCAAGATTTTTATTAATCCCAAATCTTTAAGGCGAAGGAAAATCAAAGATTTTCAATAAGGATTGATGCTTAATTTTATCGTGGATAAGATCTTCTCATTAAAGAAATCAATTTATTGATTTTTTTGACTTATCTCTTTTACAAATAAAGGCTTCGACAGGCTCAGCCTGACAGTGTTTAATATTGCGGTTAGTATTCGAGAGGTCACCATGAGCTTGTCGAAGGGACTCGGTTAGAAAACCGCTTGTTAATCGTAATTTTCCAATATTAATTAAAGGAATTAATAAATTGATTTCCGTTTTGTGTGTTCTCGATCCGAGACGGAGCCAAACTGTTTGGGTTTACACTTTCTCGGAGCGAGACGGTGTGTTTCTCTTTCAGGTTGAATTTTCTCGTTCCGAGAAAGTAAGAACTTGTTTGGGTTTTGATATTCTCGGGTAGAGAATGCTTCTCCCTATTTTTCTTTCAACATTTTTTCGATCAGTTTATTCTGCATTTCCATAAGTTGGCTGATCTGCTGCTGATTATCAATTACATTTTTTAATAAATCTTCTGAAACGTTGTTAACAATACCATTTGAATTATTAAAATTATTTACCAACATTCCATTATTATTTTCAATATCATTAATAAACGTATCTCCTTCCAAAAAATACTGAGGTTCTACTTTAAAGAATTCAGCCACTTTCTGCATAAAAATAAAGTCTAATTTTTCAATGCTTCCATTTTCAATTTTGCTGAGATAGCTTTGGGAAACTTCAAGCTGATAAGCAAGATCTTCCTGAGACATTTCTTTCTGTTCTCTCAGTTTTTTTATTTTAAAGCCAACACTGTTATTCATAATTATGGAAATTGAACTGTAAATATACTGTTTTTGGGAGAAAAAATTTATTCCAAACGGAATTGTATTTTATTCTGTTTGGAATAGATAATTAGGGAATGAGATTTTATTTTTGAAAAAAGTTTCGCGAAATACTTTTCATGTAAAAATTATTATTAATTTCAAATTCTAAAAACAAATGAAAAAAATTATTTTATTGGCAGCCTTTGGAGTTGCCGGCTTGGTAAATGCAAAAAACGCAGAAGAAACAAAACCTGCTAAACAAACAGAAAAAGAGAAAAAAGAAGTTATTCAGAAAAAAAACACGAATGAATCTTCTAAAGCAGAATCTAAAAC
>OGQD01001903.1_pt1 | contig 12498 bp, 12 predicted proteins | sample 1553091 | NCBI WGS metagenome assembly OGQD01 (sample SAMEA2580290, study PRJEB22360) | human gut metagenome | biome: human gut; feature: human-associated habitat; material: faeces | place: Denmark | collected 2008/2010
CGTGTCTTCTCTCGGGATGCGTCATGCGCCCTGTCCTCTTTTCCTGCGCCATGCTCGTTGCCGTTCTGCTGCCGAGCGAAGCCCGTTCGGCCGATGCACCTGCCTGCCATGCCGGCGCCTACCGCCTCCTCGATGGCAACGTGGTGGGGATCGATCGCCTCAGCGAACCTGCCCAACTGCGCTGGCGGCGCGTGGATGGCACCACCGGCCTGCTGTCGCCCGCGGACGGTGCATGGCGCAGCACGACGGGCTGGACCAGCCGGCCCGACGGCAAGGTCGTGCGCTTCGGCGAGTGCGCGGATGCCCGCATCACCTTCGATGGGCAGGCAGGCTCGAAGATCGCCTTCGACATCACCGAAACGCGTTTCGCCGGCAAGGGCGAACAGTTGCGTGGCCGGCTGGGGCTGCCACAAGGCGATCGCCCCGTGCCGATCGCGGTCATCGTGCACGGGTCGGAGGACTACTCCGGCGTCGACTTGTACGCGGCGCAACATATGTTTCCTGCGCAGGGCGTGGGTGTGTTCGTCTACGACAAACGCGGCACCGGGCAGTCCACCGGCACCTACACGCAGGACTTCCATCTGCTGTCCGACGATGCCGTCGCTGCCCTGCACGAAGCCCGTCGCCTGGCGGGGCCGCGCGCGGCGCGCATCGGCTTCCTGGGTGGCAGCCAGGCGGGTTGGGTCGCGCCGCTGGCGGCCCCCGTGACCGCCGGCTGGCTGGACGAGACCAACGCCGCCTACGTACTGGAAACCCTGACCCGCGCCGGCAAAGGCTGCATCGACGGCACCTTCGCCGGGATGATCACCGCTCCGGTGCACAAGGGTGTGATCAACGAGGCCGGCATCCCCTTCTCCGGCCACACCGAATTCCTCGCCGAGCTGACCCACACCGAGCAGGTGGTGATGATGCTGGCCACCCGTGGCCTGCGCGTGGCCCTGGTGACCACCCACCTGCCGCTCAAGGACGTGGCCGCCGCCATCACCGCCGAGCGCCTGGCGCGGGTCGCACGCATCCTTCACACCGATCTGGTGGAGAAGTTCGGCATCGCCCGCCCGCGCATCCTGGTCTGCGGCCTCAACCCCCATGCGGGCGAAGGCGGCCACCTGGGGCGCGAGGAAATCGAGGTGATCGAGCCGACCCTGGAGCGCCTGCGCGGCGAGGGCCTCGACCTGATCGGCCCGCTGCCGGCCGACACCCTGTTCACCCCCAAGCATCTCGAACACTGCGACGCGGTGCTGGCCATGTATCACGACCAGGGCCTGCCGGTGCTCAAGTACAAGGGCTTCGGCGCGGCGGTCAACGTCACTTTGGGCCTGCCGATCATCCGCACTTCGGTCGATCACGGCACCGCCCTGGACCTGGCCGGCAGCGGTAAGGTCGATACCGGCAGCCTGCGGGTGGCCCTTGAAACCGCCTACCAGATGGCCGCCAGCCGGCGCCAGGCATAGAAACATCGCCCGGATGCACGGCCGCCCGGATTGCACCCGGCTACCGGCCGGGGCTTGCCCGTGCTTTCCCTGTTAAACTGCGCCCCTTTCGCCTTGTCCGCCGCGGGCGCCAGCCCAAGGCCTGGAGCCGTACCGATGTCCGAATACCAACACCGCGCGCGCAAGCGCTTCGGCCAGAACTTCCTGCACGATGCCGGGGTGATCCACCGCATCCTGCGTGCCATCCACGCGAAGGAAGGCGAGCGCCTGCTGGAGATCGGCCCGGGCCAGGGCGCGCTGACCGAGGGGCTGCTGGGCAGCGGCGCGCAGCTCGACGTGATCGAACTGGACCTCGACCTGATCCCCATCCTGCAGGCCAGGTTCGGTAGCAACCCCAACTTCCGCCTCAACCAGGGCGACGCGCTGAAGTTCGACTTCACCCGCCTGGACGCCGCGCCCCACAGCCTGCGGGTGGTCGGCAACCTGCCCTACAACATCTCCACTCCGCTGATCTTCCACTTGCTGGACAACGCGCCGCTAATTCTCGACATGCACTTCATGCTGCAGAAGGAAGTGGTCGAGCGCCTGGCCGCCGAGCCAGGCGGCGGCGACTGGGGCCGGCTGTCGATCATGGTCCAGTACCATTGCCGGGTGGAGCATCTGTTCAACGTCGGCCCCGGCGCCTTCAACCCGCCGCCCAAGGTCGACTCGGCCATCGTTCGCCTGGTCCCGCACGAGACCCTGCCGCACCCGGCCAGGGACCATCGTCTGCTCGAACGAGTCGTGCGCGAGGCCTTCAACATGCGCCGCAAGACCCTGCGCAACACCCTCAAGCAGCTGCTGCCGAACGAGGCCATCGAAGCCGCCGGCGTGGATGGCGGGTTGCGCCCCGAGCAGCTGGACCTGGCGGCGTTCGTCCGCCTGGCCGACCAGTTGGCCGAACGACAGGCCTCTGGCCAAACGGACTAAACTGCCTTTCCAGCCCGCCGAGTTCATCCCGATGGCCGATTCGCGTTACCAGATCGACGTCAGCGTCGAAACCCGCTACCTGCCGGAGCAGTCGACGCCGGAGCAGAACCGCTACGCCTTCTCCTACAAGGTCACCCTCCTCAACAGCGGCAGCCAGGCGGCCAAGCTGCTCAGCCGCCACTGGATCATCACCGACGGCGACGGCCGTGTGCAGGAAGTGCGCGGCACCGGCGTGATCGGCCAGCAGCCGCACCTGGAGCCGGGGCAGAGCCATACCTACAGCAGCGGCACGGTGATGGCGACCAAGGTCGGCAACATGCACGGCAGCTATCAGATGCTGGCCGACGACGGCAAACGCTTCGACGCGCCGATCGCGCCCTTCCGCCTGGCCGTGCCGGGGGCGCTGCACTGATGGCGACCTATGCGGTGGGTGACCTGCAGGGCTGCCTGCAGCCCCTGAAATGCCTGCTGGAACGGGTCGCCTTCGACCCGGCCAAGGATCGGCTGTGGCTGGTCGGCGACCTGGTCAACCGCGGCCCGCAGTCGCTGGAGACCCTGCGCTTCCTCTATGCCATGCGCGACTCGCTGGTCTGCGTGCTGGGCAACCACGACCTGCACCTGCTGGCCGCCGCCCACAACATCGAGCGGCTGAAGAAGAGCGATACCCTGCGGGAAATCCTCGAAGCCCCGGACCGCGGCGATCTGATCGAGTGGCTGCGCCTGCAGAAGCTGCTGCACCACGATGAGCAGCGCGACATCGCCCTGGTGCATGCCGGCATCCCGCCGCAGTGGACGCTGAAGAAGGCGCTCAAGCGCGCCGCCGAGGTCGAGGAAGCGCTGCGTGACGACGCCCGCCTGCCGCTGTTCCTCGACGGCATGTACGGCAACGAGCCCACCCGCTGGGACAGCGACCTGCAAGGCGCGGCCCGCCTGCGGGTGATCACCAACTACTTCACCCGCATGCGCTTCTGCACGGAAGACGGCGCCCTCGACCTGAAGAGCAAGGAAGGCCTGGACAGCGCCCCGCCCGGCTACGCGCCCTGGTTCAGCTGGCCCCAGCGCAAGACCCGCGGCCAGAAGATCATCTTCGGCCACTGGGCGGCGCTGGAAGGCAAGTGCGACGAACCCGGCCTGTCCGCCCTGGACAGCGGCTGCGTGTGGGGCGGCAGCATGACCCTGATGAACGTCGACAGCGGCGAGCGCCACCTGTGCAGCTGCGAGGAGCAGAAATGAGCGAATTCAAACGCATTCCCCCGGAACAGGCCCAGGCCCTGCGCGAACAGGGTGCCGTGGTCGTGGACATCCGCGACCCGCAGAGCTTCGCCAACGGCCATATCAGCGGTTCCCGGCACCTGGACAACCACAGCCTGGCGGCCTTCATCGCCGCCGCCGACTTCGACCAGCCCCTGATCGTCACCTGCTACCACGGCAATTCCAGCCAGAGCGCCGCCGCCTATTTGGCACATCAGGGCTTTTCCGAGGTCTACAGCCTCGACGGTGGTTTCGAGCTGTGGCACGGCCAGTACCCCGATCAGGTATCCCGAGGCGAGGCCGAGTAAAAAAATTCGCGTGGCGCAAGCCGCGCCACACCCGGCCTGCAGGGTGCCTGTCGACGAATGGCAACCCTTTGTCACCCTTTCTCCACGCTTGACCCCACCGAAACCGAACTACTCTTAAGCCAAGGCCATCCAGAAGGGAGAGCCGGCACACCGGTTCCGGGCCATCGGTAGCGTCTTTGCGGTGTCTGGGGGATTTCCAAAGGCTGTACGGCCCCCTTGCGCGCACCCGCCCGAATGCCCCGCGCCGGCTCATTGCAAGCGAGCGAGGTGCAGTCATGAGTATATTCAGCCACTTCCAGCAACGATTCGAGGCGACTCGGCAGGAAGAATATTCCCTGCAGGAATACCTTGAGTTGTGCAAAGCGGATCGTAGCGCCTATGCCACGGCGGCCGAACGCATGCTGATGGCCATCGGCTCGCCCGAGCTGCTGGACACCTCGGCCGATCCGCGGTTGTCACGGATCTTCTCCAACAAGGTGATCCGCCGCTATCCGGCCTTCGCCGACTTCCACGGCATGGAAGAGTGCATCGACCAGATCGTGTCCTACTTCCGCCATGCCGCCCAGGGCCTGGAAGAGAAGAAGCAGATCCTCTACCTGCTGGGCCCGGTGGGCGGCGGCAAGTCTTCCCTGGCCGAGAAGCTCAAGCAGCTGATGGAGCATATTCCCTTCTATGCCATCAAGGGCTCGCCGGTGTTCGAGTCGCCCCTCGGCCTGTTCAACGCCGACGAGGATGGCCGGATCCTCGAAGAGGAATACGGCATCCCGCAGCGCTACCTGAGCTCGATCATGTCGCCCTGGGCCACCAAGCGCCTCAACGAGTTCGGCGGCGACATCAGCAAGTTCCGCGTGGTCAAGCTGCACCCGTCGATCCTCAACCAGATCGCCATCGCCAAGACCGAACCGGGCGACGAGAACAACCAGGACATCTCCGCGCTGGTCGGCAAGGTCGATATCCGCAAGCTGGAGGAATTCCCGCAGAACGACGCCGACGCCTACAGCTACTCGGGCGCCCTGTGCCGAGCCAACCAGGGCCTGATGGAATTCGTCGAGATGTTCAAGGCGCCGATCAAGGTGCTGCACCCGCTGCTGACCGCCACCCAGGAAGGCAACTACAACAGCACCGAGGGCCTCGGCGGCCTGCCCTACAGCGGCATCATCCTGGCCCACTCCAACGAATCCGAGTGGCACAGCTTCCGCAACAACAAGAACAACGAGGCGTTCATCGACCGCATCTACATCGTCAAGGTGCCCTACTGCCTGCGCGTCACCGACGAGATCAAGATCTACGACAAGCTGCTCACCCACAGCTCGCTGGCCAACGCCCACTGCGCGCCGGACACCCTGAAGATGCTCGCCCAGTTCTCCACCCTGTCGCGCCTGAAGGAGCCGGAGAACTCCAACATCTACTCGAAGATGCGCGTCTACGACGGCGAGAACCTCAAGGACACCGATCCCAAGGCCAAGTCGATCCAGGAATACCGCGACAGCGCCGGCGTCGACGAGGGCATGAACGGCCTGTCGACCCGCTTCGCCTTCAAGATCCTGTCCAAGGTGTTCAACTTCGACCCGCACGAGATCGCCGCCAACCCGGTGCACCTGCTCTACGTGCTGGAGCAGCAGATCGAGCAGGAGCAGTTCCCCGCCGAGGTGCGCGAGCGCTACCTGCGCTACATCAAGGAATACCTGGCGCCGCGCTACATCGAGTTCATCGGCAAGGAAATCCAGACCGCCTACCTGGAGTCCTACAGCGAGTACGGCCAGAACATCTTCGACCGCTACGTGCTGTACGCCGACTTCTGGATCCAGGATCAGGAATACCGCGACCCGGAGACCGGCGAGATCCTCAACCGCGTGGCCCTCAACGAGGAACTGGAAAAGATCGAGAAACCGGCCGGCATCAGCAATCCGAAGGATTTCCGCAACGAGATCGTCAACTTCGTGCTGCGCGCCCGGGCCAACAACAACGGCAAGAACCCCACCTGGCTCAGCTACGAGAAGCTGCGCGTGGTGATCGAGAAGAAGATGTTCTCCAACACCGAGGACCTGCTGCCGGTCATCAGCTTCAACGCCAAGGCCAGCAAGGAGGATCAGCAGAAGCACAACGACTTCGTCAAACGCATGGTCGAGCGCGGCTACACCGAGAAGCAGGTACGCCTGCTGTCCGAATGGTATCTGCGGGTTCGCAAGTCGCAGTAAGAGCAGCCGCAAGCTGCAAGCCTCAAGCGGCAAGAAAGAGCAACGGTACACGCCGCTCCGCCCTAACTTGTAGCTTGAAGCTTGTCGCTTGAAGCTGCCCCGAAGGGGACTCCTATGAGCTACGTCATCGACCGGCGTCTGAACGGCAAGAACAAGAGCACGGTGAACCGCCAGCGTTTCCTGCGGCGTTACCGCGAGCACATCAAGAAGGCCGTCGAGGAGGCGGTCAGCCGGCGCTCCATCACCGACATGGAGCACGGCGAGCAGATCAGCATCCCCGGTCGCGACATCGACGAGCCGGTGCTGCATCACGGCCGCGGCGGGCGGCAGACCATCGTTCACCCGGGCAACAAGGAATTCAACGCCGGCGACCGGGTGCAGCGCCCTCAGGGCGGTGGCGGCGGGCGCGGCTCCGGGCGGGCTAGCAACTCCGGCGAGGGAATGGACGAGTTCGTCTTCCAGATCACCCAGGAGGAATTCCTCGACTTCATGTTCGAGGACTTGGAGCTGCCCAACCTGATCAAGCGCCACCTGACCGGCGCCGACACCTTCAAGACCGTGCGCGCCGGCATCAGCAGCGAAGGCAACCCTTCGCGCATCAACATCGTCCGCACCCTGAGATCGGCCCATGCCCGGCGCATCGCCCTGTCCGGCTCCAGCCGCGGCAAGCTGCGCGAGGCCAAGGCCGAACTGGAGCGCCTCAAGCGCGAGGAGCCTGACAACTTCGGCGATATCCAGGAAATCGAGGCGGAAATCGAGCGCCTCAGCGCGCGCATCCACCGCGTCCCGTTCCTCGACACCTTCGACCTCAAGTACAACCTGCTGGTCAAGCAGCCGAACCCCAGCTCCAAGGCGGTGATGTTCTGCCTGATGGACGTCTCCGGCTCCATGACCCAGGCCACCAAGGACATCGCCAAGCGCTTCTTCATCCTCCTGTACCTGTTCCTCAAGCGGAACTACGAGCGCATCGAGGTGGTGTTCATCCGCCACCACACCAGCGCCAAGGAAGTGGACGAGGAAGAGTTCTTCTACTCCCGCGAGACCGGCGGCACCATCGTATCCAGCGCGCTCAAGCTGATGCAGGAGATCATGGCCGAGCGCTACCCGGTCAACGAGTGGAACATCTACGGCGCCCAGGCCTCGGACGGCGACAACTGGAACGACGACTCGCCGGTGTGCCGGGACATCCTGATCAACCAGATCATGCCGTTCATGCAGTACTTCACCTACGTCGAGATCACCCCGCGCGAACACCAGGCGCTGTGGTACGAGTACGAGCAGGTCGGCGAATCCTTCGCCAAATCCTTCGCCCAGCAGCAGCTGGTCTCCGCCGCGGACATCTACCCGGTGTTCCGCGAGCTGTTCCAGCGCCGCCTGGTCACCTGAGGGCAGCACCATGAGCGCAGCCGAGAAAAGACGCCAGCCGATTTCCACCGGATCGGAATGGACCTTCGACCTGATCCGCACCTACGACCGCGAGATCGCCCGCATCGCCGAGCGCTACGCGCTGGACACCTACCCCAACCAGATCGAAGTGATCACCGCCGAGCAGATGATGGACGCCTACGCCTCGGTGGGCATGCCGCTGGGATACCACCACTGGTCCTACGGCAAGCACTTCCTGGCCACCGAGAAGGGCTACTCGCGCGGGCAGATGGGCCTGGCCTACGAGATCGTGATCAACTCCGATCCCTGCATCGCCTACCTGATGGAAGAGAACACCATGTGCATGCAGGCGCTGGTGATCGCTCACGCCAGCTATGGCCACAACAGCTTCTTCAAGGGCAACTACCTGTTCCGCACCTGGACCGACGCCAGCTCGATCATCGACTACCTGGTGTTCGCCAAGCAGTACATCATGCAGTGCGAGGAACGCCACGGCATCGACGCGGTGGAGGAACTGCTGGACTCCTGCCACGCCCTGATGAACTACGGGGTGGACCGCTACAAGCGCCCCTACCCCATCTCCGCCGAGGAGGAGCGGCGCCGGCAGAAGGACCGCGAGGAACACCTGCAGAAGCAGATCAACGACCTCTGGCGGACCATCCCGAAGAGCGCCAGCAAGGGTCACGAGCAGGACAACAAGCGCTGGCCCGCCGAGCCGCAGGAGAACATCCTCTACTTCTTGGAGAAGCACGCGCCGTTGCTGGAACCCTGGCAGCGCGAGGTGGTGCGCATCGTGCGCAAGATCGCCCAGTACTTCTACCCGCAGCGCCAGACCCAGGTGATGAACGAGGGCTGGGCCACCTTCTGGCACTACACCCTGATGAACGACCTGTACGACGAGGGCCTGGTCACCGAGGGCTTCATGATGGAGTTCCTCCAGTCGCACACCGGGGTGATCTACCAGCCCGGCTTCGACAGCCCCTACTACAGCGGCATCAACCCCTACACCCTGGGCTTCGCCATCTACAGCGACATCCGCCGCATCTGCGAGCACCCCACCGAGGAGGACAAGCGCTGGTTCCCGGACATCGCCGGCAGCGACTGGCTCTCCACCCTCAAGTTCGCCATGCAGAACTTCAAGGACGAGAGCTTCATCCTGCAGTTCCTCTCGCCCAAGGTGATCCGCGACCTCAAGCTGTTCAGCGTGCTCGACGACGACCAGCAGGACGAGCTGCTGATCCCCGCCATCCACGACGAGCCGGGTTACCGGCAAATCCGCGAGACCCTGGCGGCGCAGTACAACCTGGGCAACCGCGAGCCCAACGTGCAGATCTGGAGCGTCGACCGCCGCGGCGATAGGTCACTGACCCTGCGCCACCAGCAGCACGACCGCAAGCCGCTGGGCGACTCCACCCAGGAGGTGCTCAAGCACCTGCACCGCCTGTGGGGCTTCGACATCCACCTGGAAAGCATGCGCGGCGAACAGATCATCGGCGTGCAGCACGTGCCACCCCGCACCGAGCAGGACAGCGACAACGAATACCCGCGCCTGGACCTGGCGATACCGCCGATCTAGCGGAAGCGGGCCCTGCTCACACAGAGCGGAGCCCGCTGTGGCGTTTTCGCTTATCCTCCGCCGCAACGGAGGAATCGACATGCAGATCTACAAGGTTGGCGGCGCCGTGCGCGACCGCCTGCTCGGGCGCGAGGTCAGCGATATCGACTGGGTGGTGGTGGGTGCCACTGCCGAAGCCATGCAGGCCGAAGGCTATCGCCCGGTGGGCAGCGACTTCCCGGTGTTCCTGCATCCTGCCAGCGGCGAGGAATACGCCCTCGCCCGCACCGAACGCAAATCCGGCAAGGGCTACGGCGGCTTCACCTTCCACGCCAGCCCGGACGTCACCCTCGAAGAAGACCTGATCCGCCGCGACCTGACCATCAACGCCATGGCCGAGGACGAACACGGGCAGGTCATCGACCCCTACGGCGGCCTGCGTGACCTGCAGGCGCGCCTGCTGCGCCACGTCTCCCCGGCCTTCGCCGAAGACCCACTGCGCGTGCTGCGCGTGGCCCGCTTCGCCGCCCGCTACGCGCCATTGGGCTTCGAGGTGGCCGACGAAACCCTGGCGCTGATGCGCCAACTGGCGGAATCCGGCGAGCTGCAGGCGCTGACGCCCGAACGCAGTTGGAAGGAGATTTCCCGCGCATTGATGGAACCGAGGCCGGACGTGTTCGTCCAGGTACTGCGCGACTGCGGCGCCCTGGCCGAGCTGCTGCCGGAGGTGGACGCGCTGTTCGGCGTACCACAGCCCGAGACGCACCATCCGGAAGTGGATACCGGTGTGCATTGCCTGATGGTGCTGCGCCAGTGCGCCGAGCACGGACAACCGCTGACCGTGCGCTGGGCCTGTCTGCTACACGATTTGGGCAAGGGGCGCACGCCGGAAAGCGAGTGGCCGCGCCACATCGCCCACGAAGTGCGCGGGCTCAAACTGATCGACGCGGTGAACCAACGCTGCAAGGCGCCCCGCGACTGCGCCGAGCTGGCCCTGCTGGTAGGCGAATACCATACCCACGGCCATCGGGCCCTGGAGCTGCGCCCGACCACCCTGCTGGAGCTGCTGCAGCGCTTCGACGTGTACCGCCGCCCCCAGCGCTTCGAGGAATTCCTCGCCGCCTGCGAAATGGATGCCCGCGGCCGTCAGGGGCTGGAACAGCGCGACTATCCCCAGGCCGACTACCTGCGCGGCGCCATGCAGGCCGCCCGCGCGGTGGCGGTGCAGCCATTGGTCGAGCGCGGACTCAAGGGTGCCGAACTGGGCGAAGCGCTCAAGCGCGAACGCCTGAAAGCGCTCAAGACCTACAAGAAAGACCGGCAAGACACGCCAACGTAGGGTGCGCCATGCGCACCGGAGCCCCGCAAACGCACCCTACGGCAGGGCCCTCACGAAGCGATTACGGCGCGGGATAGGCCCCGATCAACTCGGCCGGCGTCAGCTCGGCGCCACGCCACTGGAACGGCGCCGGCCACAACTGCTGGTCGATCCGCGCCTCGCCCCACAGCTCGGCGAACGTCCGCCCCGCTTCGGGATGGACGGCTTCGGGCGCCAGCAGAGCCAGCGGCCAGAGCACGAAGGCGTTCTTCAGGATTTCCGCCCGGGGCAGCACCAGGCCATCGAAACTGCCGGTCAGGTCGTCGTACAGCAGCACGTCGATATCCAGGGGCAGGCCCTTGCGCTCCGGGGCATAGCGGCCGTTGTCGGCCTCGATGAACTTGAGACGGCGATCCAGCTCGTGCAGCGGCAGGTCGGTGCGGGCGCTGACCACCAGGTTGTAGAAGTTGCCGCTCTTGATGCCCACCGGCCGGCTCTCGAACACCGGCGAACAGCGCAGATCGTGGAGAAAGCCGGCCAGTGCATCCAGGCCGGCGGCCAGGCGCAGCTCGCGGTCGGCGTTGCTGCCCAGCCCGAGGAAGATGGGAGTCATGGCCGGCTGCGCTCGATTTCCACACCCACCGCACGGGCCGCGGCGTTGACGCCGGGCTTGGTCACCCGCAGGCGCAGCCAGGACAGGCCGAAGCGCTCCAGCAACAGCTCGGCCAGGCGCTCGGCGAAGGTCTCCACCAGCTCGAAGCGCGCGGCGGCGGCGAACGCCTGCACCTGCTGGTTCACCGCAGCGTAGTCCAGCGCCTTGCTCAGGTCGTCCCCGGCCGCCGCCGGACGGATGTCCCAGGCGAAGGTCAGGTCCAGCAGCAGGCACTGGCGAATGCCACGCTCCCAGTCGTAAGCGCCGATCAGGGTGTCGACTTCCAGCCCCTCGATGAAAACCTTGTCCAAACCTCGTCTCCGCTGGACGACAAGACCCTTGTCCCGCCGCTAGAATCGGGGCTCCCTCGCCCCGGAATGGATACCATGTTCTGGCTGCTGGCACTGCTCGCCTACCTGCTCGGCTCGCTGTCCTTCGCCATCCTGCTCAGTCGCCTGAGCGGCGGGCCGGACCCGCGCGCCAGCGGTTCGGGCAACCCCGGTGCCACCAACATGCTGCGGGTGGCCGGCAGGAAACTGGCCGTGCTGACCCTGCTCGGCGACCTGCTCAAGGGCCTGCTGCCGGTGCTGGTCGCCTACCTCGCCGGCCTCGACATCCAGCAACAGGCCTGGATCGGCCTGGCCGCCGTGGTGGGCCATCTCTATCCGCTGTACTTCCGCTTCCGTGGCGGGGAAGGGGGGGGGGGCCCCCGCCGCTCCGGCAGATATTGTGGCCGCAGTGGAAGCCGCAGGCTATGGCGCAAGCCCTAAAAACGCTGCCGCCCAGTCCGCCGCGCCGTCAGCAGATGCCTTAAAAGATACCGAAACCCCGCGCCTCAAACGCCGCCTGATTGCCTCGCTGATCTTCTGGGTGGTGCTGATGTACTTCTCCATGGGGCACATGCTATGGAACTGGCCGCTGCCGGGCTTTATGCAGGGCAACCATGTGGCAATGGGTATTTTACAGATGCTGCTCACCATTATCATCATGGTCATCAACCAAAAGTTCTTTATCAGCGGCTTTAAGGCGCTGTGGAACCGTGCCCCCAATATGGATACCCTGGTATCCCTTGGCGCTACCGCGGCCTTTGGCTACAGCACTTACGCTCTGTTTGCCATGACGGTGGCCCAGGTGCAGGGGGATGCCATGGCCGTGATGGGCTATATGGAGGAGTTTTATTTTGAATCCGCCGCAACCATCCTGACCCTGATCACGGTGGGCAAAACGTTGGAAGCCCGCTCCAAGGGCAAGACCACCGATGCCCTGAAAGGCCTGATGAACCTGGCCCCCAAAACCGCAACGCTGCTGCGCAATGGGGCGGAAGTTACCGTTCCCATCGAACAGGTGCAGCAGGACGATGTGTTTGTGGTGCGTCCCGGCGAGAATATCCCCGTTGACGGCGTGGTGCTGGAAGGCAGCAGCGCGGTGAAC
>OGQD01001910.1_pt1 | contig 12476 bp, 13 predicted proteins | sample 1553091 | NCBI WGS metagenome assembly OGQD01 (sample SAMEA2580290, study PRJEB22360) | human gut metagenome | biome: human gut; feature: human-associated habitat; material: faeces | place: Denmark | collected 2008/2010
AAATTTATTCCTTCATTTCCTTCTCTATCTTTTATTTTCTGAGCCTTCCTCAGCTATTTCATTTCTCCGAGGCACAAGGAATATTTATATATCTTCCATAGCTTTCTGAGCAGAATGTAAGCAACAACACAGGCTATAACAGATTCATTTATTAACCCTCATTACCACGCAGTACGCCACACTAAGTACCCACACTTATTGGTGCAGGCAAAGCCTGCCATTATGGATTAATTCTTTTCCATAGTGATTGTTAAACTCAAAAACCTTTAAGTATTATGGTTAGAATTGTAAACTACAAAAAAAGACAAGCTGAAGATGGTAAAGAATTCTTTGTGCTTGAAATCACAGGAGGCATTGAAATGGTAATGTCAAACTCTACAGGGCAGTTTTATGCTACTGCTAAGAAAACCTACCTTGCCTCAACCTTTGATGAGGAAACCTGTAAAGCCCTTGTTGGTTCAGAAATGCCAGGAAGTATTATTAAGGCAGAATGTGAGCCTTATGAATACACTATCCGGGACACAGGGGAAGTAATTACGCTCAACTACAGGTATGTATATTTTCCTGAGCAAATGGGAAACTTGCAAGCTGATGTGAATGCCTTCTCCCGAAATGGGCAGCATGAGGAATTAAAAGAACAGCAAGTCTAAAGTGTAACCTGTAAATCCGTCCACTTTTGAATTATGTATATTATATATGGTTCAATTGTGGACGGATTTTTAATTTTTTCAAACCATGCAATTAGCAGAAATAAAAGTGTCCTACATCAACCATAGCACTCAGAGATTAAAGGTATTGCATAGCAAAGCTATTTATGAAGCAATACTGCCATTATGGAACTCTGAGACCATAGAATATATTGAAGAAAGTAAAATCATATTACTCAACAGGGCAAATGAAATTCTTGGGGTATATGAATTATCCAAAGGTGGTATTTCTGGTACAGTGGTAGATATTAGAATTATCCTCGGAGTAGCATTAAAGTGTAATGCCAGTGCAATAGTATTGATACATAACCACCCTTCAGGAAACCTGCAACCCAGTGAACCTGATAGCAGGATTACAAGGCAACTAAGAAAGGCATGTCATTTATTAGATTTGGTATTACTTGACCATTTAATAATTTCTAAGGATAGCTATTACAGTTTTGCAGATAATGGTACTTTATAAAATTGACCTTTTTAAACTATCTCTACTTATATCTTATTATTAACTATTATTACTCCCTACTATCTCTTTACTCTATTATGTTGCCACTTTTATTATTCCCTATTATGGTAGTAGAAATTGTAAATGTGTGTATATGTATAAGGAGTTTAAAAAAGGCTATTATTACCTGAAATTAATCTGAGGATTTAATTCTGAGATATATATACTATAGCGAAAATGTGATGAAATGAGCAATAAAATAAGGCTTTAAAATATCATTATTACTGTACCTGAGTTAAAAGCCCAGTAAATAGGTCGTAACTGCCTAATAGCGAAAAGTAGTTTTAGTCCTGTTCAATTTGGATTAAATCAGTAAGTGATACTTCCAATGCTATAGCTATTCTGTAGAGTGTATAAATGGTAGGGTTAGTCCTTCCAGATTCTATCCTTGAAATGTTGGTAGTATCTATATCTCCCTGAACTTTAGCTGCAAGGTCTACTTGTTTCATACCTTTTTCATTACGCAATTCCTGAACCTTTTTACCCACTTTTTTAAGTAATTCTGATTTTTCCATACTTGACATATTTGGCAAGTCAAGTAATAGTTTATATTTGCTTTAGGTTATGCCATATATGACAAGTAATAGCTCTTTTTAGTACAGCTTTATTACGCTATTTAAATTTAACATCTATATTAATGAAACAATATTTTATTTCGAAAGGGACAAAAAAAGAAGGGCCCTATTCCTTAGAAGAACTATCATCAATGAAATTGAGTAAGAATTATTTTATTTGGAAAGAAGGATTTGTGAACTGGAAAAATATCACTGAAGTAGATGAACTTAAAAAAGATATTATTCCTACTCCACCACTAACACCAACAGAATTGCAAAGGAAAAGATTAAAGGCGAAGATTGTGAATAGTACTATTATTAGTTGCATATGCCTAATCATTCTTTGGTTCTTAATTTACATTTTTATGGTTGGTGATTTGAAAGATTATGAATTAGAAGAACATTACGGATATAATAGTGATTTTAAGATATATGGTAATGGAAATATAATTAGAGAAAAACTCTTATTAATAGCTTTGTCAATATCAGGCATCATTTCAGTATTAGTTTTTCTGATAACTTATAAGAGTAAAAGCAAATTAAACATCTGAAAATTTATATCCACCTCATGCAGGTGGTTTTTTTATTATCACTATGAAAGAATTAAATCTACCCTTTTGGATAGGGATGGATTATGAAAAAATGGAATTTGATTTAGAAATACTGTCTGATAGAATACAAGGTTATGACGGTTATATATACCTGGGAGAGTTTAATAATTTCCTGAATTATACTACAGATAAAATTGAATTGTTATTCAGGATGGATGTATTAGAGGGGATTGTTATTAGTTATAATAATCTCCCTTTTACAGCCTCTGAGGACATCATAGCTAAACTGGAAAGTAAATTGGGTAGACCTCAGATAGTAAATGAGAGTAAATACAAACTACACAAATTCATTACTGATAAAAATGACCTTTTACTTTATGTATCTCAAAATGGTATATATATAGTATTATGTAACTATAATATTATTTACTTCCTACATCTTTCTCTATTATGTTGTCACTTTTAGATTTTAGCTCTGTGAGGTAATTTTGAACAGTTCCACGAGATAAAGTAATACCATCCCTCTTAAGTTGAGTTTCTATTTTCCTGACTGATTTTCCTTCTTCATGTAGCTTTTTTATAATAGGAAGGGCATCATCTTTTTTTAAGTTTGTCTTTGCTAAAGAGGAAATTCTGTCTATACTTATTTTTCCTTTATCCTCAAAAAGAAGGTTGGTCTCATCAAAATACAATATTTTGGCATACTTCTTAATTTCAGAAGAAACATAGTTACCTTTAGTAATAGTGAGTGTTCTTTTATTCTTATCATTAGGATATGGCTTTAACTCCAGAAGAACCCTCATTTTAGCCTCAAATGCTTGTGAGCCTAAAACATTGTCTTTTGAAGCACTGAATTTATCTGTTCTCTTTCCGGTATGGTGCAAAAACAATATAAGGCACTCCTTATCCCTGGCTAAATCATTGTAAGATTTTAGGAATTCACGCACTTTGGTACTTGAATTTAAATCTCCACTAAATACATCAGTGAAAGCATCAATTATAATTAGGTCTGCCCCAATATTTTCCAAATCATCTGAAAGTTGGCTGATAAGGTCTTTATCCTCTGCATTTGTAGTATCAAAAATGAACTTTACATTATTCAGCATATTTAAGTCTAAACTATCATTGGGAAACAACCCTTTAATTTGCTTTTTTAAGGAAATACTTGTAGATGCTGCATCATCTTCAGTGCTCACATATATTACTTTCCTTGCTTTTGCTCCTATTTTATAACCAACAAAGTTATCCAGGCCAAGAGCAATAGATAAAGCTAATTGCCTTAATAAAGTACTTTTTCCCGTGTCAGACGAACCTACAAGGGATACAAGTCCCGTGGTTGGAAATATAGGGTCTATAAGTTTTGGTAGTACATCAAATTCAAATTTGAATAAAGTAAGCCCCGAGTATTTGTCTTCTGAGAAATTCTTAGAATTATCAGGACGACTTAAAGAAACTTTTTTAGGAATTGGTTTGTTTGTCTTTGGTACACCAACATCCCCAAGCAGTTTACTAATTTCTTCCTGGCTTAATGTATTGCCATTATTGTGTTTTTCCATAACTTAGCCAAACTACGATATATTAGTTAAAATTGTCCAATGTCCAATTTACTATATAGATGGACAAATATAACTAAAAGGTACATTCAAAGTACAGGTAAAAATATTATAACTTTTAAGATATTGATTAACAGTTGTTTATGTAAAACGTATCGAGCCCAGGTGGGACCACTAAAATACTTAAAAAAAAGCCTTATAAACTCAATGTTTATAAGGCTTTTTTTTAATTTGTATGAAACGAAAGATAGTGCGGAATTTCAGCTTTTTTGAAAATATTAATTTTAAGGGGCATAAAAATGTAACTTTGAAAAATCAATTTGAAAAAACTAAAAAATATGAAAAAAACTAAAAAGCAAATAGCTCAGGAAGCTTTGGAACAAGAGAAGTTAGAAATAAATGATGCAATTGCTAAAGGATTTGCAAAAGAGTTACTTTTTTTAAAAATAGAAAAACTTGCAGAGAGATATTCTGATAGTTTAAGATCAAAAATTGATGAAAGAAAAGAAGAGATGAAATTAGATGATAATTCCCACTATCTGGTTTATAGAGTTTTAGGAATAGCTACAAAAGAAGGTGAGGATATTGATGTTTTTCAAAATGCTGGTCGTTTCCTTTATAAATATGCTGGTTCGTTTCTTGAAGAAGCTGCCTCTTTATGTTTAAAGTTTAAAAATGTTGAAGGAGGAAAAAAATTGATTGACAATAACCAAGGTACTAAACCCAAAACTTTTGAAATAGATTTTTTGGATAATAAAAACGCAATAGAAATTAAATGGAGAGATGCTACCACCGATGGGGATCATATAACTAAAGAGCACACAAGAGTTAAATGTATTAGTAGTTATGATTATGTTCCGGTTAGAGTAATGTTTTACTATCCCCAGCGAGCTCAAGCTAAAAAGGTTCAGGAAACTTTAAAATCAATATATAAGAGCTTTACTGGAGAATACTATGGAGGAGAGGAAGCTTGGGATTATATCAAGAAATATAGTGGTTACGATTTAAAAGAAATATTGACATTGATAGCGAATAAAAGATTGCCAGGACATGGAGATTAATAAAATTTATTTAGGGAATTGCATAGAGAAAATTAAAGAAATTAAATCGAATTCTGTTGATTTAGTTTATTTTGATCCTCCTTTTTTTACACAAAAAAAACAGAGTTTAGTCACTCGTGATTTGTCAAAAAAGTATGAATTTAGCGACAGTTGGAAATCTCTTGAGGAATATATTTATTTAATTGAGCTTTGTTTAATTCAATCAAAAAGAATATTGAAAAAATCTGGAAGTGTTTTTTTGCACTGTGATAAAATAGCATCTCATTATATTAGGGTAGTACTGGATAAAGTTTTCGGAATGGAAAATTTTCAAAGTGAAATTATATGGAGTTATAAAAGATGGTCAAATTCAAAAAAAGGATTGTTGAATTCTCATCAAAATATATATTTTTATTCAAAGAGTAATGATTTTAAATTCAACACCTACTTTACAGATTATTCAGCGACAACAAATATTGATCAAATTTTACAAGATCGAGAGAAAACCTCTGTAGGGAAAACAGTTTATAAAACTGATATAGAGGGGAATGTTTTAATTGGTAAAGAAAAGAAAGGGGTGCCCCTTTCCGATACTTGGGAAATACCTTATTTAAATCCTAAAGCAAAAGAAAGGGTTGGGTATCCAACTCAAAAGCCAGTTTTGTTATTAAAAGAAATAATTAAAATAGTTACTGATGAGGGGGATTTGGTTGTAGATCCTTTTTGTGGTAGTGGAACAACTTGTGTTGCTGCCAAAGATATGAACCGTAATTTTATAGGGATAGATATTTCTATTGATGCTGTTGAGCTAGCTAATAAGAGGTTAGAGGAAATGATAATTACTACTTCTAACTTATTAAATAGAGGTGTAGATAGTTATTTTGAGAAATCAGATAATGATATTGCTTTATTGAAAAGCATCGATGCTTTTCCTGTTCAGAGAAATTCGGGAATTGATGGGTTTCTAAAAAATCATTATGAAAATAAACCAGTTCCTATTAAAATTCAAGGAGATTTGGAATCATTAAATGATGCTGTAGAAAAATTAGAAAGAGCTTGCATTGGTAAAGACTATAAATTAAAAATTGTTATTCAAACAAAAAAAGATGTATGTAATGATCGATTCTTTGAATATGTTTCAGATGTTAAAATTTTAAAATCTGATAGATTTAGAATTCAAGAGTTATATGATAAAGAAATTAATACTATTGATAAATTATAATTGATTTATTAAATAACAATCCTAATTATTTAGAATAGTTTATGTGTTGTAAATAATTAAGATTATTTTTTAAAATATTTGTAACATATTATAATTATTAAAGAGTTTGATCTTTTTTTACTTTAAAATTTCACTGAATTTAGGATTAAGTTTGATGAAATCTAAAATGATATTAGACATGATTTTCTTTACATCTTCTCTTTCTTTCGTTTAGCAGATTTTAAATTTTATCTAAATGACTATCCTCTGTACATTAAAATTATTAGGCATTCCTAAGGTAATGTAAACAGTCTGTCAAGTTTGGGCATAAATAGAGAGTATAATTCCGAAAAAGTAGTGAAAAATCACTCAATTTACATATGTTTGGGATTAAACATAAAGTTCGATTTTGAATTTTGATAATGCTAATGTTTCTTGGGATATAACTTGATTTTGTTAACAGCGTCAAAAATTTAATCTTGTATTTTTTAAGCTCATAAGCATTTTCAGTTTATTCGAATCTATGCCTTATGATAAATGCATGGAAAATTATTGTTTAATTTTATGGGAATAAATAACTTATAGTTCTTAATTTTTTAAGATTTTTTATATGTTTTAAAATTTTACTTTAAAAATTTTCTTTTCTAACTGATTGGAATTTTGTAATTTCCATTTTTTATAATAGATCATTCATTAAAAACCCCCGTTATATTGAAAGATTTTTTTACTTCCGCATCTATAATTGTCGAGGAGGAATCAAGGATTTCTTTTCGCTTCTTAAAACTGTTTTTGATTGCAATATCAGCAGTTTGTACAGTGTTGTTATTTGCCTATTTTATTAAGGCATCCGGTATTTTGCAGGGAACAGAAAGCACTAGTCTGGACTTTGTACTAAAAATTGCAGATGGTTTGAGTTAAATTTAGGGAAAAGCTACTTAGGGTTGTGTTTGGCAACTTTTGACTACCAGTTGGATGTCCAGCTGTAAAGCGTATTGTATCTGTTGTACGCCACTGATTTCCTGTGCTTTTTTTAAATCGCTTTCTATAGCTTCTATAGCACTACCCCGTGACCAGTTTTGGTTGAACGCTATTTCCCAGGCCGTATTCAGATTCTGAATTTTAAACCAAAGCTCCTTTAATAGAACAGTATGAAAAATATTTTTCTGTTCCTCGCTGGCATTAGGTAATTCCAAAATGACTAAAGCTTTGTATCCCATAGCTTACTATTGTGGTAGTTTAGATACTCAAATTTACTGCCGGTAAGGGCCATTTCCTTACGGTTTTCCGTAAAGGCATTTTTTTAGGTTTTTTTTTAGGGTTGGAAATAAAAAAACCGACAGGGTTGTGTCGGTTAGAGAATGGTAGGGTTGGGACAATAAGGGCTATATGAGTCCTAAATCTTTGGCATTACTGATAAGATGTATGGTGTTTTTTGCCTTGAAGTAAAGCTTCAGCTTGTTTATCCTTTTCTCAATACTGCTGTTGCTGGAAGGAACGTTGCCTTGTTTTTTGAATTTGGCACCTATTTCATCCTGTGTCAGGCCAATTGACAGGTATTTAATAAGCTTCAGGTCGTATTCTTCGATTTCAATAATGTTATTTGCCTGGAATATGTTGGACAGCGGAGCCGGCACATAGTTTTCTGTAGTTCCAGCCAGGGCAATTACCGCTTTTTCGAGCTCTTTTGAACCTTCACGTCCTTTCGAGACATAACCGTTAATACCGCATTCTTCGAACAGGGCTTTTATTTTATAAGAACGGTCTTCTATGGAATAGGCTATGACCTTTATTTCAGGTTGGGTTTCTTTGACACTCTTGATGAGGTCTTCGCCGGACTCCAGTACAGTATCACGATGGTCCTGCTTAAAGGAAAGGTCTGTTATGAGTAAATCATAAGGTTCGCCATCTAATAGCGCCTTTTTTACCTTTAGATAGGCTTCATCGCAATATTTTGCCTGATGAATTTCTGCGTGTGTTAGCTGGTCAAGCTGTGAAATTACAGCAGCGTGGATGCTGTCAATGTCTTCTGCAACTAAAATTTTTCTAAACATGGTAGGTGTGTTAAATTTTAAACAGGATAGCCAAAAGAAAGCTTTACTCCTCTATTTGTCTGTATGTCAAAAATAAGCGTTCCCCGAATGCTTTTTATACGGTTTTCCACATTTTGGAGGCCGTTTTTTAAAATAGTTTTTCCGAAAGGCATTCCTATTCCGTTATCCGAATATTGGATCTGGATTTTTTTGTCGGTACTTGAAAAATCAATTACAGCTAATGTGGCCTGGCTATGTTTTTTCATGTTGACCATTAACTCCTGGAGCACCCTGTAGGTCACTAGTTTTTTGTTTTCGTCAATCTTCATCCAATCAACGGAATCAATATCTTTTATTAATACGTTAAGCGATTGGTTTTGATATTCTGAAAGCATTATTTTTAACTGATTTGGGAAATTCTCACCCAATTCAATAGGGCTGTTTTCTCTTGAGATATCCCGGGTTCTTAAATAGACGCTGTCGAGCGAATGGATAAGGGCTTCTTTTTTTTCCGGTCTTTCTAAATTCTGAGTAGAGGCAAATGTCATAGCGTTATATACGTCATTGGCCAGTTCGTCGTGTACTTTTTTTGCAATCCGGGTTTCTGTATTGTAGGCTTCCTGAAACTTTTCTTTTTCATGTCTTGACTTTAAAAGCCTGTAGAAAAGCATTCCTACAAGTACAAGAAATGATATAGTCAATAATAAAAGTTCGTTTCTTCGTTTTGCTTTTTCTGCTTTTAATTTGTTTTCTGCATTTTCTGCCTGGTATTTAAGCAAATCTTCTTCTGCCTGTTTTGAATCATAACGAACCTTCGCAAACTGATTTTTAGCCTTTTGGCGTACAACCCTGATGCTGTCATTCAGTTTGGTGTATTCTGAAAACAACCTGTCAGATTCTTGCTTGGAGGCGGCAGTTTTTGAAAGGAATTTAATAGCATCCAGTTTGTCATCAGTATTCTTTAGTTTATTGGATAAACTATAGGCTCTTTCTGCATAGTTCCTTGCCGTTTTCGGATTTTGGTTGAGATAATACTCCGAAAGGTGCAGGCAGCTTGCCAATAATCCAAATTCATCCTTAATGGAATCTTTTAGCCGCAATGACTGTAGCATATATTCATGGCCTCTTTTGTCTCCTGAGAGAAAATAAGAATACCCCAGATTGTCCATAGCTTTGGCTTTGAATTCGATGTCTGTATCTGACCTTTTTTTGAAAACCAGCCTCCTGAGTATTTTTATAGCCTTGGCATATTCCTTCTGGTCCATGTAGATAAGGGCTATGTTATTCATCACAGCATCTTTAGAAAGGGAATCCTTTGTGATTTCATAGGCCTTGCTGTAATATTTTAAAGCATTTTCATAATTAAAGAGCTGTTTGTATGACATGCCCAGATAATTATAGACGGCCACTAGATAAGACTCTTCTCCTGAGTTTTTTAAGCAGGCAAGAGCTGCTGTAGCAGTCGTTTCGGCCCCATAATAATCAGAAGAGATTCGCTGCAGGTCGGTCATCATCAATAAGCTATATCCTGCCCGCATGCTGTCATTTGCTTTCAAATATTCTGTTTTCGAACGGTCGTAATACGAAAAACTGCTGTCAATGTTTATGGGTGAAAAATAGGAAGCATAGAGATAATAATATCCGCCAAGAGCCGCTTGCTTTTTAGTATTCAGTGCCAGTTTTTTGAGCTTGCTGAGGTAATATCTGGAACTGTCTGAGTTATAGGCAAGATCGTGTTCGATTTTGGTATACAATCCTTTGTAGAGCAAAGAGTCGTTACCGGATTCCATTCCAATTTTATAGGCTTTGTTGCTAAAAACTCTTTGCCTTTCTTGTGAAAATTTACTGTCATAAGAAAGTTTTATGTAATGCTCAAGGCTGTCAGTTGCGGTACTCCCTTTTTTTACAGGCATATTTTTTCCACATGAAATGAAAATCAATGTCATGAAAAAAAGCAAAATCGGGGAGTAATGCTTCATAGAAGAATATTTCCCCGAAAATACTAAAAGTGTTTTACAAAAACTTTTTTTTATTACTGTTTTTTAGTCTATGGCCTTGGATTCAAGGGTGGTGGAGGTGGTTTTGTAGTTGTTGTCGTATTATTACCGCCACTTTCGTCAGCTTGCAAGGTCATTTTATTGGCTTCATCTGTTGTGTCATCTGCAGTACAGGAGATAAACAGGGTGCTTGAGGCTAAAATAGCCAAAGCCAGGATTAATTTTTTCATCTCTTTCGAATTAAAAAGTTTGACATAGGGGATTGCTTTCAGGTGGGTTCTGAAATCCTAATCCGTCTTTTTTTAATGGGGTGGTAGCCCTGTTTTTTGGGAAGTTCAGCGTGCCAAAACAGAAGAGTGGATCATACTTCCCGAATGGTCGTCCCATCCTGATTTAGCAACACTGAGGTAAAATCAGTTTTGTACATTTGTCCTAAATGCATGTTAGGACAGAACTGATTTCTGAGGCAAAGTAAATGTGGTTTTTGCTGGTGATAGCAAGGGAATTCCGATGATTCCGATAATTCCGATTGATTCCAATTAATTCTGATTTAATAACTATGAAAAATAATTTTGAAGAATATAAAAAGGCCATCATAACCCGATATGAAGAAGAAAAAATGGGGAAATTTGCTGATTTGCTTTTAGATCCCACTCCCGCAAATCTAAAAAGGCTATGTCTGCTAATTAGTGAAGATGAAATGAGGTTTTCAGATTTGACAATCTTCCGTCATTTTTTCTCCTTTAAGTCTGATGAAGACATTGCAAAATGGATTAAGAATTTTGATACAGAAAAATTTAAACCTTTAAGCACTTTCCTGAAACTGGGAACCAATCTAAAAGATTACAGAAGTGCCAACCTTATTGCAGTTTTGGTTGATTTTAAACAGAGGCCATACACTAAGTTTCTTGACACGCATTGCGCTTTGGATATTGCAAACTCCAAAAACACTAATGCCAATAAAGAGGTTCCAAACAGAGAATATTTTGCTGAAAGGATGGCAATCTCCAAACCTGTTGAGAATGATTATCAATTGACAGTTAGGTCACCTTTGTCAAAAAGGATGTTGTTTGCCCTGGTTTCTTTTGCTGCAATTTTTTTTTTAACAATTTTCGTGAAGGATGTTTTTGATGACAAATGTATGATTTGGAAAGGAGATCATTATGAAAGAATAGATTGTGATGATAGCCGTGCTTTTGGTGAAAAAAGTTATGATAATGTAATAGCTTTCAATAAAGATATTCTGGAGAATTTTAGGAGAATAGAAATTTGCGATACGACGACTTTTTTTATTAATGACAGGCCTATGGTGTGGTATATCAAACAAAATGGCAAATACGAATTTTTTTCCTATGGTGGTGCACATCCCATTACCCGCAAACCACTAAAGCCAATTACTAAACATATGGTGGAAAAGCACATCTTAAAGGGGCATAGTAAAAAATAATTTAAGCATCTAAAAGCGGCCTATTCATTATTTTCAATTGGATACAGGTTCTTGCATTAGCCGCCTAAAAAATACTTTTTAGGTAAAGGAGACTGTATTTCGACAAAAAAGGGGTGTAATTAACAAACAGGAGACGTCAAAAAAGTACTTATTTGTTACTCGTAGTCTTGTTATTACTGCATTTTTACTACTCATTTTAAATAAATTATAAATTTTAATGTTTTGACTTACAGAATTTTGTGTGTTTTTTTGTGGCTTGAGTAGATGTGAGTAGGCGTTTTTTTTCATAATTTGATTTTCCGTCTTTTATTTGTCCTATCGCTTTACAAGAGAACCTCGGGGTTCTTAATAATTACAATTCTTCAAGTTCCCAAATCTGCTGAAGAACAATCTACAAATTCTATAAATTTTTACTGATAGAAAATTCCTTTCTATGGTTCACCATAGAAGCCGTAAAAATTGTTGTGAATAAAGAAATATCTTGTTTGTCAAGATGAAAATAAATTACCAAATAAAGTGACATAGCTTTAACATTGATTGGTGGTAGGTCAATGCGGTAATTTTTGAGAGGAGGGTGACCCATAAGTGTTATTTTAGGGGAAAATATGTTCTTGGTTTATGTCGCCCTCCTTATTTTTTATTTCTGCAATTTTTATCTTTTCCCAATTTCCTCACTTAAAGACTTTTTCTATTGCTTGTGGCTCTTTGTAAAAATAGTTGCTTATAATAGAGTATTCGGTTAATAAAATTATTTTTTGTTTCAAAAAGGTTTATTTTTTAAATATATTATAACTTTAATGGTTGTATAGTTGTGATTTTTCTCTTAAAACTATTTAAAGGTCAAATATTTATTAGTTTTTATATTGTTTTGTTGTGAAAATACGTTTTTTATGA
>OGQD01001912.1_pt1 | contig 12469 bp, 14 predicted proteins | sample 1553091 | NCBI WGS metagenome assembly OGQD01 (sample SAMEA2580290, study PRJEB22360) | human gut metagenome | biome: human gut; feature: human-associated habitat; material: faeces | place: Denmark | collected 2008/2010
GGCGCCGGTATCGGGCGGCCAAGCGGCGGGCCACCGCCCGTCCGATGCCCCGGGAGGAGCCGGTCACCAGCGCGATCTTTTCCATGGGATCATCCCCTTTTCACAGTCTTTCCCCGTAAGTATAGCAAATTTCCGCGGGAAAGGCAAGAAAAGTGTTGACAAACCGGGGCTGATAGGGTAATATACTATCGTTGTCTGCGCGGTTAGCTCAGCTGGTAGAGCACATGCTTGACGTGCATGGGGTCACAGGTTCGAGTCCTGTACCGCGCACCAGAAAAACCTCGGAACCACAAAGTTACCTACGCATAAGGACAACATTTCAAATTACCGTTCAAGTAGCATTGAAAAAGCCACTGACTCTGAATTATTCAGGGTCAGTGGCTTTTCGTTGAAAACGAGGCTGCATTCTGGCACAATCTATGTGTATAAAAGGAACTTCTCATAATTGCACCTTACAGAGCTTGTTTATGTAACCGTTGTAATACTGCAAGACCTGTTCCACGGCCCCGGCGTCACCGGCGCGGGCCGCCTCGATCACTGCAAGGGGCAAAGGCTCCTTATATCCGGCCTGCTTCATTCTGCAATACCTCCCGTCAGTCTTGTTCTCATGGTTTCCAGCGTCTTAGTCCTGTGCCGCTGGACGGCGCTGCGGGACATTCCCACCACCGCGCCGATCTCGCCGTCCGTCATTTCCAGGACACAATGCAGTATCAAGATGCTTTGTCCCGGCTGGGGCAAGCTGGCAAAGGCAGCGGCCACCAGCCCGTCGCTGATCTGAAGCTCACAGCCATAGGCCGGAAATATAAAACTGTCGCTGGGGTACTGATCTATCGTGCATAGCGTGTCCAGTTCCGAAAGCGGCAGCGTTTCAAAGGATGTTTCCCAGCCACGCTGACGCTTCCTTTCCCGGAAGTAGTCAACGGCTTCATGGTACAGTACCAGCTTGCAAAAATGGTCAAACTGGCAGCGCCTCCCGTAATCATCAGGGGTAACTTTCATCTGCTCACCCCCTTTCCGTGGGGAGTGAGCAGGATGATCCTGTCCGTTGTCAGGGGCCTATGTTGGCCCTGGTCTGCTGACCGCCTCCTTTTCCATCTGATTTTTTGCCGGAAATGACAATCCGCGAAAATCGACAAAAATCGCCCGGCAGTTCATAAACCTACCGGGCGACGATTTGAAGCGTTTTGTTGTTTTCTTACATGGTATAGTTCATACTCATAGCCGGAATATTCCCGTGGCGGGGCAAGGCTTTTTTTAAGCGGTAGAAGTGGATTAGATTATAATGATAGTAAAACAGCATGGCAGCGTCCTCCCGTGGGCCGCCATGCCTTTAACTGCTGGGAATGACAGAAAGAAAGCAGCGGCCTTGATTTCTCAAAAGCGCCACCAGTGAATATAGATTAAGCGTGAAAATGGGTCTGCCCAGCAGCGGTTTTTTTCTTTTCTGCCGCTGGGCAGATGTTTTTTCTTTAGATACATGATAAGAGGAATTTTTGAAGATTCCATAAAGATTTGAAAAATGGACGGACATAAAAGACGTCCATTACACTATCGGAAAATCAGCAAGGAAGTTTCATAGTAACCTTTGCGCCGCCGGTTTCTTTTGAATTTTCTAAAATAAGCTGACCATTATGTTGTTCCATAATCGAATTTGTAATATATAGACCCATACCAAAGTGTAACTTTGAATTGCGGCTTTGATCGCCCATATAGAACCGTTCCTGTGCGTGGCATAATGCCTCTTTAGAAAACCCCGTTCCCTCGTCTGTGACTGAAATTTCCACGAAACCGTTGTTACTCTGAACATCCACATAAAGCGTTCCGCCTTGCGGGGAGTAGTCCAGCCCATTACTGATAACATTCATAATAGCACGTTCTATCAGCACCCTATCAAATTTCAGCATTTGAGGGAGTGAAACAGTATTCATTTGCAGCCGGATTTCTTTTGTCCGGCATAGTGATTCCATATAACCGAACAAGTGCTGCATGAACGCTGGCAAGTCTATACTTTCAATATGGAGCTGATAACCAACCGCCGCCCGTGATATATCAATCAGGGTTTGAATATATGACTGCATCTGGCCGGAGCTTTCCACGACGTAACCAGCGTATAATCGTTGCTCATCATCAAGATTTGTTTCTGTGAGTAAATCAGCATTTCCTTGAATAACCGTCAGAGGCGTTTTCAAATCATGGGCAAGCGCGGCGATTTGCTCTTTCTGTGTCTGTTCGGTTTTCCATTGCCGTTCTAACGAAATTTTCAGATTATCTTTCATATCTGAAAAAGATGCAAGGACATCTTCAAACTCTTTGATTTTGGCGTGTCCTACTTCAAAATCAAGGTTTTGCTTTGAAACCTCCGCAGTTGCTTCAAAAAGCGGGGTCAGTTGTGTACGCAGGTTCTTAGCAAATCTGGCGGTCAGTATGATAATGACCAGCAGCGAATTTACAGCCATCAGGATAAACGCAAGCGTGTCAGGAGATGGAAAATATTCCGGTAGCCATGACACTGTAAATTGAGAACCAATATAATACCTTAAAACGCAAAATTCGTTTTCCCGGACAACAAGTGCAAACTGCCTCCCCGTAGCATATTCAATATATTCTCCCTTTGCGTACAGCAGGGCAATTTCTTTTTCATCATCGTCCATATTGCTGTAAAGCTCATTAAAGTTCTTGTCCAGAATTAAGTAGCCGCATCCCTGTGGAATCACAACCTTTGTAATATCCGGGGCAATCGTCAGCGTTGGAATGATCTCTTTTACCTGCAATTCACTTAGATTTGCTCTTGTAGCTAATCCAGCATTTACAGCAAGTCCCTCCAAACCAGAAGGGACAATAATTGCCGCTACCAGCATGACAATGAGGGAGATAGCAAACTGGCGAAACAATATTTTCAATGTAGGTTTCTTTTTCACTCCCATTTATATCCTATCCCCCATACGGTGCTGATCGGACTTATTTTGAAATGCTCCAATTTCGCACGAATATTTTTTATATGCGTTGAGATCGTAGAGTTATCGCCTATTCCATCAAACCCGAAAACGGCTTCATAGATTTGTTCTTTTGTAAAAACCTGTCCCCGGTTTTTCGCAAGGTATTCACAGATTGAATACTCGCTTTTGGTAAGGGGAACCGGCTGTTCTGAAACATACAGTACCTTTGCGGAAAGGTCAAATCTTATATCAGGCTCAAATGAAAGTGTGCTGTGATGCTCCCTTTTTTCTCTGCGTAAATGTGCCGCGACACGGGCGCGAAGCTCCTGAATACGAAAAGGTTTCGTAATATAATCATCCGCACCGATGCCCAATCCAAACAATATATCTTCCTCTAATGTCTTTGCGGTCAGAAAGAGAATCGGGCAGTCTACCATATTCCTGATCTGTTTGCAAAACTCAAACCCGTCTGTGCCAGGCATCATCACATCCAAAAGAATGAGGTCATAGAAATGCAGCTTTTTGATGTCTACATCATCCGCATTTTGACAGACTGTTATCAAATATCCATCTTTCCCCAAACTGTTCTTAATCAATTCCAAGATAGAAACTTCATCGTCAACTACAAGTAAGTGGGTCAAAAAATCACCTCCCGCCCCATTATACCACATTGTCGAGGTTACTCATCATTATTTTTAATGTCAGCTTTCCGATATTCATTGTTGATATTTACAGCTACGGCATTGCTTATATCCACATCCACAATACTGTAAACGTAGCCGAAACTGAAATCTTCCCCCGCCACATTTTTGAAGCGTTTCGATACCTGCCCGATTTCTTCTTGCAGTTCTGACATTTCAAGACATTCATCCGTTATGGTATATGTCAGGCCGTTATATGAAATTTCATCATAGTTTGCGGCGTTCAGCTCATAATACGGCAGAGATTCATTTAACGCCTTATTTTTATCGGCGGTATCGCGGAGCGCACCGCAGGCCGATAAGCATATAAGACTTACAAGCACAATTACCACGGCAAACAGGCACTTTTTATTCACTGTTTTTACCTCCCTCCCAACCATGAAACCAAACCAAACTGGCAATCAGCAGACAAACAGTGCAGCATACAGAAATAATCATACCGCTGAAAAAATCGGTTTTTACCTGTGCATACAGTTGGGGGCTATCCCATGCAAGCACAGTGTAATCCATAGCACGAACGCCCCAGGCCCAGGGAATATATTTCCATGTAGCGTCACCAAGCCCTGTTATCATAAGGGCAGCTATTAAACTCCCTGCAATTCCCAATCCCATAGATGCACCTTTTCCGAAGCTCATTCCCACAAACAAATGAATCAGGTAAATGGGAAGCATGGTAATCAACAATAGAATCCCTGCTTTCAGGTAAAGGCTTGCCGGAGCATCCCTATATAGTGCAGCGAATGTTCCTAACGCTAAAAATGTTGCGCCAAAAGCACAGATCATCAGAAAACCAAGTTTACCAATATACGTTGCCATGCGAGATGGGATTGTTCCCAACAAAAGCTGATAATGCCCGGCCTGATTTTCGATCTGAACAACCAGGCCCACAATAATGCCGATCAGAAACGGGAACGCAACGGCCAGCACTTCCAGATAGGCACTGATTTTGGTTGCCAGTTCCCATCTGGATATATGATAGTAACCCGCAAAAATCGCCGCACATATAATCGGAATCATGCTGTGCATATAGAGCAAAATGCTATGTTTACACTTCTGATATTCTGCTTTCCAGCAGCGAACCACAGATACCATAGTTACCCCACCTCCTTTTTCTCAAACCATCTTGCAGTTAAAAATGACAGCGCCGCAAACCAGGCCAGCGAAATGACCAATACAAGTATAATCATCCAAAATGCCATTGCCGTACTCTGATCTGCAACCGGCTCACCATTAGGCAAAATACCTAACACGGAAATCATAAGATGCGGCACCCAGCTATACGGGCAGATCATCCACAAAGAGGTTGTAGCCGTGAAAATCCCTAAAACGCTTCCAAGTCCGGCATTAAGAATAACCGTGACAAAGATACCAACTTTTTTTGATAACCATAAGCACAGCGGAACTTCCCATAGGCTTGCAATGACAATACAAGCTGTTCCGGCCGCAGCCTGCCAAATTCCGATTGTCAGGGGAATTTCGTTGATAACTAATATTGCAAAACCGCCCAACAGATTTAGCGCCAGGAAAATGAAATTCCCCACACAGGAGTAAATACCGGCCACTCCAATTTTTGCTTTCCAGACTTTGTTCTGCGAAACAGGCAATGAAGCAACGGCACGATATTTTAGTTTGCCATTATCCCGCTGTTCAATCAAGGCACAGGTGAGCGTAAGGAATCCAGGATAAAGCAGGATATACCACCAATTATAAGAATTGAGCTGGAACCAAAGAGGGGCAAAAAAGTTCATAAGCGCAGTTACAAACGGGGCCAGAACGATCAGCGTTTTTGTGAAAGTTCTCTTATGCTTTAGGTTCTCTGCCTGAATATATGCCATCTCCATTTAATATCCCTCCTTACCATTTCTGCGAATAACATCCATAAAGAGTTGTTCCAAATCTTCACCGGCGCGAAGCTCTCCCTCATATCCAAGGACGCCGCCAGCAATGATACCCACATGATCTGCAATCTGCTGGACTTCTGACAGAATATGGCTGGACAAAATAACTGTAATCCCTTTGCAGGGAAAAGAGCGAATTAACTCTCGAAGTTCCTCAATCCCTAAAGGGTCAAGGCCGTTAGTCGGTTCATCCAGAATCAAAAGCTGGGGACTGTTCAGCAATGCAATAGCAATACCAAGCCGCTGCTTCATACCAAGAGAAAACTGCCCGGCCCGTTTCTTGCCGGTATTCGTGAGCTGGACAATTTGCAATACCTCGTTAATTCGTGCATCGTCCAGGCCGAGCAATGTAGTTCTGACTTTGAGATTTTCGTATGCAGTCAGATTTTCGTAAAGCGGGGGCATCTCAATCAAAGCACCGATATGCTCCAGATCATTCCGCTTCCACGGGTGGCCGTCAAACTCGATGCTTCCCGATGTGGGGCGCAAAATGCCGGTGAGCATTTTTAAGATCGTGGATTTGCCAGCCCCATTCGGCCCCAGCAGACCATAAACCGAGTTGCGCCGGATGTTCAGTGACACATTGTTTACCGCCATTTGCCCCTTGAAATTTTTGCAGAGGTCAGTCGTTTTCAAAATCATATCCATATAATCAAGTCCTTTCTTTGATTTTACGGATAGCATACCGGGCAATTTTGAAGATTTCATAAAGATTCCCGAAAACAGAATATGAACAATACACCGTAACCGTGGAGCATATCGCAACAAAGCACCAACCTACGCATTTAGGGCCTTAAAAAGCCCTATATTTCAAGGTTTTTCCCGCATAGTCGGCGGGGTATGTGAGTGTTTTATCCTATCCCCGCCATAGTGCCGCTCTAAATGCGTAGAATTTACCAGCAGAAAATCGCCGGTTTCTCTGGCTCCATACTCCCAGATATGGTATCATGGAAAAAATCAATCTGACGGGGGTATCAGGATGGACGGACAAGAAAAGCTGCTGGACTATATCCGGCTTATTCTCGCCGGTAAGAGTCATGAGCACATCGCCATACGAAAAATGCTTACATTTCTCGTAGAGATCAGGGGCAATAAATGAAACAGCTGAAGTGAACGATGTCTGATAGGTTGTATAGAGCTCACCGTAGCGGACGCACGGGAGACCCTGTTGAACTGTTTCGTTCCGCTTTATGCCGCTACCGCGCACAATCTCTCCCAAGGAGCGAATACGCACCCACTCCCACGAATCGGGGATGTCAAACGGTACCTCATCCGCCAGCGACCGCACTTCATCGCCGATTTTCTCATAAGGAGTATTATCGGCACCTTTGAGATACCAACGCCGCCTGTGGCGGCGTTGACGCAAGCATAGCATTTGTATGACAAACGCGCTTGCTGGGGCTCGCCCCAGTCCCCCATGCCGCCTGCGGGCGGAAACTTTTCGGCAGAATTGCCGGAATGTAAGTATGTAAAATCGGGTTTGGCAAGGTTGCCAAACCCGGCCTTGAAAGGGAAACTCATGAAAATGGAAGCGGCATGAAGTGAGGAAGGGTTGACAATATTGTCAACCCTTCCTCACCAATCTCAATACCGCTTCTGACAATCTTGTCAAAAGCGGTTTATATGAAACAACGGGTTCGGTGAATTCACCGAACCCGTTGTTGCTTTTTAACAAGGTTGTCAGAAAGTAAGGTTTGGCAATCTTGCCAAACCTTATCGTCACACTACCATTTCTCTCACCACACGGATCAGGGACACCACCCAGGACAGTGCCACGAGGCCCACCAGCACAAGGAAAATGCCGTCCGCCAGAGCGGTATGGGCCAGATACCACGGGCGGAATACTGTGATAACCAATGCCCCGTACAGCAGCGGTACGGACAGCCGTAGCACCTGCGCCAGACGGATAACCCCTCCCAACAGCGCCAGCCCCAATGATAAAACAGCATACATCATGTTCCGAGCCTCCTTCTTCGATTTGCGGTATGTTACCATCGGCAGACAGACTTTACAACAGCCTGTCTGCCAATTTTTTTCACCTTGGGTGTCAATAAGACACCCAAGGTTGGACGGCGAGGGTGTCTATTGCACACCCTTGACCTTAAATCTTTTACAGGAGCTTTTGATTCCGGGGTATTCATCACGCTGTTTTTTCGGGAGGGGTAGTGAGGGGGCATCTGAAAAAACAGAAAACCGCTCTCGGCAACATTGCCGGAAGCGGTTTAGAAGTTCAAAGCCGTTGGTAAACACCCACCCGTTCGCCCCGTGCTGCCCCGTGCGGCGTTCTTCCGTAATGGGCAGTGTCCTTGCCCATCCTCTCCGGCAGAGGCCCCACAGGCGGTGTGTGGGCAAACTTAGTAAACAATAGAAAAAGGAGAGCCTATGGAGCAAAAAGCCAATATCACCATCAATAAGGAGCATATCACCGTGGAGCGGACGCAGACAGCCTGCGGGCGGGAGATTCGAGTCATCTCCGTGTTCTCCCGGCATGGCAGCGAAACCGTGGAGGACAAGCTGAAAGCCCTGGCAGAACTGGACTTTCAGCAGGGAAAGCTGTGTGCGTAAAGTGCTGGACAATTCAAACCGTTCGGGGTATTGTGGTGTCGCAATGCTCTGAACGGTTTGACAAAGAAAAGGAGGGCTGTATGAATCAGTCAAACCAAATCAGGAAAACCGCTCTTTACTGCCGTCTCAGCCAGGACGATGGGATAGAGGGCGATTCGAACTCGATCCAGAATCAAAAATCCATCTTACGGAAGTTCGCGGAAGATCACCATTTCCCCAGCCCCTGCTTTTATGTGGATGACGGTTTTTCGGGAGGAAACTTCCAAAGACCGGCGTTCCAGCAGATGATCTCAGACATGGAAAACGGAGAGATTGGGATCATTGTGACCAAGGATCTCAGCCGCCTCGGTAGAAATCAGCTTCACACCGGCCTGTACATTGAGGAACGCTTCCCCATGTTCGGCGTCCGCTATATCGCCATCAATGACAATGTGGATACCGACAGCAACGAGAGCAACGACCTCATGCCGTTCAAAAATTTGTTCAACGAGTGGTTTATTCGGGACACCAGCCGGAAGATCCGTGCGGTTCTGAAGGCCAAGGCGGAACGGGGCGAACGGCTGGGGACCAGGGCGCCTTACGGCTACCGAAAGGACCCGGACACGAAGAAGTTGATAGTGGATGAGGAGGCGGCAGCCATTGTCCGTAGGATCTTTGCCATGTGCGCCGGCGGCAGCGGCCCCAGCCAAATTGCCCGCATTCTCAAGAAAGAGCAGATCCTGACGCCTACCATGTACGCCTACACCAGATTCGGCATGAATCATACTTGCCTGGACACCGCACATCCGTATAACTGGTCTGACAGCGCCATTGCCAACCTGCTGGAAAACGAAATTTATCTGGGCAACACCGTCAACATGAAGTACAGTACGAAGTCCTACAAGGACAAACGGAGGGTCGAGCATCCAAGAGAGGAATGCATGGTCTTTGAGAATACCCATCCCGCCCTCATTACGCGGGAGGTCTGGGATATCGTACAGAGAGTGCGGAAGAACAAGCGCCGTCTGACCAAGATGGAAGAACAGAACAAGTACTCCGGTCTTGTGTTCTGTGCCGACTGCGGCTCCAACATGGTGCTGCACCGGGCGCATACCATGTCCGCCAGCTACAATCACTTTACCTGCCGCACCTACAAGAAGGACGGGGAAGCCTGCACGGGCCACTACATCCGGGAGTGTGTTCTGGACGAGATCGTACTGGAGGACCTGCGCCGGGTGACGAGCGCGGCGCGGGAACATCCGGAAAAGTTCGCCGCCTACATTGGCAGCAAGCAGTCCGCCGAGCTTCAGCGGGAGATCCGCAGGCAGGAGAAAGAACTGGCAGCCATGCGGAAGCGGAAAGCGGAACTGGACGCGATCTTCAAAAAGCTGTATGAGGACAGTGTGCTGGACCGCATCACAACAGAGCAGTTTCAGATGCTCTCCGGCAGCTACACGGAAGAACAGAACCTCATCACTGTCGGTATTCCACAGAAAGAGAATGAGATCCAGCGCCTGCGGGAAACCGTGAACGAGACGGACAGCTTCCTCGACAAGGCAAAGCGTTATACGGACATTACGGAACTGACACCGGAGCTGCTGCGGCTGTTTATTGAGAAGATCGTGGTACACGAAAAAGAGGTGAAGTGGTCTAAACACGCGCCTCAGACCGTGGAGATCTACTACAACGGCATCGGCTTCATAGACAAACAGCATCAGGACATGGAAAGCCTGCAACCCCTGAAAACAGAAGAACCCCGACAGGCATCGTAAACACGATAACCTGTCGGGAGATCCCCGGAATTAGTTGTTACCCCTGTCAGGGGGGAACAAAGGGTCCCGGGGCTTTTGGAGCACAGGAAGCGTTGTAAAACGGCAGCGGTTTGTCCGAGACGCAGCGGCGCTTATCCGTCGCTCCGCACAGGCGGAAGGACCCGGAAATCGCCGCGGCGCTCCGGCATGGCGTCACCGTACTGCTTGAAGTAGTCCAGGATCAGATCGGACATCTCCGTGCCGATCTCCCGCACCACGGGGCAGCCCACATAGCAGTCATACCCACCGGTGCCGCTGGCGCGGTAGCTGTTCAGGCAGATGGTGAACACATCGGTATCCGCCACGGGCTTTCCCTGCACGGTCATGGCGGCGACCCGCTGCCCCACCGGGCGGGAGATATCGTAGGTGTAGGACACGCCCATGTAGTAGTCGTAGTTGTAATGCTCCACCTTCGGCTCCAGGAAGCAGTCCGACACCCGCAGGGTGCCGTCGTCGTTCCGGGTAAAGTACGCCGCGCTGCGCTCCATCGCCTGCCGCAGAACAGCGCCGGTGATCTCCAGCACCGACAGCGTGTTGGTGTAGGGGTAGGCGATCAGCAGATCGCGCCGCCGCACCAACCGCGGGGCTGCACTTTACGGAGGAGCTGCTCAAAAAGGTGCAGGATATGGGCATTGAGATAGCGGATGTGCTGCTGCACGTTGGCCTTGGCACGTTCCGCCCGGTGAGCGTGGATAACATTCTCGACCACAAAATGCATAGCGAGCATTATCACATGCCGAAAGAGACTGCCGATGCCATCAACGAGACGAAGAAAAACGGCGGACGCGTGATCGCTGTCGGCACTACGAGCTGCCGCACGATTGAATCTGTCGCAAAGAAATGCGGCAAAATTTGCGAGGACGATGACTGGACGGATATTTTTATCTATCCGGGCTTTGAATTTAAGGGCCTTGATGCGCTCATCACGAACTTCCACTTGCCGGAAAGTACGCTCATCATGCTGGTCTCCGCGCTTGCGGGCCGCGAACACATTTTGAATGCGTATAACACTGCCGTCAAGGAGCGCTACCGCTTCTTCAGCTTCGGCGACGCCATGTTCATCAAATAAATTTGAAAGGAATTTTCTTTACATGTACAAGCTTATCAAAAGAGAAAACCACGCGCGGCGCGGCGAGCTCCAAACCGTGCACGGTACGGTGCAGACACCGGCGTTTATGAACGTCGCGACGGCTGCGGCGATTAAGGGTGCGGTTTCTGCTTACGACCTTAAAGATATTAAATGTCAAGTGATGCTCTCCAACACGTACCACCTGCATCTGCGCCCGGGCGATGACGTGGTGCGCAAAATGGGCGGCGTACGCAAGTTTACCGGCTGGGGCGGCCCTGTACTGACGGACAGCGGCGGGTTTCAGGTTTTCTCTCTCGCGAAGCTGCGCAATATCAAAGAAGAAGGCGTGACGTTTGCGTCACACATCGACGGCCATCGCATCTTCATGGGCCCGGAGGAAAGCATGCGTATTCAGTCCAACCTCGGTTCTACCATCGCCATGGCGTTTGACGAATGCGTGGAAAACCCGGCGGAATACGACTACGCGAAAAATTCCTGCGCACGCACAGCACGCTGGCTGCGCCGCTGCAAGGCGGAGATGAACAGACTGAATGCGCTGCCGGATACGATCAATCCGAACCAAATGCTGTTCGGCATCAACCAGGGTTGCACATACATCGACCTGCGCGTGAACCACATGAAGGAGATTGCGGAATTGGGGCTCGATGGTTATGCTATTGGCGGCCTTGCGGTCGGTGAGCCGGCAGAGGTCATGTATGAAGTGATTGAAGCGGTTGAAGAGCATATGCCGCAGGATAAGATCCGCTACCTGATGGGTGTGGGCACGCCGACAAATATTCTGGAAGCGGTGCACCGCGGCGTTGATCTGTTCGACTGCGTGATGCCGAGCCGCAATGCACGCCATGGTCATGCATTTACAAATGAAGGCGTGCGCAATATGCTCAATGCGAAATACACGCTGGACGATCAACCGATCGACCCGACCTGCGACTGCCCGGTCTGCCGCAAGTTTTCCCGCGCTTATATTCACCACCTTTTCAAAGCAGGGGAGATGCTTGCCATGCGCTTGACGGTTATGCACAATCTTTATTTCTACAACAATTTGATGGAACGCATTCGTAACGCGCTCGATGAAGACCGGTTTGAAGCATTTTATCAGGAGTATTCAGAGAAATTTAACAAAAGAATTTAGAAAATCCTTGCAACCACGAATGGCTTTTGTTATAATGTATAAAGTTAATTTGGTGACGGGTGTATTGACCGCTTTGCAGTCGAACGGAGCGCACCATGAAAGAAAGGAAAGAAAACCATGAATTTGAGTGTTTTGACAACGACAGGTGCAGCAGCCGGCGGCAACATGTCCAGCATGCTGATCATGCTCCTTGTTTACGGTGCGATCATCGCGGCTATGTACTTCATCTTCTTCCGCCCGCAGAACAAGAAGAAGAAGAAGGAAGCGGAAATGCGCAAGAACGCACAGGTCGGCGACGAGATCACGACCATCGGCGGTATTTGCGGCAGAATCATCGCTGTAAAGGATGAGACCGAC
>OGQD01001919.1_pt1 | contig 12437 bp, 7 predicted proteins | sample 1553091 | NCBI WGS metagenome assembly OGQD01 (sample SAMEA2580290, study PRJEB22360) | human gut metagenome | biome: human gut; feature: human-associated habitat; material: faeces | place: Denmark | collected 2008/2010
AATTGTGGGAGTAATTCTGGCTTTGCTATTTAAAAAAGTAGGAGATAAAAAGAAAAAATTCATTTGGGAATTTCCAAATTATTACAGCGAAAAAGATGATAAATTATGGCAGGAGTACAAAGAAAACCATCCTGAAGATTTTATGGAGCTGCCTTACAAAAAGAAAGACGATATCTGGGAAAGACTGGATGAACTGAGAGGGAAATAATTTTAAAAAATTTCTACATTTGTGAAAACAACACAAATGTATTCTGAAGAACATCTTTATTCTATCGCTCTGCGCGAGTGTAATTTAATCGGGGATATCAATTTTTATAAGCTTGTCCGTACTTTCGGAAGTGCCAAGAACGCTTGGGAAAATAGCAAAAAGGAATACAAAAAACTGGACGGATTCGGATCTAAAATAATTTCAGACATCGGAAATCCTGCTCATCTGAAGTTTGCCGAAAATGAACTGAAGTTTTGTGAGACCAACCATATCAAAATTAATCTCAGACATCTTCATGATCTTCCCAAACTCTTAAACGAATGCGATGATGCTCCTGTAATTCTCTATCAGAAAGGGAATTATGACGGTTCTAAGCAAAAGGTAAGTATGGTAGGAACAAGAAATATGACTTCCTACGGAAAGCAGTTTATTGAAGAGTTTTTTCAGGAAACGTCTTCCGGTAATTTTATTTCGGTGAGCGGTCTGGCTTTGGGAGTAGATAAAGAAGTTCATGAGCAGTCTATTCTTCATCAGATTTCTACGGTTGCCGTTTTAGCCCATGGTTTTCATACATTGTATCCTTCAAAAAACAAAAAATTATCAGAAAAAATTCTTGAGGAAGGAGGGGTGTTATTTACAGAATTCAATTCTTCAAGAAAGCCGGACCGCGAAAATTTTATTCAGAGAAACAGAATCGTTGCCGGAATTTCTCCTGCGACAATTGTAGTGGAAACAGCTTTCGGAGGCGGTTCAATCAGCACGGCAACCTATGCAAATCTGTATAATCGTGAAGTGTATGCGCTTCCGGGAAAAATTACGGACAAGCAGAGTCAGGGCTGTAATCATCTGATTTTTCAGAACAAAGCTTCGGCAATTTCCACGATAAAAGATCTGGTTGAAAACTTAGGATTTAATCATCCGAAGGGAAGAACTGGAGAATTATTTCCTCACAGTGAAATTTTAATTCAATTAACTGAGAATCAAAGTGAAATATTCAGAATAATAGATGAGAATCCGCAGATTTCTCTGGATGATCTTGCCGATAAAACAGCACTTGCCTCACACAAAATTTTACCGGTTATTTTAGAATTGGAACTTTTGGGGAAGGTAAAATCACTTTCGGGGAGACAATTTTTAGCAACCTGACAATTAACGATTTCTTAATATTGCATTATTTTAAACATAACATTTAATTTTTAATAATATTAATGCGTTAATTGTGGATTTAATAATATTAAGTCATTATATTATTAAATTTTCAACAATTATTATTTAGGGTGTTGTGAATCTTGAAAAAAAAATTAAATTTGTTGGCAATAATATTCAACCCTAATATATGGAACAATATAATATTGACCAGAAAATCCAAGAATTTATAGCAAAAATTGAGGCAAAAAACCCTAATGAGCCAGAATTTTTACAAGCAGTAAAAGAAGTTGCGGTAACTGTAATTCCGTTTATCTTAACGAAAAAGGAATATACGGGAATGAAACTTCTTGAAAGAATGGCGGAAGCTGAAAGAATTATCATCTTCAGAGTTCCATGGGTTGACGATAAAGGAGAGATCCAGGTAAACAGAGGGTTCAGAATCCAGATGAACTCTGCGATCGGACCTTACAAAGGAGGAATCCGTTTCCATCCTACAGTAAACCTTTCTGTTCTTAAATTCTTAGCGTTCGAACAGGTGTTTAAAAACTCTTTAACTACACTTCCTATGGGTGGTGGAAAAGGAGGTTCAGACTTTGATCCGCAAGGAAAATCGGATATGGAAGTAATGCGTTTCTGCCAGGCTTTCATGACGGAAATGTGCAAACACATTGGTCCTGAAACAGACGTTCCTGCGGGAGACATCGGAGTAGGAGCAAGAGAGATCGGATATTTATTCGGACAATACAAAAAAATCAGAAACGAGTTTACGGGAGTTCTTACAGGAAAAGGTCTTGCGTATGGAGGTTCATTAATCCGTCCTGAAGCTACAGGATACGGTGTTGTTTACTTCGCAGAGCAGATGCTTAAAACGATCGGACAGACTTTCAAAGATAAAACGGTAACGGTTTCAGGTTTCGGAAACGTAGCTTGGGGAGTTATTAAAAAAGTTAACGAACTGGGAGGAAAAGTAGTAACGATTTCCGGACCGGACGGTTATGTGTATGATAAAGACGGAATCGACGGAGATAAGATCGATTATCTGTTGGAATTGAGATCTTCAGGAAACAACAGAGCGGAAGATTATGTGAAGAAATATCCTTCTGCAGAATTCTTTGCAGGAAAACGTCCTTGGGAAGTGAAGTGTGATGTTGCCATCCCTTCTGCAACTCAAAACGAATTGGATCTTGATGATGCTAAATTGTTGGTAGAAAACGGATGCGTTTGTGTAACAGAAGCTGCAAACATGCCTTCTACGCTTGATGCGATCAACTATTTCTTAGACAATAAAGTATTGTTCTCTCCGGGGAAAGCTTCAAACGCAGGTGGTGTTGCGACTTCAGGTCTTGAAATGACGCAAAACTCGATCCGTCTGAACTGGACTTCTGAAGAAGTTGATGCTAGACTGAAAGAGATCATGATCGGAATTCACAAAGCGTGCAGAGACTACGGAAAAGAAGAAGACGGCTATGTAAACTACGTAAAAGGTGCCAATATCGCCGGATTCGTGAAAGTTGCAGAAGCAATGTTAGCTCAGGGAGTAGTATAAAATACAAGGTTGGGAAAATTCCCGACCTTTTTTCATATAACCTGTTCCCGGGATTATAAATGGGAAAAAAGTAAAAAGTGAAAGGAGAAAGCGTTGATTATTCAGCGCTTTTTTTATTTTTAACGCTACGTTCGAAAGGTCTTGTTTTCGAATGATGCTGAATATTTTTCGATCGCAAAGGTATTTCATTAAGCTAATGATAATCATTTTAATTCAAATGAAATTAACATCTTCAAGTCATTTCGACATAGGAGAAATCTATAACGTTTCAACTAAAGTCAGATTCTTCACTTCGCTTCGTTCAGAATGATAATAAGAACTGCCAAAAAAGTGAAAAATCATTACATTTAATTCATGAAAAATACATTTGAAAATATTGATAAATATATTGCTCTGTTTCCTGAAATCAAGGATAAATTAGAAAATCTCAGAAAACTGATTCTTTTGCAAAGTTCTGAAATTGAAGAGTATATTGGCTATCAGATGCCTGCTTTCAGATACAAAAATAAACCCTTGGTCTATTTCGCAGGGTATAAAAAACATATCGGATTTTATCCCGGAGCAGAAGGAATAAAAGAATTTGAGGCTGAATTTAAAAAAAGCAATTATAGATTTTCAAAAGGAGCGGTACAGTTTCCTGTAAATGAGGATATTCCTGAAAATTTAATAAAGAAAATTGTTCAGTTCAGACTTGAAGAAATAAATCACAAAAATCCTGAAAAATGATTCAGGATTCTCTTTATTTGCATATCGATTATTTATTCAAAACTTGATATTATGTTAAATGCAACTTTCGTACAAAATTTATTGTTTCTACTTCTTTTAACTTGATTTATAATTATTTAAGATAAATTATACCGTTTGATATTTATATAAAAAAATCCTGAAACATTACATTTCAGGATCTTCTTTCTACTTCTTAAAAATTTAAATACTTACTTCGACTTTTTCTTCTTGGATTTCTTTTCTTCTTTTATAGCGTCTGTAGATTTGGTGGTGTCTGCTACTGCTTCTGTATTGGCATTTACAGTGGTTTCTGTGGATGCTGTTGTGGCGGGTGTTGCTGATTCAACAGTGGCAGTGGCGCCTGTATTTTGGTTTTGGCTTGACGTTCCGGAAGTTGTCTCCCAGTTGGTGGTTGCCTGTGAATTCTGCTGGGTTTGAGTGGTCGATGGATTATTAGAATTTGTTGACGGGCTTTGTTATGATGTTCCCGTCTGAGCCGATACTGCGATTACTCCGACTAATGTAAACGCTGCTGTTAAAACTAACTTCTTCATAATATTAATATTTAAATGGTTGTTTAACTTAAACGCCGGCATTTTGTCTAATATTATGCGGGAAGTCTTTATTTAACGGACTTTATAATTATTTAAGACGGATTTTGAATTACATATTATTTTCCTAAATTTTTCATAATTCGATCTACAAATTCATATGCGGCGGGACAAATGACAGTATTTTTAATCATTAAATTATTGATCTGGTAGATCTTCTTTCTGTCGGTATGGGGATATTCTCTACATGCTTTCGGACGAACCTCATAGATGGAGCAGGTATTGTCTTCATTTAAAAAAAAGCACGGCAAATTTTGCAGAACTTTATCATTATCTTCATCTACACGCAGGAATTTTGCTTCAAAATCGGCAGGTTTCATGCGGAGATGCTTAGAAATTCTTTCAATATCTTTTTCGGTATAAAGCGGTCCTGTTGTTTTACAGCAATTGGCGCATTGCAGACAGTCTATTCTTTCAAAAACCTCTTCATGCGTTTCCTGAACGATATAATCCAGATTTTTGGGCGGTTTCTTTTTCAGCCCGTCCAGAAATTTTTTATGTTCCTTTTGTTTTTGTAATGCCTGTTTTTTATAAAATTCTAAATCCATTTATTCTTCTTCTTCCATGAATACCGGAAGTTCTTCTTTTTGATAGTCACTTATTTTATCCAGATTCAGCACGGTGGAAAGATTATCTTTATCAGGATAATACATCGGGATAAACTTTGCACCGTATACAATTTCTTTCGTTACATAAGAGGTTCTCTGTACTACCGTATTTGAAAAAACCTCGTCAAAAGCACGGATATGAACAATAATTTCAATGCCCGTATTTTTAAAATCCTCCTCTGAAAAACCGTAAAACGGAGACTCTTCATCAATTTCATGTACAATCGTCCAGTTCAGAGCCAAAGTATTGATTTTGCTGAGCTGTGTTTTCAATTGATAAAAATTAATTCTCGGAGAACTGTTTTCCATCACCTCAATGGCGGTAGTGATAACAACATCTGCATCCGTTAATGCATTGTTTTTATAGGGAGCCAGCCTGAACATTAATGCTGAAGTTTCTTTAAAAGGTGCGACAACGGCAACATCAGAAAACTTCAGATACGCTCTCGGTCTTGAAAATCTTCCGTAGAAAAGTCCCGTGGCAATGGCAAAGGTAAGCAATCCTAAAAAAGCCTCAAAAGTAGCCACCAGACTTGCCATGAAGCCTACCGGAGCAATTCTTCCGTATCCTACCGTGGTAAACGTCTGAGAGCTGAAGAAAAACACATCGATGAATTCATTTACCGGATTACTTTTATCGATTCCCGTTAAATGTTCTACACCAATGAGATAATAAATTAAAGCAAAAAATAAATTCACTAAAACATACGCAATCACCAGATAAGAAAGAAAATTGAATGTGGATAAATCCAGCATCGTATGATACCAACTGTATCTGTTGAAAATATTCACTCCTTTTCTGTTAACGTTCGGAAGACCGTCCTTATTAATGAATCTTCCCGAAACATTGCTGCCAAAACCACTGTTTTCGGTGTTTTTCTGCTGAATTTTTTTTCTAAATCCCCGTGCCATTTTTTATATCATTTTGTTTTTACTTTTTCTGTTGATTCTAAAATTGAAAAACAAGTTAATCTACCTATTTATCAATTTGAATTCAAATGAACATACAAAGATAAAATATTGTTGTGATGAAATTTGCAAAAGCCTTTATGAAAATTTTTAGTTAAAATATGAAAATTTCAGCTTGATTTTAATGGCAAAAAGCAGCTCGTAGAATTCTTTCATTTCTTTCTGAAAAAGGTTAAAAAATAAAACAATTTTCTCTTCAAAATTTCCGAAAAACCTTTCGAAAATTTTTCTCATTGATTTTCAATTATCTATGAGTTTTTATCGAAAATAATTATAAATCAATTTAATACGACGAGTTTTGTCGCCACGCCGGACGATATTTGCAGTATAGAAAAACAGAGAAATGAAAAGAGACTTTAAAACTCAGGGTGGACATACTTTAGCCTGAAGACCACCTAAAAAAATAAGGCTAAAACCTGAAGTGACTCTACTAAAAAGAGGCTTCAAATCTTAACCTTTATAAAACCAAACAAATTTACAAAATGTCAGGAAAAAACAATGCGTCTCAGACGCTTTTCAGATTCGTGAGCTTAAGAAATCCACAGCTTACAGAAACCAAAGAAAGAAATTTAGGATTTATCCACAGACCAAAAGGAGTTACCGGAGCTTTCGATACTGCCGTTGCAGGAAAATCTTCAAGAGCATCAAAGCTCTCAGAAATGATAAATGCGGCAAGAACATTCAGTAATTCAGGATTTGAAACCGAAAAGAAAATTGAAGAGGGAGAATTCGGGAAACTTCTGATCATCGGAAGAAAGATTTCTAAAAGAGAAGAGCTTAATGCCAACGAATTAAGCGATGTAAAAAATTATTACAGTCATCTTATTGATAACAATAAAGAGCTTACAGCAGATGGAATCAAAGTCTTTTCAACTCTTTGGAACAATTATATTTTCCAGATCGTTACTCAGGGAGATTTCTATGTGAAAGAAGCAATCAGCCATATTTTAATGGCAATCCATATTGGCTTTGCCCAAAGTATGAATTTAGCAGATCCTGAAATTATCAAGGCTAATGGAGGGAAACCATTGGAAAAGGCATTGGATGGAAAAATCGTTTTGCCTAAATTTTTATTCTCTGAAGATGCTGTTACCGCGGGGTCTGTTTCTTCAAGAGCAGCTTCCGGAACATCGGCTAATGTTTTGAGTGCAAGAACTTCGCAAAGATTAGAATCTGAAACACAGGCTTTATTGTCTGCCAACAAAGCACTTCATCAAAAAGAAGCTTTGGAAAAGCTTAACGCAGAATTGGAAAAGCTTCAGAAGAAATATCATAAATCCTCATATCAGGCTTATCAGGATGAATATGCAAGATATCAGGAAGAAAACAGGGAAGCTCTGGAAGCCTATGAAAGAAAACTGGCAGAAATCGAAAGTAAGATCACTGAAGACACTCCGGAAGAAGAAAAAAATCGGATGTATGAGGAATTGAAGAGATATGAGGTCGCTCCTTTTCAGTTTTCTTATAAAAATGAGATCAATTTGCCGGATCTGAAGGAAAAGCTTTCCCCCGAATCTTTTGATATCTTCATCAAGCTTTTTGCAGAGTTTGATCACCAGAAAGCCTCCGAAGAAGCTGTAAAAGATGGAATCAGAATCCTTTCTGATAATACTTTAAAAATCGGTTCCCAAAACATCACGCTTGATGATGAATTAGAAAGTTATTCAGATGCCTTAAATATTGTTGGAAGTCATATTTCTTCTTCTATGCAGACCGCACTGGAAAACTCACCACTTCAGCAGCAGCAGTATGTTAACCTTGCAGGGGCATCTGTTCCGGTGGTGCAAAGTACCGCAAGAACACCAATGGCTTATAGCTTTTATTCCCACAATACATATGGATTTTCGGGAGCAGGAGGATTTGTTAATTTCTCTTTTGAGGTCGCAGATTCTTCATGGAGCGTTGCTTCTGCAAAGATTATTGCAGCTTCTGATATTGCAGGAAGTTTTGAAGAAAACTTCAGCAATATTCCGGTAATCAACGATAAAATTACTTTGCCAACGTGTCTTATCAATAAGTTCAGAGCAAATCTTGCTTTCAGAATAGAAATTATTTTTGATAATGGAAGTAAAGCATCCGCAGATCTTGGACAGCTGTACCCAAAAGAAGATATCAGTCTAACCGGAATGCTTACTCTGACCAGAGGAGTGGTAGAAAATCCGGAAGAACCGGAGCATGTAAAAATCCAGAAACGCAGAAACTTCGGAATCAAAAGATTAGGAGTTGCCGATTATCTGAAAGTCGTGCAGAGTATTCATGCATATGTTCCGGGAGAAGTTTCCAATATTGAGAACGTGATGGCAAGTGAACTGAGACATAAATCTTCCGTAGCAAGGGATTATTCTGAAATTACGGATACGACTTCCAAGTCTCAGGAAACAGAAAAAATCTCTGATACAACCAAAACTTCCAGAACGGATATGCAGACGGAGGTGGCTAAAGAACTTGAAAAAGACCAGAGTATCACTGCTTATGCAAGATATAGTTATGGTGCAGGTAAAACAGTATTTGAGATGGGGGCAGACTATGCGAACAATACAGCTCAACATGACAGCACGAGACAGGCAGTTGCTAAATCTCAGGAAATCACGGAAAGAGCGATGGAAAGAGTGTTAACCAAAGTTTCTGAAGAAAGAGTACAAAAGATCATTAAAGAATACACGGAAACCAATGTTCATGAATTTGACAACAGAGGAAGGGTAACCAAAACGGATAATGCCGATGCAGCGCAGCCTAAACATATTACAGGGGTTTACAGATGGATCGACAAGAAGATGAAAAACCAGATTTACAATTATGGGGTACGTACTATGTTTGAATTTATGGTTCCTGAACCTTCAAGACTGCATCGTCTGGCAGTTGCCGTTGCAAAAGCGCAGGTACTTACGGCTCCGGTAGATCCGAGAACCGCACCGGAAAGAGCATGGACAATGCCAAATCCAAAATCTGCAACTATTGAGCAAATCCAGCACTGGGCACAGATTTATGGAGTTACCCTTACAAGTTTACCAGATTCCAATAAGTCAGTTTCCGATACTAAGGTTAGTGGAGGAGATACAGGAGTGATGGAATATGCTGTCCCACAAAATTATATTTGTGAAAGCTTAAGCGGAAGAGTGGAATATGTAAGAACAAAAGGCTGGCATAACGCAAAAGTATGGGTGTATCATCCAACCAACGGATCAGAAATAGCTTATACTTCAAATGGCGGAACTTCATTTGGAACATATGGGGGAGTCAATACGGAAGGAAGCGTAAAAGTACCTTACAAAGGAAAATACTTATCTACTGTAACATTAATGATCACTCTAAACTGTAGACTTTCAGATTCATTCATTCAAAACTGGAAAACAGAAAGTTTTAATGCTATCATTAAAGCCTACGAAGAAGCGTATAAAAAATTCCAGGAAGAACAGGCTCGATTAGACGAAGAACAAAAAGCTAAAGAAGCAGAAGCAAAAGAAAGACAGGGTAACTTCTACCGTTATATGGAGCATGATACCCTGAAGCATAACTGTATCGCTTATCTGTTGCAGGATTACCTTAACTCAAATACATTAGGCTATGAATCAACAAACGCATTGAATGATAATACCAAAATGGATAACTTCCAAGTTTATCTGAATGATAATCTTGATCAGTATGCTGCTTTGGCAAAGTTCATGGAACAGGCATTTGAGTGGGAAATCATGGATTATACCTTCTATCCGTACTATTGGGCAAACCGTAAAAGCTGGCAGGAATTCTACCTTACCGAAAGTATGGATCCGTTGTTCAGAAGCTTCCTTCAGGCAGGGATGGCAAGAATCATTGTTACCGTAAAACCTGGCTTTGAAGCAGCCGTACAGTTCTTCCTTGAAACAGGAATTATCTGGAACGGAGGTGCTGTTCCTGTGATCGGAGACCCAATGTATATGTCTATTGTAGACGAGATGAGACAGCCGACAGGAGTTCCGCAAGGAAAATACTGGATCACAAGAGTTCCTACAACGCTGACGATTCTTCAGGATTCTTCTACGGGATTACCGGTTGATCCGCTGCATCCGCTTCCTCTATTCCGTGAAGATTATCCGGAAAATTGTGAAAACCGTGAAGAACTTGTGTTTGAAACAAGCTTCAGATTGGATACAGAGGCGCAGTTGACTCATAGCGATGGAGCGACCACGTTGCCAAGTACAATTATTAAACCTGTTTAAAAGCAGTATTAAACTTTATTTTGAAAGTGGTGGGAAACCACCGCTTTCTTTTTTTACTAACATTTAAAATTAACAAAATGAAAACAGGAAATATAGGAATTAGAAACCTTGCAGATATCGGTATTGCAGATATTGATGTGTATGGGACAAACCGAAGAAAAAAAAATGTATTTGATTTTAAAGGAACTGTACACTTTTATCGTTCCAAGCCACAAACTAAAGGAAAAATAGGATCAGATGATCCTGATTATTCGGGGCAGTTTGGATTTGATTTATATAACATCGAGCATTGCCCAAAAGGAAGTGTTATCTATTACTTAGATCAAGAAGGAAAATTCATAAAAGATAAAGAATATACAGGTTATGTTTCTTCTTATCTTAATATTTGGCCACCTAAAGTTGATAAAGAAAAAAGTAATGTTATTTTATATGTAAAAGCAAGTGATGGCAGTAAAGTTCCTGAATTACTGGAATATGAATGTAAGGAATGGAATAAGGACTCTAAAACGTTTAGTATACCATCTACAAAAATAGAAATAACAAAAATGAATACTGAAAATAGTGATGGAAACAATTACTATAAAATCAATATTCAGTGTATAGAATCATTTGAAAATGATATTAGTATTAATACAAAATATAATGAGAATATTGTAGGCAGAATTATTGTAAAAGCAAATGCAAAAATATATGAAACTACAATACAACCTGTACTGGTATCTTTTGGAGATACTGCCTCTACAAGCATAGAAATTAAAGATCATGAAACATTCGTTATAGGTTTGGTAAATTATTTTAATAATAAGTCTTTCAATCAAGCATATATTAGAGGTAAATTGGCAGATAAAACACATGCTGTTACTTTTTTGAAAAGTGATTTTCTAAAAGATGATGTAGTGAAGTTGAAGAATAAGAATTTATTCGTCAACTATACAGAAAGTAATCAGATAAATGCCCAAGTATATAATAACCTGATACAGCAGAGATATGCTTCCATTTATTATAATATCTCTAAAAATCAGGCGAATATAGAAAAAATGGAAAATTGTATTAAATTAATTATAAAAGAGTTTAAATCAGATTTTAATTATGGAACAGTTTCAAATTTAAAAAAAGCAAAACAATTCCATGAAAATCATGTTGCAACCAATGCCTGGAACAAAATTAAAGATACTTTGTATAAGGATTATCTTCAATATAAGGCAGAGTATTTAAAAAATCAAGCTGTAAATCTAAACCAGGATAACATTATTTATGTTTTTATCAACAGTTCTGTTGAAGGAGGAAAAAATGAAATATCAAAAGCTCAGGCATATTCTGTAAGAGAATCCGGAAAAACACACATTTTTAATAGTGCATTGAAGGACACTGAAAATTATTCTTTAATCGTTCACGAGATGGGTCATGCATTTGGGCTGTTTCATACTTTCACTGATGAAGCCAATTTTTTAATCAATGGGAAAAATCAATTACAAAGCCAAGTTGATGCAGAAAAACAGAAAATTTCTAATCTTAATAGTGCAAAATCTGAAGATGCTAAGTACATAACGATAGATGCTAAATATACAACTATTTACAGAGTTATTGATGATTCAAAAACATCTCGTATTGATATCAGAGAATTTGAAACAAAATTCTTAGTAAATATTGTTGGTGAAAGCTCTTATATTAGTGAGTCATCAGAATTAATTAAAGATACTAAAACATCGGTGATCGAACTGGAAAAAAATCCCCTACCTGCTTTTGACTTAGTTTCTGTAAAAAGCAAGATTGAAAAAAGAATTAATGACTTTCAAAAACAGATTAAAGACTTAACACCATTTATTGGCATCACTCGGGAACAAAGCGAAACATTAGAAAATATTATGGATTACAGACAATATGCATCACCACAAGAAGACTCTTCTGTTGAAGAAGGCAAGCCAAACTTTAATAAAGGATTTAAATATAAATCTTTTTATCAATGGCAATGGAAAAAAATGATTAATATATCCGTTGAAAATAATTATATTCGTCATATAAGTAAATAACATATGAAAGCTACTTTTTATTTTGTCTTATCTCTTTCTTTCTCTTTTTTTTGTTATGGTCAGAATTTTCCTGAAAAATTTGAAGATAACTCTAAATTTGGGGTGAAATATCTAGGAAAAATCATATTACCTGCCGTATATAATGATATAATTACATATCCTTTAGTTGTTGCTATTAAAGGAGATGAAAGAACGATTTATGATAATAAAATGTCGTTATTATACAAAAATTCAGAAATTTTAACTTATGTTTTTTTGGATGAATATGAGAAAATACAAATTCTGACAAAAGATAGAAGGTTAGTTAGTTATGATGAGCATGGTCTTATATCCGATACTTTAAAGTTGAATCCCAATGAATCAATTGATAATAAGAGTAAGCAATTTGAAAGTA
>OGQD01001922.1_pt1 | contig 12427 bp, 9 predicted proteins | sample 1553091 | NCBI WGS metagenome assembly OGQD01 (sample SAMEA2580290, study PRJEB22360) | human gut metagenome | biome: human gut; feature: human-associated habitat; material: faeces | place: Denmark | collected 2008/2010
CGCCGGCTACGGCTTCAGCGGCGACGCCACCCTCAAGGAACAGTTCTACCGCGGCGAGGGCCTGGTCGGGCAGGTCGCCCTGAGTCGCCGCCTGGTGTGCCTGGACAACCTGCCGGAGGACTACATCAAGGTCGCCTCCAGCCTCGGCGAAGGCCAGCCGGTCAGCGTCGCCCTGGTGCCGCTGCAATCGGAGGACCGGGTCAACGGCGTGGTCGAGCTGGCCTTCATGCGCGTGCTGGAGCCGCGCGAGCGCGAGTTCCTCGAAGCCATCGCCGGCAGCGTCGGCACCTCGCTGGAGGCCTCGCGCTATCGCCAGCGCCTGCAGGAGGTGCTGGCCGAAACCCAGCAGCTCAACGAGGAGCTGCAGACCCAGCAGGAGGAGCTGCGCGCCGCCAACGAGGAGCTGGAACAGCAGGCCCGCGTGCTCAAGGAGTCCCAGGCCCATCTGGAGACCCAGCAGGCCGAGCTGGAGCAGACCAACGAGAAGCTGTCCGAGCAGACCCAGGTGCTGGCCGACCAGCGCGACGAGCTGGACCAGCGCAACACCACCCTCGGCCGCATCCAGGCCCAGCTGGAGGAGCGCGCCGAGGAATTGCAGCGCGCCAGCCGCTACAAGTCCGAATTCCTCGCCAACATGAGCCACGAGCTGCGCACGCCGCTGAACAGCTCGCTGATCCTGGCCAAGCTGCTGGCGGAGAACCCGCAGGGCAACCTGGACGCCGAGCAGGTGAAGTTCGCCGAGTCGATCTACTCGGCCGGCAACGACTTGCTCAATCTGATCAACGACATCCTCGACATCGCCAAGGTCGAGGCCGGCAAGCTCGAGGTGCGCCCCGAGCGCACGCCGCTGGCCAGCATGCTCGAAGGCCTGCGCGACGTGTTCGGGCCGCAGGCCCGCGAACGCGGCCTGACCTTCGAGGTCGAGTTGCACGCCGGCGTGCCGGAGGTGCTGTTCACCGACCGCCAGCGCGCCGAGCAGATCCTGCGCAACCTGCTGGCCAACGCCTTCAAGTTCACCGAGCACGGCGGCGTGACCCTGAGCGTGTCGCGCCACGACGACCAGACCCTGGCCTTCGCCGTGCGCGACACCGGCATCGGCATCGCCGCGGACCAGCAGGAAGTGATCTTCCAGGCCTTCCGCCAGGCCGACGGCACCACCAACCGGCGCTACGGCGGCACCGGCCTGGGCCTGTCGATTTCCCGCGACCTGGCGCACCTGCTGGGCGGCAGCATCATCGTCAGCAGCCAACCGGGCGAAGGCAGCGTGTTCAGCCTGTTGCTGCCGTTGAACTACGAGGCGCCGGTCGAAACCGATGTGGCCAGCACACCCGCGCCGGTCGTCCCCGCAGCGCCAGTCCCGATGACCCCGCCGGTGGTCCATGCGCCCGTCGCCGCTGCCTTTGCCGATGACCGCGAGCAGCTCAATATCGGTCAGCGCTGCGTGCTGGTGGTGGAGGACGAACCGAAATTCGCCCGCATCCTCTACGACCTGGCCCACGAGCTGGGCTATCGCTGCCTGGTGGCGATGGGCGCCGAGGAGGGCCTGCGCCTGGCCGACGAGCACGGTCCCGACGCCATCCTGCTGGACATGCACCTGCCCGACGAATCCGGCCTCGCCGTGCTGCAACGCCTGAAGGCCAACCCGCGTACCCGCCATGTGCCGGTGCACGTGGTGTCCGTGGAGGATCGCAGCGAAGCGGCCCTGCACCTGGGCGCCATCGGCTATGCCCTCAAACCCACCACCCGCGAGCAACTGCGCGAGGTGTTCGGCAAGCTGGAGGCGAAGCTGACCCAGGAGGTCAAGCGCATCCTGCTGGTGGAGGACGACCCGCTGCAGCGCGACAGCGTCTCGCGACTGATCGGCGACGACGACATCGAGATCACCGCGGTGGAGCAGGGCGAGCAGGCCCTGGAGCTGCTGCGCAGGAACATCTACGACTGCATGATCATCGACCTGAAGCTGCCGGACATGCAGGGCAACGAGTTGCTGCGGCGCATGGGCGAGGAGGACATCTGCTCCTTCCCGCCGGTGATCGTCTACACCGGGCGCAACCTGACCCGCGACGAGGAGGCCGAGCTGCTCAAGTACTCGCGCTCGATCATCATCAAGGGCGCGCGCTCGCCAGAGCGCCTGCTGGACGAGGTGACGCTGTTCCTGCACAAGGTCGAGTCGCAACTCTCCAGCGAGCGCCAGCGCATGCTGCGCACCTCGCGCAATCGCGACCGGGCCTTCGAGGAGCGACGCATCCTGTTGGTGGACGACGACGTGCGCAATATCTTCGCCCTCACCAGTGCCCTGGAGCACAAGGGCGCCCGCGTGGAAGTGGCGCGCAACGGCCGCGAGGCCATCGAGAAACTCGCTGAGGTCGGCGACATCGACCTGGTGCTGATGGACGTGATGATGCCGGAGATGGACGGCTACGAAGCGACGCGCCTGATCCGCCAGGACGCGCGCTGGAGGAAGCTGCCGATCCTCGCCGTGACCGCCAAGGCGATGAAGGACGACCACGAGCTGTGCCTGCGCGCCGGCGCCAACGACTACCTGGCCAAGCCCATCGACCTCGATCGTCTGTTCTCCCTGATCCGTGTCTGGTTACCGAAGCTGGAGCGCATCTGACATGCCTGATCGCAGCCAGGACATCGAGCTGCGCCTCCTCATCGAGGCGATCTACCTGAAGTACAGCTACGACTTCCGGGACTACTCCGGCACCTCGCTCAAGCGCCGGGTGCTGCATGCCACCCAACTGTTCGAGTGCCGCAGTATCTCGGCGTTGCAGGAGCGCATCCTGCACGACCCGCATGCGTTCCACGAGCTGCTGCAGTACCTCACCATCTCGGTGAGCGAGATGTTCCGCGACCCCAGCTACTTCCTCGCGCTGCGCCAGGAGGTGGTGCCGGTGCTGCGCACCTATCCGTCGCTGCGCCTGTGGGTGGCCGGTTGCAGCACGGGTGAGGAGGTCCATTCGCTGGCCATCCTCCTGCATGAAGAGGGGCTGCTGGAGCGCACGCTGATCTACGCCACCGACATCAATCCGCGCTCGCTGGAGCAGGCGCGGCGGGGTATCTACTCAGTGGACGACCTGGCGCAGGCCAGCGCGAACTATCGCGCCGCCGGCGGCAAGGGCTCGCTCTCGGACTACTACACGGCGGCCTACGACGGCGCGCTGTTCGACAAGATGCTGCGGGCCAACGTGACCTTCGCCGACCACAGCCTGGCGACCGATAGCGTGTTCTCCGAGACGCACCTGATTTCCTGCCGCAACGTGCTGATCTATTTCAACCGGCAGTTGCAGAACCGCGCCATCGGCCTGTTCCACGAATCGCTGTGCCACCGCGGCTTCCTCGGCCTGGGCAGCAAGGAAAGCCTGGACTTCACCGACTTCGCCTCGGAGTTCGAGGTGGTGAACCGCCGCGAACGGGTGTTCCGCAAGCGATGAACAGGCAACGAGCTGTGCGGGCTGTGGTCATCGGTGCCTCCGCGGGCGGCGTGGATGCCTTGTTCCAGTTGTTTGACGGGTTGCCGGCGGACTTTGCCCTACCCATGGTGGTGGTTCTGCACTTGCCCGAGAGCCACGAGAGCCAGTTGGTCGAGCTGTTCGCCCGGCGCCTGGAGATTCCGGTGCGCGAGGCACACGACAAGGCACCGATTGAGGCGGGAACGCTGTACTTCGCCGCGGCGGGTTACCACCTGTCCATCGAGCGGGATTTCACCTTTGCCCTGAGCCGCGAGGCGCCGCGGAACTTCTCCCGGCCCTCGATCGACATCCTCTTCGACTCGGCGGCGGATGCCTACCGCGGCGCGCTGGCCGGCATCCTGCTGACCGGCGCCAACCAGGATGGCGCCGAAGGCCTTGCGCACATCCACCGCGAGGGCGGTCTCAGCATCGTCCAGGACCCGGCCGAAGCCGCCGTGTCCACCATGCCGGAAGCGGCCATTGCACTGCACGCCCCGGACTACATTCTCCCTTTGCGCGAGATTCACGCGCTCCTGCTCCGAATGGGCCCCCGACATGCTGCGTAACCAGGGAAGCAAACTGCTGATCGTCGACGACCTGCCGGAGAATCTGCTGGCACTGGAAGCGTTGATCAAGGGCGAGGGCCGTGAGGTGTTCAAGGCCTCCTCGGCGGACGAGGCGCTGTCGCTGCTGCTGGAACATGAGTTCGCCCTGGCGCTGCTGGACGTGCAGATGCCCGGCATGGACGGCTTCGCCCTGGCCGAGCTGATGCGGGGCACCGAGCGCACCAAGAACATTCCCATCGTCTTCGTTACTGCCGCCGGGCGCGAGCTGAATTACGCGTTCAAGGGCTATGAAAGCGGCGCGGTGGACTTCCTCTACAAGCCGCTGGACAACCACGCGGTGCGCAGCAAGGTGAACGTCTTCGTCGACCTCTACCGCCAGCGCAAGGTACTGGAGCAGGCACGTGCCGAACAGGACGCGCTGCTTGCGGAGCTGCGCGAGACCCAGGTGGAGCTGCAGCGCGCGGTGAAGATGCGCGATGACTTCATGTCCATCGTCTCCCACGAGCTGCGCACGCCGCTCAATGGCCTGATGCTGGATACCCAGCTGCGCCGGTTGCAGCTGGCCAAGGGCAAGCTGGAGCACTTCGCCCAGGATCGCCTGGGTGTGCTCTTCGAGCGCGACGAGCGCCAACTGGTCGGCCTGACCCGGCTGATCGAGGACATGCTCGACGTCTCGCGCATTCGCACCGGCAAGCTGTCGATCCGCCCGGAAGCGGCCGATCTCGCCGACATTGCCCGCCGCGTGCTGGGCAATTTTGCCATCCAAGCCCAGGCTGTCGGCTGCGATTTGAGCCTGAGCGCGCTGGAGCGGGTAGAGGGTGTGTGGGACGCGTACCGTATCGAGCAGGTGATCAGCAATCTGGTCAGCAATGCCCTGCGTTATGGCCCCGGCCAGCCGGTCGAGGTGACGGTTGCGGTATACGGGGGCCAGGCACAGCTTTGCGTACGCGACCACGGCGATGGCATCAGCGCCGAGGAGCAGCGTCGCATCTTCCAGCAGTTCGAGCGCGGCGCCGGCGCAACCCGCGTCGCCGGATTGGGGCTTGGGCTCTTCATTTCCGAACAGATCGTCCAGGCCCACGGCGGCCGCATCGAGGTGCGCAGCGAGCCGGGGCAGGGGGCGGAGTTCTGCGTCTACCTGCCGTTGGATTGAGCGCCGTCCGGCGGCATTCGAAGTGACGTGCCTGAGCCTATGCTTTGCTCCAATGAGCCAAGAGAGCAGATTTCATGCCCGAAAAGACTGCCAGCACCGCCCAACTCGTCGAAGACGCACGCTACCGCCTACTGGTCGAGGCGGTAACCGACTATGCCATCTATATGCTCGACCCCGATGGTCGGGTCAGTAGCTGGAGCTCCGGTGCTCAGCGGCTGAAGGGCTACGCCGCCGATGAAATCCTCGGCGAGCATTTCTCGCGGTTCTATACGCCCACTGATCGCGAGGCCGGCCTGCCCGAGCGGGCACTGGGCGAAGCGGCGCGGGTCGGCCGTTACGAGAGCGAAGGTTGGCGCCTGCATCGCGATGGCAGTTCGTTCTGGGCCCACGTCGTGATCGACGCCATCCGCAGCAGCGAAGGCGAGTTGCTGGGCTTTGCCAAGATCACCCGTGACCGCACCGAACAGCATGAGACGGAGCTGGCCCTGCGGCGCAGCGAGCAGCAGTTCCGCCTGCTGGTCAATGGCGTGACCGACTATGCCCTGTACATGCTCGATGCCGAGGGCAATGTCACCAGCTGGAACTCCGGAGCCGAACGAATCAAGGGCTACCATCCGGAGGAAATCATCGGCCGCCGCTTCGATTGTTTCTACTGCGACGAGGACCGCCAGGCCGGCGTCCCGCGGGCCAGCCTGGATACTGCACTGGCCGAGGGGCGCTACGAGGAAGAGCGCTTGCAGATGCGCAAGGACGGCTCGCGCTTCTGGGCCAATATCGTCATTGATCCGGTGTTCGACGACACCGGCAAGCTGCTGGGGTATGCCAAGATCACCCGCGACATCACCGACAAGCGCCGCGCCCAGGAAGAGCTGGAGCGCGCTCGCGATGAGCTGATCCAGTCGCAGAAGATGGAGTCCCTGGGCCAGCTTACCGGTGGCGTCGCCCACGACTTTAATAACCTGCTGACGGTGATCCTCGGCGGTCTTCAACTGCTCGAACGGCAGTTACCGAAGGATAATGAGAAGATCCAGACCATCTGGCGCAATGCCCTGGAGGCGACTCGCCGTGGCGCCCAGCTGACGCAGCGGATGCTGGCGTTCGCCCGCAAGCAGCGGCTGTTCCCGCAGCCGATCCAACTGCCGGCGCTGCTGCAGGACATGAGCGAACTGCTGGTCAGCTCCCTGGGCCCGACCATCAGCCTGGAGACCCGCTTTCCGCTTCAGCTGGACTGCGTGATGAGCGACCAGAACCAGCTGGAGCTGGCGATCATCAACCTGGCCACCAACGCTCGGGACGCCATGCCAGGCGGTGGCCGCATCACCTTTTCGGGACGCAACGCCCAGGTCGGGCCGCAGCAGAGCGGCAAGCTGGCGCCGGGGGAGTACGTGTGCCTGGCTGTGACCGACTCGGGACAGGGCATGGACGAGGATACCCTGCGTCGCGCCGCCGAGCCTTTCTTCACCACCAAGCCCACCGGCAAGGGCACCGGGCTGGGGTTGTCCATCGTCCACGGCCTGGCGCAGCAGCAGGGTGGAGCGCTGCTGCTGCGCAGTACGCCGGGGCAGGGCACTACGGCGGAAATCTGGTTGCCGGCGGTGAAGCCGAAGGCGGGGCTGGAGGTGGCGGAGGACCCGCAAACGGTCGTGCGGGCCGAACCGAACGAACCATTGGCGCTGCGAGTGCTGGTGGTGGATGACGATGCGCTGGTCCTGGCCGGCACCAGCGCGTTATTGGCCGACCTCGGCTGCATGGCGGCGCGAACCGACTCGGCGCGAGCGGCCCTGCAGTTGCTGGAGCAATCGGCGTTCGATTTGATGATCACCGACTTCGCCATGCCGGACATGGACGGCATGCTGCTGATACAGCAGGTGCGCCAGTCCTATCCAGAGCTGACCTGCGTGCTCACCACTGGCTACGCCGGACGGGTGGATACCCTGGCCGACTCGTTGCTGAGCCTGCCCAAGCCGTTCGATCGCGATCAGTTGCTGGCACTGCTGTTGCGAGTAAAAAACGGCGGGTAGAAAAAGCGAACCTCCCAGTCCCGGGCGCAGCCCAATAGGGACTGCCAATGCTCAGGAGGTTCTGTCATGCACGCCCACTCGTATGCCCAGCGACCGGAGCCACAGGAAGCTCCGCCCGACCGTGAGAGCCAGATTCCCGAGGACTTTCCCGAGGAGGTGCCGATGCAGCAGCCTCCGGAGGAGCCGGTACCCCGGCCGGAGCAATAGCCGCCTGCTGCGCCCCTACGGGAGCGCGCCATACCTGTGCGAATGGCGCGCCTCTTCTGCTCAGGTGCTCAGGACGATAGCTGTGTGCGTAATCGAGGTCAGTGCCGTGTCGGCCGGCGTTTCGGACGCAGGCCTTCGGCGACCTCCACCTCGATCAGCGAGCCGGGGTCTTCATTGCCCGGGTCATTGATGCCGGGCTCGGCCATGGCAGAGTCCAGGCTGCCCTGGGGCATCAGGCCTTCGCTGCGGTCGCGGAGGTCGAGCAGCGGCAGCAGATCGTCGTGGAATTCCTGCTGCTGCGTCTCGGAAAGCGCGGCGAAACCGTGGTTGAGGATATAGCGGGCGAGGACTTCCTGACGGCTGTCAGCCACCAGCGCGCCTTCGTCGAGCAGGCGACGAAGGCCCTCTGTACGCTCAAGATCGCGGTGTTCGTTGCAGCCCATCGTTCGCACCTCCCAGATCGGTTCCAGCGCGGGTGGTTAAGCGTGTGCGGCTCGGTACGAGCACTGGCAGTCGGCGATATCGTTGTGGCCGCCTGATCGGAAGACCGGCGCCGCGCGCGGCCGTTCGCGGCGAGGGACGAACGGTCCCGGTCCTGCACGCCAGACTGCCATCGCATTCCGGCATGGCCGGCATCGACCTATGGTATTGGCCGGACGCGGCGCGCGGCTCTTAGCATCTCGGATGTCTTCCCCGACAACGAGAACAACAAGTGGACCTGGGTAAAATCCTGCGCCGTAGCGCGCTTTACTGGCCTGACCGCGAAGCCGTGGTCGATTCCCGCCAACGCATCACCTTCGCCGACCTCGAACGCCGCACCAACCGACTGGCCTCGGGCCTGCTGGCGCTGGGGCTGGAGTCGGGCGCCCATGTGGCGATCCTGGCGCTCAACCGTGTCGAACTGGTGGAGGCGGAGATCGCCTTCTACAAGACCGCCATGGTCAAGGTGCCGATCAATGCGCGCCTGGCTGCCGATGAAGTCCTCAGCGTGCTGAAGGATTCGCGCAGCCAGGCGGTGATCGCCGATGCGACCTTCGCCCGGCTGATCGACCAGCGACGCGCCGAGCTGCCGGACCTGCAGCTGATAGTTCCGCTGGCGGACGAGGGGGGCGACGTGCCCTACGAGCAGGTCCTCGAGCGAGGTTCGGAGGCTCCCATCAGCTGCGACCCCGCCGACGACGCCCTGGCCGTGCTGCACTACACCTCCGGCAGCTCCGGCGTGCTCAAGGCCGCCATGCTCAGCGTCGGCAACCGCAAGGCGCTGGTGCGCAAGAGCATCGCCAGCCCCACCGGTCGCTCCGGCCCTGGTGACGTGATGGCCCACGTCGGCCCGATCACCCACGCCAGCGGCATGCAGATCCTGCCGCTGCTGGCCGCCGGTGCCTGCAACCTGCTGGTGGAGCGTTACGACGACCGCCTGCTGCTGGAGACCATTGAGCGCGAACGCGTTACCCGTCTGTTCCTGGTGCCGGCAATGATCAACCGCCTGGTGAACTTCCCTGCTGTGGAAACCTACGACCTGAGCAGCCTGCGCCTGGTGATGTACGGCGCTGCGCCTATGGCACCGGCGTTGGTGCGACGTGCCATGCAGGTGTTCGGACCGATCCTCGCCCAGGGCTACGGCGCTGGCGAGACCTGCTCCCTGGTTACCGTGCTCACCGAACAGGACCACATCGCCGCGCTGGATGACCCCAAACGTCTGGCTTCCTGCGGACGCTGTTACTTCGACACCGACCTGCGGGTGGTCAACGAGGACTTCGAGGACGTGAAGGCCGGCGAGATCGGCGAGATCGTCGTGCGCGGGCCGGACATCATGCAGGGCTACTGGCAGGCGCCGGAGCTGACCGCCGAGGTCATGCGCGACGGCTACTACCTCACCGGCGATCTCGCCACGGTGGATGAGCACGGCTACGTGTTCATCGTCGACCGCAAGAAGGAAATGATCATCTCCGGCGGCTTCAACATCTACCCGACCGAAGTGGAGCAGGTGCTCTACAGCCTGCCGGAAATCTTCGAGGCGGCGGTGGTTGGCGTACCTGATGAGCAATGGGGCGAGGCGATCAAGGCGGTGGTGGTGCTCAAGCCTGGCATGCAGCTGGACGAGGCACGGATCATCGAGCTGTGCGCCGCGCAGCTGGCCGGCTTCAAGAAGCCGCGCAGCGTGGACTTCGTCGGCGAACTGCCGAAGAACCCCAACGGCAAGATCGTGCGCCGCCTGGTGCGCGAGCCCTACTGGCAGAACCAGGATCGGCGGATCTGAGGAAAATGACCATGCAAGCTGACTCTCTGCAAACGAGCTCCGTGCACGCGAGCTATCCGGGTATTCAGCCCAGCGCCAAAGCGCAGGCGATCATCGACGATCTGCGCGGCTTCCTGCGCGAAGAGCTGCAGCCGCTGGAGCAGCGCGAAGGCATCCGCTTTGGCGAAAAGCACTCCCGCGAGCTGCTGCGCAATCTGTGGAAGCGCTCCTGCGAGCGCGGCTTCTACAACATCATGCTGCCCGAAGAGCTTGGCGGCGCCGGCCTGGGTATCGCCGACCTGTGCGCAGTGAAGGAAGCCGCTGCCAGCAGCGGCGCGGTGCTGGCCGCCCATGTGCTGGGCGAGCTGAGCGGCCCGCCGCGAGTCGGCCACCTGTTCCGCGTGGCCAGCGAGGAGCAGATCGAGCACTTCCTGCGCCCGGTGTGCCGTGCCGAGAAGGCCGTGTGTTTCGCCCTGACCGAGGCTGAGGCTGGCTCCGACGCCACGGCGATCAGGACCAGCGCGCGTCTGGAGGGTGATCACTACGTACTGGACGGCGCCAAGCGCTACATCTCCGGCGCGCCCTACGCGGACTTCGCCGTGCTGCTGGCGGTGACCGGGCCGGGCAAAGGCGCGGAAGGCATCTCGGCATTCTTTGTCGATCTGTCGGCGCCGGGGGCGAAGGTGGTTTCCGACTATCAGGCGATGTCCGGCCCCGGTACCCACGGTGACATCCTCCTCGAAGGGGTGAAGGTGCCGGTGGCGCACCGCATCGGCGCGGAGGGCAAGGGCTTCAAGCTGGCCATGGGGCGCATCACCCTGAACCGCCTGCTGCATTGCGCGACCATGCTCGGCATGGCCGAGCTGGCGCTGAACCTGTCGGTGGATTACGCGCGCTCGCGGGTGCAGTTCGGCCGACCGATCGGCATGTTCCAGGCGGTCAGCCACATGATCGCTGACATGGCCACAGAGCTGTATGCCGCGCGCAGCATGATGTACGCCACGGCGGCCAGCTACGACGGGGGCGGTGACATCCGCACCCAGTCGTCGATGTGCAAGGTGTTCAGCTCGGAAACCGCCTTCCGCATTGCCGACCGCGCAGTGCAGGTGCATGGCGGAGCCGGGTTGATCAATGGCCATCCGGTGGAGTGGCTGTTCCGCGCGACCCGTATGATGCGCATCCTCACCGGCACCAGTGAAATCCAGCGCAACACCATCGCCAAGGGCATCCTGATGCCCGACTGATCGGCGGGACACTCAGGCACTGCACCCGACAAGAACAAGAGAGATAAGCGACATGCAAGATTCTTCTGCTAAAGAGCATGCCTACCAGCCCCGCCGGGCCTGGACGGTCGCCTTCCTGCTGGCGGCAATGATGCTGGTGAACTTTCTCGACAAGGTGGTCACCGGCCTGGTGGCGGTGCCGATGATGAAGGAGCTGGACCTGACGCCAGCGGAGTTCGGCCTGGTCGGCGGCAGCCTGCACTGGCTGTTCTCCCTCTCCGCGGTGGTCGGTGGCTTCCTCGCCAACCGCCGCTCCACCCGCTGGCTGTTGCTGGGCATGGGCGCCTTCTGGGCGCTGGTGCAGTTGCCGATGCTCTATGCCACTTCGCTATGGACGCTGGTGGCCTGCCGGGTGCTGCTCGGTGTGGGCGAGGGGCCGGCTTCGCCGGTCGCCACCCATGCGCTGTACAAGTGGTTCCCGGACGAGCGCCGCAGCCTGCCGGTCGCGCTGCTGCACTCGGGCAGCGCCATGGGCCTGCTGATCGCCGGGCTGATGATCCCGTGGGTCAGCACCCATTACGGCTGGCGCAGCAACTTCGCCGTGCTGGCGGTGCTCGGGCTGGCGTGGTGTGTGGCCTGGCTCCTGCTCGGTAGCGAAGGCCAATTGGCCGATGGGAAACGCAGCGGGCAGGGCGCCGAACGCTTGCCTTACCGCCGTCTGCTGGGCGACAGCACGGTGCTGGCCAACTATTTCTGCCACTTCGCCGCCAACTGGTCGCTGGCGCTGACACTGACCTGGGTGCCGGCCTACCTGGAGAGCGGCCTGGGCCTGAGCGCGATGAACGCCGGGCGGCTGTTTGGCCTGTTCGTGCTGGTGACCATGCCGCTGAGCCTGTTCATGGCGTGGCTGTCGCAGCGCCTGTTGCGCGCCGGGTTGTCGTCGCGGGTGGCCAGGGGCGTATTCGTCTCGGCTTGCCTGATGGCCAGCGGCGTGCTGTCCATCAGCCTGCTGGCGGACCTGCCGGTGGCGCTGCGCATGACCTACATGACCCTCAGCGGCGGCCTGGCGCTGGTAATGTACTCCGTGGGCCCGGCGATGCTTGCCGAAGTCACGCCCACCGCGCAGCGCGGCAGCATCCTGGCTATCGGCAATGCCTTCGCCTCGCTGGCGGGGCTGAGCGCGCCCATCGTCACCGGCTTCCTGGTACAACGCTCCGGTGGCCTGGATGGAGCAGGTTACGCCCACGGTTTTGCGGTCAGCGGAGTGCTGCTGGTGGTGGCGGGACTGGTCGGCCTGGCCTGGCTGCGCCCGCAGCGTTCGCGGGCGCAGTTGTCGATGGCGTTGCTCAGCCCCAGCTGAGCTTCCCCGCGTATCGCGGTCAATCGAGGAGATTGACCGCCGGCAGAGGCGAGCGCGCGATCAGCTCGCCTTTCCACGCTCCGCTGGCCACCGCTTCCACCAGCAGCTCGCGCACCAGGTCATGCACGCAGGACGCCGCGAAGCTCAGCGGCTTGTGCGCCGAGTGGGCGATGGAAACGGTGCGCTCGATCTGCGGCTCGACG
>OGQD01001925.1_pt1 | contig 12416 bp, 12 predicted proteins | sample 1553091 | NCBI WGS metagenome assembly OGQD01 (sample SAMEA2580290, study PRJEB22360) | human gut metagenome | biome: human gut; feature: human-associated habitat; material: faeces | place: Denmark | collected 2008/2010
TCCAGGCGCAGGGCCCCCCCGGAGCGGCCTGCCCCGCCCTGCCGCTGCTCTCGCGCTGGCTGCCCACCGGCCTGCTGGATAAGGTGCTGAAGAAGCGCTTCGGCCTCGATGGACAACTCTGATGACATACCAGGTCCGCTACCTCGCCCTTGCCGGTATCCTCGCCGCCTTCTTCCTCAATGTGGTAGCGCGCGGGTTGCTGCGGGTCGGTGGCGTGCCGGCGACCCTGCTGGTGGCGGCGGTGATCGCCGCCGCGATGGCCTTCTGGTTCGCCCGCCGGCACAAGCGCCTGGCGGAAACCGGTGAACGCTGGCGGCTGACTGCGCTGTATGGCGGCGGCCTGGCCCTGCTCTACACCCTCCTGGTGGGCATGGCGGCGTGGAAGAACACGCCCAGCCCGGCAGCACTGCTGCTCTACTTCCTCAATTACCTGTGCTACCCGCTGTGCGTCTGGTGGTTCTTCCGCCCCGGCGTGCTGCTGCGCTTCCTGCCAGCCGACAGGCGCTGAGCGGACTTCACGCTTTCTTCACCTGCATTTCATCCCGGCACGACCCGACCCCGCCTAAGGTGACGCAGACCTTGGAGGAGTCCCCATGTCCCTGCCCCGTTCCCTTCGCGGCGCCATCGCCGCTGCCCTGCTGACCTTCGGCCCACTCGCCCTGGCCGCCGGCGAGAATCCGTCCGACTGGGCCAGGCCGGTGGACCCGTCGTTCAACCTCTACCAGATGTCGCCCACGCTCTACCGCAGCGCACTGCCCGGCAGTGCCGACCTGCCCGAACTGCAGCGCCTGCAGGTGAAGACCGTGGTGAGCTTCATCAAGGACGACGACCGCGAATGGATCGGCCAGCAGAACATCGAGGCAGTGAGCTTCCCGACCCACGCCGACCGCGTCGATGACGCCGACGTGCTGAAGGTCCTGCGTATCCTGCAGAGCGCCGAGCAGAACGGCCCGGTGTTGATGCACTGCAAGCACGGGCGTGATCGCACCGGCCTGTTCGCCGCCATGTACCGTACCGTGATCCAGGGCTGGAGCAAGGAAGACGCGCTCAAGGAAATGACCCAGGGCGGCTTCGGCACCGAGGATGACATGCAGGATGCCATCGCCTATGTGCAGAAGGCCGACATCGGCCAGCTGCAACAGGCCCTGGCCAGCGGCGAATGCAGCACCTCGGCCTTCGCCGGCTGCCAGCTCAAGGGCTGGTTGGCGGACACCTTCGGCGAGGAACGGTCGCCGCACCCGGCGCACTGATCGGCGACCTGTCACACCGAATCGGCGAGAGTGCGGTAGCTTATCCGCACCTTTACCGTTTCACAGGCTCGCCATGACCGCTTCCCGCTTCAGCGCCGTTACCCACACCCGCTATATCGACCACGCCGGCCTGGATGCCTTCTGCGCCGACTACGACGGCTTCCTGCTCGATCTCTGGGGCGTACTGATCGACGGCGTCGACGTCTTCCCCGGCGCCCTCGCCTGGCTCGCCCGCCGCGCCGCCGAAGGCAAGCCGGTGTGGTTCCTCAGCAACGCCTCGCGCAGCGTCCCGGAGATGGCCGACACCCTGGTGCGGCTGGGCGTCTCCCGCGAGCTGTTCGCCGGTATCACCACCTCCGGCCAACTGGCCATCGACGCCTTCACCCATGAACGCGAATTCCAGCGCGGCGGCATCTATACCGTCGGTGTGGGCGATGCGCTGACCACCTGGCCGGCAGACATCCGCGAGCGCTTCTGCGATGACATCCACGCTGCATCGCTGATTCTGGGCGTCGGCAGCTTCCCGCAGGACGAACTGGAAGAGCGCTTCGCCCCGCTGCGCGGCGCCACCGAAAAACCCTTCCTGTGCGCGAACCCGGACCGCGTGGTGGTCTCCGGTGGGCAAACGGTGTTCGGCGCCGGTCGCCTCGCCGAAGCCTTCGCCGAAGAAGGCGGCAAGGTGCACTGGTACGGCAAACCCGATCCTTCCGCGTTCCGCATCGCCCAACGGCAGTTGGAAGCGCGCGGCGCGAAGCACATCCTGTTCGTCGGCGATTCGCTGGTGACCGACGTCCCCGGCGCGCTGGCCGCGCGCATCGACACCTTGTGGCTGGCATCCACCGGCATCCATCGCCAGGCGCTGGGCGTGCCCTTCAACGGCGGGCTGGACCCGGAAAGGACGAACGCTCTGCTCGATGGCTATCCAATTCGTCCGCACTTTGCCGCGCCGGGGCTGGTCTGAGTTCAGGACAAACGCCTGAGCTTGCCCCCATGAACGAACTGATCGACCTGCTGCAATGGCCGGCCATGCTGGTCACCGTCCTCGCCGCCTGGCTGGTGGGTTCCCGCGACCGAAAGCGGCGCAAGATGGGCTTCTGGGTATTCATCGCCAGCAACGCGCTGTGGATCGCCTGGGGCCTGCCCGCCCACGCTTACGCGCTGGTGATCCTGCAGCTGTGCCTGGCGGCGATGAACATCCGTGGCAGCTACAAGAACCGCAAGCGCGAGCATGCCGAGGGTTGAGCCGCTTTAGCAGGAGCGAGCTGGTTCGCGAACCGCATGGCACCGCAGCTGGGCTGTTCGCGAGCAAGCTCGCTCCTACGAAGAGCCCCAGGGCTCCGCTCCGCCCTACGCGACTTGCATGCCGCCGTAAGAGCGCCGCGATCTGGCCGCCAACGAAAACGGGAGCCGAAGCTCCCGTTGTCATTCATTGGATCAGATCACTGCGCCGTCGCAGCTGCGCCGTCGGAATGCTCCGCGTTGCGGCTCTGCGGATTGACGATCACGGTGGCGGTGATGCCCGCCGCCAGCAGCACGCCGTCCGGTACCTCGTCGATATGGATGCGCACCGGCACGCGCTGGGCCAGGCGCACCCAGTTGAAGGTCGGGTTGACGTCGGCCACCAGCTCCCGGCTTTCCGGGTTATCGCGATCGTAGATGGCGCGGGCGACGCTTTCGACGTGGCCCTTCAGGCGCTCGCCGCTCATCAGTTGCAGCTCCGCCGGGTCGCCGACGCGGATGTGCGGCAGCTTGGTCTCTTCGAAATAGCCGTAGATCCAGTAGGAGTTCTCGTCGACCACGGCCATCTTCGCCTCGCCGACGCGGGCGTAGTCGCCACGGTGCACGTTGAGGTTGGTCACGTAGCCATCCACCGAGGCGCGCACCTGGGTACGTTCCAGGTTCAGCTTGGCGGCGTCCAGCGCGGCCAGGGCCTGCTGGTAGTCGGCCTCGGAGGCGGCGGCGGTGTTGCTGGCATCGTCCAGGCTCTCGCGGGAGACCACTTCTTCATCCATGGCGCGGCGGCGCTTGGCGTTGAGCTGGCGCATCTGCAGGGTGGCCTTGCGCGAGGCGACCAGGGCTTCGGCCTGCTTCACGGCGATCTGGTAGTGGTCCGGGTCGATCTGCATCAAGAGATCGCCTTTCTTCACCTGCTGGTTGTCGCGCACCGGTACGTCGACCACCACGCCGGAGACGTCGGCGGCGACGTTGATGATATCGGCGCGTACCCGGCCGTCGCGGGTCCAGGGCGTATCCATGTAGTTCACCCAGAGGGCGCGGCCGATCAACGCGGCGACCGCCAGGATGATCAGGGTCGCCAGCAGGCTGATGATGGATTTGAGAGTCATGGGTGCACGCTCGTTACTTATAGACAGTGAGGGACAGCCCGCCGAACAGGCAGGCGAACAGGCACACGCGGAACAGCGCCGGGTGCCAGGTGTAGCGGTACAGGCCGACCGAAGCGAGGATGCGGTCGATGCCCCAGCAGATCACCGCGGCGACGAGGAACATCAGGGTCAGGGTCGGCATGTAGACCCCGTGGAACGCGATCTCGCGGGGCAGGTCAGGCAACATGAGTCGATCTTCCAGAAGAGGTTTCGCCATCGCGCAGCGGCGACTGCGGGTCGAGCAGGCTGCTGCGGATGAAGTGCAGGTAGCTGAGCACGCGGCGCAGCGGCGAGCTTTCGAAGTCCGGCGCGCGCGGCTCGTCAGTGGTCTTCACGCAATCGATGGCCTGCTCCACGGCGACCAGGGCGCGCTCAAGGTTGGCTTCGCAGGGCTTGACGAACAGGCGGATCAGCGCACGGCCCATGGCGCGGATCGACTGCCGCCAGGGCGACGATTGCGCATAGCAGGGCTCGCTTGGCAGGTTCTCCTGCTCGACACGCAGTTCGATGATCGAATGTCCGATTTCCAGAACCACGAAGGTCCAGCGCAGCAGGCGGCGTTGCATCTGCGGGCTGCGCGCGGCCACGCCGTAGGCCTGGTTGAGCAGGTCGCGGGTGCCGCTCTCGAACGACGAGACAAGGCCGTCGAGCTTACCGCTGATGGCTTCCACCACGCGCAGGCGCAGGTCCTTCTCCAGGCGCCGCCAGAGCCAGGCGCTGGTGGGCGGCATGATCACCGCGGCGACCACCGCGGCCAGGCTCTGCGACAGCACCAGGGCGATGTACTCGTTGAGCATGCGGCCCGGATCGTAGACGGTGAGGTTCGCCGGGATCGCGCCGAAGCTGAAGAACACCAGCAGGCCCAGGCCGTAGCCGGCGTATTTGGGCTTGATCGAGAAGAACGCGCCCACCGCGAACACCGGCGCCAGGGCGAAGGCCAGCAGGGCGAAGCCGTCCAGGTGCGGGAACACGAAGAAGGTTTCCGAGAAGCCGAGAATCGCCGCGAAGAAGGTGCCCACGGCCATCTGCATGGCCATCTTCGCCGGGTCCGGCGCGGCCGAGACCAGCGCGGCGACGGCGGCGGCGTTGAGCACGAAGGTGCTGCCGCTGGGCCAGGCGGTCTCGATCCAGAACAGGCCGAACACCAGCACCATCAGCGCGGTACGCCCGCCCGCCACCAGCGAGGCGACCAGGTTGGCCTTGGGCGAGAAGCCGTGCTTCCAGTTCTCCCGCTCGTGCTTGTGCGCGGCCAGGGAGGCGTGGGTCAGGGCGTAGTTGTAGAGGTCGTCGGCCAGGCGGTAGAGCAGCTCGCCGGCGGTGTTGTAGTCCAGCAGCGCGGAGGGCTCGTCCTGCTCCGCGAGCAACTGCGCGCGGCCGGAACGGATGCGTTGCATCATCCGCGTGCGGTGGCTTTCCAGCTGCGCGGCTAGGTATTCGGCATCACGGTCGCTAACCGACTGGCCGCGCCATGGAGCGAGCACCTGAGTCAGTTCATCCAGGCACGGTTGCAACGCGCGCAGCACCGCCTCGGCCTCCTGCGCACGCAGGCGCGAGAGCAACTGGTGCAGCGCGTGGTAACGGGTGGTGAGGACCATGAACTCGTTGTTCAGGCGCGACAGGCGACCCGAACGCAGGCGCATGTGCGGGTCTTCGAAGCGGGTAACGCTGCGCAGCGCCTCCAGGCCCACGGCCTGGGAAGCGAAGGCGACGTTGGATGCCTCGAACCTGCGCCGATCACCGCCGCCGAGGTTGTCCAGGACGAAGCCGGCGAAGGCGCCGAAACGCTGGTACAGCGCGCTGCGCATGGCCGTGCTGGAGGTCTGCGGGAACAGCGTGGCGCTGACCACCATGGAGCAGAGAATCCCCAGGCTGATTTCCAGCACGCGCCAGATGGCCGACATGAACGCGGCTTCCGGGTGCAGGGTGGCGGGCAGGCCGATCAGCGTGGCGGTGTAGCCGGCGAGCACGCAGGCGTAGGAGCGGAAGTCGCGGTAGCGCGCGGCGCCCACGGTGCACAGGCCGATCCACAGCGCCGAGACCAGCAGGAACAGCTCGCGCTGCTGGGCGAAGATGGCAATCAGCGCAACCATCACGGAGAGCCCGACGAGGCTGCCGAGAATCCGGTAGAAACTCTTGGCGAACACCTGGCCGCTCTGCGGCTGCATGACGATGAACACGGTGATGGTCGCCGTGCTTGGCTGCGGCAGCTCCAGGCGCATCGCCAGCCACAGGGTCAGCAGCGCGGCGAGCAGCACCTTGGCGATATAGATCCAGGTGATGCCGTCGCTGCGGCCCCATTCCAGCAGCGCGCGACGCAGGGCGTCCAGCGGCGCCGGGTGGGCGCTGAAGTCGTTCGCCGCCATATCAGCGTCCGGCGCCCTGTGCCGCACGCACGTCGACTGTCTCCGGGACCATCTTTTGCTCCCGCGGGCCTTCCTGCTTGTCCATCAGGCCGCCGCCGAGGGCAACGACGAGGCCGGCATGGGTCGCCAGGCGCGCGGCACGTACCTGCTGCTCCACCAGTTGCTGCTGAAACAGGCGGGTCTGCGCGTTGAGCACGTTGAGGTAGTCGGTCAGGCCGCCGCGATACGCCTTGGTGGCAATTTCGTAAGTGCGCTGGGCCGAGGCCACGGACTTGGCGGCGAAGCCTTGCTGCAGCTCCATGGAGTGCATGCGGATCAGGTGATCGGAGATGCCCTTGAGCGCGTTGATCAGCGTCTGGTTGTACTGCGCCACGGCGGCGTCGTAGCCCGCCGCTTCCTGGCTCAGCTGCGAGCGGCGACGACCGCCGTCGAAGATCGGCAGGGAGATGGCCGGGCCGACGCCGTAGGTGAATTTCTCGGCATTGAGGAACTCCAGCATGCCGCCGCCGACCGCGCTGTAGCCGATGCTCGCGACCAGGTCGACGTTGGGGTAGAAGTCGGCGCGGGCGACGTCCACGCCCTTGGCCTGGGCGGCGACTTTCCAGCGGCTGGCGACCACGTCCGGGCGGTGCCCGAGCAACTCCATCGGCAGCTTGCTGGGCAGGCCGGGGCCTTCGGCGAGCTTGAAGCTCGGGCGCTGGATCGAGGCGCCGGCGCCGGGGCCTTTGCCGGCCAGGGCGGCGATCTGGTTGCGGGTCAGCTGGATTTCCTCGTCCACCGCTTCGATCTTGCGCTCGGTCTCCGGCAGCGGGACTTCCGCCTGGCTGACTTCGAAATGCGTGCCGATGCCGCCGGCCAGGCGACGCTGGGCCAGCGCGAGGATGCCCTGTTGCTGAGCCAGCATGGCCTTGCCGATGTCCAGCTCGGCGTATTGCAGCGACAGCTGGATGTAGGCGCGGACGATATTGCTCTCCAGCTCCAGCTGGGCGACCCGTGCCTCGGCGGCGGTCATCTTGGCGATGTCGAGGTAGCGCTCGGTGTTGCTGCGCTCGCGGCCCCAGAGGTCGAGCGAATAGCTCAGGCCCAGGGCGGCGTTGTTGTTCCAGGTGGTGGTATCGGCCAGGTCGCCCGGGCCATAGAAATAGTCGGTCGGCCAGCGGTGGCGGGTCAGCGAGGCATCGCCGCTGATCTGCGGCGACTCGGCGGACTCGGCGACGCCAGCCATGGCCATGGCCATGCGCACCCGCGCCTCGGCCTGGGCCAGGGTCGGGCTGCCGTCCAGCGCAGTCTGCACCCAGCTATTCAACTGCGGATCGCCATAGGCACGCCACCACTGCTCGGCCGGCCAGCCAGCTTCCTGGTTGGCGTGCGCGATGGCGGCGTCGGTGGCCAGCTCGGTGTCGCCCATGCGCTGTTCCTGCGGGGCGATGCCGTTGGTGCTGATACATCCGGCGATTGTTGAAAAAATGACAAAGGAGCCGACGAACGTCAGTCCTTTCACGAGGTGACGCGACACGGTGGAGGTCCTGGAAGTGGTCTAGCTTTTCAGCGTGGGGCTTTTAAGCGTGGAGAGCCGGCAAAGCCAGTTGCGGCGATTGAATTCTAGGGACGGGAAAGGGAACGGATAAGCCGGCTGTTTTGTGATTGTTTATTACCGATAATGAAACAATGTGTGTCGTCATCCATGTGACAATAGGCCGCCCCCGCTCTGCTCCGCGCATTGCCACCCATCAAGGACATGCCGGCGACGGCGACGTATCGCTGCATCGACGTCGCCACCCGGGACAGACGCCCCACTGACGAGGCCCCAATGGACACACTGCAGACCATGCGTGCGTTCGCCTGTGTCGCGGAAACCGGCAGTTTCACCGCCGCCGCGCAGCAGCTGAACACCACCACCGCCTACGTATCCCGCGCGGTCGCCAATCTGGAGTCCCACCTGCGGACCCGCCTGCTCAACCGCACCACCCGGCGAATCGCCCTGACCGAGGCCGGCCAGCGCTACCTGCTGCGCTGCGAGCAGATCCTCGCCTATGTCGAGGAAGCCGAGGCCGAGGCCAGCGATGCCCACGCCCGCCCTGCCGGCCGCCTGCGCGTGCACTCGATGACCGGCATCGGCCAGCACTACGTGATCCGCGCCATCGCCAACTATCGCCAGTTGCATCCGGACGTGACCTTCGAGCTGACCATGGCCAACCGCGTGCCGGACCTGCTCGACGAAGGCTTCGACGTGGCCATCGTGGTCGCCTCGGAACTGCCCGATTCGGGCCTGGTGTCCCAACGCATCGGCGAGACCTACAGCATCCTCTGCGCCTCGCCCGACTACCTGGCCCGACGCGGCACGCCGAAGACACCCACCGAACTGATGGAGCACGACTGCCTGCGCCTGATCAGCCCGGTGCTGCCGCTGGACAAATGGCTGTTCGACGGTCCCAACGGCCAGGAAATGATCACCCTCGGCCCCTCGCCCTTCCAGGTGAATGTCGGTGACGCCATGACCGAGGCCATCGGCTCCGGCATGGGCATCAGCGCCTTGCCGGTCTACTCGGCGATCGACGGCCTGCGCGATGGCTCGCTGGTGCGCGTGCTGCCGCATTACAAGCTGCAGATCCTCAACGTCTACGCGCTGTACCCGTCGCGGCAGTACCTGGACGCGAAGATCAAGACCTGGGTAGCCTACCTGCGCGAGAACCTCCCCGGCGTGCTCCAGGCCGATGGCGCCGGCCTCGCCGATGTGGGACCCTGACCACCCTCTTTCGTCGTGTTTCGCGGGCAAGCTCACTGTGTAACTCCCTACCCCGGTGTTCAGTGAGCTTGCCCGCGACCCACTTTCCCCCGCACCACCCGGGGTGTTCGTCGTTCGATAACCGCCCAGCCCACACGTAAGCCTTGTGCCGCTCTAGCCCGGCAGTGGTAGGGTTAAGCCCCCCCGCCTCCCTGCCGTCCGAGAGCCATGAAAAAGAACGTCTTTGTCTTCAGCCGCCTTGCCGCGGCACACCTCGACCGCCTGCGCGCCCAGTTCAACGTCACCGTGCTCGACCCCAAGCAGGGCGACGTCGACGCGCAGCTTGCCGCGGCCCTGCCGGAAACCCACGGCATGATCGGCGTCGGTCGGCCGCTAGGCGAGAAGCAACTGGCCCAGGCCACGCAGCTGGAAGTCATCTCCAGCGTCTCGGTGGGCTATGACAACTACGACCTGGATTACCTGAACCAGCGCGGCATCCCGCTGACCAACACCCCGGACGTGCTCACGGAAACCACTGCGGACCTCGGCTTCGCCCTGATGATGGCCGCCGCCCGGCGCACCGCCGAGCTGGATGCCTGGACCAAGGCCGGCCAGTGGAAGCGCACCGTGGACGCCCAGCAGTTCGGCGTCGACGTGCATGGCAAGAAGCTCGGCATCCTCGGCCTGGGTCGCATCGGCGCCGCCATCGCCCGCCGCGGCCACTTCGGCTTCAACATGGACATCCTCTACCACGGCAACAGCCGCAAGCCGGAGCTGGAACAGGAACTGGGCGCGCGTTTCTGCGGCTTCGATGAACTGTTGGGCGAGGCGGATTTCGTCTGCGTAGTGGTACCGCTGTCGGACAAGACCCGCAAGCTGATCGGCAAGCGCGAGCTGGAACTGATGAAGCCCACCGGCATCCTGGTGAACATCGCCCGAGGCCAGGTGATCGACGAAGCCGCGCTGGTGGAAGCGCTGCAGGAGAAGCGCATCCTCGCCGCCGGCCTGGACGTCTACGAGAAGGAACCGCTGGCCGAGTCGCCGCTGTTCGCCCTGCCCAACGCCGTGACCCTGCCGCACATCGGCTCGGCGACCCACGAAACCCGCCAGGCCATGGCCGAGTGCGCGCTGGACAACTTCGAGGCGGCGCTGCGTGGCGAGCGACCGAAGAACCTGGTCAACCCGCAGTCGTGGAAGGCCTGATGCGCTTTTCGTAGGGCGCATAACCTGGAACAGGTTATCCGCCGACACCTCGGCGGCGGATAACGCTGGCGCGTTATTCGCCCTACGAAGCTGATGTCCCAGCGCTGAAGCCAGGATATCCATGTAGGAGCGAGCTCGCTCGCGAACCAGCCCCGCAGTGAGGCTGTTCGCGAGCAAGCTCGCTCCTACAGGTTCACGCCCGTGCTGGCTGCAGCACTGGCCTGGGCTTGCGGAACACCAGGACGTTGCCGGCCATCACCAGCCCCAGCCCGGCCAACGCCGGCAGGCTCCACTGGTAGCCTTCGGCGAAGGCCGAGACGTTCAGCGCCACCACCGGGAACAACACGGTGCAATAGGCCGCACGCTCCGGCCCCATGCGCCCGACCAGCGTCAGGTAGGCGGTAAAGCCGATCACCGAGCCGGGAATCGCCAGGTACAGCAGCGACCAGACGTACTGCGGGCTGTTGTCGAAGGTCAGCGGGACGCCCCGCACCAGGCAGATGCCCAGCAGGATCAGCGAGCCGTAGAGCATGCCCCAGGCATTGGTCGACAGCGGCCGCAGCCCGGCCTTCTGCTGCAGGCTCGACAACAGGTTGCCCGCCGAGAAACACAAGGTGCCGAGCAGCGCCAGGCCCAGGCCGTAGAAGGTCTCCCGCGTCGCCTGGTGCCCCGACAGCTCCGGCCAGAACAGCAGCGCCAGCCCTGCAAGGCCGAATGCGCCGCCGCCCAGCACGTTGGGCGCAATGCGCTGGCCGAAGAAAATCCGCGCATTCAGCGCATTCCACAGCGTGGCGGTGGAAAACACTACGGCGACCAGCCCGCTGGGGATCCATCGGCTCGCGGTGTAGAAGCACAGGAAGTTCACGCAGAACAGGCACAACCCCTGGGCGAAGCAGATCGCCTGCCCGCGCCGGCCCAGCGGTTGCAGCCGCCGCGACACCAGCAGCAGGACGAACAGCACCAGCGCCGCCAGGCTGAAGCGGTAGGCGATGGACAACGGAATGGCGACGGCGCCGACCTGCAGCTTGATGGCGATCCAGGTGGTGCCCCAGATGAGCACCGTGAGCAGGTAGAGCGAGAGATTCATGGCGATCTCCGGATGACTGGAGAAACAGTCTCCCGCCCAGGCCCGGGACCGGCTTGCAGATTCTTGCGCTTATTGCGACAGCCGGGCTGGCAAGGCGCGCCCGCGCGGGTAGAGTGAAGGCAGCAGAGGAACGCCCATGTCAGCCATTTCGCAGCTCGAAGTCTTTCAGTCGATGAACGCCTCGCCCAACGCCCGCCTGGAGCGCTGCGCGGAGCTGGGCGACGGGCTGTCCGCGGCGATCTGGAGCAACAGCCACGATGCCCGCGACTACCACGCGCCCAGCCACCACACGCTGTCCTGCTACCTGAACGACGGCACCGGCACCTTTCGCCGCGGCGCGCCGGGCAGCAAGGGTGCGCCAGACAAACTCTGTGTGATGCCGGCCGGCGCCGAGTCGGCCTGGATCGTCAACGGCGACATCCGCCTGGCGCACCTCTATATCGGCCAGGAACAGTTCTCCCTCGGCTGCATCCGCCTGCTCGACCGCGAGCCGCGCGAACTGCAACTGCACGAACGCACCTTCCTCGATGACCCGCAGCAGGCTGCGCGATTCCGCCAACTGGTGAAGCTGGACTGGCACGAGCCGGGCGAACGCATCCGCACCAGTACCCTGGCCCATGACCTGATCGATCATCTGTTGCTCAATCAGGTCGGCCTGCGGGAAGGCTTGAAGCTCAAGGGCGGATTGGCACCGGTGATGCGCCGGCGGGTTGCCGAGTACATCGAGCAGCGCCTGGACCAGCCATTGTCGCTGGGCGAGCTGGCGATGCAGACGGCGCTGTCGGAATACCACTTCGCGCGGATGTTCCGCGAAAGCTTCGGCATGCCGCCGCACCAGTACGTGCTGGCCCGCCGCGTGGCCCTGGCGCAGCGCCTGCTGCGCGATACGCGCCAGCCGCTGAGCCAGGTGGCGCTGGCGTGCGGGTTCTCCAGCGCCAGTCATTTCGCCAACCGTTTCAGGTCGGTGGTGGGTGGCACACCGGGGGAATATCGGCAGGCGTTCGAGGAGTAGGCCGCTGGCCGATCCTGCGCGAACACCCGACCTATAGGAGCGAGCTTGCTCGCTCCTATAAAAGCTTGAAGCGTCAGCCGAGTACGGCCAACACACCACCAATCACCGGCATCGCCGCCGCCGTCGGCAGCGCCCAGCGGGGCCGCCAGGCCAGCAGCAGGACCAGCACAGCCCCCGCGATCATCAACAGGCACGCCCAATAGACGATGCCCAGTTCCATGCCGATGACGTGGATCGCATAAGCCAGCGCCAGCGCACCATCCACCAACGCCACGATACGCAGCAGACGCACACGGGACTCGGAGGGCGCATTACCGAACAGATCGCGGTGATGGCGCGACAGCGACAGGCAGGGGGCCGCCCACGCCCGCCGGGTGCGGCCTGGCTCGTGA
>OGQD01001927.1_pt1 | contig 12404 bp, 8 predicted proteins | sample 1553091 | NCBI WGS metagenome assembly OGQD01 (sample SAMEA2580290, study PRJEB22360) | human gut metagenome | biome: human gut; feature: human-associated habitat; material: faeces | place: Denmark | collected 2008/2010
TGCTCCGTCTCTACAAGCCGTACAATGCATTCTTGTTTATTTGGTTATGAACGAAATTTAGAAGACTACCTTGTAAGAATATAAGTTGGCCCAGAATCAATCATTATTGGTCTATATCCCATATAATCCTAAAAATAGGTTAGCGAAAGGAGTGCGCACTTGAGTATTCTTATTATTTTTGCGCTCTTAAAAGTAAATACATGAATTTTGATATAGTGTTTGTGTTGCTGGCCCTGATCGGCATGATCGCAGCCTTGGTATGGGATAAGATGCGGCCGGGAATGGTTCTTCTGACAGTGGTCGTGTTTTTTCTCTGCGTAGGCATTCTTACTCCCAAGGAGATGCTGGAGGGCTTTAGCAATAAAGGGATGATAACCGTAGCCATGCTCTTCCTTGTCAGTGAGGGAGTGCGGCAGAGCGGGGCTTTAGGCCAATTGATCAAGAAACTGCTTCCCGAGGGGAAGACCACCGTCTTCAAGGCGCAGGCGAGGATGCTCCCGCCCGTAGCTTTCGTGTCGGCGTTCCTGAATAATACGCCGGTGGTGGTTATTTTCGCCCCGATCATCAAGCGATGGGCAGAGGCGGTGAAGCTTCCGGCCACGAAATTCTTGATCCCTCTCTCGTATGTCACGATATTGGGCGGTATATGTACCTTGATCGGTACTTCTACGAATCTGGTGGTGCACGGCATGATTCTGGAGGCGGGATATGAGGGCTTTACGATGTTTGAGCTGGGGAAAGTCGGTATTTTTATCGCTATCGCCGGTATTTTATATTTGTTCGCTTTCTCGAACAAGCTGCTTCCGGACTCGAGGACGGATACGGTATCCGAAGACGGGGAGGATGAGAATCCCGGGAATTTCCACCGGGTGGAGGCCGTGCTGGGCGCACGCTTCCCGGGTATCAACAAGACCTTGGGAGAGTTTAACTTTACCCGCCATTACGGGGCGATCGTGAAAGAGGTGAAAAGCGGCGGACAGCGTTTTACCCGTAATCTGGATACGGTGGTATTGCATGAGGGCGATACCTTGGTGTTGTGGGCGGACGATTCTTTTATCCCTACATGGGGTGAGTCTAGTGTCTTCTTGATGTTGGCGAATGGTAATGAGGCAACGGAGCCGGTATCGAAGAAGAAACGTTGGCTGGCTTTAGGACTGTTGATCTTTATGATTACGGGGGCGACGGTAGGAGAGTTGCCAGTCGTGAAAGAGGCCGTTCCAAGTATGCGCTTGGATATGTTCTTCTTTGTCTGTATTACGACAATCATCATGGCGTGGACGAAGCTTTTCCCGCCTAAAAAATACACGAAATACATTTCTTGGGATATCTTGATAACGATCGCTTGCGCTTTCGCTATCAGCAAGGCCATGGAGAATTCCGGCTTTGCCTCCATGATAGCCCGCCATATAATCGGTATGGCCGACAATTTGGGGCCGTATGCGTTGCTGGCGATTCTATTTATTATTACCAATATATTTACGGAGTTGATCACGAATAACGCCGCGGCGGCATTGAGCTTCCCGATCGCTTTGTCGGTAGCTACGCAATTAGGCGTTGATCCGACCCCATTCTTTGTCGTGATCTGTATGGCGGCGTCGGCTAGTTTCAGTACGCCGATCGGCTACCAGACCAACCTGATCGTACAAGGCGTGGGAGGCTATAAGTTCACGGATTTCGTGAAGGTGGGCTTGCCCTTGAACTTGATCACGTTCTTGATCTCCGTGTTTGTAATACCTATGATATGGAAGTTTTAGAAAATAATATCTATCCGATTTTCGACCGTATGCTGGGTCGTGAGGATAAAGAGGCGCTTTTGGGGCAAAGGGGCGTGATGGTGTGGTTCACGGGTTTGAGTTGCTCGGGGAAAAGCACGATCGCTATCGCTTTGGAGCGTGAGTTGCATAAACGGGGATTGCTTTGCCGCATCCTCGACGGGGATAATATCCGTAGTGGTATCAACAATAATCTCGGGTTCTCGCCGGAGGACCGGGTGGAGAATATACGCCGGATCGCCGAGGTGGGTAAACTGTTTGTCGATACGGGTGTTATAACCATAGCGGCTTTTATCAGCCCGAACAATGAGTTGAGAGAGATGGCGTCCGCTATCATCGGTAAAGCGGATTTCTTGGAGGTTTACGTAAGTACGCCGCTCGCCGAGTGCGAACGCCGTGACGTGAAAGGCCTGTATGCCAAGGCCCGGAAAGGCGAGATCAAGGAGTTTACCGGGGTTTCCGCCCCGTTCGAGGCACCGGAGCGTCCGGACCTGTCCTTGGATACCTCCGTATTGAGCGTGGAGCAATCCGTGAACCGGTTGTTGGAGTTGATCGTACCGAAAGTAGAAATTAAACACTGAAAAAAGATATGTCTGATTACAAGTTAAGTCATTTACAGGAGCTGGAGGCCGAGTCTAACCACATCATCCGTGAGGTAGCCGCCGAGTTCGAGAATCCTGTTATGCTTTATTCCATCGGGAAGGATTCTTCCGTGATGGTCCGTCTGGCCGAGAAGGCTTTCGCTCCGGGTAAGGTTCCTTTCCCGTTGATGCACATCGATTCGAAATGGAAGTTTAAGGAGATGATAGAGTTCCGTGATTCTTACGCGAAGAAATTCGGCTGGAACTTGATCGTGGAGTCTAATATGGAGGCTTTCCACGCGGGCGTGGGCCCGTTCACGCATGGAAGCAAGGTGCATACGGACTTGATGAAGACGCAGGCCTTGCTTCATGCCTTGGATAAATATAAGTTCGACGCCGCTTTCGGCGGCGCCCGCCGTGACGAGGAGAAGAGCCGTGCGAAGGAACGTATCTTCTCGTTCCGCGATAAGTTCCATCAATGGGACCCGAAGAACCAGCGCCCGGAGTTGTGGGATATCTATAACGCCCGTGTGCATAAGGGCGAGAGCATCCGTGTATTTCCGCTATCGAACTGGACGGAGCTGGATATCTGGCAATATATCCGTCTGGAGAATATCCCGATCGTTCCCTTGTATTTCGCCAAGGAGCGTCCGTGCGTGGAGATCGACGGTAATTTGATCATGGCGGACGACGACCGCTTGCCGGAGCAATACCGGGACCAGATCCGTATGCGTATGGTCCGTTTCCGTACGTTGGGCTGCTGGCCGCTGACCGGCGCCGTGGAGAGCGAGGCGGATACGATCGAGAAAATCGTGGAGGAGATGATGACCACGACGAAGAGCGAGCGTACGACCCGTGTGATCGACTTCGATCAAGACGCTAGTATGGAGCAGAAGAAACGGGAAGGGTATTTTTAACACAGAAGAGACATGGCAGATACAAAATTAAATATAAAGGAATTCCTAGATAAGGACGAGCAGAAGGACCTGCTGAGATTCTTGACCGCCGGCTCGGTGGATGATGGCAAATCGACCTTGATAGGCCGATTGCTGTTTGATAGTAAGAAAATATACGAGGATCAGTTGGATGCCTTGGAGCGTGACAGCAAGCGTATGGGCAACGCCGGCGAGCATATCGACTACGCTTTGTTGCTGGATGGCTTGAAGGCCGAGCGTGAGCAAGGTATCACGATCGATGTGGCTTACCGTTATTTCAGCACGAACAACCGTAAGTTCATCATCGCCGACACCCCGGGGCACGAGCAGTACACCCGGAATATGATCACGGGTGGTTCCACGGCGAATCTGGCGATCATCTTGGTGGATGCCCGCACGGGCGTGATCACGCAAACCTGCCGTCACACCTATCTGGTATCTTTGCTGGGGATCAAGCATGTGGTACTGGCCGTGAATAAGATGGACTTGGTGGACTTCGACAAGGATACGTTCGACCGGATCGTGGCGGATTATAAACGTTTCGTGGAGCCGCTGGATATCCCGGATATCACGTATATCCCCTTGTCGGCCTTGGATGGCGATAACGTGGTGGAGAAGAGTGATCGCACGCCTTGGTACGAGGGTACGTCTTTATTGGATTATCTGGAGAACGTGCCTATCGACTTGGATCGTAACTACGAGGACTTCCGTTATCCGGTGCAATACGTGTTGCGCCCGAATCTGGATTTCCGTGGGTTTAGCGGCAAGGTGGCCAGCGGTATCGTGCGTAAGGGAGATACGGTGATGGCGTTGCCTTCCGGGAAGACCTCGAAGGTAAAGAGCATCGTCACCTACGAGGGTGAGTTGGAGCAGGCTTTCCCTCCTCAATGTATTACGATCACCTTGGAGGACGAGATCGATATCTCCCGTGGGGAGATGCTGGTGCACCCGGATAACTTGCCGATCTGCGACCGTAATTTCGAGGCCATGCTGGTGTGGATGGATGAGGAAGCCATGGACGTGAACAAGCAGTTCTACATCAAGCAGACCACTCATACGACACGTGCCCGTGTGGATAGTATCCGCTATAAGGTGAACGTGAACACGATGGAGCAGTCTTCCGTGGATCATCTGGAGCTGAACGAGATCGGCCGTGTGGTATTTACTACCGGCAAGGAGTTGTTCTTCGATCCGTATAGGAGGAATAAGCAGACCGGCTCGTTTATCTTGATCGATCCGATTACGAATAATACGTCCGCCGTGGGTATGATCATCGACCGTGTGGACGCTAAAGATATGGTGACGGAAGACGCTTTGGCTACCTTGAACCTCCCGGAGATGGGAATCGGAGAGGAGCATTATGAGGCGATCCGTAAGGTTTGTGAGGAGTTGGGCCGGCAGGGCGTATCTGTGAAATGTATAACGGAAAAACGATAGGATATGGGATTGTTGGAGTTTGATAAGCTACCGATCAATACGTTGGTCGGGGCGGATTGGGATACGTTCAGGAAGGTGACGGCCCGGCAGCAGATAGACAAGGGCTTTAAGGGTAAGTATCGCCTTACGACCGGTGTTTGCCGCCTGTTGAGCGCCTTGAAGCCGATCGAGGATAGCCGGTTCAAGAAATTGGCCGATAAGCCGCTGGAGATGGACCCCTTGTTTATCTTGGGGCATTGGCGGAGTGGTACGACCTTTGTACATAACATCTTCGCCTGCGATAAGCTTTTCGGTTATACCACGACGTACCAGACGGTATTCCCGCACCTGATGCTCTGGGGGCAGCCTTTCTTCAAGAAGAACATGGCTTTCTTGATGCCGGATAAGCGTCCGACCGATAATATGGAGTTGAAGGTGGATCTTCCGCAAGAGGAGGAGTTCGCCTTGTCGAACATGATGCCTTATACGTATTATAATTTCTGGTTCTTCCCGAAACGCTGGATGGAGTATTGCGATCGTTACTTATTGTTTAACGATATCACGGAGGAGGAGCGGCGGATCTTCATGGATACTTTCATGCGTCTGGTTAAGGTTTCCCTCTGGAATACGAACGGTACGCAGTATTTGAGCAAGAACCCACCGCATACGGGGCGTGTGAAGACATTGCTGGAGATGTTCCCGAACGCTAAGTTCATCTACTTGAAGCGAAATCCGTATACGGTATTCGAGAGTACCCGCAGTTTCTTTACGAATACGATCCAGCCATTGCGTTTGCAGGATATCACGAACGAGCAGATCGAGGCGAACTTCATCGAGGTATATCGCCGTCTTTTCTATAAGTACGAGGAAGAGAAGCACCTGATACCGGAAGGCAATCTGGTGGAAGTGAAGTTCGAGGATTTCGAGAAAGACGCTTTCGCCATGACGGAAAATATTTACGGGTCATTAAACTTACCCGGCTTTAAGGAGTCTAAGGCGGATATAGAGAAGTATCTGGGCAAGAAGAAGGGCTACAAGAAGAACCAATACAAGTACGAGGATCGTACGGTCCGGCTCGTAGAGGAAAATTGGGGCATGGCCTTGAAGGAATGGGGCTATAGCTTATAAATAAAGGGTTAGATAGGTATTAAATTGATAGAGGGATGGGTTTGAGTTTAAGAAAGAAAGCGTTATTTTTGGCAATCGCTTGTATGCCTTTGTCCGTGGTTCTCGCGGACGGGGATGGGGTGACATCGGAGAATGTGGTGCCCTTCGCTTATGGAGACATGGATAATTGGATTGTTCGTGAGATTCATGAGTCTGGCATTATCGGGGGAAATACGAAATGGCTTTATGAGCTGGGGCCCTCGGATACGATTGTCGGTAATACGGCGTTTCGTAATATGGGCGGTTCTCCGTGGGCTACTTCCAACGTGATGGCGAAAGTGGCGGGAGTGGTGAAAACCAATACGTCTGTTTTCCCGGAGAAACGGGGGGATGGGATGTGCGCCCGCATGGAGACCCGTTATGAGAGCGTGAAGGTTTTCGGTTTGGTGGATATCGAGGTGATCGCCGCCGGCTCCGTTTTCTTGGGTACGGTGCATGAGCCGATCAAGGGAACAAAGAACCCCCAAGCGATGTTACAATCAGGAGTGCCTTTCTCCAAGAAGCCGAAAGCGTTGCGGTTTGATTATAAGGTGAAAGCCGCTCCCGAGAAGAATCGGGTACGTAGTACGGGGTTCAGCCGTAAGAGTACGGTGGCCGGGCAGGATTCCTTGGCGGTGATCTTGTTGTTGCAGAAACGATGGGAAGACGAGGAAGGGAATGTTTATTCCAAGCGGGTCGGTACGATGGTGCAACGCTATACGGAATCTACCCCTGATTGGGTAAATGACGCTACTTACCCGATCCTTTATGGAAATATAACATCCAAGCCCGAATATAAACCGTATATGCGTATACAAGTAGAGGAACGTTATACGTTAAATAGTAAAGGAAAAAGCGTTCCTATCCAAGAGGTAGGCTGGGCGGAGCCGGGCGAGGCACCTACGCATATGGTGTTGCAGTTCACCTCCAGCCACGGAGGGGCCTATATCGGCTCTCCGGGAAATACGTTTTGGATAGACAACGTAGAATTAATATACTAATATGGTCGAAGCAAAGATAAAAGCCCTGCGTGATGAGCTGGAGCGGCATAATTATAATTATTATGTGCTTTCGGCACCGACAATATCAGACTTTGAGTTTGATAAGATGATGAAAGAGTTGCAGGAATTGGAGGCGGCGCATCCCGAGTTCGCCGATCCGGATTCCCCGACTCGGCGAGTGGGGAGCGACCTCTCGAAAGAGTTTGAGCAAGTAGTACATAAATATCCGATGCTTTCGTTGGGTAATACGTACTCCGAGGATGAGATCCGAGATTTTTATGATCGTACGGTCCGCTCCTTGAATGAGCCTTTCGAGATTGTGGCGGAGCTTAAATATGATGGTACTTCTATCTCTTTGACCTATGAGAAAGGACGCTTGACGCGTGCCGTGACCCGTGGCGACGGTACTCGTGGTGATGACGTGACGGCGAATATCAAGACCATCCGTTCGGTTCCATTAAGACTCCGGGGCTCTGATTTTCCGGAGGAGTTCGAGATCCGTGGCGAGGTATTGCTGCCTTGGGCGGAGTTCGATCGCTTGAATAAGGAACGGGAGGAGCAGGAGGAACCCTTGTTCGCCAATCCTCGCAATGCCGCTTCCGGTACGTTGAAACAGCAGAACCCGGCTATCGTGGCCTCCCGTAAGCTGGATGCTTATTTCTATTATTTATTGGGTGAGAACCTGCCGGCCGAAGGGCATTATGAGAATTTGCAGGCGGCTCGCGCATGGGGTTTTAAGATTCCGGACGTGATCCGCAAATGCCAGAGCCTACAGGATATATTCGATTATATCGCTTATTGGGATGTGGAACGTAAGAACCTGCCCGTGGCGACGGATGGAATCGTGTTGAAGGTAAACTCGCTTCGTCAGCAGAGGAACTTAGGTTTTACGTCGAAAAGCCCTCGCTGGGCGATCGCTTATAAGTTTCAGGCGGAGCGTGCCGAGACTCGCTTGAACTCGGTCTCTTTCCAAGTGGGACGGACGGGGACGGTTACTCCGGTGGCGAATCTCGAGCCCGTATTGTTGGCGGGGACGGTGGTGAAGCGGGCTTCCCTGCATAACGCCGATATTATCGAGGGGCTTGACTTGCATATCGGCGACCAAGTGTATGTGGAGAAAGGCGGGGAGATCATCCCGAAGATCGTGGGAGTGAACGTGGAGGCTCGTTCGATGCTGATGGGGGATAAGGTCCGCTTTATCCGTGTGTGTCCGGAGTGCGGGACTCCTTTGGTACGTCCGGAGGGAGAGGCGGCGCATTACTGTCCGAACGAGTCGGGCTGTCCTCCTCAGATCAAGGGGCGTATAGAGCATTTCGTGACCCGGAAGGCGATGAATATCAATATAGGCCCGGAAACGGTGGAGGATTTGTACAACGCCGGTTATGTAAAAGACTCGGCGGACTTATATACGTTGACGGTTGCCGATTTATTGCGTCTGGAACGGTGGGCGGAGAAGAGCGCCCAGAATCTGATGTCGAGTCTGGAGGAATCCAAGCAAGTTCCTTTTGAGAGAGTCTTGTTCGGTCTGGGGATTCGTTTCGTGGGAGAGACGGTCGCTAAACGCTTGGTCTCGGCTTTCCATTCGATCGAGGCATTGGAGCAGGCGTCCTTAGAGGATTTGGTAGCCGTGGACGAGATCGGCGAGCGGATCGCCCAGAGTGTATTGAGTTATTTCTCGGACGAGAAGAACCGTACGTTGGTGAACCGATTAAAGGAACAGGGCTTGCGGATGGCGGTTTCCGAGGAGCAATTGGCGAACCGTTCCGAGAAGTTGAAAGGATTGACGATCGTGATCAGCGGGACATTTTCCAAGCATTCACGTGACGAGTATAAGGCGATGATTGAGCAACATGGCGGCAAGAATAGCGGCTCCGTCTCAGGGAAGACCGATTATATCCTTGCCGGCGAGAATATGGGACCGGCCAAGCTGGAGAAAGCGGCGAAGCTGGGTGTGAAGATTATCAACGAGGATGCGTTCTTAAATATGCTGGAATAAATGTTTACGAATTATTTTATCAAGAAGAAGATACAGGCTTTAGTGTCGGACACTGGGGGGCGTCCGCATCGTTCCCTTTCCTTGGATGAGGCACGTTCGCTTTTGGTCTTGTATAATATAGAGGATCACGAGGACGTCATGAGGGCCTTGGAGCCTTTGCGCAAGGCGAAGAAGGATATCAAGACGTGTGTGTATGTGCCGTCCGGAGGAGCGGATATTCCTTTCGACGATTCCAATATTCCTGTACATTCAAAGAGCGATCTCAACGCGTGGGGATTCCCTTCAGATAGTGTCTTGGAAAAGGTGGGCGCTCTCAAGGCGGATATCTTGATCGATATCACCCGGCCGGGTTGTTATGCCTTGCAATACATCGCTCTCCGGCATCCATCCGCCTTCAAGGTCGGGATTAAGTATCCGGGCCAAGAATGGTACGACTTAGGCTTGACTGTAACAGATAAGGACGATATTCAGTATTTATTCGGACAGATATTATTTTATTTGCGTTCCATCCGTGCTAAATGATATAATTTCCTTATTTTTGCAGTGCTAAATAACAAAAAGGAATATTTTCCCCATGGCAGACATAAATTTAAAAGGAATGGGTGTGGCGTTGATCACGCCATTCAAGGAAGATGAGAGTGTAGATTACGAGGCGTTAGGCAAGCTGGTGGATTATCAGGTGCAGAACGGTACGGATTATTTGGTAGTGCTGGGTACTACAGCGGAAACCCCTACACTTACGGAAGAAGAAAAGAAAAACATTATAAGCTTGGTAGTGACTCGTGTACGGGGCCGTATCCCTATCGTATTAGGCGTGGGAGGTAATTGTACACGGTCGGTTGTCGAGAAGTTGAAGACAGATAATTTTGAGGGTATCGACGCTATCCTCTCGGTCGTACCTTATTATAATAAGCCTTCCCAAGAAGGGATTTACCAGCATTACAAGGCGATCGCCAACGCTACCCATTTACCGATCGTACTCTATAACGTACCGGGGCGTACGGGCGTGAACATGACGGCTGAGACTACGCTTCGCATCGCCCGTGAGTTCGATAACGTGATCGCCGTGAAAGAGGCTTCCGGCAATATCACCCAGATGGATGATATCATCAAGAACAAGCCGGCCCGTTTCAACGTGATCTCCGGTGACGATGGTATTACTTTCCCTTTAATGACATTAGGTGCGGTGGGAGTGATCTCCGTGATCGGTAACGCCTTCCCTCGTGAGTTTAGCCGTATGGTACGTCTGGCCTTGGCGGGTGATTATGATAGCGCACGTACGATCCATCACAGCTTCACGGAGCTGTTCAGCCTGTTGTTCGTGGATGGAAATCCTGCCGGAGCGAAGAGTATGTTAAATATGATGGGCTTTATCGAGAATAAGCTTCGTTTGCCTTTGGTTCCTACACGTATCGTCACGTATGAGAAGATCCGTGAGGTGTTGCGACAGTTGAGCATTAAGTGCTGATCCGCTTTTAACGGCAACGATTCTTATTATTTATATAGGATAACAAAAGGGGCTTCATGTGTCATAGAGGGCATGTGAAGCCTTTTTCTATTGATATGCTCCAACTCCTCATACCGATACTTCAACCTTGATTTCGGTCACTTCATTATTTTATACGGGGCAGACAAACGCTTACCTTTTATTTTTGTAACTATTATATTAAATAAATGAAGTGATGTTTAAAGCGATTGTCCATTTTTCTATTCAGAAGAAACTATTCGTTGGGTTGACAACCTTGTTTCTGCTTCTGGGGGGAATCTATGCCATGATGACTTTACCGATAGATGCCGTACCGGATATAACGAACAATCAAGTGCAAATCGTGACGGTATCGCCAACCTTGGCCCCGCAAGAGGTAGAGCAATTGATCACCATGCCTATCGAGATAGCGATGAGTAATATCATGAACGTGGAAGAGATCCGCTCCGTTTCCCGCTTTGGCCTGTCATTGGTAACGGTCGTGTTTAAGGAAAGCGTGCCTACCTTGGATGCCCGCCAACTTATAAACGAGCAGATACAGACCGTGGCGGGAGAAATCCCCACGGAACTGGGTACGCCGGAGCTGATGCCTATCACGACCGGCTTGGGCGAGATTTATCAATATGTATTGAGCGTGGAGCCCGGTTATGAGGAGAAATACGACGCCATGGAACTCCGTACCATTCAGGACTGGATCGTGAAACGGCAACTGAGCGGTATACCGGGTATCGTGGAGATCAATAGCTTTGGCGGCTATCTGAAACAGTATGAGGTGGCGGTAGATCCGGATGCCCTTTATTCCTTGAATATTACGATCGGCGAGGTGTTCGAGGCGCTCAACCGGAATAACCAGAATACGGGCGGCAGTTATATCGAGAAAATCAATAAGGCTTACTACATCCGTAGCGAGGGAATGATCGGCAAGATAAAGGACATCGAGCGCATCGTGATCACGAACCGTGGAGGGATACCGATTCATATAAGCGATGTCGGCTCGGTTCGCTTTGGTTCCGCCAAGCGTTTTGGAGCCATGACAAAGGATGGCGAGGGAGAGTGCGTGGGCGGTATCGCCATGATGTTGAAGGGTGCGAACGCCAATGTCGTGACCAAGGAACTGGAGGCACGGGTCGAAAGGGTACAGAAAATGTTGCCGGAAGGTGTTCGTGTAGAACCTTATTTGAATCGTTCCGAATTGGTAGACCGAAATATATCCACCGTGATCCGTAACTTGATAGAGGGAGCGTTGATCGTCTTTATCGTATTGATCATCTTCTTGGGGAATGTGCGGGCCGGCTTGATCGTGGCTTCCGTGATCCCGTTGGCGATGCTTTTCGCTTTTATCTTGATGCGTGTTTTCGGGGTCTCCGCCAATTTGATGAGTTTGGGGGCCATCGATTTCGGTATCGTGGTCGATGGATCGATCGTTATATTGGAGGGGATGTTGGCGCATATCTATTCGAGGCGGTTGATGGGGCGTACGCTCTCTGCCGAGGAGATGGACCGGGAGGTCGAGGCCGGAGCCGGTCATGTCGCCCGGAGCGCTACCTTTGCCGTATTGATCATTTTGATCGTCTTCTTCCCGCTACTTACGCTGACCGGGATAGAGGGCAAGTATTTTACCCCCATGGCGAAGACCTTGGTATTTTGTATTATCGGAGCTTTGATCCTTTCGCTCACCTACGTGCCGATGATGGCCTCCCTGTTCCTAAAGCGTACGATCTCTTCGAAGCCTACATTCGCCGATCGTTTTTTCGGGAAATTAAACGGGGTTTACAGGCGTACGCTTCATTTCTGTCTGCGTCATATCTGGGGAACGATCGCTTGTTCTTTCGCGGCTCTGGCTGTGTCCCTTTTCTTATTCACGAGGTTAGGGGCGGAGTTTATCCCTACGCTGGATGAGGGGGATTTCGCCATGCAGATGACGCTTCCCGCCGGTAGTTCCCTGACGCATAGTATCGAGCTATCGAAGCAAGCGGAAGAGACCTTGATGAAGAGTTTCCCGGAGATCAAACACGTGGTAGCCAAGATCGGAACGGCCGAGGTTCCGACCGACCCGATGGCCGTGGAGGAT
>OGQD01001929.1_pt1 | contig 12389 bp, 18 predicted proteins | sample 1553091 | NCBI WGS metagenome assembly OGQD01 (sample SAMEA2580290, study PRJEB22360) | human gut metagenome | biome: human gut; feature: human-associated habitat; material: faeces | place: Denmark | collected 2008/2010
GTCTCGTCGTTCTCGACTTCGATGTCCTGGTTCTTCTCGGCATGGATCCACAGCTACTCAATCAACTCGAAGTCGGCATCATCGTCGATCTGGAAGCCAGCCAAACCATCCACTGAGTGTAAGCACCTACTTGTCATGAGCATCCTGCAAACTAATGGTTTTCGAGAGGCTGTATGATCAACGACCACAGTCCATGGCGCGTTTTCCTGATTTTTCTCCGTCTTGGTCTGACCTCTTTCGGCGGCCCCATTGCGCATCTAGGGTACTTTCGGGATGAGTTCGTCAACCGTCGGAGTTGGTTGAGCGAGCGCAGCTATGCCGACCTAGTTGCGCTTTGCCAGTTCCTGCCGGGGCCGGCGAGTACTCAGGTTGGAATAGCCCTTGGCCTTTCAAGGGCTGGGTATCCAGGCGCGCTGGCTGCATGGCTAGGTTTCACCCTGCCTTCAGCAATAGCTTTGATCCTGTTTGCACTCGGAATTGCCAGCTACGCGAATGTCTTTCCTGCAGGGGTGTTGCACGGCTTCAAGGTTATGACTGTGGCGGTAGTCGCCCAAGCTGTTTGGGGTATGGGGCGCACCCTCTGCCCGGATGCTCTGCGGATCTCCATCATGGCCGTCGCCACCTGCCTGGCTCTAGCCATACCGTTTGCCTGGGGACAACTCGGCGTCATCGTGTTGGCGGCAGTAGCGGGACTGTTGCTGCTCAAACCTTCACAAGGGGATGCACACGAACCTTTACCGATCAAGCTGCCCCCCCGCATTGGCCTGATCTGGCTTGCGGTGTTCTTCACTCTGCTGATCGGCCTACCGTCGCTGGCGGTGCTATTCCCTGACAGAACTCTGGCAATTGTGGACTCGTTCTACCGTGCGGGCTCCTTGGTATTCGGCGGTGGCCACGTGGTGTTGCCGCTATTGCAAGCCGAGGTGGTACACACCAGCTGGGTAGATGACCAGATATTCCTTGCCGGTTATGGCGCGGCTCAGGCCGTTCCAGGGCCGCTCTTCACTTTTGCGGCGTTTCTTGGCGCATCCATGCAAGGTGCGCCTTCAGGCTGGTTGGGTGGGCTGATCTGCCTGCTGGCAATCTTCTTGCCGTCCTTTCTGCTGGTGGCTGGTTCGCTGCCATTCTGGGAGCAACTACGCCGTAGTCCGCGCGCCCAGACTGCTCTGGCCGGCATCAATACCGCAGTGGTGGGACTGCTGTTGGCAGCGCTATATCAGCCCGTATGGACTAGCGCCATCCACACCCCGCAGGACTTCGGTATGGCTCTGCTGGCGCTAGTGGCGCTGATGTATTGGAAACTGCCACCCTGGCTCGTGGTGCTGGGCTGTGCGATAGCCGGAGGACTCCTTGGGAGTATGCTGGCCTCCTGAACTCACCGCAGGGATTATTCGCTAGCAGCTAGGCTGACTTGTGACAGCATCAAAACGCGATACCTCACAATCTGGCCAATCTCCTGATCCAAGAACATCTCCGCGATTTAAGGCAATAGCTGGCAGCAATTTCCAAGGATGGCTATACCTCTGCCAGTCGTGACCTTAAGTCGCCCCTTGTAGCCGTTCGTAAGGGGCAGAAACCGGCCAAGACCAAGCGAGCCTCTTACCTGAACGTGTCAACAAGCCTAAGTTATGAGCGCAGTATTACCTTCAGTTCTATCTTCCACCGCTTCGTTAGATGCTCCGAGCAAAAGTGAATGTAAGCATCAATTGCGGTGTAACTACTAAGTAAGCGGCAGTTCTCTTCAAAAATCTGAATTCTGGCCCCTTGCCACCATAGAAGTGGACACTACTCCTTAGCCCAATGGCGAGGGAGGACGCGCGATGATGGACTGGATGGTCATCTATAAAACAGCCGAAGGCGTCGAAAGCAGAGTTGAATTGCGAGCAGCCACTGTTCCAAACCTCAGAGCCGTGGCTTGGCATGTGATCATGAACGCATACCACCAAAAACCGCCTCGCCCGTTAGGGAATCTCTCAGCGGAACAGTGGCTGGAAGCGTGTGAGATAGAACTTGTTGACCTCGTGCTACTTAGGCAGAAGAGCAGGAGCAGCTTCAGCTGAAAGCCAAGCGGCGCATTCTTCTCTCCTACTTCCAATCGCTCTACGAACACCTCAAACGCCACGACGGAGCGCAAGGCTCCGGCTGTCTGCTCGGATACCCATCGTGGCGTTACGAGTGCCTACCGCGGCCACAATCAGAGATCGCTCGAAAAAAAGCAGTGACCATTTTCATGGTGACCGCTCAAGCTATTGCCTTCAACTTCGAGAGGCAATTGGAGGTCACTGTTCAGGACTGGAGCCGGAACTCACCTGGCACCGTAGATAGTCCAATGAAGGAGCCTCAGCATGACAAATGATTACGAGATACGTGAGCGTGCCTATGCGCTGTGGGAGAAGAACGGCCGCCCTGAGGGCTTTGCTGATGAGTTCTGGCAACAGGCCCGGGAGCAACTGCAAGCTGAACGACATCAAAAAGATGATCCAGAGTCTTTCAGCGGAGGAATGGAGTCCAGTGTCACGCCACCGAAGCCCAAAAGCCCCCGACGCAGCCGTAAATGATCTATCGGCGAGAGCCGCCTAGTAATCAGCTCTCGCCCGCTTGCGCGCCAAGCTTTCCACTGCGCGAGTGACGGTCCTGCAATCGGTCGCATCGAGAGTGCTGTCGCTACCTAGCACTCGAACTATGACGAGCGCCCAGTAGTCACTCTTTAAGCTTGGCTTGCACGCGCAGCAGGCCTTCATCACACGCACTAGCGGCACCATGAACCGAGAGGATTATCCATGAGCGAACAAAATGTCACTGGCTGGGAACGAGCGTTATCGCTGGCCGTCGGAATCGCAGGGGTTGGAAATGGCTTCAAGCGCGGCGGAGTCAGCGGATTTCTAGAAATAGCGGCCTCGCTACTCGCGGTGAAGCGCGGCCTAACCGGGCACTGCGCCATGAAGAGCTCGTTGGCGCGAGTCTCAAGCCACCCAACCCCGACTACCTCTGGTCCGCAACGCAATATGGACAACGAGCTGGGTGTACCGGGCGGCGCATATAACGTAAGGCCTGCCCAGCTTAATGCACCATCCGAATCACCGTTAGGATGATATCGCGGAAAGCCGGGTGCCTAGCTCCCGGCCCTGGGGAATCTAGCAGTTTTGGCTTTCCCGAGAAGATAGGCAGTAGCTCCGATGAAAACTGCGCAGGGAAGAAGCGCCACATGTCGGCTAGGGATTTCCTACTGCGCATTTTGGTGAGTGGCATGTGCCCAAATAGGCAATTGAGGCTGGCGTCAGAGCCTTCCGAAATGGCCTCGACTCGATTCTTAAGAAAGGAGGCCTATGTTGGTCCTCCCTCCATACAGTTCACTTAGCTACACCCCCCGCCGGTGGCTGTTTTGACCCTCCTTTGCGGCCTGCTTCAGAGGCCTTTGCACGGTCATTGGCAGAATTGCCCCCGCTGCTCTGACCACCTTTCTTGCCAGCTTCGGAAGCCTTTTGTCGATCATTCGCGAAATTGCCAGGGTTGTTGCTCATCTTGGAATCTCCTATCGAACAGGCACGCTTGCCTGTCTCAATCACGCCTCGCTAGGAAAGCCTCGATGAATGGTCGCTTGTGTCTCCGTAAAGCGGCTTCCGAAAAGTCTTAGATCAAACAGCACTTGCTTGATCTGCCATCGGCCATAGTTGGCGGCTCTTAGGTGGGCTGCAGCATTCGAGGCATGTAGCGCGCCGCCGTTCGGATCGATTTCGCCTGAACCACGGGCCGGGGATGCGGCCACAACAGAAACTCCCCGTGGAGGAACCTCGACATGCTCGGCGAATTCACTCTTCTATTCATCGCCCTCGGCGTCATCATCATCCTGCTCGACCTGTGGGCCATCGTCAGCGTGTACCGCAGCGACAAGGGCGTGGAGAGCAAGGCCCTGTGGTCGCTGGGCATCGCGCTGTTCCCGCTGCTCGGCCTGGTCCTGTGGGGCATCTTCGGCCCGCGTGGCATGGCCCATCCGCCGTCCTCGCCGGAGCACAGCAAGTGAGCGGCCGTCGTCATGGCCGCAGCACCACCTTGCGGCAGTCGTCCTGCTGCTTGTCGAACATCTTGTAGCCTTCCGCCGCCTGCTCCAGCGGCAGGCGGTGGCTGATGATCACGTCCGGCTTCAGCTCGCCGCGCTCGACATGCTCCAGCAGCGTCGGCAGCAGCGGCTGCACGTGGGTCTGGCCCATCTTGAAGGTGAGGCCCTTGTCGAACGCGTCACCGAACAGGAAGCCGTGGATGAAGCCGGCATAGACCCCCGGCACGCTCACCGTGCCGCCGCGGCGTACGGCGGCGATGCATTGGCGCAGGGCCTTGCCGCTGCTGGCCTCCAGCTTGAGAGTGGTGAGGATTGTCTCGGTGGTGCTGCCCTTGGCCTCGAAGCCCACCGCGTCGATGGCCGCGTCCACGCCGCGGTGGCCGGCGGTCCGCTCGATGATTGCCTCCGCCGGGTCGTCCACCTGGTCGAAGTCGATCGGGATGACGCCGTAGGTCTGGCGGGCGAATTCCAGGCGGTAGGGCGATTCGTCAACCATGAAGATCTGCTCGGCGCCGAGCAGCCGCGCGCAGGCGGCGGCCATCAGCCCGACCGGGCCGGCGCCATAGATGGCCACGCTGCTGCCCGGGCGGATGCCGGCGTTGACCGCCGCCTGGTACCCGGTGGGCAGGATGTCGCTGAGGAACAGCACCTGCTCGTCCTGCAGGGTGCCCGGCACCTTCATCGGCCCGACGTTGGCCTTGGGCACGCGCACGTATTCCGCCTGGCCGCCGGGCAGGCCGCCGTACAGGTGGCTGTAGCCGAACAGCGCGGCGCCGGAGGGAATCTGCTTCTTGTTGAGGATGGCGCCGCGGCCGGGGTTGGTGGTCTCGCAGGCGGCGTGCAGGTCCATGGCGCAGAAGAAGCAGGTGCCGCAGGCGATGACGAAGGGCACCACTACCCGGTCGCCCTTGCTCACCCGGGTCACCGCGGGGCCGGCGTCGACCACCTCGCCCATGAACTCGTGGCCGAAGATGTCGCCGTCCTTCACCTGCGGGATCTTGCCGCGGTACAGGTGCAGGTCGGAGCCGCAGATGGCGGTGGCGGTCACCCGCAGGATGATGTCGTCGTCGGCCAGCATGACCGGATCGGCGACGGTCTCGACGCGCACGTCGTGGCTGCCGTGGTAGGTGAGTGCTCGCATGGAGGTGGTCCTCGTCGGTGGGCAAGTCCTTTATCGAGGAAGGGGCTGGCGCGGGAGTTCACAGAGCTGGACGGGCGGCGCACAAGCCATTTCGCCTGAGCTTTACCGGGCGGTTTCGCTCCAGCGCATCGGCGACGAAGCGCTGAAGTCGTAGCGCCTGTAGCTCACGCTCCTACCGGTCGGAATTTGATTAGAACCTTCTTCTCCCCACCAAGGTCGGCTGATTGAACAGGCGCTGCGGCCACCGAGCCGATGGAGGCAAATATGACCATTCGATGCTTGATCACTGGTTGTACCTGGTCCACGGGCGAGATCGCCCTCATGGGCAAAGAAACTGTCCTGTGCCAATGCTGCAGCCGCTGTGGCAGCTTCCGATACCTGCCGGAGCACTGATTTGCGTCAGATACCTTGGAGAAGCACCAGGCGTGACTCGACCTGCAGCAGTCCGTTGCGCCTCTCTCATGCGTCAAGGCCAAGCAATAGAAGTGACAGAAACCCGGCCTTAGCCGGGCTTTCAAGTGGGGTTACCTAGTCGGGAGCGTTCAGCGGATCACCTTCGTCGGGATTGCTGGGCTGCTCGGTGCCTGGATCATTCGGATCTCGCCAGTCCTCTGGGCGCTCCTCTTCCTGTTGGCCACTACTATCGTCAGGGGTAATCCCTGGCTCTACTGGCGGAATCGGTTCGTTTGGATCATTGGGGCCCTGCGGGTTCGCTTGCTGTGTCGTATTCATGATTCACCTCGATCGGAGCCGAGAGATGGCTCCCATGAGATTGGAGAAAGCGTGCAAGCCGGCTGTTCAATGAATCGCTGAGCTATCGGTCGGCCTGCTTCGACAGCTACTGATTTGCCGTTCTGCTTTGCTTTCTCCTGCAAGCAAAGACCTGAACTCCCCGCCGAAGCGACCTGTCGACCGTCAGGTACACCCGTCCTTGAACATGCATCCATTCGGAGACAAGTCATGGCTCGCAAGACCATTGAAGACCTTTTCATCCACGAGCTTTCCGATATCTACAGCGCGGAAAAGCAGATCACTCGCGCGCTTCCCAAAATGGCCAGGGCCTCAACCAATCCGCTGCTCAGTCAGGCATTTCAGGCTCACCTTGAAGAAACCCAAGGACAGATTGAACGGATCGACAAAGTTGTTGAGATCACCGGTTTCAAGCTCAAGCGCATGAAATGCGTCGCCATGGAAGGGCTGATCGAAGAAGGCAAGGAACTCATTGATGAGATCGACAAGGGCCCAGTTCTAGACGCAGGTCTGATCGGGGCCGCTCAGAAGGTAGAGCACTACGAGATTTCTGGGTACGGCACGTTGATCGCGATGGCCAAGCATCTGGGTCTGAAAAATGCGGCAGTGCAGTTGCTGAAGGAAACGTTGGCAGAGGAAAAGTCTACCGACGAGAAGTTGACCCAGATTGCCGAGCAAGGCGGTAACCAAGCCGCGACGCTCGACAAGTGAAGTTCGCTGGAAATCTCACCTTCCGGTAACTGAGCATGCTCCAGCAGGGCTTGCCGGAGCAGGGGAGAGTAGCCAATGAGCTTGCTTGGGTTCGACGCGGACGAAATGCGAAACAGAACTCACCCTGTGCGGGAGCACATAGGCGTCCAGAGGGTGCAGTGGAAATTGGAGCGGGCCGGTGGCTGGATTCTGCTCGGCATCATGGTGCTGACGCTGCTGGGCGTGTTTTCACGTGGGCCGTTGAGCTCGACCACGGCAGTAAGCCCGAATGGAAACCTAACGGTTGAGTACGAACGGTTTCTTCGCAATGGAGCGACCTTCACCATGGTGATCAGCGTTCGAGGCAACCCAGGGGAGATGCAGCACATTGATCTGTCTGGGGAGATGCTTGAAGGCACCACCATCGAAAGTATTCAGCCATCCCCTGATCAAGTCAGCACCCATAGGCGAACCGGATTTAGCTTGGACATTCGGCCTGATGCAGAGGGATATGCACGTGTTCATCTCTCGCTCCGGGCAGATGGGGTTGGGCCTTACCGATCTCAGGTGAGCAACGGCTCATCCAAGGTCGATCTTGCTCAGTTCATTTATCCCTAGGAGAAAGCCTCATGGACGCTGTGCTAAGGGCCGCCGCCATCTACTTCGCTCTGCTGATACTGTTCAAGTTGGCTGGGAGGCGCTCGCTATCTGAGCTGACCATTTTTGATTTTGTTCTGTTGTTGATCATCGGCGAAGCGACTCAACAAGCTCTTCTTGGCGATGATTTCTCGATCACGAATGCCATACTCGTTATCGCCACGTTGCTGGCCATCGATATCTTCCTGAACAACCTCAAATGGCGATCAGAGAGATTCGACACCTGGCTCGAAGGCTCGCCTGTAATCGTCGTCGAACATGGGCGCCCATTAGAGAACCGCCTCAAGGCTGCCCGGATAAAAACGGAGGACATTCTGGAAGCGGCGCGGGAGAAGCAGGGCATTGATCGGATCGATCAGATCAAGTTCGCCATCATCGAAAAGAATGGGGCGATTTCCGTTGTCCCGGAAGAATGACAAACTATCCCGCACCGGAGCGCTGTCTTAGGGCAACTACGTCTAAGGCGCTTCCTGGGCAAGCCACTCTTCCACTTCACCCAATAGCGGCCAGTGGTCTCTGGCCCATTTGTACTTGGGAGGTGGGGTGGTGGTAATGACATAGGCGCGTCGATTTTGGCCCTCGCCAACTACCAAGCATTCAATGGCCATACCTAGAGGCACTTCAATCCATTGTGAAAGTCGCCGCCCTCTTAAGCCCGCGCTGCCTTGGTTCTGCATGAAGCGCTCCACAATAGCCTGAGCGCGGATTGGCTGGAGGACCTCCCACGTGCCCAAGTCGATAGTAGAAAGCCTCGCCCATCCTCCTTGCGGACTACTCCCAGCCTCCCCCTTACGCCGCCCCCAGATAATCCATTCTAGGGCTCCAGCACCTGGCAACTTTACAGGCAACGCAGCCATCGCCGTTTGATAATAGATTTTCGAAGTTCGATCTCCAATTCGAACCTCCACACCGCTACACATACTGCCACCTCCTCTACGCAATTCCGGCATATGGGTCAGTAACCGCCCCTACGCTATGACCGTGAGAACCTGGTAGCGGATCAGGGTATTTACGTCTTCACGCGCGCAGGGAGAGCCTCATAATGCCCATGGCCCTGGCAGAAACTGACAGAGGCGACTAGACCAGCGTAGCTACGCTCACTCAGCCACCGTCGGCGGCTGACAAACTCATCACGAAAATAACCTAGTGAGTGATGGAGCCGCCGAATGAAGTCAGCCTCCTCAACATGGCATGGAGTTCTCACGTACCAGCGCGTGAGGCAGATCTGCAGAGGGCTCTGTCGAATGCACTGTAAGCAGGATGGCGAGCAGCAGCTAAACAAACGGAAGCGACAGAAGCCCGGCTTCAGCTGGGTTCCAAGTGGGCTCACATTGGCAGCGCGCACCATCTCAAGTAGCAGGCAATTCTTCGCGACGGCTGATAATGCGAGATACCAAGCCATAGATGACGGCATCCTCCGCCGGCATCCAGAGGTCACGCTCAATATCCTCGCGCACCCGCTCAAGCGGCTGGCCACTTTCGCGCGCAATGACCTGAGTGATGCGTTCGCGGGCTTTGATGATTTCGGTGGCCTGGATGGCTATGTCGCTGGCAGGGCCGCCAGCGCCGCCACTGGGTTGATGGATCAGAAAGCGTGTCTGTGGCAGGCAGAAGCGGCGTTCACGAGGAGCGCCAAGATAGAGGTGCGTAGCAGCGCTGCCCACCCAGCCGGTGCCAACCATGTTGACCGGCGACGAAACGAAGCGCGCTACGTCATGGATCGCATCCCCCGATTCGAGATGACCGCCGGGAGACGAAATGATCAGGGTAATGGGCGCGCTAGACTCAGCATCCAGTGTAAGCAGCTTGCGCACGGTCTCGGATGCCAGTGTGTCGGTGATGGTGCCGAACACCAGAACCATCCGGGATCGGAATGCTTTTTCTTCCAGAAAAGTGTTGTCCTGAGCAGGTGTCGGCTTGGGCGAGGCGTCAGTTTCTTGTGCAAGCATCTGGATAACTCCATGGTATTAATTCATTCAATAAACGAACGATGAGGTTTTTCCGTGACATCCCCCGCTGATTCCCATCCTTTGGCCGTTGACGAAGTACTGCGCCGCCGTTTGATTGCATTGGCCCGGCAATGGCTAGACCAGAAGGAGCAAGCCGAAGACTTGGTACAGGACACATGGCTACGCACGGCAGACGGCAAACTGCCTGTCACAACCAGCAGCCGCGAGGCGTGGCTGATCACGGTGCTGCGCCATCTGTGCATAGATACCTGGCGTAGGCAGAGTCGCTATCAAGTCGTTCTTGACCAGTTTTCGGAGACCAATGCGACATCCGTTGTCGAGACGCCCGAACAACTAGCTGAACAGGCGCAACGCGTCGAGCAGGCACTGTGCCGCCTGACCCACGCCTTGCCGGCCGACGACGTTGCGCTGGTGCTGCTCTACGAGGTGTTCGATTTCGGTCACGCTGAACTTGGCGAGTTGTCGGGTCGCAGCGAAGCGGCCTCGCGCCAACACCTGCGTCGCGTACTGCAGCGCCTGCGCCATAACGACCGAGATGATCCAATAGACAACTCTTGCTATCTGCTCGCGCTGTGCCAATTGGCAGTAGCGCAGCGTGATCCGTCTGGACTGGTCGCCGTACTGCGGACCTCCAGACTCCAAGCGATTGCGCTATCCGCACAGGCGCTGCCACTGAATTCTGGTGAAAGCGCAAGGCAGCCGACTACTCGTCTGTTCCAGATTGGTAACCTTCTTACCTTGCTGAGTCAGACTCCTTGCGGGCTTGTAGCCTTACTGCCGCTGGGCGACGCCGTCGCCGAGCCGGCCTGAAGAAGTGGATTGGCCGGATTGATATCTCGTTTGCCGACATCCACGCCATCGCACGGTCACCACTTTGGCTCGTCGCTGCCGGGAGGTACTGACGGGCGCGTGTAACACGCGGGCGTTCGCGCCAATCGCGCACTGGGACTGATAGCTCGCAACAATCCAAAGCCGGACATCTCATCCGTTAGCCAACGCGACAGGTCGGTCTGACCGGTTCGCAGGCCACTCTCGATACGCCCCAGCCCCCGCAGCCAATGACCGGTCTGGGCGAGCGATATCTGGACATGCCAGCTTCCGCCCTCGCGTTGCTGGCGCCACAAGGCTGCTGCCGCGCCGAAGGCCATCAGGAAGCCGCTTGCTTGGTCAAGGATCTGCATAGGCAACGCGCGTGGCTTGCCATCGCCTGCCGCCTGGCCTTCGGCATAGTTGAACCCCATGGCCGTCTGCACCAGCGAGTCGAAGCCGCGCCGCTGTACCCACGGGCCTTGGGTGCCGTAGGCAGTTAGCGATACAGCGACGATGCCGGGGCTCCGCGCAGCCAGTGCTTCCGGCGAAAAACCGAGTACCGCCAATCCGCCCGGACGGTAACCTTGCGAGAACACATGGGCTTCCTTGGCAAGCCGCCAAAGTATCTCGCGGCCGGTATCTGTACGCAGGTCGATATGCGCCGAACGCTTGCCCCGGCTAGTCTCGGCAATGGCGGCAATGTTCGGCAGGTTCGGGGAATTGACCAGCATGACATCCGCGCCGAATGAGGCCAGAGCCCGGCCCCCTACCGGACCGGCGAGAACACGTGTGAGGTCGAGCACGCGCAGGCCAGTAAGTGGCCGGGCATCATCTGCCAAAACGGGCAATGCGCGCACAGGCGCATCACCGATCCGGGTAATCGTCATCAGCGGCTGAGCAGCCACTGCCTGGCCCTGGAGCGTCGCATCCCACTCGGCGAAACTGCGTAGCGCCGTGGCTACCAGCGCGCGATCAGCCGCCGCTTGCTCGAAATCCAACGCCTTCCAGCCCAGCAGGGCATGCGCGACCTCCGCGCGCGTAGCCGATGCCGGGTCCAGCCCCAGTAGGCGCAGTGCGCCATCTCGGTGATGAGGAAAGTTGGTGTGCACACGCACATGGCCATCGACGCATCGGTACAAACCCGCCAACGAGTCCCATTGTTCAGGTGCCTGTCCGTCCACAGTGAAATAGCCCGTGCATTCGGCGGCGGCGTGGGCCATGTCCACCTTAATGAGCTGACGTGGTTGGCCGCGCGCGTGGGCCAACTCGCAGGCGGCCAGCGCGGCAGCCGCAATGCTTGCCTGCGCAGCAGTCCCCACCGCGAAGGATGACGGGAGTACCGGGTCGTGGCCCGTCAAGGCAATCTGAACCAGCGCCTGCGGCGGCATGCCACCGAGTGACCATAGGGAATTCAGGACAGTGTAAGGACTCATCGTGGCGTCTCCTCAATCGAACAAAGAGCACTCGAAATGCATGTGCTGCGCGATCTGCCTTTCCACCACCTGTTGAAGCGCTCGCTGGCCTGACAGGCTTGAAGGTTGCCACAGATCAGAGTTCAGCCAAGGTGCTCAGCACAAAGTCTGCACGCTCCACCACACTGACTTTCGGCAAAAGCGATACTGCATACCCCAAGGCCGGATAGCTCTGTAGCAACCGCTCGTATTCCGCTAGCGCAGCATCCAGGGCATGACGACGCTCTGCATCCTGAACATAGATTTCCGGCCAGGGTGGCGTCAGAAACACAATCGAGTGATAGCGATAGGACTGGCCTAGAGTCGCCAGCAAGGGCTCGCCTATTTGCGCTTGCAGTGCGGCCGCTGCGTCGACCAGACCACGATCAAAGAACACCCATTGAGAGCTGTTTCGCTGAGCGTTGGCATGGTCATCCTGCGCCTGTTGGATGACACGGCGCAAAAATCCCACCATGTCGATCCATGGCAAGGCCTGCCCACCCTGGCTCAGCTCCTCCTGAACGATGCGTCGCCCAGGCTCTTCGATCACGTCATACCCACGTCGCTGAAGCTCCGCGAGAAGTGTCGATTTACCTCCTCCTGAACAGCCGGAAAGGATGACGAACGGGCTCGTAGATGTTGGTCGGGTCATTGGCTGCTCCCATAGATCTGAGTCTAAAAAATTTCAATCACACATTACTGCCCTGACATCAGCCCACCTTGGAGCCTTATCCATGTCATTGCAGTGCCCTCGCTGTCGTTCTTCCCAGATTGAATCCACTCATTCCGCCATGACCATCGGTGCCGCCATCGGTACTGTCGGCGGGGCCGGCCGTGGCGCCCGGACAACCCTGGCGGAGTCC
>OGQD01001935.1_pt1 | contig 12351 bp, 17 predicted proteins | sample 1553091 | NCBI WGS metagenome assembly OGQD01 (sample SAMEA2580290, study PRJEB22360) | human gut metagenome | biome: human gut; feature: human-associated habitat; material: faeces | place: Denmark | collected 2008/2010
GGAAGCGGTAGCGGCGGAAGTGCCGATAACGTCCACAGAGGAAGTGCCGTTGTAGTACTTGCCCATGTCCATCAGAGGGATACCGGCAAAGGTCTCCACCACCTGGCCAAAGTCGTTCTTTGTACGCTCGTAGTAACCGGCACGGCGCGCGCAGGACCGGACCTTCATCAGCATATCGCTGTTCATCATCAGCATGGTGGTGTCACCGTCGATGGTGTGCACCAGCTGATCCAGCTGGTCAATGAACGCGTTGGCGTTGCTATCCAGCAGAGCAGAGGTGGACAGGTTGATGCCGGAGGACAGCTCCGTAGAAGTGCCGGACAGCAGCTTCTTCAGACCGTCGAAGGTGCCGGTCACATAACCAGCACCGGTAGCGGCGGAGGTGCCGTTGATGACCAGGTTATGGAAGTAGTTGCTGGTCGCCTTGATCTTCTGCTGTGCCTGGAACGCCAGTTCATCCACAGCGCCGGAGGTGTTCTGCAGCACACGGTCAACGGAGAAGGAACCGCCCATGATGATGGCCTTTGCGGTCTTCTCGACGCGCTTGGCCTCGTTGGCGGTGTACTCGCTGTTGATCGCACGAACAGCGGCGGTGGAGGGGGTGTTCAGCTGGATGTAGCCGTAGGTCAGAGTGGAACCACCAGTGCCCGGAGAGATGGCGTTATCAAACACCAGTCTGTCCAGCAGCAAAGAACTGCGGCGAAATTCGTCGACGATCATCTGGTCGACCTTGTCGGCCATGCCGACCTTAGCTTCAGCAAGAGTAATAGCCATGTGTCATTGTCTCCTTTACTTGTCGTATTTTTCGTGGAGCGCACCCAGCAAAGACGTAGGCTTTGTTTCACGAGTGCCGCCCTCAAGCGAACCTTGCGTGTCAACACGAGCGCCAGCCTTTACAAATGCGCTGGGATCCTCGGACTTTGCCTTTTCTAGGTACTTGTCAAACCCGTCCAAAGCGCCGTCCTTCATTTCGAGCTTGCTGTCTCCGATACCCGCTCGGAAAGCCTTTTCCGCAGACTTGGAGGAAAACTTCACGCCGCTGTCGGCAATCGCCTTGTCAATGGCGGTCTGATAATCCCGCTGTGCAAGCTGTGCTTTGTACGCTTCGGTTTCCTTGTCGTACTTGCCCTGCAGCTCGTCCAGCTTTTCCTGGATTTTGGCAGCGTCACCGCTGGTCTTTTTTAGCTCCGCGATGTCCTTATCCCTGTCTGCGACCTGCTGCTCCAGGGCTTCCTTGTCCGCCTTTGCGTCCTCTGCGGCTTTCTTGTGCTTTTCGATGTCCTTGCCGTTCATGGCAAAGACCTTGTCCGCCTGCTCTTCCGTCAGGCCGATGTTCAACAGCTCTTCTTTCTTCATGTTCAACTCCTTACGGGATAGGCTTTTTAGGTCGTTGCCGTGACCGCCCCGCCTGCTCTTTTAGGCTTGCAGATAGCCAATTTTTGTATAAAATCCGCACCAGCGGTTTTTACTGAAAAACAAAAGCCAACCACTGATAAACTGTCAGCAGTTGGCTCCTATTGCCCCTCCCGGTGCCCGATTACACCGAAGATTGATATTTGATTTTCTTTTGGACTTCCAGCACGATAACGCCGTCACCCTTTCGCCGCACTTCTGCGTTGTTGCCGCGCTTCAAAATGGCTTCGATAGCCTGTACCATTTCATCACGGTTCATTGACTACTTCAATTTCTTTTGGGGCTACATCTGTAAGCTCTACTTTTGCGCCATCATCACACAGAATTACAACCTGATACTTGATCACGCGTGCAATCTCGCGGGTGTAATCACGCATCACTCGCACATCTCCGTCAAGTTCAAGCACAATTCCTTCGTAACTTCTTGCTTTAATTCTCATACAGCACCTTCATCCTTTCCCGCTGCTCCGGCAGCCCCGCCGCCTTGCTGAACGCCTTGTACTTTGCGTTCAGGCGTCGTAGTTTGATATTCACTGCTTGTTCCTCGTCTGTCAGCCCTGCGGCGTTGTACGCTGTTTTTTCACGCTTGAGCTTGCGTATGGTGCGCTCCACCTTTCGCTGCTCCTGCGTGGCCTCGTATGCCGTATAGGTCTTGCCATCAAACGTACAGCCCAGACCATCGTCAATGTGGGCAAGCTGTTCGTCTGTGTAAGTGCGCTCGCTTACGCCCTCAACCCAAACGTTGCGGCGGTGACGGCAGTTGACTCCTTCCAGCCCATCCACAGCCCCCAGCCCGCACACCTCGTAGATATTCGGGTAGATGTCGCCGCTGCGGGTGGAATACACTTTGCCTTGCCACTCCTTGTGCGATGCCCACGGCGACCGCCCTGGTACATCACGCGCCCCGGCGTGGGCAGATACTTCATAATACGGCGTTTCCATGTATTCCGCAGCTTGCTCCGTGTACTTACTGCACAACTGCGATACACCTGTCATTACTGCACGGCGGGCAGCTACGTCTACATGGTCACGGTGTCCGCTCTCATAGTCCACCACCCGCAGGCCACCGCTTGCAAGCTCCCTAACGGCGTCTTTGATGGATTGCCCATAAGAAATAGCCCCGCTTTCTACTTTCAACGTAGCAGAATCTAAAGCCCACTGGTACGCCTTTGCGGGCGGTAGCATCGTCCGCCCTGCGTCTACCAAAAACCCCATCGAAGCGGTGATGTTTCGGAACACGTCTTGCGTTTGCCGTTTGATGGCGTCAATGGTGGTTGCATCCACCAGCACGTCAGGCTGTGTTACACGGGCAAGGTCTATGACCTCAGTGTAATACTTTTGGTTGCGCTCCACCACATCGTCTATCAGCTCGTTTAGTTTTTTCTCGCTGATGCCGGTAGTCTGGCGTATGGCCTTTTCAATTTCTTTCAGATCGATGCCGTGTGACCGCAGCGCCTTGATGTCCTGCACCGTAACCTCGTTCAGCTCGTCCCGCAGCTTCAGCCGGGAACATATCTCCATTAGCAGCGTGTCCTCAAGTCCACGGTACAGTTCTGCCAGTTCTTCCGGCAGCGCATCAAGGATTTCCGGCTGAAACGGATATTTCATTTGCTTTCCTCCGTTTCACAATATCATCATAGTGCGGTTTTACGCGGATCACTTTCCAGTCGCATTCCTCCGGTACTTTTCCGTAGAATATCACCCATTCCGGCGAGAGACGCTTCATCATTTCCTCATAACCACGCAAGAACAGCCGCTTGCTTTCTTTGTTCTGCTGTGTGCCTACCGAACTAACCGCAACAATTCCGCCGACAGGATCACCATCAAAGCACCAATCGTAACTGCTCTCATCGCTCCATGAGATTGAGGGATAGACCGTCATGCCATGCATTTGCCAGTATGCCGCCAACCAGTGCTTGCGATAGTGGTTGTATATCTGCATCGCCAGCGGCATATCCGTGTAGGTAGAGAAGTCCGGCGCGCACACCGCCGAAAACTGCGACAGTTTCGGAATGTACTTGTCCGGCGTGTTCCAGTATCGGATGAATTGATAATCATCCACAAAGAAGTGTACGATCTTGCTTGCCGTATCTTTTGCTGTGTAATGGTAATTTACGGGGATAAACTCGCCTTGTGGGTATGCCTTGGCCGGCTCGATTTGTGGAATATCGTACTTCCCAACACCGGGGAATGTGAACTTGTCGAGATTTTCAAAGTTAATCATACCGGGCGCCATGTGCCGCTGCGCTTGTTAGCCCTGCGGTATTTCTTGCCGTTTACCGTTACTTCCAACGCGCCGGACTTTTGCGCCGTTACAAAGGCATTGGAAAACGCCTTGTTTTCTGCTGCTTTGCGGTTTTTACTGGACTGGTCACGCAATTTCCGCATGTAGCTATCCATTTCACCGCGCGCTCTTGCAGCTCTGTCTGCGGCGCTTCCTGTTTTCTGCGCCGTTGTCAGGCGTGCAGGCCCGCTTGCATAAGGATTGACTGCTCCTGCCGCCGTTTTGAGCGCCGTTGTTGCGAGAGTTGCCATCTGCTTTACGGCGTCTTTCTTTTCAGCGTCCGACAGCTCAAGCCCATTGATTTCAGCAGCGTTGCGCTCAAATGTGCGCCTGATAATATCGCCCATATCAGTGACAGATGCAGCGTTTGCTCGGTTAATATCCTGCTGTGACAAAAACCGCGCGAGGCTCATACCGCGCCCACGCCCAAATTCTCCAGCTCCAATGCCGCCACCAGCTCCGCCTCTGCCGCCCATTACTCTACCTCCTGTTGTCCTTCGGTTGTCATGTCCTGCATCTTCGGCAGCGCCGCCTTTGCGGTCGCCTCGTCCTCGTTCATCCACTTCATGCGGAACTCCCAATCGTTCATGATGCCCGCCTGCAAAAGCTGCATATCGCGGGAAAAATCGGTTTGCTTGTCCTCAATTATGCTGTCATCGAAGTCGATGGAAATCTCCACGTCCTCATTTAGCCCAGCATTCATGGCCGTGTTGCCCATCCGAAGCAAAATGCGGCACAGCTCCACCAGCGCCTGCTCCAGCACAATTTCGTGTTTCTTAATGGTGCGGAACATGGTGGAGTTCTCGCTGATGACCTGTGTTGCAGTTGCTACGCTGCCACCGTCAAAGCGGTAATAGGTCTCACCGAAGCCGCACTTGCTGGAAAGGATATTGAGCTGATCCTGAATTCCGGTGTTGTGCTCCGCCGTCCGCAGCGTCATGTCAATGGGCGTTACAACTGCGCCGTCTTCTGTATCCTCCGGCATGACGTAAAACACCACATCGTCAGGGTCAAAAGCAGGGGTGCCGTCAAGATACTGCGCCGCAGACGGCTTGACCATGATGCGCTTTTTGCCAAGTTTGAACTCGTTAACGTAGCTGTCATAGGCAATATCCACGCCCTGCAATACGTCGATAGCATTGGCGTAGATTGCGATACCTGTCGGAAGCAGATAGTTGACGTTGTTTGCGATGTTGGGCCGGTCAATGACAAACTGCCGCTTGTCGCTACCTGTGTGCACCACAGGCGGGATATTTTCAAATCCCTTGACATTAACAAGCTGTTCATCAGCCAGTTGCTCATTGTTATACCGATAGATGCGGTTCTCAATGACATAGTTGCCATTGTCCTCACGCCGGTGTATCTGCAAGTACAGATAATCTTTTCCTCCCCGCGTGACTTCGGAAGAAAACGCGCACTCGCTGATATATCCATTCTGCCAGGACAGCGGGTAAATGTTCTCGATGGTCACATAGTCCAGCACGATACCGGATGCGTTGCCTGGTACAATATCCCCGCTTTCGCTGATCTCCTGCCCAATGACGCGTGGAACATAGGCCACAGTGCCCAGTGCGGACTTCATCTCTTGCATCTCGTTTTCCTTGACGGTGAAGTTGTTTTCCGTCAGCACCAGGTCAATAAAGTCCTGCTCTTTCTGCCCCTCAAGCGTGATTTGGACTTTCTCGTTCATCAAGAGATTAGCCCAATCCTCACACAGCTTTTTCCCCATGCCAAGGGAGTAGCGCCTACACTTCACCTGTCGCTCACCGTTCTGCACAGTGTAGTTGTGGAAGCCTTTAACGTCGCCCTGATACCAGCTTTTCCACTCGTACACTTTGCTATAAAAGCTGTCGGGGATGGTGGTATAGCCCAGTTCATTCAGTTTGATAATAACCGCGTTACTCATGCAATAACTCCCATCCGACGGGAAATGCGCTCAACGGCGTACCGGGTGGCATCTATCAAGTGGTTATTCTCATCCGGGTATCCGCTGATAATATCTCCGTCTTTGTTTCGGTCGTATTCGTAATTTACGAACTCGTTGTATGCGTTTGGTGTGCGTTTCCGGTCAATGACGATTTTCCGCCGCTGCAACCACTTCATACCATAGTCAACAGAGCCGGGGCCTTTGACCGCTGCTTTTGCCGGAAGGCCCATAGCGCGATAGTCTGCCACGCTTTTAGGTTCCGCGCTGTCGCAGGTAATATATGCGTCTTTATATCCACGCTGAATGATGATGTTGCCGCTTGCCTCGTTCGTGAGCTTGTTTTGGTATATCTCGTCCATCAGGTAAATAGTTTCCCTCGCACGGTCGTAGTGCAAACGGATAAAAGCAAAGGGGTCAGGAAACCACCCATAGTCCACGCCTTGGTAGATGTGGTCGAAATGCGACATTTCCTCGTCGGTGATCTCCCGCAGCTCCAGGTTGTCAAACACGTTGCCGCCCGTACCCACAGGAATACCTAAATACTCGTGCTGGTACGCTCTCTCGTCCGTGGCCTTGAGATGTTCCGCCTCTGCCAGAAACTGCTCGCCCAGCCACTCAGGCGGTGCTTGCAGATACGTTGACTTGTGGCAAAGGCGGTCAGCGCGTTCCTCCAAGCTGTCCTTGTTCGCCCAGTTGTCACGCGAAATAGGTGGGTTATAGCTTTCAAAATTCCAGAACATCGAGCCACCGCGCATGGTGGACTGTAAAACAGTTCGGATTTCCGCACGTCCGGCAAACTGATCTTTTTCTTCAAAGTGCGTCACGGCAATGTAGCCAAACGGCACTTTGATAGACTTGATCTTCATGGGGTCATCAGCGCCCCGGAACATGATCTTCTGCCCGGTAGGCTTGTAGATCAGCTCCATCGGGGAAACCTTTGCTTCCCAATACGCCGCCATACCCAGTTCACCGATTGCCCAGATATACTGCGCGTACACGCTGTCACGAATGGTATTTGCCACCTTACGCAGCACCAGCGCGTGTGTACCCGGATTGTTTATCAGCAGCAGGGGAACGAGTACAGACACCGTGGAGGACTTAAGTGAGCCGCGCCCGCCGCTTAAATCGTAGTGCGTGTGGCCGTGGTGGAACACGTCATGCGCCACGTCGTAGAACGCAGAGCCGATTTTTTCAGACAGGCGGATGTCAGACATCAATTATCACCCGAACCTTCTCGCTGTCATCATTAGCGGTCTTTTCTTGTAGCAGTGCCCACTTGTCTATCAATGTCCCAATAGCAGTCGTGATCTGGCTGGGTGTTGCCTCCGCCAGCTTCGCCGGATCGTTCAGCACTGCCAACCCATTACCTATGATCTGGCACACCACGTCACGCTGGCTCTCCAAGTACGTCAAAACGTCGGCGGTGTTCTCCTCTTTTTTTCTAATGAGTTTTTCCGCAATATCCGCATTTGTCTGCACTATTTTTTTGACAGTGTTTGCGGAAACCCCATTAAGTTTGGCTGTGGCGCAATAGTTGCTGGTCTGCACATAGTCCGCCAGTATTTTCTTTTTCTGCCGGTCTGTCAACCTTGCAGCCACTGTCACCACCTCGCTTTGCCTGACGCACCGGCCTCCCGCCACTGGCCTTTGTCATTGGCACGTCTGTACCCGGCTTTCGCCTCCCCTAAATCCATTGAGCTTTATTTTGATTATGCTGCTGGCGCTCTACCAGCAGATCATCAACGTCTTCCCTGGGACACATTGCCAAGAGGTGCGGGAAGTCCTGTCTAAAGTAAGCAGACTATTTGGGACGCATCCCTTGCAGCGGTCTGCCAGCGCATTGTTTGGGCGGCATTGCAGTCCTGCCCTGCTTTAGCGCTTCAGGGAAAGTCCCCGTCACTCGCTGTGGTCTCCCCTTACGGGGCACCTATGCCGCATATTGCTCCCTCCGGGCGGAGCCGAAGCCCCGCCCATCAGGAAAAGAAGGGGGAAAAGAAAAAAATGGGAGATGCAGAGTTTGTCCCTGCATCCCCACGTTATCACATTTTTTCTTATTGTTGCATTTCGTTGTGCAACATCACTTAATTTCTGCGTTCACGTATGGCGCGTACTCTTCTTTTATCGCACATTCTTTCAGCGGGCAGTACCGGCAGTTTTTAGCAAAGGGGCACTCGCGTCGTTCTGCTCTGGATATACAGCGAGATACGGTAGATGTACTTACTCCGAAATGTCTCGCAATCGCGCTCATACGCCAGCCGCACTCAAAATATAGTCTCAGATATTCAACCGTCTGCTCTTTCACCCTACAACCTCCTCCGGGAAGAATGTCTCCCGCACCCCGCCGCACTCCGCCACGATGTACCGCCCTGCCGGATGCACATACACCACCGTACCCTTACGAACAGGGAACCGCTTTTCATCGTTGGCACCGGAGCCGGGGTACTCGCCCGGCAGCGTCATAAACCGCGCCCGGATCTCATCACCCTTCTGCATCGCCGCCTCCGCCTACATAGAATACGTCTATCTCAAGTTCGTGCCCTCTATACCCCGGGCCGCCATCACCAGGGGGCCATGTCGGTATATTATAGCTTCCGCCTCCCGCCGCTTGCCACTTCGGCGGCTTATATGACGTACCGCACTTGACGCATTGTATCCAGCTTTCCCCCGGTGCCTGGGCGTCCGGGTACCGTACCGGGCTTTTGCTTTCCGGCGTACCGCACACCGGACAGCATATTTCATATTCCTTTTCGCATTTCAGTATGATCTCCGCCATCACTCCGTACCTCCTCAATAATCCGTTACCACGACCGGCAGCCGCCTGAATGGGTCAAACACCACCTTGTCAACCTCGAATGGCTTTACATCGTCGTATAGTTGGCCGAACCTCTTAATAGCCTGTTTCTTTGTTCAGCAGAAGCAGTATGCTACATCGTCTGTAAATTCGTGGTCCTCCATTTGTGCAGCGCGGGTGAATATCCAGCAGAACATTACTCCGCACCCTCCTTTCTCTCTCCGTAGGAGCAGAAGTCATCGTCCTTCGGCACCGCAAAAAAGCTGTCCGGGTTCAAGCACTTTTTTGTTCCGACATTGTATTTGCAGTCCTTACACCGCACTACCGGGACAACATCAGCGGCGGGAAGTTTCAACATATCAATCTGGATAATCGATAGCATCCTATTTTGAGCCACGCTGTTCTCCGGTCTACGCATCCGCAAAACAGATTTTACTGCCGCTGCTCGATCAATGTATTCAGCCATTGGCTTATCCTCCCTCGTGGCAATATCCGTTTTCGTCCGTGTCCTTGCTCCAATAGGTGCAGTGCAGGACATTTCCGATCACCACTGATTGATAGCAGTCCTTGCAGCGCACCACCTCTACCACGTCAGCAGCAGGGATGGCATTTATGAGCTCCTTGATGTTCTTCCTGCCAAACCCATAGTCAACTCCACCGAAGTCATCTGTTTCGCACACATCCGCATCGGCATTGTCGAACTGTTCAAACACTGCCGTTCTTTCAATGTATTCAGCCATTGTCAGCCCTCCTATTCCATGCTTCTTTCGCTTTTTCAGGTAGATATGTAAGCCCAGATGTTGCGCAACACATATTGCATACCACGGTGTACGCCCAGCGCCTTCCTTCCGTATCTACGACAGCTTCAGGGTCTACGCTTATGGCTGCCAGCCCCCCGCAGAAAGGGCAATGTTCCAGGTCAAGCATCCTTCGTCGCCTCCAATGCTTTCTCCGCCTACTCGCGGGTGAGGCGGTATGTCAGTCGTTCCATCACTCTACCTCCTGCATCCAGAACTCGCGGCGGCAGTCATAACAAGATAGGCTCTCACAGTAGTTAACGTCCTTCATACCCTGTTCTATATCGCACGGGTATACACAAGGTATGTCAGTGTCAGCGACAACTTGGGCATTAGGATACCGCTCCAGAAAAACGCTCTTTCGCGTCTTTCGCGGGTGTGCAGCAGCCCATTCCTCTACTTCTTTTACAACATCCTCGGCAGGAATCCCCCCGGCCAAAGTAGGCAAGTGCTTCCCAGTAACCTTATACATTCTCCTGTGCTCCTCGATAAACTTCACAGCGTCCATTTACTTCTCCTCCACTTCGTTCCCCCAGCAGTCCCAGCCGTCCGCCTGTTGGCGGGCAAACAACTCGATGCGGGGCAAATGCCCATACATGGTGTCGATTCTTTCTCTGATCTTTGCTGGTTTCTCTGAGTGTTTCCCCAATTTCTCGCTTAAAAACTGCCGCACATTTGTTACTGCCCGCTTTTGGATTCTGCCTTTTTTGAACGCCAAACATAATTCGCATTGGCTCAAGGTATAAAAGCCGTAGTTGGTTCTCTGCTTATCCCACACAAAGGCTACCGTTTTATACTCAAATCCCCATGATTTGCCCAATTCTATGGCAATATCCAAATTGGGGCTGGTCGCCCACATATACAGCAAGCAATCGTCTGCACCGATTTTGTTCACTGGCAACGCCTTCAGTTCATCCAACGTCATGGTGGGGTAATGGTCATTTACGCCGTTCTCATATTTTTTCGCTTCATCGTAATGTTGGAAATTCATTTGCTTTTGCCTATAAGCCCACGGTGGATCAGCGTAGATGACGTTGTACTTCTTGTCCGTGATAAAAATATCCACCACTGCCATCACATTTCCCTCCATTTGCACCCGTCACAGGCGCCCTCGTGTGCTTGTTTGTACTTCCCGCAGTATTGGCATAGCTCGTTGTTCATGGCGTGCAGTTCACTCTGCTCCTCCTTCACCGCCACAGCCTTTGCCAGCTGTGCCATGCCCTGCTTCATGTCCTCTATCTGCTTATCCCGCCGTGCAATGGCGTCCTTCAAACTGTCGTTGGCTTTCATCAGTGTCTCGATGTGCCGCTGCTGGTTCTCGATCAGGTCAGCGGCGGCATCCAACACTCGTTCTTGGCAACTCTGCTTATCGTTGTAGATTGTGCAACCATGACACTCTCCCTCGGCACAGCACCGCAGCGCGGTCACGATCTCATCTCTTGTCATGTCATTCCTCCCCAAACCATTTCTTCGTCACCGCGATGGGGAACGGCTCGATCTCGCTTGCCCACCGCGCCGTGCCTTTGCCGTGTATCCGTTCCCAGATCAGCGGGAAACCTGCGATGCCATCAAATAAGCTACCCAGCGTCGCGTCCTCCGGCAGATACCGCGCCATGCGCCGCAGCATCCAGTCCCAGAAGGGCAGGGCGATGGAGTTGCCCAGCGCCTTGTACCGTGGGCTGTCCGCACTTCCTTTCACTTTTATTTCGCGCCCGCGTTTATCTGTTTTAACCCAATCTCCAATATCCGTCCATCCGTCAGGGAAACCTTGCAGCCGTTCGCATTCCATCGGCGTCAGGCGGCGCACGACCACGTGTGTGATGGCAAGGTCTGTGCTGTCCTTAAAATCTCGTGCAGAACAGGTGCTTCCCGTGCTGCTTTCTTTGTACTCACCGATTGCCTGCCTGGAATATGTCAGCGGCACTTGATTGCCGCCTGTTCCCATACGGGCTTGCAACGCCGGGACCTGCTCTCCGCACTCGCGGATGACGTCACAGGCGTGTGTCATGTCCAGTGCCACGCACGGCACATGAACGTTCGCGTTCAGTGTGTGACACGGTTTGCCAAATCCCGGCTGACTTCCGTTCTCCTTGCTGGTGATCTGCGTGGTGTCAAAAGCCATCACCGCTGGGGTTTGGTTCGTCCCGCTGGGTGCCGCCGCCAGCGCGGGCGACACTTCCTCACCGTACCCGATGCCGCCCGCCTGTGCGCCCTGTCCTGCCTTAAACCCGGCGCACAGTACGCTATCCCGCGCCATGCCTCCGTTTTCGTTGGCAGATAGTTCCATAACTCCATTTCGCCCAGTGGACATCCCGCAGTTGACACCAAGGGTGGATGCGACATCGCCGGTCAGTTCGCCGTTGTAGCCGTCAACCCCTGCGAGATATGCTACCCCGTGGCGGTCGCCGGCGGTCAGTGTGGGCGCTCGGTCGTCTGTCCGCAGTTCCGCGCCTCCCTGCTGTGTGGCCATGCAAAAAATCGTCTGATCGTTCCCCGTTCCCAGCGTTCCGCTTTTCTCCGTCTGCACTAACGCGCCTTTTCCTCCTCCGTCACAGCCCCCCCTGATGCGGACTGCATACGATGTTGGGGCCTCTGTCGGCGCAGGGGCTTCCGTCCGCTCTTGCGGTAAGGCTCCTTGCGACTTCTGGATTAAAACCGCTTTCAGCAGCTTCGGCAAGTCTTTCCCCCGACGCTCCGCTCTCCGCAGGATGCCCTGACACGCTTTTTGGGTCAAATTGTATTTCGGATGCGGTGTCTCCTCCAAAATCTGCGACAACCGAGATACGACGACGGCGTTGGGGCACTCCCCAGTGTTGCGCGTCGTGAGTTCGCCACACCACGCTCCATCGTCCTCCCATTTCATCGTGATACCCTCCCCAGGTAGGCCAGCCCTTTTCAGGCACTTCAATACCGGGGGCTTCCGGCTCGACGATTTTGATGATCTCTTCGAGCACGGCTGCGAAGTCTTTTCCTTTGTTGCTGCTAAAGGCTCCGACCACGTTTTCCCACACGAGATACCGAGGTCTAACCATGTCACCTGTCCGTCCATTCCTTTTGTCCGCCTCCCTCATTTCTTTTACGATGCGTACCTGCTCCATAAACAGGCCGCTTCGCGCTCCCGCCAAACCGGCGCGTTTCC
>OGQD01001937.1_pt1 | contig 12337 bp, 12 predicted proteins | sample 1553091 | NCBI WGS metagenome assembly OGQD01 (sample SAMEA2580290, study PRJEB22360) | human gut metagenome | biome: human gut; feature: human-associated habitat; material: faeces | place: Denmark | collected 2008/2010
CAGCGGCTTTGGCGCCCTGGCGGGAGGCCGACGTCGCCCTGCCGGTGGTCAAGGACTTCGTCGCCAAGATCAAGGATCGCGCGGTCGGCACCGAGGTTTCCAAGAGCCTGACCCCGGGCCAGGCCTTCGTGAAGATCGTCCAGGCCGAGCTGGTCGAGCTGATGGGCGCGGCCAACGAGGACCTCGACCTCAACGCCGCGCCGCCGGCGGTCATCCTGATGGCCGGCCTGCAGGGCGCGGGCAAGACCACCACCGCCGGCAAGCTGGCGCGCTTCCTCAAGGAGCGCAAGAAGAAGTCGGTACTGGTGGTGTCCGCCGACGTCTACCGCCCGGCGGCGATCAAGCAGCTGGAAACCCTGGCCAGCGACATCGGCGTGACCTTCTTCCCGTCCGATACCAGCCAGAAGCCGGTGGCGATCGCCGAAGCGGCGATCCGCGAAGCCAAGCTCAAGTTCATCGACGTGGTGATCGTCGATACCGCCGGTCGTCTGCACATCGACGCCGACATGATGGACGAGATCAAGCAGGTCCATGCGGCGATCAAGCCGGTGGAAACCCTGTTCGTGGTCGACGCCATGACCGGCCAGGACGCCGCCAACACCGCCAAGGCCTTCAACGATGCGCTGCCGCTGACCGGCGTAGTGCTGACCAAGGTCGACGGTGACGCCCGTGGTGGTGCCGCGCTGTCCGTGCGCGCCATCACCGGCAAGCCGATCAAGTTCCTCGGCATGGGCGAGAAGAGCGAAGCGCTCGATCCGTTCCACCCCGACCGCGTGGCCTCGCGCATCCTCGGCATGGGCGACGTGCTCAGCCTGATCGAGCAGGCCGAGCAGAACATGGACCGCGAGAAGGCCGAGAAGCTCGCGAAGAAGATCAAGAAGGGCAAGGGCTTCGACCTGGAAGACTTCCGCGATCAGCTGCAGCAGATGAAGAACATGGGCGGCCTGGGCAGCCTGATGGACAAGCTGCCGATGCTCGGCGGCGTCAACCTGTCGCAGATGGGCAACGCGCAGAACGCGGCGGAGAAGCAGTTCAAGCAGATGGAGGCGATCATCAACTCCATGACCCCCGCCGAGCGCCGTGATCCGGAAGTGATCAGCGGTTCGCGCAAACGCCGTATCGCCATGGGTTCCGGTACCCAGGTGCAGGACGTTGGTCGCCTGATCAAGCAGCACAAGCAGATGCAGAAGATGATGAAGAAGGTCACCGCCAAGGGCGGCATGGCCAAGATGATGCGCGGCATGGGGAGCATGTTCCCCGGCGGCATGCCCAAGATGTGAGGCCAGACGGCTCGCCGCCCAGCGGGCCGGACGCGCTGCGGCTTGCGGCGCGGGGCTTTAGCTCATAGAATATGCGGCCTTTCGGGCTCTGTGCCCGAGGGCTGCATTTCTTTTTTGCAAGCAAACCATAGGAACAACGTACGCATGGTAACCATTCGTCTGGCTCGTGGCGGCTCCAAGAAGCGCCCGTTCTATCACCTGACCGTGACCAACAGCCGCAACGCTCGTGACGGCCGTTTCGTCGAGCGCGTCGGCTTCTTCAACCCTGTCGCCACTGGCGCCGAAGTCAAGCTGTCGGTCAACCAGGAGCGTCTGAACTACTGGCTGAGCCAAGGCGCTCAACCGTCTGAGCGTGTTGCTCAACTGATCAAGGAAGCCGCCAAGGCTGCCTGAGATCGATGAACACGAAGCCTGCTCCCGCCGAGGAGATGATCGTTCTCGGCAAGATCGTATCGGTGCACGGCATTCGTGGTGAGGTGAAGGTGTATTCCTTTACCGATCCGTTGGACAACCTGCTGGACTACCGTCGCTGGACGCTCAAGCGTGGCAACGAGGTTCGACAGGCTGAACTGGTCCAAGGTCGCGTGCAGGGCAATGTCCTGGTCGCGAAGCTGAAGGGACTGGATGATCGCGAGATCGCCCGCACCTTCGCCGAATTCGAAATCCTGGTTCCGCGCAGCGAGCTGCCGGTGCTGGATGATGGCGAGTTCTACTGGAGCCAGTTGGAAGGTCTCAAGGTGATTGACCAGAACGGGCAACTGTTCGGGATTCTCGACCACTTGCTGGAGACCGGCGCCAACGATGTGATGGTAGTCAAGCCCTGCGCAGGCAGCCTGGACGACCGTGAACGCCTGCTTCCGTATACGGATCAGTGCGTACAGGCGGTGGACCTGGAAGCCGGTGAGATACGGGTGGACTGGGACGCGGACTTCTAACCCATGTGGATGAGAGCCCTCAGCCGATGTGGATAGGAGTAATCAGCATCTTTCCGGAGATGTTTCGCGCCATCAGCGACTATGGCATCACGAGTCGCGCGGTCAAGCAGGAGCTGATTCAGCTTCAGTGCTTCAACCCGCGAAGCAACACCGAGGACCGTCACCAGACGGTGGACGACCGGCCTTTCGGCGGTGGTCCCGGCATGGTGATGAAAATCAAGCCGCTCGAAGGCGCACTGGGCGATGCCCGGCAAGCCGCAGGCGGACCGGTGAAGGTGATCTACCTCTCGCCGCAAGGTCGCAAGCTGACGCAGGCGGCCGTGAAAGAACTGGCGAACGAGGAGCGTCTGATCCTGATCGCCGGGCGTTACGAAGGCATCGACGAGCGCTTCATTGAAGAGCATGTCGATGAGGAATGGTCAGTCGGCGATTATGTCCTGTCCGGGGGTGAGCTTCCGGCCATGGTGCTGATTGACGCGGTCACGCGGTTGTTGCCCGGAGCATTGGGCCACGTGGACTCCGCCGAGGAGGACTCCTTCACGGATGGCCTGCTCGACTGTCCGCACTACACCCGACCCGAGGTGTACGCAGACAAACGTGTTCCGGAGGTGCTGCTCAGCGGCAACCACGAACACATCCGGCGCTGGCGTTTGCAGCAGTCCTTAGGCAGGACCTGGGAACGACGTGCCGATCTTCTGGATTGCCGCTCGCTTTCTGGAGAAGAGAAAAAGCTGCTGGAGGAATACATCCGCCAGCGGAACGATAGTTAACGTATCGATGGCGAGCGCCGAGCGCTTGTCTTAGGAGCATGAAATGACCAACAAGATCATTCAGCAGATCGAAGCTGAACAGATGAGCAAAGAGATTCCGGCGTTCGCCCCCGGCGACACCGTAATCGTCCAGGTTAAAGTGAAGGAAGGCGACCGTCAGCGTCTGCAGGCCTTCGAAGGCGTCGTGATCGGCAAGCGTAACCGCGGCCTGAACAGCGCTTTCACCGTTCGCAAGATCTCCAACGGCGTAGGCGTCGAGCGTACCTTCCAGACCTACAGCCCGCTGGTTGACAGCATCTCCGTCAAGCGTCGCGGCGACGTGCGCAAGGCCAAGCTGTACTACCTCCGCGAACTGTCCGGCAAGGCAGCTCGCATCAAGGAAAAACTGGCCTAATTCGCCGGTTGTTCCCGAAAAAAGCAGCCCACGGGCTGCTTTTTTCTTGCCTGTAGTTTTTCGCCGCTCAATCCGGCGTCCCATCTGCCCCGGCAGCGTAGTAGAAGTACAAGACCCCGCAGCACCGGCAGCCACCCTCATTGCATCAGGTAGCAGTGGCATGAGCCCCAGAGAGCAAGAAATCCTCCGTCGTACCGAGTTGTCCGAAACCCGCGTGACCAAGGCGGTTTTCCCGCCCACCACCAACCACCACAACACCCTGTTCGGCGGTACCGCGCTGGCCTGGATGGATGAGGTCTCGTTCATCGCCGCGACTCGCTTCTGCCGCTTGCCGCTGGTGACCGTGTCCACCGATCGCATCGACTTCAAGCACCCGATCGCCGCCGGCTCCATCGTCGAATTGATCGGCCGGGTGGTGAAGGTCGGCAACACCAGCCTCAAGGTCGAGGTGGAGGTCTTCGTCGAGAGCATGTCCGCCGATGGCCGCGAGAAGGCTATCCACGGTCTGTTCAGCTTCGTCGCCATCGACGATGAGAAGCGCCCGGTGCCGGTCCTGCCCGGCTTCGAGGCCTGAAATGAAAGAAGGCGCCCACGGGCGCCTTCTTTCATTTCAGGCCGCCTTCAGTGGCGCAGGCTGATCTTCAGCGAGGCCTGGGACAGGTCGATGTTCTGCAGGCTCAGGCTGCCCATGCTCTGGGTCTTCGGTGCACCGGCGACGCGGATATTGTCGAAGCGCACCTCGCCGATGGAGCTGGGCAGGCGCACGTTGATCGAGCCATCGGGATTCAGGCTGGAGGAGGCATGCAGCGTGTCGTACTGGACGTCGTGCAGAGAGGTTTCGGCGTCGAGGCTGTCCACGACGGGCATTACCAGGCGCGACAGTTGCTTGATGGCGCCGACACCATCGCCGCTCTCGGCGCTGACCAGCAGGCTCTGCAGGGTGTCATCGAAACCTTGGGCGCTGACATCGCTCATCTCGCGGTCGCTCAGTGGCTTCAAGCCCTTGGGCGCCTCATGGCGGGTGATGCTCGTCGGTGCCTGGCGCTGCACATCGGCGCTGGCCAGCTGGAACGGGCTGAGCAGCGCGGCGACCAGCGTCGCCGCCAGGCGCAGGTTGTTCTGCTTCTTCAGCGCACGGCCGAGCTGGCGTTCGCTGATCCATCCCTGCTGGATCAGGGTTTCGCCCAGGCGCAGGCCGTTGGTGAGCTGGAGCTGGATGGCCTTGTCCAGCTGTTGGGAGGTAATCAGACCCTTGCTGACAAGGATCTGGCCGAGACGAGAGTTCTGTTGACTGGGCATGGCGTGGGCTTCGTGGGGCGCAATGATGGCGTGGTGCAATCATTGTCTGTCAGACATATTCTGTCACCAACCGTAAGATAGGGTGACGTAGCCAGTCGTCAGGTTCTTGCGACTTGGGCCGTTTCATTCCTACTCGACGCCCCTTCAGCTACTTCCTCGATCAGCGAAATCACCGTCCATCCCGTGCCGGGCGTCAGCGGCCGCTCGGGGCTGGCAATGTGCAGGCGGCCATTCGGGTCCTTGGCGAACAGCAGAAGCGCACGGCCTTCGTGCAGCGCCTGATAGTCCTCCCAGCCAAAGTTCTCGCTCAGTAGCGTCGAGCGGATTTCCGCGCCGCGAGCGATAAGGCCAGCCATCTGTGGATAAGTGATCGTCGATTGCCCCAGCGGCCGGCCGCGATGGCGGTCGCTGACCCGATGCTTCTCGCTGCGCCTGCTGTCCTGGCTGCTGGGCAGGATGAAGCGCTGGCGCGGGTTGAACTCGTGGCGAAAGCTCATGCACATCAGCGCATTGAGTTCGGCATTGGGCGACAAGGCCAGCAGGTGCCCCAGGCCGATCAGGTCCAGGTGCGCCTCGGCGTGCTGCGAAGCCGGGTTGCCGAAGTAGGTGGGCAGGTTGTCCATGCGCGCGGCGCGGGTGTTCTCCCAGCTCGAGTCGGTGAGCAGTACCTCCACGCCGGCATTCTGCAGGCCGGTGCCGATGGCGCGGGCCACCGGGTTGGCGCCGATGATGAGGAAGCCGGTGGGCACCGGCTCGGCAACTTTCAGCAGGCGGGCCAGCGGTCGTGCGGTGGCGCTTTGCAGGATCACCGTGCCGATGATCACCAGGAAGGTCAGCGGCACCAGCACGCCGGCCTGAGCGTGGCCGGCTTCCTGCAGGCGGATGGCGAAGATCGCCGAGACCGCCGCGGCGACGATTCCCCTGGGCGCGATCCAACTCAGCAGCGCCCGTTCCCGCCAGTTCAGCGTTGACCCGGCCGTGGCGATCAGCACGTTCAGCGGCCGTGCGACGAACTGGATCAGCACCAGCACCAGCAGCGCGATCGGCCCCAGGCCGAGCAGGGCCGGCAAGTCCAGCCGCGCGGCAAGCAGCACGAACAGGCCGGAAATCAGCAGGACGCTGAGGTTCTCCTTGAAGTGCAGGATGTGCCGCACGTCGACGCCCTGCATGTTGGCCATGCGCAGGCCCATCACGGTGACGGCGAGCAATCCTGACTCGGACATCACGGTGTTGGACAGCACGAACACGCCAAGGACGACCGACAGCGATGCCAGATTGTGCAGGTAGTCCGGCAGCCAGTGGCGACGCAGCGCGACGCCCAGCGCCTGGCCGCCGAGCAGGCCGAAGAGGATGCCGCAACCGATCACGCTGATGAAGGTCAGCAGGCTGTCGGTCCACCCGGAGCCTGCGTCGCTCGCGGCGATGAAGGTGTACACCACCACGGCGAGGATGGCGCCGATGGGGTCGATGACGATGCCCTCCCAGCGCAGGATGTTGGCGATGGTGGCGTTGGGGCGGACCACGCGCAGCATCGGCACGATCACGGTGGGGCCGGTCACCAGGGTGAGCGTGCCGAACAGCAGCGCCATCTCCCAGGTGAAGTCCAGCAGGTAGTGGGTGGCCAGGGCGATCACGCCCCAGGTGACCAGCGCTCCAATGGTCACCATGCGGCGTACCACGGTGCCGATTTCCTTCCACTCGTCCAGGTGCAGGGTCAGGCTGCCCTCGAACAGCACCAGGGCTACCGCGAGGGAGACGACGGGGAACAACAGCGGGCCGAACAACGCTTCGGGCGACAGCACGTGCAGGATCGGGCCAACCAGGATGCCGCTCAACAGCAGGAAGAGAATCGCCGGCAGATGCAGGCGCCAGGCCAGCCATTGGCTGAGGAGGGCGGCGATGCCGATACCGGCGAAGGCGTAATAGGTGCTGTGTTCGTCCATGGACCGTCCGAGGTTGTGCAGCAGTGGTGAGGGGGATGGTGTCTATGAAAGACTACCGGCGCCGCTTTTTCCTTTGTACTGGCGTGAAATGACTCCGATTGCTCATCCCCTGATCGACCGCTTCCTCGATGCCCTCTGGCTGGAGAAGGGGCTCTCCGACAACACCCGCAGTGCGTATGGGAGCGATCTCGCCCTGTTCAACGGCTGGCTGGACCAGCGCGGCGTGGTGCTGGAGGCGGCTGGTCGCGACGTGATCCTCGACCATCTGGCCTGGCGCCTGGGCGAGGGCTACAAGGCCCGCTCCACGGCGCGATTCCTTTCCGGGCTGCGAGGCTTTTACCGTTATTGCCTGCGCGAAGGCCTGATCGCCGAGGATCCGACGCTGCTGGTGGACCTGCCGCAACTGGGCAAGCCGCTGCCCAAATCGCTGTCGGAGGCGGATGTGGAGGCATTGCTGGCCGCGCCGGAGACCGATGATCCGCTCGGGCTGCGCGATCGCACCATGCTCGAAGTGCTGTATGCCTGCGGCCTGCGGGTCAGCGAGCTGGTCGGCCTGACCCTGGAGCAGGTGAACCTGCGCCAGGGGGTGGTGCGGGTGCTCGGCAAGGGCAGCAAGGAGCGCCTGGTGCCGCTGGGTGAGGAGGCGATCCGCTGGATCGAGCGCTATGTCCGCGAGGCCCGCGGTGATCTGCTGAGCGGACGGCCCAGCGACGTGCTGTTCCCCAGCCTGCGTGGCGAGCAGATGACCCGGCAGACCTTCTGGCACCGCATCAAGCTGCACGCGAGGGTGGCTGGCATCGGCAAGAGCCTGTCGCCGCACACCTTGCGCCACGCCTTTGCCACCCATCTGCTCAATCACGGCGCCGACCTGCGCGTGGTACAGATGCTGCTGGGGCATAGCGATCTGTCGACCACGCAGATCTACACGCACATTGCCCGAGCACGTCTGCAGGACCTGCACGCCCAGCATCACCCCCGTGGGTGAGCGGGGCTCTGGCAACGCATGCGTTGCCCCGCGAACGACCGGCCATGGATGGCCGGGCCGGGATCGAACTTGGGCAGGTTGCCGCGACAGGGATGCCTACACCTTGTTCGATCTTTGCGAATCAGGCGTGTGAGACACCGCTACGCCGAAGCTTCCCGCTACAGCCTTTGGCTCGGTCTTGCCGGCCCGGTGTGATAGTCTTCGCCGACTGACATCAGGAGTTTTCCATGCGTTTGTCTCGACTTCTGGCTGGTATGGCTATCGGCCTCGCCAGCACCCTCGCCCTGGCCGCAGAACCGGACCAGGCGATCCGCACCACCCTGCAATCCCTGCAGCCTGACCTGCCCATCGAGAATATCTCCAAGGGTCCCCTGGATGGCATCTACCAGGTGCAGCTCAAGGGCGGCCGTATTCTTTACGCCAGCGCCGACGGCCAGTTTGTCGTCCAGGGCAATATCTACCAGGTGAAGGACGGCAAGCCGACCAACCTGACCGAGAAGGCCGAGAGCGCCGGCGTGGCCAAGACCATCAACGCCATTGCCGCCAAGGACATGGTCGTGTTCCCGGCCAAGGGCGAGACCAAGGCGCACATCACCGTCTTCACCGACACCACCTGCCCGTACTGCCAGAAGCTGCACGCCGAAGTGCCGGAACTGCAGAAGCGCGGCATCGAGGTGCGCTACCTGGCCTTCCCGCGCCAGGGGCCGAACTCGCCAGGCGATGCGCAGCTGCAGGCCGTGTGGTGTTCGAAGGACCGCCAGTCGGCCATGAGCGACATGTTCCACGAGAAGGAAGTGAAGGCCGCCAAGTGCGATAACCCGGTGGATGCGCAGTTCGCCCTGGGCCAGATGGTCGGTGTGCAGGGCACCCCGGCGATCATCCTTGCTGATGGCACCATGCTGCCGGGTTACCAGCCGGCCGGCCAGATCGCCAAGCTGGCGCTGGAAGCCAAGTAAGCCGCGGCTTGCGCTCTGATTGACTAATGCGGAACCGCTTCGTAATGTTCGGTTCCTTTTGACTAGGGAACAGGCGCCTCGCCTGTTCTGACTTGGTGCCTGCTGCCGTGCCCGCCTCGTTGCGGGCATCGGCGTCTCAGGCACCCCGATGCTGTAATCATGGGGAGTTTCAGCGTGAAACCGGTGAAAGTGGGAATCTGTGGGTTGGGGACCGTCGGTGGCGGTACCTTCAATGTACTCAAACGCAACGCCGAGGAGATTGCCCGCCGTGCCGGGCGTGGTATCGAGGTTGCGCAGATTGCCGCCCGTCGCCCCAATCCGAAGTGTGAAACCGGCAGTACCCCCATTACTGCCGATATCTTCGACGTGGCAAACAACCCGGAAATCGACGTCGTCATCGAGCTGATTGGTGGCTATACCCTGGCCCACGAGCTGGTGCTCAAGGCCATCGAGAACGGCAAGCACGTGGTCACCGCCAACAAGGCGCTGATCGCCGTGCACGGCAACGAGATCTTTGCCAAGGCCCGCGAGAAGGGCGTCATCGTCGCCTTCGAAGCCGCCGTGGCCGGTGGCATTCCGGTGATCAAGGCGATCCGCGAGGGCCTGGCCGGCAACCGCATCAACTGGCTGGCCGGCATCATCAACGGCACCGGCAACTTCATCCTCACCGAGATGCGCGAGAAAGGCCGTGCCTTCGCCGACGTGCTGAAGGAAGCCCAGGCGCTGGGTTATGCCGAAGCCGATCCGACCTTCGACGTCGAAGGCATCGACGCCGCGCACAAGCTGACCATCCTGGCGTCCATCGCCTTCGGCATCCCGCTGCAGTTCGACAAGGCCTACACCGAAGGCATCACCCAACTGACCACCGCCGATGTGAACTACGCCGAGGCGCTGGGCTACCGCATCAAGCACCTGGGCGTCGCCCGCCGTACCGACAAGGGTATCGAGCTGCGCGTGCACCCGACCCTGATCCCGGCCGACCGCCTGATCGCCAATGTGAATGGCGTGATGAACGCGGTCATGGTCAACGGCGATGCCGCCGGTTCCACGCTGTTCTACGGCGCCGGCGCCGGCATGGAGCCCACCGCTTCCTCGGTGGTCGCCGACCTGGTGGACGTGGTTCGCGCCATGACCGCCGACCCGGAGAACCGCGTGCCGCACCTGGCCTTCCAGCCGGACTCGCTCTCCGACCACCCGATCCTGCCGATCGACGCCTGCGAAAGCGCCTACTACCTGCGCATCCAGGCCAAGGACCATCCGGGCGTACTGGCCCAGGTGGCGACCATCCTCTCCGAGCGCGGCATCAACATCGAATCGATCATGCAGATGGAAGTCGAAGAGCATGACGGTCTGGTGCCGATGATCCTGGTTACCCACCGCGTGCTCGAGTCCCGCATCATCGAAGCCATCGCCGCGCTGGAAGCGCTGGATGACGTCGTCGGCAATGTCGTACGCATCCGCGTCGAACAACTGAACTGAATCGACTGCGGCGGCGCCTGCGCGCCGCTGCCAACCCGAAGGTTTCACACCATGCGTTACATCAGTACCCGCGGCCAGGCGCCTGCGCTGAACTTCGAAGACGTGCTGCTGGCTGGCCTGGCCAGCGACGGCGGCCTCTATGTGCCGGAAAACCTGCCGCGCTTCACCGTCGAGGAGATTGCCTCCTGGGCCGGCCTGCCTTACCACGAGTTGGCCTTCCGGGTGATGCGCCCGTTCGTTGCCGGCAGCATTTCCGATGCCGACTTCAAGAAGATCCTCGAGGAGACCTACGGCGTCTTCGCCCACAACGCCGTGGCGCCGCTGCGCCAGCTCAACGGCAACGAGTGGGTGCTGGAGCTGTTCCACGGCCCGACCCTGGCCTTCAAGGACTTCGCCCTGCAACTGCTCGGCCGCCTGCTCGACCACGTGCTGACCAAGCGCGGCGAGCGTGTGGTGATCATGGGCGCCACCTCCGGCGACACCGGCTCGGCCGCCATCGAGGGCTGCAAGGCCTGCGAGAACGTCGATATCTTCATCATGCACCCGCACAACCGTGTGTCCGAGGTGCAGCGCCGGCAGATGACCACCATCCTCGGCGAGAACATCCACAACATCGCCATCGAAGGCAACTTCGACGACTGCCAGGAAATGGTCAAGGCCAGCTTCGCCGATCAGGGTTTCCTGAAAGGCACCCGCCTGGTGGCAGTGAACTCGATCAACTGGGCGCGGATCATGGCCCAGATCGTCTACTACTTCCATGCCGCCCTGCAGCTCGGCGCACCGGCCCGCTCCGTGGCCTTCTCGGTGCCCACCGGCAACTTCGGCGACATCTTCGCCGGCTACCTGGCGCGCAACATGGGCCTGCCGGTCAGCCAGCTGATCGTCGCGACCAACCGCAACGACATCCTGCACCGCTTCATGTCCGGCAACCGCTACGACAAGGACACCCTGCACGCGTCGCTGTCGCCGTCCATGGACATCATGGTCTCGTCCAACTTCGAGCGCCTGCTGTTCGACCTGCACGGCCGCAATGGCAAGGCTGTTGCCGAGCTGATGGACAACTTCAAGGCCACCGGCAAGCTGGCCGTCGAGGATGACCGCTGGACCGAAGCCCGCCGCCTGTTCGATTCGCTGGCGGTGAGCGACGAGGAGACCTGCGAGACCATCGCCCAGGTCTACGCCGAGTCCGGCGAGCTGCTGGACCCGCACACCGCCATCGGCGTGCGCGCCGCTCGCGAGTGCCGTCGTAGCCTGGCGGTGCCCATAGTCACCCTGGGCACCGCGCATCCGGTCAAGTTCCCGGAAGCGGTGGAGAAGGCCGGCATCGAGGCCGTCCCGGCGCTGCCGGCGCACCTGACCGACCTGTTCCAGCGCGAAGAGCGTTGCACCGTTCTGCCGAACGAGCTGGCCAAGGTTCAGGCCTTCGTCAGCGCCCACGGCAACCGCGGCAAGCCGCTCTAAAACGCGGCTCGCTGTTCGGAAAAACCCGCCGATCGGCGGGGGGTTTTTTGCACCCCCGGAAGCGATGCTGGCCCGCCGATCGGCGGGTTTTTTCATGCCCGCAGGAACGGGCTGTGAAACATGCCGTCATGACCAACGGTACTGAAACTCGCGAACTTTATCGCCGAACGTGCGGTCTTCTTCCTGTGTTTTTTCATTTCGCAACAAGGAGATACGACATGGACCGGCTAAGCGCCCTGCTGACCGAGACCTTCGCTCCCTACGCTCCCTCCCTGGGCCCGGCACGCCCCGACGGCGGCCGAATTCTGACCCTCACCAACGACGAAGGAGACGTGGTACTACGGCGAGTCATCGAGGGCCAGCATCTGGCCGACCATGACCAGAGTGCGGATGCGGTGCAGACCATCCGCCGCGACCTGCTGATCTCCGAAGGTCGCATGGAGGATGATGTCGTTTCCCAGTTGCGCCGGCGCGCTCAGGTGCTGAGCTACGGCACCTGATCCACCCCGATGTGAGAACGCCGCCCACCGGGCGGCGTTCTCGTTTGTGCGTCGGAAATGAGAAACGGCCCCGAAGGGCCGTTTCTCAACGCAACGGACAAGGTCAGCCGCCGAGGTACGCGTCGCGCACCTTGGGGTTCACCAGCAGGTTGGCGCCGGTGTCCTGCATGACGATGCGACCGTTTTCCAGCACGTAGCCGCGGTCGGCGAGCTTGAGCGCCTGGTTGGCGTTCTGCTCGACGAGGAAGACGGTCACGCCTTCCTGGCGCAGCTGTTCGACGATGTCGAAGATCTGCTGGATGATGATCGGCGCCAGGCCCAGGGACGGCTCGTCG
>OGQD01001938.1_pt1 | contig 12337 bp, 10 predicted proteins | sample 1553091 | NCBI WGS metagenome assembly OGQD01 (sample SAMEA2580290, study PRJEB22360) | human gut metagenome | biome: human gut; feature: human-associated habitat; material: faeces | place: Denmark | collected 2008/2010
TATTGGTTCTAAACTCTTTGCGTTCTCTCTTCATTTTTTTGTCAGCTTCATCATGGCAAATCTGCTCTAAATCAATTTCGTCTAAAACATCGTTACTTAAGAGCGCATTTGCAATTCTATCAAGTAGTACAAAGTTATCTTTTAATATTTCCTCTGCTCTTGTATATGCTTCCTGAACAAGTTTTGACGTTTCTTTATCAATCTTATTTTTAATATCTTCAAAAATCTCTATTTTACTAGAAGATAAAGTTTCCCACTTTTGAGTATCTACTCCATAAATATTTTTAGTTAGAATATTTAGTGCTTTTAAAATTTTTGCATCTAGCTCTTTTGTATCTTCTAAATACTCATTATTATAAGATTTAGACATATATGAATCAGCTACAAATTGAATATCATCTAAAAACTTCTCTCCCTCTTTTGTATGTTCAAGTCTTTTGTAATCTTTTATTGCTTTTAAAATTTTTGTAAATTATTTTATGCAGCATATACCTTCCCACCCCTTACAATAATCTTGAATTCAAATATAGCTGATACTGGCATTGGTCTTTTTATAATTCCGCCATTTTGGAAAGGATTGTTTGATAAAATGTTTCTCTGTTACTGCCCTTCTTTAATTCTTCCAAAATCTTGCCGTCTTTCAGCAGAATAATCCGGTCACAATAGCTTGCCATCTGCGGATCATGCGTTACCATGACAATTGTCTTCTTATATTCCGATGAAATCTTATTCAATGCATCGATTACAATCTTTCCTGACTTTGAGTCCAAATTTCCGGTCGGCTCATCAGCAAGTATCAGATCAGGATTATTGATTAACGCACGACATATGGCAACTCTCTGCTTTTCACCGCCCGACAGCTTCTCAGGATAGGATTTTGCCCTGTCTGCCAGCTTGACCAGATTCAGAACATAAGGCACCCTATGTCTTATCGTCTTTTTGGATTTGTTTGTAACACGCAGTACAAAAGCCACATTGTCATAAACATTCAGATCCGGTATCAGACGGAAATCCTGAAATATCATTCCTATGGAACGTCTGAAATACGGGATCTTCTTATTCTTTATCTTGGCAAGATTATATCCGTTTACGAATACCCTGCCCGATGTCGGCGCTATCTCTCTTGTCAGCAGTTTGAGCAATGTCGATTTTCCGGCACCGCTGTCACCGACTATAAATACAAATTCGCCGTCCTCTATTCTGAGATTGACACCGTTAAGAGCGTCAACTCCGCCTCCGTCCTTGAAATGAACGTCAACGTTCTTTAATTCAACCATTTTACCATTCCTTCCTGATACCTGCCGTGCAATAACGGCACACAGCGATGCAGTCCGGTTATGGCGTAACCGGGGGAATCACAATGCTATCCCCTTCTGCACCCACAATACTTTTCGAACACTTATTTTTCAACAATCAAAAGTATGGTGGAGTAATTCAACTTTTCTCTCCTCATATCCGGCCGATATTGCCGATAATCCGCAGCTTTGCAATGACACTCTTACACCAAATATTCAGACAAGCACAATCAAGTATCTGTCTGAATAGTCCGGTATTATTAAATTCGACATTATTTCCCGACCGTTTCACCGTGTTACGCATAAATGCAACATTTCAAAAGGTCGGAATTGTCTGCGGCTCTGCCGTCTTGGTTTGTGCCTTGCACCGCCGTTTATTCCCGACCGTTTCACCGTGTTACGCATAAATGCAACATTTCTAAAGGTCGGAACTGTCTGCGGCACTGCCGCCTTGGTTTGTGTCTTGCACCGCCGTTTATTCCCGACCGTTTCACCGTGTTACGCATAAATGTAACATTTCAAAAGGTCGGAATTGTCTGCGGCACTGCCGCCGCATTAGAATTTGACGGGATCTGCGGCAAGGTATTTCTTGACCATAAGAGCGATCTTGAAGATGATAGCGTGATCGAACTCTCTTAAATCAAGACCTGTGAGTTTCTTTATCTTATCCAGTCTGTAAACCAGTGTATTTCTGTGTACAAAGAGCTTTCTTGACGTTTCGGAAACGTTGAGGTTGTTCTCGAAGAATCTCTGTATCGTGAATAACGTTTCGTGATCAAGCGACTCTATTGAGCCCTTCTTGAAAACTTCCTTCAGGAATGTTTCACACAGGGTCGTGGGCAGGTGATAAATAAGACGGGCGATACCGAGGTTATCGTAGCTTACGATAGTCTTGTCCGTATCGAACACCTTACCTACCTCAATAGCTATCTGCGCTTCCTTGAAGGAACGGGCAAGATCCTTTATGCCTGTAACAGGAGTACCGATACCTACGTTTACCTTTGTGAAGAACTCGCCCGAAAGCGTATCCGAGATGGAACGTGCGAGCTTTTCGAGATCCTTGTTGTCTATGCCTGCCTTTATTTCCTTAACAAGAACGATTTCTGTTTCTGTGATATTGAACACGAAGTCCTTGTTCTTATCGGGGAACAGGTTCTGTATTACGTCATAAGCCGAAACCTCGTTTGCGGAAACGATGCTTATAAGGAATACAACACGGCTTATATCCGCATTGAAGTGAAGCTCTCTTGCCTTGAGCGTTATATCGCCGGGAAGAACGTTATCAAGGATAATATTCTTCACGAAGTTGTTTCTGTCATATTTCTCGTCATAGTACTGCTTGATGCTTGACAGTGAGATAGCGAGGATAGACGCATACTTTGCCGCCTGATCGTCCGTACCTTCGATGAATACCGCATAATCGGGCTTTACATGAACGCCGAAGGGCTTATATGTATAGCCGTCACGGATGAACACATCATGTGAGTCACCAAGCTCAATTGTAAAGAAGTCGCTGTTTGTTCCTATCCTGGAAAGCTCACTGCAAGCGACTATCGTACTGTTTTCATCGATAACACCGATAACACGACCGATAGTATCTCTCATCTGATGAACTACGCCCTGAAATAATCTGTTTGACATTTTCTTACCTCTTTTATCTTAAATGGTTTGCTCCTGTGTCCGCCGAAGGCTATAACCCTGTAACTGCCTTGTATGCGGAAATTACTCTTATAATTGTATCTTTGAATCGGCCTGTGAAAAGTCTCGGAAAAAGGCATAAAACAGCCGAAAATAATACACCAAATATATTTTACTAGAAAAACCGAAAAAAATCAAGGGTTTTTTAGACAAAATGTAAAAATTGCATCAAAAATTTTTGCGTTATTGCAAAACCGACTAAATAGTGGTATACTAAAATTTATGTATGGGTATCAGGGACTTATGACCTTGTACCATAATAAACATATAAATTACATTCGGAAGGACTGATTCTTATGATCCTGAAAATTAAAAACGCAAAGAACGGTGTGTATGCACGAATGTGCAATATGTGCCGAATGTGCGGTACTGCACGAATGTAAAAAACACGGACAGAATATCACTTAAAAACAAGGAGAAAATAGAATGAACAAGACATATTATTTAACCACACCGATATATTACCCCTCCGGTAATCCCCACATAGGTCACTGTTACACAACGGTTGCGTGTGACACGATAGCACGCTTCAAGAGAATGCAGGGCTATGACGTAATGTTCCTTACAGGCACGGACGAGCACGGTCAGAAGATAGAGCTTAAAGCTGCCGAAAAGGGCGTTACCCCCAAGGAATACGTTGACGAGATAGTAGCCAACTTCAAGCGTCTTTGGGAAACAATGCACATAAGCTATGACCGTTTCATCAGAACAACGGACGACTATCATATAGAAACCGTACAGAAGATATTTAAGAAGCTGTACGAAAAGGGCTACATCTATAAAGGCACCTACAAGGGCAAATACTGCACACCGTGCGAGAGCTTCTGGACAGAGAGCCAGCTTGTAGACGGAAAGTGTCCCGACTGCGGACGTGAGGTAAAAGAAGCAAACGAGGAGGCATACTTCCTCCGCCTTTCCGATTTTGCCGACAAGATCGAAAAGTTCCTTACCGAAACCGACTATTTACAGCCTAAGAGCCGTGTAAACGAAATGGTAAACAACTTCATAAAGCCCGGACTTGAGGATCTGTGCGTATCTAGAACCAGCTTCACCTGGGGCATACCCGTTGATTTTGACAGCAAGCACGTTGTTTATGTATGGGTAGACGCACTTTCAAACTATATCAGTGCGCTCGGCTACGGCAACGAGAAGTACAACGATTTTGAAAAATACTGGCCCGCAGATATGCATATGACCGCAAAGGAAATTGTACGTTTCCACTCTATCGTATGGCCTATAATCCTTATGATGCTCGATCTGCCCCTGCCCAAGCACCTTTACGGTCACGGCTGGATAAACTTCAACGGCGACAAGATGAGCAAATCAAAGGGCAACGTTGTTGACCCGTTTGTGCTTTGCGAGCGTTACGGCGTTGACGCTGTACGTTATCAGATACTGCGTGATATGCCCTACGGCAGTGACTGCAACTTCACAAATGAGCTTATGCTCACAAGAATAAACGCAGACCTTGCAAACGATCTCGGAAACCTTGTTTCAAGAACAGTAGCAATGGCAGACAAGTATTTCGGCGGAACACTGCCCACAGACAGAGCTTCCGACGAGCTTGACGATCAGCTTATCGGTATGGCTCAGTCGCTGTGCGATACGGTTACTCCCCTTATCGAGCAGGCTCAGCACTCAAAGGCGCTTGAGGAAATATTCAAGGTAATCTCCCGTGCCAACAAGTATATCGACGAAACTGCACCGTGGGTACTTGCAAAGGACGAAAGCAACAACGCCCGTCTTGCGACCGTACTCTATAATCTGCTTGAAACTATTCGTATCTGCTCTGCACTGCTCAGCCCCTTTATGCCCGCAACAATGCCTGAGGTATGGGAGCAGATAGGCGCAGGTACAGAAGATACCGCTTTCGACAAGCTCGGCACATTCGGCGTTCTTCGTGCAGACGTTACAGTAAAGAAGGGCAGAGTTCTCTTCCCCAGAATCGACATAAAGAGCGAGATTACAGAACTTGAACGCCTTATGAAGCCCAAGACCGTAATCAAGGAGGACGAGGATCTTGACAAGGCAGGAATAATCTCTATAGATGACTTTGCAAAGGTCAAGCTCAGAACAGGCGAGATTACAGCCTGCGAAAAGATAAAGAAGTCAAAGAAGCTGCTTAAAATTCAGGTGGACGATGCAAGAGGCGGCAGACAGATAGTATCGGGCATTGCCGAATACTACACTCCCGAGGAGCTTATCGGAAAGAAAATTATATTCGTTGCAAATCTTGCCCCTGCAAAGCTCTGCGGCGAAGAAAGCAACGGTATGCTTCTTGCCTGTGATGCCGGAGATAAAGTACAGGTCGTATTCCTTGATAAAGATACGCCCAACGGCAGTACAGTAAGATAAACATTCGCAGAAGACAACGAGTGACATAAAGGAACAAAAAGATGAAAATTAAAGACTTATACACACCCGGCAGGACGGTGTTCTCGCTGGAGGTTTTCCCTCCCAACAAGAATTTTCCCATCGAAACGGTGTATGATGCCATCGAGGGACTTGCGGCAATAAATCCCGCATATATCAGCGTGACCTACGGCGCAGGCGGAAACCGTGCAAACCGCTCCACCTGCGAGATAGCGTCGCATATAAAGGAAAAATACGGTATCGAAGCAATGGCGCACCTTACCTGCATAAACAGCACCCGTGACGATGTTGATTTTATGCTTGACGATTTTGCCGCAAACGGAATAGAGAACATTCTCGCTTTAAGAGGCGACAACAAGCCCGATGAAGAACCGAAGAACGATTTTCCCCACGCAAGCGACCTTACGGCATATATAGCGTCAAAGGGAAATTTTGATATTGCAGGTGCATGCTACCCCGAAACCCACGTTGACGCAGAAAGCGCCGAGGAAGATATAAAGAACCTGAAAATAAAGGTTGACGCAGGTGCATCTCACCTTGTTTCACAGCTTTTCTTCGACAATTCCTGCTATTACGATTTTGAAAAGCGTGCAAGAGCCGCAGGCGTAGACGTGCCTATCGCCGCAGGAATTATGCCCGTTACAAACAAAAAGCAGATTGAGCGTATGGTAACGCTCTGCGGTGCAAGTCTGCCCTCAAAATTCGTAAAGATGATGCAGAAGTATGAGAACGACCCCGAGGCGCTGAGGAGCGCAGGAATAGCCTATGCCATCGACCAGATAGTAGACCTTATTTCAAACGATGTGCAGGGCATACACCTTTACGCTATGAATAACCCCGCTGTCGCATCACGCATCTACAACGGGATTAAGGATCTGTTATGATACTTCAGCCGATAGACAGAAACGAGGCTCTGCGTTATCTCGGCTGCAAGGACGGCACGGATAACGAGCAGATGCTCGCAATGCTCGATTTCTGCGAGAAACAGCTGCTGAAAGCCGCAAGCCCGAAATATCTCTATGCCGTATACCCAATTAGCTTTACGGACGATGGTGTCAGAATTTCGGACAGCGATATAATACTTAAAGGCAATTCAGCCGCCGCTCATTTAAAGAACTGCGACAGGATAGTGCTTATGTGCGCCACGCTCGGACAAGGAGTAGACGTGCTTTTAAGGCATCTGCAGGTTTCTGATATGGCAAGCGCAGTTATCGTTGACAGCCTTGCGGGTGCGGCAATAGAGCAGGTCTGCAACAGGGCTGAAACAGAGATATTCGAAAAAGTACACTCGAACAGCCGTACCTGGAGATATTCTCCCGGCTACGGTGATCTGCCCCTTGATATACAGTTTGATTTACTGACGCTTCTGCAGGCTCAGAAAAGAATAGGTCTTACCGTAATGAACAGCAATATGATGGTGCCTACAAAATCGGTAACGGCATTTATAGGGCTGTCGGAGGGCGAAGTTGGCAGAAGTACAAGAGGCTGTGAAAGCTGTAATATGAAGGACAGATGCAAATTCAGAAAAAGCGGAGGTCACTGTGGAAATTAAAACATTACTTGAACAAAGAGGACTGCTGATTTTCGACGGTGCTATGGGTACTCAGCTGCAGGCTAAGGGACTTAAGACGGGCGAAACCCCCGAGCTTTTAAACCTTACTGCAAAGGATCTGCTCAAGGAAATACACCGCAGCTATATAGACGCAGGAGCGGATATAATTTCTGCAAATACATTCGGTGCAAATTCCTACAAGCTAAGCCACAGCGGTAAAAGCGTAGATGAAATTATCACCGCAGGAATAATAAACTGTAAAGAAGCGATAAAGGAAAGCGGTAAAGATGTTTTCTGCGCTCTTGACATAGGTCCGATAGGACAGCTCCTTGAGCCTACGGGAAGCCTTAAATTTGAAGAGGCTTACGACATATTCAAGGAGGAGATAGTTGCAGGCTATAAGGCAGGTGCGGACGTTGTTCTGTTCGAAACGATGACCGACTTATACGAGCTTAAAGCCGCTATACTTGCCGCAAAGGAAAACTGCGACCTCCCGATAATATGCAGTATGACCTTCGAAGAAAACGGACGTACCTTTACAGGCTGTCCCGCCGAGGCGGAAATACTGCTGTGCGAGGGACTTGGTGTAAGTGCCGTCGGCGTGAACTGCTCTTTGGGTCCGAAGGAGCTTATGCCTATAATCAAAACGCTCTGTGAAAAGTCAAAGATACCCGTTATCGTAATGCCGAACGCAGGTCTTCCCGACCCTGCCACAGGCGAATATTCTATAGATGCCGAAGAATTCAGCGATTATGCCGTTGAGATAGCTGATCTCGGTGCAGGAATAATCGGCGGCTGCTGCGGTACAACACCCGCATTTATCCGCCGTACAGCAGAGAAGGTAAAGGGCAGAAAGTACGAGCCTAAGAAGATAGAGCGTGTCTGCACGATATGCAGCGGCACAAATGTTGTAGAGGTAAGCCAGCCGAGGATAATCGGTGAGCGTATCAACCCTACCGGTAAAAAGCTGTTCAAGCAGGCGCTTATAAACGATGATATAGACTATATCTTAGGTCAGGCTATAGAGCAGGTCGGCGCAGGAGCGGATATACTTGACGTAAACGTTGGACTTCCCGACATTGACGAAAAGGCGATGATGATAAAAGCTGTCAAGAGCATTCAGGGCGTTACGAACGTACCTCTCCAGATAGACAGCACTATCCCCGAGGTACTTGAAGCGGCACTGCGTGTATATAACGGCAAGCCTATGGTAAACTCGGTAAACGGCGAGGAGGAGAGCCTTAAAAACGTTCTTCCGCTCGTAAAGAAATACGGTGCGGCAGTAGTAGGTCTGACACTTGACAAGGACGGCATACCGCCTAAAGCCGAACAGCGTGTAGCCATTGCCGAAAAGATAATAAAGCGTTGCGAGGAAATCGGTATTCCGAAAGAGGATATAGCGATAGACTGCCTCACGCTTACCGCATCTGCAGAACAGCTTGCGGTAAACGAAACGCTCAAGGCTGTGCGTGCGGTAAAGGAAAGGTTCGGAGTAAGAACGGTACTCGGTGTTTCGAATATATCATTCGGTCTGCCAAACCGTGAGCTTTTAAACCACATTTTTCTTACGATGGCGCTTGAAAACGGGCTTGATCTGCCGATTATAAATCCCAACGTAGCATCTATGACAGGCGCTGTAAGAGCATTCAAGCTGTTAAAGGCGATAGATGTAAACTCGGTAGAATACATCGCCGCTTACGGCAGTGACACCCCAACGGCAGTCGCAAAGCCGAAATCCTCCGAGGTAACGCTTGAATACGCCATCGACAACGGTTTAAAAGCCGATGCGGCGAAGATAACCGAACAGTTGCTTACCGACACCGACCCGATGGTAATAATAAACGAGCGGCTTATCCCTGCGCTTGACAAGACAGGTACGTTGTTTGAGCAGGGAAAGATATTCCTCCCTCAGCTGATTTTATCGGCAGGCGTTGCACAGAGCTGTTTTGATGTTATCAAGGCGCACCTTGCAAAGAACAATTCCGAAACGGTGAGCAAGGGCAAGATAGTGCTTGCAACGGTAAAGGGCGACGTACACGACATAGGCAAGAACATAGTAAAGGTACTGCTTGAAAACTACGGCTACACCGTAATAGATCTCGGCAAGGACGTTGAATATCAGGCGGTAGTCGATGCCGCAAGAAAGCACGAGGTAAAGCTGGTGGGACTGAGCGCACTTATGACCACTACGCTGAAATCCATGGAAGAAACCATAAAGCTAATCCGTGACAACGGACTTCCTTGCAAGGTGGTTGTCGGCGGTGCGGTACTAACACCCGAGTACGCCGAAAAGATAGGCGCAGACTTCTACGCAAAGGACGCTAAGGAAACGGTAGATATTGCAAAGAAGGTTATAGGATAAAATATAAAAAATACAACCTGCGGAAAAATTCCGCAGGTTGTATTTTTATGCTTTCTATTGTAAAATTCAATCAACAATTTATTCAGAAAAGATTCCTTTCGATAACCTTTTTCTGTTTTTCCTGTAGCAAATAGTTCCAGACAGTTTCAAAGAAATTCTTTTCTTCCTGTGTTTCAGCCTCTGTTATAAGCTGTAAAAAATCATCGGAATGCAGATTTTTAAAATCTTCATATACCTTTGTGTATTTTGAAACATCGCACATACAATCGCCTCATTTCCTTATATTGCTGTAAAACAAATACAGTTAGCCGTTAACTTATTATAACAACTCTACTCCAAAAAGTCAAACGTTCAAGCAAATTCTATGTTTCTGCTGTTTGACTATCCCCCTCACCCGTGCTATAATTACAGCAACAAGAAAAATCACGGAGGAAAATGTATGCACTATTATGAATACGGCAAAGAAAACGATAAAACGATCGTCTTTCTGCACGGGGCAAACTTTGTCCACAGCTTCGGCAGGCAATATCCGCTTGCCGAAAAATATCATCTTATTATTCCGCATATCATGGGCTACGGAGATGCCGCAGATGAGATTTTCGATACCGAAACGGCAGTAAAACAGCTTGCGGATTTCATAGCCGACATCGGCAAAAAGGTAACGCTTGTCGGCTTTTCGCTCGGCGCTCAGCTTAGCGTTAAGCTGTGTGCGGAATATCCGCAGTATTTTACTTCTGCGATAATAGTAAGTCCGTGGCTTATCAAGAAAGAGCCTATGCTCTCAAAGGTCATGGCTATAAACAAAAAGCAGTTTGCGTCATTCAAGAACAAACGATTATGCGGTTTCATCGGATTTATGAACGGACTGCCCAAAGAGCAAAGAAAAGAATTTGTTGCACAGATGCAGAATGTGCGTATCGAAACCGTAAGAAGCTCCGTTGACAACGGAATAACGCTTGAAACAATAAACGGCTTTGAAAACGCATACTTCCCGATGATTGCCCTTGCAGGCAGTAAGGAACAGACAGAAGTACACGACAGCGTAAAAGGACTTGCCGCTATGAATAAAAATTGCAGATACGAGATATGGGACAAAGCCGCCCATAACATTCCTCCCGTGTTTTCCAAGCGATTTAACGAACTTATTATAAGAATGGCAGAAATTTGACTATGTACAGAATTTTCATCATTGAAGACGACCCCACGATAGCCCAAACGCTGAAAAAGCACCTTGAGGGCTGGGATTATAAAGTAGAGTGTGCAAAGGATTTTCACAATATCACTGCTGAGTTTGCCGCTTTCGACCCTCAGCTTGTACTGCTTGATATAAAGCTCCCGTTCTATGACGGCTACTACTGGTGCGGCGAGATAAGAAAGCTGTCAAAAGTGCCGGTCATCTTCCTCTCCTCCGCCTCCGACAATATGAATGTAGTTATGGCTATGAACATGGGCGGAGATGATTTTATAGCAAAGCCGTTCGATCTTTCGGTGCTGACCGCAAAGATAAACGCAGTGCTTCGCCGTGCCTACTCCTTTTCGGGCAACAGCGAACTTATATCCCACGGCAGTGTTATACTTGATATTTCATCGGCGGTCGTGACAAACGGCGATAAAAAGGCAGAGCTTACAAAGAACGAGCTTCGCATACTCCGCACTCTTATGGAAAACGCAGGCAGGATAATTTCCCGTGATACGCTTATGCAGAGATTATGGGAAACCGATTGCTTTATTGACGAGAACACCCTTACGGTAAATGTCAGCAGGCTTCGCAAAAAGCTCGAAAACATAGGACTTGAAAACTACATCACGACCAAGGTCGGAATGGGGTATATGATAGTATGAAATTCTTTCTTGACTTTATCAGGAGCCGCATAATAACGCTTGTCTGCATTATTATTGCGGCTGTAATTTTCGCTGTGGTGCTGTCGCTTTATAACCTTCCCTCAGAGCCTGTGCTGTATGCGCTTTTGCTGTCGCTTGCCGCTGTTACGGCTATCGGTGCGGTCATTTTTATAAAGGCGTACAGAAAGCACAATATCCTCACCCGTCTTGCAAACGAGATAACCGTGAGTGCCGACAATCTTCCGAAAGCGGTATCGGCAGATGACAAGGATTACGGCAGGCTGATACGGACACTAAGCGATTACTGCATTTCCCTTAAGGAAAAATCCGCAAACAGCCTGCAGGCAACAAACGAATATTACACTATGTGGGTACATCAGATAAAAACGCCTATCTCCGCAATGCGGCTTATGCTCCAGTCGGAAGACAGCGAAAGTAACCGCAGGCTGTCAGATGAGCTTATGAAGATTGAGCAGTATGTCGATATGGCGCTGTGCTATGTACGGCTTGAAAGCTCCGGCAACGACCTTGTGATAAAGCATTACAACCTTGATGATATAGTAAAGAAGTCGGTTCGTAAATTCTCCACGCAGTTTATCGGGAAGAAGCTGAGTCTTGATTACAAGGAACTTGATACCGATGTTCTCACAGATGAAAAATGGCTGTCCTTCATCATCGAACAGCTGCTCTCAAATGCGATAAAATACACCGCTAAAGGCTCGGTATCAATTTATATGAAGCCCGACACCGACAGAAAGATTCTCTGCATTGCCGACACGGGAATTGGCATAGACCCTGCCGACCTGCCGAGAATTTTCGACAACGGCTACACAGGACTTAACGGCAGATATGATATGAAGGCAAGCGGTATAGGACTTTATCTTTGCCGCTGTATTGCTGATATGCTCGGCATTACTCTTACCGCCGTGTCCGAGCTTGGAAAAGGCTCTGTCTTTATGCTTGATCTTACGGAAAGTGATGTAAGGCATGAATAGACAGCTTTACACAATATAGATATTTTCCGACATTTTTTGTTATACTGTTTTATATTATAGCAAGCTACCGATAGTTCTTTTTGTCGGACAGCACTTCTCGGGTTCGCTATTCGAATGAATGCACCTGTCAATATTAACGAGGGAAAGAACCAAAGAGACTAGGGTAAGGGACTTGACAGCCCCTCTCCCTATCTCTTAGGTTCTCTCCCTCGTGGCTCCC